>JRYH01001689.1_pt1 | contig 52141 bp, 40 predicted proteins | sample 235351 | NCBI WGS metagenome assembly JRYH01 (sample SAMN03074221, study PRJNA261480) | activated sludge metagenome | biome: Wastewater Treatment Plant; feature: Wastewater; material: Activated sludge; isolation source: activated biomass of a wastewater treatment plant treating wastewater... ...
TGACCTCTGCCTTCGGAGCAATTTGACCTGGCCATCCTAATTATACGCCAGGACACGCCATGCTACGACAACCTATTGAAACCACTAGACAATCACCTTCTTCCCGCCGAAATCCGTATCCGAAACTTTGCTCCGACTTTCAGCCGGCTGCTTCCGTGGTGCTTCCGCGGAAACAGCCCCTCTTCGACGGGGGAATTGCCAAGTGCCGAAGCTGACGAAACGCGTCGTAGACGCTGCCGAGGTCCGCGAGAAAGACTACTTCATCTGGGACGACGAGCTGCCCGGCTTCGGTCTCCGCATCTTCGCGTCCGGTAAGCGAAGCTACCTTATCCAATATCGCGCCGCCGGTCGAACCCGTCGCTTCACCATCGGCCTCCATGGCATCTGGACGGCGGAGACTGCCCGGCAGGAAGCGAAGGTGCAGCTCGGTCGTGTGGCCAGTGGTGACAACCCGTCCGAGGAACGCCAGCTCGATCACAAGGCGATCACCGTCAAAGAACTGTGCACCCTCTACCTCGCCGACCTCAATGCAGGTCTGATCCTTGGCAAGGGCGGTCGTCCCAAGAAGGCAACGACCATCGTGACCGATACCGGTCGCATTGAACGACACATCATTCCGCTGATCGGCGCCCGCCGCGTGAAGGATCTGACCAAGGCCGACATCAACAAGGTGCTGAAGGACATCATGGCCGGCAAAACGCGCGTGGCCGTGAAGACGAAGAAGCTGCGCGGCAAGGCCATCGTGCGCGGCGGCGCGGGCACCGCGACGCGCACTGTGGGGCTGTTGGGCGGAATCCTCACCTATGCCGTCGAAGCCGGCATCATCGAGCGCAATCCCGCCCATGGGGTGAAGAAGCCCAAGGACAATGTGCGCAAGCGCCGCCTTTCCGAAGCGGAGTATCGCACGCTCGGCCAGATGCTGCGCGAGTCAGCAACGATCGAAAAGTACGCCATGACCGTCGACATCATCCGGCAGATCGCACTCACCGGTTGTCGCCGTTCGGAAATGATCTCGCTGATGTGGACCGAGGCGGACACCGACGCGAGTTGCCTGCGCCTAGAAGATAGCAAGGAAGGCGAATCCATTCGCGCCATCGGTCTTCCTGTGGTCGAGTACCTGGAGGAGCGCCGCAAGACCGCAATGGGCACCTACGTCTTCCCCGGCCAGGGCGAGGACAATGCGTTCGGCAGTTTTCCGAACCATTGGGAGCAAATCTTCAAAGACAGCCCGCTCGCCGATGTCACGCCGCACGTCCTGCGTCACAGCTTCGCCAGTATCGCCAACGATCTGGGCTTCACCGAAGTGACGATCGCTGCGCTGGTCGGCCACTCCAAGGGTTCCGTGACGAGCAAATATATCCATACACTCGACACGGCGCTCATCATGGCTGCGGACACGATCTCGGGCTACATTCAAGGGCTCCTCGATGGGGTGGCCTTCAAGCAGACGGCGTATGCGCTCGACCGGGATTCCCGGAAGGCGGCTCTTGCGCGGTTCCTACGCCAGGCCGTTGGCGAGACCACTGCGGTAGAAGAAGAACCGCGCCTCGCTGCGTAAAGTTTGCGATCTTGTGCTGCCCACTGCTCGACATTCGATATCGCGGGTCATGCTGGCCACAAAAGCCAGCTACCGGCGGTCGCGGTCGAGACGCTTGCCTAACTCTCTCAACCCGGCGTCACGATGGACCACACGGAACCACCCATCGGCCGAGTTTCCGAAAGGCTCGATCATCGCGGCGCCCAGCGTACGTATGGGATGCCCATCGATATAGAGTTCGACACGGAGCATGCCCTGATCCGCGGCCATCTGAGCCAACAATGCGATCTGGCCAGTCCGAGCGGTGATCCCTTCACCGGACTCATCGACCTCCTCGATCCTGAGCATCCCATGATCGGCGGGACCATAGACGACGAGGTGTGTTCCCGACGGCATCCCCGAGCGTCGTGTAGGCGCCCGCCCCATGTCGCCCAACGTCACGTGTGTCGTGACGGACCGAAGGTGAGGCTGCTGCTTCAGCGCGTCGCGTGCGAGGTCGAACGTGTCGGTGGCGGCGTAGAGGTAACGCGTACTGTGAACGGTTTGCTGATGATTGAGGAACAGGACCATATCTTCGTCAATATCGATCGGGTTGCCAGACCTCAGGCCGTCTCGATACCGAAAGATTCGCTCTTTTCGATCTGCCTCGAGATCCGCCTGTTCGGCCATCTCATAGCGCTTGACGATTGTCGGGCAGTGCAAAGCGATCACGATCTCTGGTGAGATCGGTAGAATGACTAGTATGCCGTGCGAAGTGAGCCCGAGCTCGCCGTAGGGAAAGGCGTTTATCAATGCGACGGGATGGTCAGAGATGATGAACCGATGATGTCCATTTGCTCGGTATAAGGCGGGGTACAGGCGCAGGAGCGCGACGACCTGCTCGCTGCGATCAAGAAATGTCCGTACTGCGCCGAGTCGCAGCGCTGCGTCGGAGGGCGTCGCCATGGTCGGGTCCTGATCGGGATCGTAGCCCAGGTGCCGTATGATCTCCCGAAGGCGCTCAGCGAGGTGCGCCGGCGTTGTCCGACCGAAATGCGTGCGGAGCAGCTGGGTGGCGAACAGGTCGGCTAAAGCGAGGCGATCGTCATCGGATAGCCACACCACGGACTTGCGCGAGAGAATCTCCGCAATAAGGCGAGCCGATCGGGCATCGACGTCCTGGAATAAATCTTCGAAGTTCCACTTGCTGGCGCCGAGACTAACCGCGTTGAAGTCGTTCTCTGACCCAGCGTTAAGGATCGAGGTTCGGAACGAACGATCCGTTTGTTTGTCGAGCACGTAAAGAAAACGGCGCTCCGCATCCGCAGAGAAATTCCGAAGCTGAGCCTGCGGCACGAAGTGGTGTTTCTTAGAAGGTCGGCCCATTGATCCGAGACGGTGGTATGTTACAGCGCATCCGAGTACCTATCGACGCGAACGTTTCGGGGGTAGCAGTTCACTACATCGCTGCCGAGTAGCGTCATCAATCGTGAATTCCTCCGGTGATTTGCCGCCTAACTCGCGTCGCTTGCCCCGCATCCACAACGCAGCCCGCTCGCCGTCGTAGTACCGGGATTGCGCAAGCGCCGCGAGCTCGGCCACAGCTTTTGTCTTCCTCTCACTGGCTCGTTGCTGAGCCTCGATCTCTCGCGCTCTGCGGTCGAGCGCACGGATCGCATCCTCGTAACCGCCTTCACTATCTGAAGCGACCTCGATAGGCGATCGGTCTCCGGTACTGGGGTTTGGTGCGGCGAGCCAGGCTTCCGCTTCGCCTCCGATCCGCCCGAGCGCACGATTCCGCAGACCGGAGACCCGCGTCGCTTTGTCCGCCTCGAGCTTCGCTTGCTTGGCGCGTTCACGCTCCGCCTCTTCTGCATGCTTGCGCTCGAGCGCACGCGACAGCGCGCCCTGGTAGGGAAGCCCTATCAGATCCAAGGCTTCTCGCGGAGAGAAGCGAATCTGGGTCGTAATGTTCGCTAAATCATGCTGGAACGATCGCCACTTCACTTCATCAAACTCGACCGCGGCGCGAGGTGAATACCCCCGTCCTGGGAGCGTTGTATTCCACCATTGTTCAAACGCGAAGGCAGCCGTTTCGCCTGCTGGAAGCGTGGCAATCATCTCTTCAACGACGTGACGTAGCTCGCGCAAGCGTTTCACCGGGCGCGCACGGAGCTCGCGCGCCTCATCAATCCGGACCTGCAGCGTATGGGAGGCACGCCAAATCTCGGTCGGACCAGAATGAACGAAGCCAAGTCGCTCGAGTTGCTTCAGATACGCCCCGACGGTTTCGAACGGAGAATTGAAGGGAATGCCAGACTCTCTCACCCCGCATGCGATCTCATCTGAAATGTCAGTAAACGATGGGTCGAGCCATCGTTTGCTGCGGAGTGCTGCGAGCCCATTCCGAGTTCGGAAAGGCCGCTTCGCTGGGGCGAGCAGTGCCTGCAGAACGGCCGCTTGCCATTCCGCAACGGCGACGGTGAAGCATCCAGCTCCATCCACCGGCAAATTGATGAGGTCCGCGAGGCCGCTTTCCCGGGCAGCGGCTTCGCAGGGCCCGCTTCCCGGGGTCTCTGATGGTGAACGATGGCGATAGGAGTTGCGATGATGTTCGATTTGCGTCCGCTTCTTCTCGGCACGCTGTAGCGCTCTCTGCTCGAGGCGCGCCCGCGCTTCACGTTCTCGCGGATTGTGCAGCCAAATTCGCGGCGCGTCGTATAGTATTTGGTCTCCGATCTCGCTGAGCTTGTGGTCACGGTATTGCGAGAGGTCGATCTCGATTGCGCCGACATCCATCGCTCGGATCCGTGCGATTTTCTGCGCGTCGCACGGATGAGTGACCTTAAATTCTACGATGAGTCGGCGCTCGCGTAAGAGCAACACGACGTCGGGAACGATCTGCCCATCTTTGGTTTCCAGGATCGCTCGATCGAAAGTGCGCTTCTCCGCCCGGACGACAACTTCGCTATCCCTCTGCTCCTCGACGACCTGCGCTGGCAATGCAATTTCGAGACGCTCATCTAGAATACGTTTCGCAAATTTATGCAGGGCTGTCTCGCCGGCGGACACGCATGATCGGCCATCTTGCTGAGCGTGGTGTGCAAAATGGTGCGTCCGTTGCACCTCACCCTTTTTGGCAACCATCCGTCTTCCGCAACCCGGACAGACGCAGTTGCAGGCGAGCCCTGAAGGCACCTCGTCTATATGCAGGAGCCGGCCGTTGGCAGCCTCGGCGACGAAAGCGCCGCCCTGCTCAGTGCATGCAAACAGTTCTCCCAGGCGTATAGACATCGTCCGGCCGCTCCCCCGCAGGAATCGCTGGGCGGAGTGTCAGCGCCACTCCATCCATCGAGCTACCCGTGACAGGTTCTCCAGAAACAGATCGAGATATGCTTCACTACCGAATGCAAACCCTGCTTTGAGTAGTTGTTGCCTGGTCGCAGTTGATTTCAGCTCGTGTTCTATTGAGCGACGCCCTTCAGTTCGCCAACCGAGGCGACCGACCGACATCCTAGCCTTCCCGTCACCCTTCTCCAGTTGATCCTTCAATGAGCTTTCACTGTTCTCTTCAAGATGGACTAATGCCCCCAGCGCCTCGAACCGGTCGAACAGCAGGGCGCTGTCCGCGGGAACGCCTAGAAACGCCACGCCCCATTCAGAAAACAGGTCCTGTAGATGATCGCTGAGTGGTGTTTTCCGGCGGCTGTTACCCGTCGTGAAACCTTCAACGTTGTTCCAAAGATTGTCGTCCCAACCTTTCCAGTCCCATAGGAAGAGGGAATTGACGACGCGCTTCGGGTCCCGCTCCTCCCTAGGCATCGATAGAGAAAACAGATCATGCAGCGTCTTCCAACGCTCGGCTCGCGCAAGGCCGAGACCGTAGGCCGTCATGAGCAGAACGGCCGGGTACGTCCTAAGACCAAGCCAAACAGTAAGGCCGTTGCCCAGCTTGTTCGCCCTGGTAACCACTCCGCGGATCGTATCGGCAATGATCGCCAACTCGGCGTCATCGCCCCATCGCCCCAGGACGCCAAAGGCCTTCGCGAGTGGCTCGGTTGCTGCCTCGTAGACCTTTAGGCGTCGGCGGAATTCATCGACGGACCAACTACCCTGCGGAGAGAGCTCCTTAGCTTCGAGGCGGTCGAATAACTTGTTGGCTTCCTGCGTGATTACTTCATCGAGTCGAATGCGGAATTCCGGTCGCGCAACATATCGTTTGACGGAACCGACGAGCAGATCAATCGTCAACGGACTCTGCTTTCTAGTCTCGGCGAGCGTTTTTACACGCTCGGCCATGGTTAGAAAGAAGCCGTCGGCGTCGGTAATCGGAATGACGACCGCCTTACGTTGACTGATGATGGCTTCCGCGCCGCTTCCCGGCCTGCCTCGCATGCTCCAGAACGAAGGATAACGCCTGCTAGGGACACGCAACAATGCTGCTCGCAACGCGTCATCCCACTCGCCTGACCAGCCGCAAACGATAAGACCGTGCTCATCGAAAATGCGATCGAGGAGTGCATCGTATTGCGGCGGATACGCGCCTAACTCTTCGTCGGTGTTCAGGATGCGTGCATCCTTATAGTCACCATGAACCTTCAGAACGTAGCAGGTGCTATGCGTGATCGGCTCGGCTCCCAACAAGGTGTCGACCGAAGAGACGACAGTTGGCTCGACACCAATTTCTCGCAACGCGTTTTCCAGCAGCCGATCAAAATTGGTCGTTACGATCACGCGAACATACCCGTCGCGAACCAGGCCAGCTATGGCGTGGTGGGCTGCAGTTGGAAGTTTCTTGCCTTCGGCGCGATCCTCGTCGTCGGGCTCAATGTAAGAGTGCAGTATTGATCGACGTTCTGCAGGCGAGATGGCCAATTCTGCTAGAAGCGCTGAATAGTCGGGTTCCGCACCATACTTTTCGCGATACCACGTCGCCCAATCGGACTGATTTTCGACGCCTTGCGCTAACGCAACTCGGCGGACCAAGTCCAAAGTGATCTCCCATCCAGTTGGAATCCCGGCCGCACGAGAGAGACCGGAGCCGAGAAGTACGGCATAGACACCTTTGTTCTCGAACATCGAGAATGCGAGCTGAGTAATCGGATCACTTGATAAAATGCTCATGGCCGACGCGAATCAGTAGGAGGGAGGCGCCGGAGCATAGCAAGGTTGAGCAGCCATCAATCACTACTTGCGGCTGCTTGGTCGATTCTGCGCTGTCGGGATCCAAACTCGCTGCTTGGCCGCTTAGCTTCAATCAAGCGGCGCTGCTCGGTCATTTGCGAGACCACAAGTCCGGAGATGGAAGAGGAACGGCTCTGCACCTATTCTACGACTGAAATCGCGTCCGCTCTCGGTGACGAGCGAGCCGTCGGCGATGCTCATCCGTCAGCGGAATCGGGGAATTCCAACGGAGTTCGGCACGCGCTTGCTCGCTGAGACTGGGCGAGAACTCGGGCCTGCCCTGGTCGTCGAAGGTCACGAGCGCGCGGTCGAATGCGGCATCCCACAGCGCCGAAAGGAGGAGACCGTTATGCACATCGAGCCGCTCGGCGTCGCTTTCGCAGTCGGCCCAGGGGATGATGTGCGAGGCGCGCAACAGGGCCGGGTCGCAAATTCCCGTCAAGGGACAACAGCCCTGCCAGTAATCCATCAGGCGGTCACGAAAGATGTCCTGCCCGATCCTCTGCACGATTAGCCGTTCGGCCTCCGTCGTGCGAGGCAGATCTGCGATGCGCCGCTCGAACTCCCGCAGCGGCGCATCGGGCAAGCTGACGCCCAGTTTGTAGACGCGATGTAGCACCGTATAAAGCGCGCCGAGTGTGTCGAAGGCAAAGCGGGCGCGGCACGGACCGGAAACGGCGGCTGCGGGTAAGTTCAGTTCCTGGATGACGCCAGGATGGTCGAGCGCGAGGAACCACGCCCCCTGCGGTCCACTTGCAGCGAGATGAATCGTTCCATGCGCAGTGGTCGAACTGAAAGCCGCCCACCCTGCCTTCTCCCCCAGAATGCGGCGGAAGCCGTTCTGCGATGCGGCCTTCTGGCATTCCTCTCGAACGACAAAGGATTGAGGGGATTCGATCGTCATCGTGGAAGGGCTCAGATGTCCATTGCAAACAGGCGCTGCTCCGCTGGAGTCGAGCTCATCTGGAGTCTCACGTAGCGATCACTCTGCAGTTCAGGCGGCGGCGCTGTCGTGGTCGTTACGATGTATTGGAAACACGGCACACTCGCCTTTTCCTCCCATTGATGCACGAGCTTAAACAGGCCGGCGTAGAGTTGCCCGTCCAGGTCAGCCTCGCGCGGACTGTCGTGGATAAGGAAGGCTGGCAGGTCCGCCTTCTCCTCGACGGCCATGTGCAGCGCGGCGAGGTCGAATGCGACGATCTTCAGGGATTCCAATGCTGCTGTCGAAACTTCGCCTCGCCCTGAGAATTCAGCGTCGACCTTCAAGCCGTTGCCGTCCAACTTGACGGCGCCCGTTACCCCCTCGGGGAGCCAGGTGGCCATGATCCCTTGGTACTTTTCCTCCAGGGTTCTGATGGCTGCCCGCGCCCGTGAGCGCCCGGCCTCCAACTGCGCGCGAACCGCCTCCAGCGCGGCAGTCGCCGAAGCAGTAGGTTTGGTTGCCGCCTCGCTTTCGCGGAGCGACCGCACATCATCGAGCGTGCGCCTTGCCCGATAGATTCGGTCCTGCACCTCTTTCGCCACAGCTTGCGCGGCGCGGCCGGCTGCATCTGCGGCCTTGGCTTCCGCCTCAAGCGCCTGCTGCTGAGGGCCGAGTTGCTGAATCAAGGCAGCAACGCTCTTGGCTTCCTGCTCCGCGGCAGCTCGCTCTGCCTCCAGATCAGCGGCTTTCTTCTGCTTGTCCGCAATCGCGGCCGTCAGAGCGGACAGGTCACATGCTTCGAGCGAAATGCTGCAGCCCTTCGCCAGCGCCTCATCTACGCGGACCCGGCAGACCGGACAGACCCGGATCCGCCCCTGACTGATGTCGATCTCACCTACGTTCGCTTCCGAGCGGAAGCGTTCGGCTTCACCTCGTTTGAAATGCGCCTCGTTCTCCAATTGCTGCTGTTTGGCCACCAACGCGGCGCGCTCTTCGTTGAGCGCCTTCAGACGCGCGAAGATCGAACCGACGTCCGGCGGCTTCGTCAGATCGGCACGCATGGCGTTGGCCAAGGCCGCCTCCGCCAATGAGATCAGTCCCTTCCGGTCTATCGTGTCGTCGAAGCCCACCTCGTCGCCGACGCTCAATGCGCGTCTCACTGCTTGCAGACCTTCAGCATATCGCTGTTGCTGATAGGCGTGCCGGCGGCGCTCCTCCTCGACTGCGGCCACTAGTTCCCGCTCGCGGGCGGCGGCAGCACGCTCTTCCGCGTCGAGAGCGCGCAAGGCAAGGCGCACCATGGTCAACTTGGCTGTCTCGCCTAGCACCTGCGCGCGGGACCGGGTCTGTGTTTGTGATGACCGCCAAGTCAGAATGTCGGCCAGGCGGCACTCCTGGTCGCGCGTCAGCCAAGCCCGAAGCACATCCCAGACTTGGTCGCGGTTGACCTCCGGCGGCGTCGTTCCCGCGATTGCCGAGAAGAAGCCGGTGACGATAACGGGGTCGATGGATGTTTGATCGCCATCGCGATGTCCCCGCGCAATCGCATCTTCGATGGAATTGGCCTGAACGACGAACTCCCCGCCTAGCAGCCCCAACGGACGAATGGCGATCCAGCACGCGCTGTCGATCAGAATCTCGGCCGCGAACAGGCCGTTGGGAAACCGCGTCATGAGGCGCGACCGCTGAGCGTCCGTTGCATAGCCGAGCTCGCCCAGACAGGCCCGAAGCAGACGGCAGAAGGTCGTCTTGCCACTGCCATGGGCCAGTGCGCGCCTGCCGCTGCTCAACATGTCCGGCGTCCAGATGATGTTGAGGCCCGGCTTCAGCGAAACGTCGCGGATAATGGTCTGTGGATCGCTGAAGATGGCCAGCCGGCGAACCCAGAACCGAGGCTCGGTCCGCCCTCCTGGCGCCAGCGGCGGCTGGATCGCCGGGGTGAACAGGTCAGCTTGAGCGGCCACTTCCGAACCTCGCCCAGATCACATTGTCTTCGGGTGCAGCCGCAGCAGTTAGGCTGCCAATGTCCGTGCTCCGCACGGCGCGGATCGCGAATGCGGCGCGTTGGGCGTCGGCGGAGTCGGCTTGTAGCCCCGCCGAACTAAAATGTTGACCTCTTGCCCACGTCCCGTCGTTGCGCTCGTCCAACTGACCTGAGGTGAGCAGCGTCTCGAACATCGATCGCCACGCCGTGTTGATGGCCGGGCGCAGTCGGACCGCGCCCTGTGCGGGCTGCGCCTCGTGGCCGATGAGCCTGATCCATTGATCCCGATCGTCGGCCGTCAGCAGAGGAGTAAGCAACGACGGCTCGGCGAGGCCGGCGATGGCGAAGCGCACGCGTGCAGCGTCGCTAGCCGAGTCCATCTGCCAAAGCGCATATTGCGCTGCGTAGCGGAGACGGTCCCGGGGTTGAACGCTTACGGGCCAAGCCCAAGCGCCATCCACCAAGTCTTTGAGAGGCGGCAATTCGACAGAGACAGGAAGCGCGTCGGACGCCTGATCAGCCTCCATCCGCTTCCAAGCTTCCAGCACCAGACGTTCGGTCCGGTATTCGCCGAACAACCGGGATTCTTTTTCCTTCAGAACACGGAACGTTTCCGATGGGTAGTCCGCACCTTTTGTCTTGGCCGGGTCGAGGACGTATTGCAACTCTTCCTCGCTAAGGCCAAATTTCCTTGCGAAGAAGACGTCGAGTTCGGCGCGTAACTGCGCGCGGCGATCATCGTTCCAGGCGAAGGGGACGCCGGCATGTCCCAAATCTTCCGCCCACGGCTTCATGGCGTGACTGGTGTAGGTCAGCTCTAGAACGCGCGTGCGGATGAACTCGAGGTCGTCCGCCGAAAAGACCGATGGTGGGAGAACGGGAAGCTGCTGGGCTATGAAGAAGTTGAGATGGGTTCCTCCTATCTTGTGCCTGGCAGAAAAATCGAAGGTCATGCACGTAAGCATGCCGACGAATGCTGCCGCCTGTTTTGCATTGATGTAGTGCCCGGGATACCAGATGGGCAAATTGTTCCCGACCCCCGCTTTCGGGAAAACAGTACCTATCACCGTCCTTTCGACGCTCCGGAGTGCAATATCCCGCCAGCCCATGAACCAACGCGGCTGCTTGGCGGAAATCAGCAGTTCGGCAAGCGCGAGCGCATCGTCCGGCCCTTCAGCGAGAAGGTTAAAATCAGACGCTGTCAGCGGCGTGTCGCGCTGCATCTCAGCGCCGCTGGTGAGCGTCTTGGGATCGAGCAGAAAACGCTCAGGTGACGCCTTCAACGAGCCGCGCCAATCCTGTGCACGGCCGAGAAATCTAACTAAATCGATTTCCCTTGCCGGGCGCCCCTCCACCGAGGGCATGGCACCAGCAATCCAAGTGACGAGTGCCTTAAGCGCGGCGGTGCGGCCGCCCTCCTCATGATCGGTGTCCGCTTTCCGGCGTCCTCTCCCGCCTTGACCGCGGACCTGTCTAACAGCACTTTTGAGCGCCGAGGGCACGCGAGCGGCGCGCAAAATTACTTCCTCTTCGGGGACCCAATAACGTGGCGACGGCTCAAAATCTGAGCTCTGCTTTTCAGCTGGGATGCAATCGCGGGCGCTCTCTTCGTCATCGCTGGCAACTCCGCCATAGGTCGCCCAACGGTGATCAAAGTGGTGGATCATCTTGGCTTCATAGAGCGGCACCCGGCGTTCCACCCCAGCCACCGTCGCTCTCGCCCAATCCGTTCCGTCCTTCCGCCAGCCCTCAGCCTCCATCTGCGCCGGCGTACGGAAGAACTCCGAGTCCCCGGACATATCGAACATGCGCTGGAAAGTGATGCCCCAGGGATTGACGTTTCCACCTTCTTCTTGGGAGCGTTCTTGGATCATTACAGGCGCGTTGGCATAAATCTTAGCCGATAGCTCTGCGTCCGCGCGGGAACGGAAGACTGGCGCTGTACCCGTGTTGGGGTTAATGCGCGCGATCTCATCCTCTGCAAGAATGAACAGGCGTTCTTCACGGTCAATTTCCGCCATGTCCTTTATATCAAAACAGAAACTCGCAGCCTTTGCCTCGCCGCCAATGCAAATAATACAGAATGATTTTCGATCGTCGGTTCCTCTGAACCATCCTCTGATCTCATAGAAACTAAACAACGACTGGAGCTTGCGACTCCGCACGAGATGCCGGAAGAATCCGGACGTGGAGGAATCCGTTGCGATGCCCGTTGGCACGACCAATCCGGCTCGGCCAGTGGGCTTGGCCAAGTTCGAAAACAGCTCCGCAAAAAGAGCGTAAGTGTTGACGTCGCCCCGACCCGTAAGTGGGTATCGGCCCGACGAACGCGCAAACTCGCTGGCAGCCTCTGCCGTACGTTTGGCGAAGACGAAATCCCGCCATAGCCTACCATCCGCGCTGTCGGGATCAGCCCTCTCGAGGGGGGCAATCAGCTTCTGACGTTCTGCCTTGTTGGGCGCGCTTGCGATCGCCGGCGAGCGCGTGGCGAAGAACTCTTGCTCCTCAAGCTTGATACGCTCCCAAGGTGGATTGCCGATGACGATATCGAAACCGCGATCGCGCTCCATGATCTCAGGAAATTCGATGAACCAATGGAAGGCGCTCACCTTCTCGGAGGTCAGCGTAGCGCCCTCGCGCAGATGCTCAGCGGGCGCTTGGCCACCTGCCGCCAGCCACACGTGCTCGGTTAGGGGCATAGCATCTAGACCCGCGCTGCCAGCCGCCTTCGGCGTGAAGAACGCCGCCATGTAAAAATTGGCCGAGATATAGAGATCACTAGCAGTCTTCAGGCGCTGCCAATCATCCGATGCCCGTATGGCCTCGAACCCTCGTGCTTTTGCCTCGACGCTCGCCAGATCGTCCTGCGCCATCTCCTTCAATTTATGATCCCGCTCGGCCAGGATTTCAGGTGGCGACCAGCTCTTGAATAGTTGTGGATGTCCTTTCGCGCGATCGCGCTGTTCTTTGTTAAGGCGCGCGTAGCGGCGAGAGAGTTCCTTGTCGTCGCCTGTCAGCGGCTTGTAGGCTTCGTCCGGCAATCCTTCCCGCAGCATCGCGCGATCGAACACGCCGATCAGACTGTCGCCGCAGCGAATCTGCGCATCGAAGAAAGCGAGCGGTCGACCCGGCTCCAGCGCTTCGATCCAAAGCGCGACCTTGGTCAGCTCGACCGCCATAGGATTGCGGTCCACACCGTAGAGGCAGCGGCACGCCACTTCGCGCAGCGCATGGCGGAAGTCCGCCGCTGAAGGAATCCCACCGGCGCGATGGCGTGCGACCCGGGTGGCGATGCGCCGTGCAGCCGCAAGGAGGAAATGTCCTGAGCCGCAGGCAGGATCGATCACAGTAAGCTTCAGTAGTTCTTCGGCGGGATCGGAAGCTCTGGCCTCCCGGGAGTCGAGCACCGGATTGAGCGTGGTGTCGAGCAGGAGCTGCACCAGGCTGTCGGGCGTATAATAGGAGCCGGTTGTCTTCCGCTGGTTGCCTTTCTGCTCGGCCGCCTCCGACGCGAAGGTCAGAGTCTTGCCGTTGTCGCCGAGTTGCGGTTGGAGCTCGAGCAGGGACTCATAGACCGAACCCAGCTCCTCGGTCTCCATCGCCCGCCAGTTCACCGGGACCATGCCGGTTTTGTCGGAGAGCCAAGAGAGACGAAACAGCGCCTCCATGAAAGCGCGGTTGCGTAGGCGGGCGGTTTCGAGATGCGGCAGCATGCCCGCACCGAAGAGGCCACCAAGGGCAGGGAGGCCGAGCGTCTCCTGCCCATGGGCGAGAGCGCGGAACACGACTTTCACGCCTTCGTAGCGGTCGTGATACCTATCCCAGGAAGCCGCGCGAGCGCATTGTGCGCGCAACACAGCAAGGCTGTAGCCTTCGGCATACAGCTTGCGAGCGTCGGGTTTCGTCACCTCGGGGTGAAGCAGGTTCCGATCCTCCGCCACCATCAGGAAGATGAGGCGATACACGAGGCGCAGAAGCTCGTTGAACCATTCGGTCAAGTTGACCTCGCCCGATTTCAAGCGTCCGGCGAGATCGGAATTGGCTTCGAGGAAGCCGGAGCCAAGCACCTTAAGCGCAGTTTCCACCTGGTCCGCCAGTCGATCGCGGACAGCCTCGCCTTCGCGCGAACCCGCTTCGCGCCAGCGTTCCAGTGCGCAGTCGGTGATAGGCGTGTCGGCAACACCGAAACGGGTTCGGTGGATCAGCGACCAAAGGACAGCGAAAGAGGCGGCGTCCTCATTCGTGAAGATCTGGGTAAGGTCGGCTTCGATATAGGCCGGGCGGGTCAGCGAGGCATTGTCCCGCATGAGCCGGAGCACCACGCCGTTCGTGACTAGGCCCCACAACGCCTCATCGCTATCATTGAGCCAATCCTGGAGCGCGAAAGCCGGTGATCGCGAGCGGTCGGTCGATAGCGTCGGACTGCGCCTATCGAGCTTTTCGTCGGTAGGCGGCACAACGACCACAGGGACGCGGCCACCCGCAACGAAGGAAATGACTCCATCAACCGGACGGAGATCATCGAAGCCGAAGGTTTCCGCGAGGAAAGCACGCACGAAGCGCCGTGTGGCCTCAACTGAGGGCTTCTCCAGTTTGGCGAAGGCATCGTAATGCGACTGGCCGACTCGGAAAGCGGTCGAGATCTCCTCGCGGATCGTCAGTCCCTTGCGGATCCGGTAATCCTCTTCAGTCTGCTCGGCCGCTTGTCTGCGATCGATGCTGGCGACCATCGCCGGCGCAATGAGGGTGCCCTCAAGCGTGAGTGAGGGCCAAGCGGACATGTCGGTGACGGGCTTACGTGACATCGCTCAGGCCTCGCCCGGCATCAGCACGAACAGGCCAATCACGTCCGGCGGCAGCACGGCCTCCACCGTGACGCGCGACGCAGACCCCGACGCTGCGCGGAGTCGAGCATGGTCGTTCATGAGTTGTTGCGCATGCGATCGACCGAATTCAGCGATCGGACCTTCAAGCAGGCCAGGCAGGTCCTCCTTCGCCCTCGCGACGAACCTATCGCGCGCCACGGGCGCGAGATCTGCGGTGGCGGGGGCATTCAGCAATTCTCGCGCGACCTCGCCGATCGCAACGATCCGGCCGCCCTGGATCGCAACGAGTGCGGCCTCCTCAGCCAGCAGCAGTCGTTCCTTGCGAGCATGGACTGTCAGCTTGAAGCGGATACGAAGCAGGAGCACACGGGTGATCTGCTGTACGGCCATGGTCGGCCAGGCGCCGACCCGACCGATGCCGAGACCGGATAACGCTTCCGGATCAAGCGAGGCCTCAACCAGCGCTTCTGCGAGAGTCGCTGTCAGGGGATGTGTCCTGGTCAGCAGCGCCGTGCCCGAGGGTGCCGGCTCGGCTGTCGCCAGACGCACCGATGCAGTCAGGTTATGCTCGGCCAGACGTTCGCGCAGGCCGACATCGAGCGCATCGACATGAGCCAGCAGCACAGTTTTCCGCCTTTCCAGCGGCACGCCGAAGCGTGACATTGCCCGTTCGACGAAGAGCTTTGCGTCCGTCGGCGAGCCGAGTAGGGTCCGGACCTTCTCCCATTCTGGGGCCACTTCCTGCGGCTTCATTGCGTTCTGAGCGAAACGCGCCCGGGACTTTTTCTCGTTTTCGGCGGCGTCTCGCCACCGCGCCTCCATGATCCTGGCGCCATCATCAAAGCGCAGATCGAGCATGAGTTGGGGGGATACGCCTCGGCGTAGCATCATCGAGGCCATCAGGGCGTCCGTCACCGGACCTCGCTCCTCGGGAAGCGGGACGGTTACCCCTGTCGCTTTGCGAATCTCCTCGGCCTTGCGAATGATGACCTCGAGCACTGCGCCGTCGATGGCGCTGTCCGGCGAGAACATCATGATGGATCGGACGAGTTCCGCCGGCTGGCCGAAGCGGTCCACCCGTCCTTCTCGCTGCTGATGCCGGGTCGGGTTCCAAGAAAGATCGTAATGGACGACCGTATCGAAGAGCAGCTGCAGGTTGATGCCTTCCGACAGACAGTCGGTGGCAACGAGAATGCGCTGGATCGGCTTTTCCTCGTCCACGGGCGCCATGTCCGCTACACGGTCGCGACGCTCGTCCGGCGTGAGAACGCCTGTCACGGCTTCGATGGTCAGTTTCGGGAAGGCCTTACGCAGGCCATCGCGGACATGCTCGGCTGTCGCCAGATAGCGGCAGAAGACAACTGGGCTGACGCCCTTTTTTACGAGGGGGGTCAGTGCATCGACCAAAGCAGCCAGCTTCGGATCGGGTTTGCCGACCAATTCTTCGGCGCGCTTCACCAACGCGAGAAGCTCCGGATCGGCGTCAAAGGTCGTGCCCGGTTCAAGGTCGACCGCGTCTTCGTCGTCCCCGTCATCATCATAAATTTGAGGCTCGAGGCGATCGCTCTCGTTTGACATGCGGTTCCGCAGCGCGCTCAGGGCCGCGGCGGGCGAAGAGCCGACGCAGCGCATCAGCGCCAGCGTGCCCCAGAAGGCCAGGCGCCGCTCCCGCTGCCCCGTTCCTGCTCGCGAGGCGACGCCGAGGCAGTAGTCGATGACAGCTTCGTGAAAACTGAGATGATCAGGTGAGAGGCGGAAGGGAAAGCCGAGCTCTCCTTCGCGATGCTCGTATGCCTGATGCTGTGGAAACGTGCGATCTTCCGACCAGTCACCTTCCTTAAGATCTATCCTTCTACGCTGCACGAAGTGCCGCGCGAGACGTTCACGATAACGAGGATCCTCGAAGCTCATCGATGCAAACGACGGCTCGATGAGGGACAGGAGGCGTGCGAAGGCTTCCTCGTCTCCGGAATGCGGCGTCGCGGTCAGAAGGATCATCCGCCGCTCGGGATTCCGGGCCAGTCCCGACAAGAGCTCGAAGCGTTGTTGTCGGCCCCGGTGCGTGCCCACGCAGGCATGGGCTTCATCGACGATGACGAAATCCGGGCAGGTGCGCGCAAAACCTTCGCGGCGCCTTTCGGCCTTGATGTAGTCGAGGCTGACGACCGTGAAGGGATAGGCATCGAATAGGGTCTGAGTAAGAGGCAGGCCGCGTTCCAACCGGCTCGCGGTGCCCGACGTAACCGGAACGGCGTCGATCCCGAATCGCGCCTTCAGCTCTCCGACCCACTGCTCGACGAGATGCGGCGGGCAGAGCACCGAGAAGGCATCCACCTCACCTCGGTCCATCAGTTCGCGTAGGATGAGGCCAGCCTCGATCGTCTTGCCGATGCCCACGTCATCCGCGATGAGAAGGCGCGGCACTGGCAGGCGAAGCGCCATAAGCAAGGGCACGAGCTGGTAGGTCCGCGGTTCGAAGGCGAGGTGCGCGGCGGATCGGAAGGGACCCGCACCGCGACGCAATGTCAGACGCATTGCATCCGAGAGAAGCGCCGCCTTCGCCTGGACAGTTGTCGTAGCGTCGGCAGGCAGATCGAAACGGGCGGGCTGGACCGGGAGGAGCTCGAGCCTCGGGTCGAGGATCACCGTATCATTCTCGCTGCCCGAAAGTGGGCGAAGGGCCAGAATGCCGTCCTGCCGCGATGGCAACGCGACCCACTCGCGCCCGCGTGCACGGACCAGATCTCCGGGTGCGAAATTCACCGTCATCGGGACGCCCCCCCAAACATCGAGATCATGGCGTCAGGCAGGCCTGCAGCAGCTGTTTCCGGCAACTCAAACAGCGTCCAGCCCTTGGCTTCAGCCTCCCGGTGCGTTGCCTCGGTCAGAGGAGATACGCAAGCAGCGACAAAGTAGCTGCGCCACACGAAGCTCATCGTCTGGCCGGAGGAGAAGCTGACAGCGGAAGTGTCGGGAGCCGGAAGCCCTGCGTCTTTGAAGACGCTCTCCCATTCGGCGCCTTCGCCGAATTGACCAGGCGCCGTGGTAAGCACCACCTGCCCACGCGCCAGATCGATCAGCATCTGTTTCGCTTCGCCGCTCGTGCGGTCGATCAGCTCGTGATCGGGTTGGTTGAAATAAGAGAGCAGGCAGCGATAGCATCCACGGACGCAGGCCTCGCCATCGTGACTGACGAGCAGTTTGGCATCGCCGGCCGCGATCGCTTCATCGACCTTCTCGAAATGCATGAGGATCAGCGCTTCCCGTGCGACTTTGCCGAGAGCTTGCGGATCCTCGATCAGACGGCTCAATACTCCGGCGCCACCCTCCGTAGCTTCGTAGGCTAGGACAGCGCGACGGTTGTCACGGGCAGGCAACGGCTCGCCGAGGACCTCGCCTTCCTCCAGTTGGAAGACGACCTCAATGCCTCTCATCAGTGCGTGTTGCACGGTGACAATCGTCCCAGGCGCATAGGCCGTCGGCTCGTTGAACCGGAAGAGCAGCGCGTTCTTGTGGTCCCGGACGATGGGAACGATCCGAACCGGCTTCACGACGTCCGGCGGCACATCAACATCCGAATCTTCGTCTTCGGACTTTGCCCAGTAGCCACTGCGCGGGTCGATATAGAAGCCAAGCTCGGTTTGTTTTGCGCGCCGCTTTAGTCCCTTATTGATCCGGCTGATCTCGGCGCTATTGGCATATTGTAGTTTGAAGATCGCCGTGTCATCGCAACGGAAATCGGCCTCGGTGATCTGCACTCGGCCATCCCGTTTTGGCCAAGAAAAGACAGTCTGAATCTCAAATCCTTGGCGGACTCGCTCTTCGTCATTGGCAGTGATCCGCTCGGCAGGCATGGCTTCTACATTGTCGATCCGCAGCGTTCTCTGCACACCATCTTTGTCCGTTATCGGGGTATTGCAGGCGTGGCAGCGCTCGACCTCGCCGTCATGACAGGCTCCGCAGTTCGAGCAGATGAAGACGTCTCTGGTGGCGAGCTCCGACCCGTCTCCTGTCCGGACTTCGGGCGGCAGCTTGGCTTTCATGACCCTGTAAGCGCGGCCTTCGTGATAGATCAGGCTGCGCGGCCCAAACTCTGAGATGGCCAGGAAGCGGGCACGCTGCAGGAACGAGCCCGTTTTTCCCTCTCCAGGGATGAAGGCGTAGAGCGGCAGACGCGGGAAATTATAGCCCGGCAGGAAGCCCTCTGTCGCGAGATAGCGATAGGAGTAGAAGTCCGAGCCGTTCGAGGCCTTGCCCTGCTCGAGAATTGTGATCTGGTCGCTCGCCTGCATCTGCGCGGCCTTGATTCGACGACGGTCCGCGCCCGAGAGACCAGTGATCTCGGAGCGGGCATTGGCCTCCATCAGCTGCGTCCGGGCTGAGTTGTAGAGTTCCCGCCAACGATCAAAGGCCCGATCGAATTCCTGCGGCGCGCGCCGGGCGACCGCGGAGACGAAATCATCCGGTTCGTCCATCCAGACCGGTTTCCGGCCCCCTACCGAAGCGAGAATCTGATCGAGAACGCGCTTCATCGCGAAATGCGTCGCACTTGCCAATTCAGGCCGGTCGATGACGTCGTGGATCTCCTGCTTCAGTGGGTAGCCGGTCTGCGTCAGGTCGAGAATTTCCGGAATGTCCGGTGACAGTGCGAGCTTCGCCTCGGCAAGCCAGACGGCGTGCAGGTGCGAGCGCACAAGCTCCTCATTGGTGATGTCGAGGGCCGGAGGACGAACGACACCCGCCACCATCTCATTACGCCGTTCGAAGAAGTACTGGTCGTGAGGCGACTGGGCTGCGCAATAGGTCACAATGACGGCAGCTTGCCCGGAGCGACCTGCGCGGCCGGCGCGTTGCGCGTAGTTGGCCGGTGTCGGCGGCACGTTTCGCAGATAGACGGCATTGAGTGCCGAGATGTCCACGCCGAGCTCCATGGTCGGCGAACAGAACAGGGCGGGCAGAAATTGCTCGGATTCGCCAGCCGCCTTGAGATCGACGGCGTTCTTCGCGAGGCTCTGCTGGTCGTCCTTCTCGAAGCGGAAGCGCCACTCGCGCCATACGCGCTGTCTCTGAGACACCTGGGCCGTGTGTTCACGGCCTTCAAGACCCCAGAAGCTGCTGTGGCCGGCTTTCAGATCGGCAGCGATCTCGTTGTAGAGATCATGAAAGTAACGATTGCCTTGCGCTTCGTCGCTTCGAATGGCTTCGCCGGGCACGATACGGACGGCTGACGGCGACAGACGCCACCCTTGCAAGTCCTCCTCTAGGTCGACGCGCGACACGAGTCCCTCCCGCGCGAGGAGGTCCATCAGGCCGGTCATGACCGTCAGGTAGTCGGCCTTGCCGAACTTGGTGCCGATGACACTTCTGCGATTGATCAGGCGTCCGATACGGGAATTGTGACCGGCGCGGACGATCGTCTGTTCCTCTCGCAGCCCCACGCGGTCCTTGCCTGGAGCCTGCAGGAACAGGGTCGTTCGGCTTCTAGGCATCTCCTTGATGTCGATGGCCCACGGGGCGCGCAGTAAGTTGCGGGACTTCTGGGCGACCCCTTCGAGAACGGTCGGGTCGAGGGCTTCCGTTCCGACGGCCAAGCCGTCGAGCATGGCTCCGAGGACCAGCTTCAGCATCTTCTTGCGCGCGGGCGCATCAAGCGCGCCGAATTCTGGCCGGATGGCCGTCAGACGCTTGGCATCTTCCGCGATGTCATCGAGGCCGATGAATTCGACGTCGATGAGCTTGAGAACAGAGAGGCTCGGGTTGGTGTAACGCCATCCCCGGCGCAAGTCCGTCCAGAGTCGATGGGCGAGCACCTTCTGGAGAGAGCGTTGGGCATCCTCGCGGATCACGGCTCCCGCCTCAGAGTCGAGCATCCAGTGGATGCGAGCATCCCGGTTGGCGGCGGTGAAGCCGAGCGCCCTGACGATCCGAAGGCCGAACTCGTCCTCGGTCAAGCCATCGTCGCCGGCGTCCAGAACGGCCCGCAAGATCGCACCGCGCAGGAGACTGACGAACAGAAAGTCATTGAAGTGACCCGCCTGAAGGGCAGCGTCCTGACGATTGTCCGTGAAGCCCAGGAGCTTGCGCTTCTCCTTTGGAACACCGCTGTCGCGCCTGTTCATCCATTCGAGGGCGGTGGCAACGAGAAGCGTCGTGGCCGAGCTTCGACCCTCGCCCGACAGGCCCGTAAGCTTGGTGCGTTCGCGCATGCCGGGGTGCGGTTGATCGAGGCAACACGGGCAGAACCCAAACTTGCCAGGTATGAACCAGAAGCTCTTCCCCGATGAATCGTAGCGCCCATCCGGAGCCACTGTGACCATCTGAGGCATCCGGCGTTTCCGGTTCGCGCGAATCCGCTCGACGCCATTGCGCTCCTCGCGCCAATCCTCGGGATAGGATTCGATATCGCCTGTGAAGTAATAATTGGGATCGGCGTCACCTGTAGGAATCAGGTAACCTGCGGCATCTTCCTCCTGATCGTCGAGCGGCGCGTCATCGATGTTCCTTGGTAGGAACAGCGCGCGTTCGGCGTCCTCGGTCCGGGTGACGACATGGACCTCATGTCCGCACTCTCGGCAGAAGCGCGTTGGATAGAGGCGATGGCCCGGCGCGCTGGGGTCTTCGAGTTGACCTTCGAACAGCACATTCCGGGGCATCTCGGCCAGCGTCGTGAAAACTTCGCCTGCGCCGGAGATGAACTGGTGTAGCTTGAACGCTAGAAATGCGCCGCTTCCAGAGCCACCGCGCTCCGTTTCCGGTAGGCTAATGCGGGTCAGAAATGTCTCGAATCCGCTTCGGCACGTTTCGAAATTCACACCGCTATCCTTTGACAGCAGCGCGACGGCCTCTCCGAACGGAATCGGCTTCTTGCGTTTGAGTTCCTGCGCATCCTCCAGACCGATCGCCAGTTCAGCCCAGACCGCCAGAGGATGCACTCTCAGGACTTCATCGGTCAGGGCGTCTGAAATTGTGGATGTCAGCACAGACGCGAGCTTCGGCCGCGCGTCGTCGAGTTTCAGCCGATCATCCGTCGCTCTCTGAAGCGACTCGTCGATGACCGCTTCGGAGCCAATAGGGGTTCCGAATAGGCGCGATGCAACGTCCGCCACCGCCTGCGCGCGGTTGGCGTCGGATCCTTCGCTCACCATGGTGGCCGAGGTTCCGATGCAGATTGGCGCCTTGTCCGGCGTACAGCGGTTGCGAAGACGACGAACGAGAATTGCGACGTCGGCGCCCTGGCGGCCGCGATAGGTGTGCAATTCGTCAAGAACGATGAATTTCAGACCGTTTGCATTCTCTATGACCTTGGTGTCGAGGCTGTCCTGCCGAGTCAGAAGCAGCTCAGCCATCATGAAGTTGGTCAGCAGAATGTCGGGCGGATTGTCTGCGATCCGCTGGCGCTCCTCCTGACTCTCCTGGCCAGTGTAGCGCCGCACGACCGGCTTTAGATCCTCCGGCAGGCCGGACTTGGAAACGAAGTCCTCGATCCCCTTGAGCTGGCTGTTGGCCAGCGCGTTCATCGGATAGACGATAATGGCGCTGGTCCGGCGCGGCGTCCCGGCCTTCCGCGCGCGGACAATAGCGTCAACCACCGGCACGAAGAAGCACAAGGACTTTCCCGAGCCGGTTCCGGTCGTGACGACATAACTGTGCCCAGCCCGAGCTTTTGCGATGGACTGCGCTTGGTGACGATGAAACCGCAGAGGCGCTTCGCCGAAACGAAATATCTTGCCAGTCGCCTCGTCGAGATCACCGGAAGCAACCAGTTCATCGACGGTCGGACCCTGAAGATAGCGAGGGTTCAGCGACAATAGAGCATCTGGCCAAAAGCGTCCGGCATCGTACTGCCGATCGATCTCTGATTTCAGGTCATCGGATCGAATGGTGCTGAATGATCGCGAGAAGCGAGCGTAAGAATCTACAACACGATGGCCAAATTCAAACGCCCTCATTGCCACCCCCCACTGCCGACGTTGTTGTCATTGAGAACAACAATGTCATCACTCGGTGCGCACATCAATTTTGAGAAACTGACAAAGTTATTTATTTGAGAAATTTGCACAATGCCCCCCTGCTATTTCTCTATGTGCCCATCCGGTTTACACGCTCGGCAATGTGTGCGCACCGCTCAATGAGCGCGTCGAACGGCTCGGCTTCTTCGAGCAATAGGCCATCATCGATCATTTGGTTGTAATCCTTGGCCAGCGCCGCGAGCGCTTCACCCGTCGGCACAAGCTGAACGCCTCCATTCACGGCGGCGTCGTAGTCAATCGCCGCGCCGTGCGCAGCCTTCTCGGCGAAGAACATGCCCTTGTGTCGCGCGACAGCATTCGCGAGGTCGCGATCGGCCACAGCGCTCCCAACGATTCCAGCTTCGTCGAGCCGAACGACATCGTGCCAGTGACGCGCAAAACGATCTCCGCGAAGCCGTTCCTGCAAACAAAACACGTGGATCGCCGTCGCCTTCTCCCAGAAGGTCCGCTCGGCATGCATCACCCGCGGCCGAGCCGTCGGAAAGTCCACACCCTCAATCAGTCCGGCCGCATCGCACACGACATCGCGCGGGCTCGCCGGCTCCCCCGTCGAGCGAGCGCCGAATTCCAGCATCACGCTTGGAGCCACGTAACCCGATCCCGCCGAGGTCGCCTCGTAGTCGACGAACAGCTTCTCGCCTTCGACCCTGAGCGTTGCGGGAAGCGATTGCGCGTCGATAGCGCTGGCAACAAGAGGCAGGACGGTTCCGTTGATCCACTCGGGCAGACGGTGTCGGACGGCCTTCGACCACCGCTTTTCCTCGCTGCGATTTTTCGGCAGGGCCTCGCCATTCTCACCCACGAGGTCGGGAGCGATTGCGCGAATGTCGTAGGTCAGATCCACGTCCTCGGAAAAACGTCGGATGACGCCGTATGCCTTGGACAGGGATGTGCCGCCCTTGAACACGAGATGCTCGCCGAGGTTGGACCCAAACAGCGTGGCAAGGGTCCAGACGACCCACGCGTCCTTTTCCAGCAGATGGGCTGGGCGCCCAGACCGGTCGGCAGCGACGGCCAAAGCTTCGCGCCGATCACCCGCCGACAATTTGAGGAACGCCTCAGCCATGCGCGACTTTGCCGACGGTTCTGGCGAGCCAGCTCGGTAGCTGAGGCGCGGCCGCGACGAGTTCGCCAAAACTGGAAGACGGCAGCTTACGCTTCAATGTCTTCAAGGCCGCTTCCGCCTTCTCAGGCCCCAACCAGGCGAGCGCGCGCACGGCCTGCCCGGCGGGCCGATCAGCCAGCGCCAACTGCCAGCGCGGCGCGTGCCGCAGCTCAACGACCTGTTGGCCCAAATTCATCGTTCGACTGCGGCCGGATGTCAGATAGACCGACCGGACTGGCACCTGGGTTGTGAGGCCAAGCGCGTTTGCGGCCGCGGCACCGTTCGGTACGATTACTTCGCCGCGCTGAAGGGCGAGCGCTTCGACGGCCTTCTCGACGGAAGGCGCCCGAACCCCAAATCGGCTCGAAACCGGGCGCAAGTAGACACCGCGCCCGGCACGCATCAGCCGGCCACGTTCAGCCAATCGCGACAACGCTTGGTCCACCGCGGCTCGAGTACCGAGATGGAGCAGGCCTTTCGCTGCGATCGGCGCGCCCTCGGGCAAGCCTTCCGTATGCGCCAAAATCTGTTCGGTCAGTCGCTGCATGATCGATCTCCTGTCAGAAGTTTAAGCGGTTTTCTGACAGTTTTCAATCTCGGCTGCGCCGCGGACGCTTTGGGCCTTGACTCCCAGCATCAGGAAGAGAACAAATAGCGAACATGAGAACTGCCCCGCCATCGGAGGTCAATAGGGAGCTTGCGGCCGCGGCCCGCCATAGAGTCTTTGCGCGCGCAGATCGAGAAGATCGAAGGCCGGAGCCAGCGCGCCAGATCGGCGCTCCCATTCGGGATCGCCGAAATTGACTCGCGACTCCCGGGTGGTGGTTTAGCTCTCGGCGCACTGCATGAAATAGCAGGCGGCGGAAATGGCGCCATCGATGGCGCTGCCGCGGCACTTTTCGTCGGCGGAATCGCGGCGCGCACCAAAGGCAAGATCCTGTGGTGCATCACTCGGCCCGACCTGTTCGCGCCGGCCCTCGCGCAGACCGGACTCGCGCCCGATCGCGTGATCTATGTCGAGGCGGGCGACGACAAGACGATCCTCGCGTGCATGGAGGAAGGCTTGCGGCATGGCGGGCTAGGCGCCGTCGTTGGTGAGGTCGCGCGCCTGTCCATGACCGCGTCACGGCGGCTCCAGCTCGCCGCTGAGGGAGCCAACACCATCGGAATCGCGCTCCGACGCTGGCGGCGGCAGACCGAGGCGGCGGATTTCGGCCAGCCCACAGCGGCGATGACACGCTGGCGCGTCTCGGTTCTTCCTTCAACACCGCTCCCCGTGCCGGGTGTCGGCCGCCATCGATGGCTTGTCGAATTGATCCGAGCCCGCGCGGGCGACAGTGCAGATTTCGAATTGGAGGCGTGCGATGACACGGGTCGTCTCGCTCTTCCTGCCGACCTGGTCCACCGACCGGCTGCGGCGGAAGGCTGGCGACGCGGCGCCTCCGGCTGAGGCGCCGCTCGTCCTGATTGGCCGGGAAGGAAGCAGGCGGGTGGTTGTTGCAGCGGACGTCGCCGCCCAGGCCGCGGGCCTGCGTCTCGGCATGCCGGTCGCCAAGGCGCTGGTGCTCGTGCCCGACCTCATCATTCAGGATGCCGATCCGGCAGCGGACGCCGACGCGCTGGAGCGCTTGGCTCTGTGGGTTCTCCAACGCTTTGCGCCGATCGCCGCCGCCGATCTTCCGAGCGGCATCGTGATCGACTCAACCGGCGCAGATCATCTTCATGGCGGCGAAGCCGCGATGCTCGACGTTTTGATCGGCCGGCTCGCCGTCTCCGGCGTCACCGCGACAGGTGCGATCGCCGACACCTGGGGCGCGGCCCACGCGCTTGCGCGCTACGTTGCGCGGCCGACCTTCGTCGCGCCGCGAGGACACGGTCCCTCGGTGCTGGCCACGCTGCCGCTGGAAGCGCTTCGGTTACCCGCTGAGATGGCGACGGACCTGCGTGTCCTCGGCTTCGACCGCATCGGCGATCTTCTGGCGCAGCCGCGTGCTCCGCTCACCCTGCGCTTCGGCCCGGAGCTCGGCCGGCGTATCGACCAGGCCCTTGGCCATCTCGCCGAGCCGATCGAGCCCGTCCGACCGGCCGATCTCGTCGAGGTCCGGCGCGCCTTCGCTGAGCCGATCGGCGCCGCCGAGACTATCGCGCGCTACATCGGCAAGCTGGTTATCCAGCTCTGCGCCGCGCTCGAGGAGAAGGGCCTGGGCGCACGACGGCTTGATCTCCTATGCCTGCGCGTCGACAACCGCCGCCAGGCCGTCCGCGTCGGCATGGCCGTGCCAGTGCGTGATGTGAAGCGCCTGACGCGCTTACTGTGCGACAAGATCGAGACGATCGATCCGGGCTTCGGCATCGAGGTGATGACACTCGCCGCAAGCATCGCCGAACCGTTCGTCCGTAAGCAGACCGTCAGCGCGCTGGTCGAGGAGACCGCGCCCGACATCTCGGATCTAATTGACACGCTCGCCAACCGTGTCGGCGACCGCGCGATCTACCGCGTCGCGCCGATGCCTAGCGATGTGCCGGAGCGGTCAGTCTGCCGCATTCCCGCGATGACGTCCGATTCCGGCGCGACTTGGCCCAACCATTGGCCGCGGCCGTCGCGTCTCTTGCCGCAGCCTGAGCTGATCGAGACCGTCGCGCTGTTGCCTGACCATCCACCGGTGTCCTTCACCTGGCGCGGCATCCGCCGCCGCGTGCAACGTGCCGACGGCCCGGAGCGCGTGTTCGGCGAATGGTGGAAGCGCGACGCCGAGTTGATCGCCGTGCGCGATTATTTCCGCGTCGAAGACGATGCAGGCGAGCGCTACTGGATCTATCGCGCCGGCGATGGCGAGGATGCCGCCACAGGGTCGCATCACTGGTTTCTGCATGGGGTGTTCGGATGAGCGCTCACCGCTATGCCGAACTGCAGGTCACCTCGCATTTCAGCTTCCTTCGCGGGGCGTCATCGGCGGAGGAGCTGTTCGCGCAGGCCGCGCTGCAGGGCATCGAGGCGCTGGCCGTCGTGGACCGTAACAGTCTGGCGGGCATCGTGCGGGCCCATGAGGCGGCGAAGGCGACCGGCGTACGCCTCGTCGTGGGCTGCCGTCTCGATCTCGCCGACGGCACCTCGCTGCTCGTCTATCCAACCGATCGTCCGGCTTATTCTCGCCTGTGTCGGCTGCTGTCGCTCGGCAAGCAACGTGCCGGCAAGGCCAAGTGCCATCTCGAATGGGCGGACGTCGTCGCCTATGGCGACGGCCTGATCGCTGTTCTCGTGCCGGATATGGCCGACGATCAAACCGGACTTCACTTGCGCCGCATGCGCGAGGCGTTCGGCGATCGCGCCTATATGGCGCTGACGCTGCGCCGCCGGCCGAACGACCAGCTTCGTCTTCACGACTTGTCGAACCTCGCCGCGGTGATGAAGGTCCCGACCGTCGTCACCAATGACGTGCTCTTTCACGAGCCCGGCCGACGCATCCTGCAGGATGTGGTCACCTGCATCCGGCATAATGTCACGATCGACGCGCTCGGCGATCGACGCGAGCGTCACGCCGACCGTTATCTCAAACCACCTGACGAGATGCACCGGCTGTTTTCGCGTTATCCGGAGGCGCTGGCACGCACACTCCAGATCGCCGAGCGTTGTCGGTTCTCGCTCGACGAGCTCGCTTATCAATATCCAGAGGAGCGCGACGATCCCTCGCTCACGCCGCAGCAAACGCTCGAAAAGCTGACCTGGGAAGGCGCGGCTGCTCGCTACCCGGAAGGACTTCCGGACAGGGTTCGCGCCACGCTTCAGCATGAGCTCCGGCTGATCGAGAAGCTCCGCTACGCACCGTATTTCCTAACGGTGAACTCGATCGTGCGGTTCGCCCGTTCGAAAGAGATCCTTTGCCAGGGTCGCGGCTCGGCCGCCAACTCGGCCGTCTGTTATGTGCTGGGCATCACCTCGATCGACCCGGGGCGCAACGACCTCCTGTTCGAGCGCTTCGTGTCGGAGGAGCGCCGAGAGCCTCCCGACATTGACGTCGATTTCGAACACGAGCGGCGCGAGATCGTCATGCAATGGGTTTTCGAAACCTATGGCCGCGATCATGCTGCTCTGTGCTCGACGGTCATCCGCTATCGTACCAAGGGGGCGCTGCGCGACGTCGGCAAGGCGCTCGGCTTGCCGGAAGATCTGGTCCGCACGCTCTCGAGCCAGGTTTGGGGGTGGTCGCGGGAAGGCGTCGAGGATCGCCATGTCGAGGAACTGAACCTCAGTCTCGCCGATCGGCGTTTGCGCCTGACGCTTGATCTCGCGCGCGAGCTCATGGGTGCGCCACGCCATCTCAGCCAGCACCCAGGCGGCTTCGTTCTCACCCATGACCGGTTGGACGATCTCGTGCCGATCGAGCCGGCGGCGATGAAGGATCGCCAAGTCATCGAATGGGACAAGGACGACATCGACGCGCTGAAATTCATGAAGGTCGATGTCCTCGCCCTCGGCATGCTCACCTGCATGAAGAAGGGGCTGGATCTGCTCGCCGAGCACAAGGGCGTCCACCTCGATCTCGCGACGATCCCGGCCGAGGATCCGCGCACCTATGCGATGATCCGCAAGGCCGACACGCTCGGCACGTTCCAGATCGAGTCGCGNNCAGGTCGCGATCGTCAGGCCGGGGCCGATCCAGGGCGACATGGTCCACCCCTATCTCCGGCGCCGCGAAGGCTTGGAGCCTGTGCATTACCCCAAGCCAGAGCTGGAGAAGGTGCTCGGCAAGACCCTCGGCGTGCCACTGTTTCAGGAGCAGGCGATGCGGGTCGCCATCGAGTGCGCCGGCTTCACACCCGGCGAGGCCGACATGCTCCGCAAGTCGATGGCGACCTTCAAGCACACGGGCGGGGTGTCATCCTTCCGGGCGAAGCTGATCGACGGCATGATCGCTAACGGATACGAGCGCGAGTTCGCCGAGCAGACGTTCAAGCAGCTCGAAGGCTTCGGCTCTTACGGATTTCCGGAAAGCCACGCAGCCTCTTTTGCGCTGATCGCCTACGCCTCGGCCTGGCTCAAATGCTGGCACCCCGATGTGTTTTGCGCGGCCCTCCTCAACAGTCAGCCCATGGGATTTTATGCCCCTGCGCAGATCGTGCGTGATGCGGTTGCCCATAGCATCGAGGTGCGACCGGTCTGCGTCAACGCCTCGCGCTGGGACTGCACGCTCGAGCCAACGAAGGACGATGGCCGCTTCGCGGTTCGGCTCGGCCTGCGCATGGTGCGTGGTCTTGCCAACATCCATGCCGCGACGATCGTGGCCGCACGCGCCGACCAGCTTTTTGCCTCCGTCGACGATCTCTGGCGTCGCGCCGGCGTGCCCCAGGCGGCACTCGTCCAGCTCGCCGAGGCTGACGCCTTTCGGCAGTCGCTCGGACTTGCGCGGCGCGAGGCGCTGTGGGCGATCAAGGCGCTGCGCGACGAGCCGCTGCCCTTATTCGCGGCGGCCTCTGCCCGCGATGCCGCTGTCGTCCCTGAGATCGACGAGCCAGCGGTCGCTTTGCGGCCGATGACGGCCGGCGGCGAAGTCGTCGAAGACTATCGCCATGTCGGCCTGTCTCTTCGGAGCCACCCGATGGCCTTTCTGCGCCAGGACCTCAACAGACGGCGGATCGTCTCGTGCGCCGACGCCATGAACGCGCGCGACGGCCGCTGGCTGGAGGCCGCGGGCATCGTGCTTGTGCGGCAGCGACCCGGTTCGGCTAAGGGCGTGATGTTCATCACCTTGGAAGACGAGACGGGCATTGCCAACCTCGTGGTCTGGCCCAAGGTGTTCGAGCAAAACCGCCGCGCGATCCTGTCAGCCGGCGTGCTTGCTGTGCGCGGGCGTATCCAGCGCGAAGGTGAGGTGGTTCATCTGGTCGCGCAACGGGTCACCGATCTATCGGCCGAGCTCGCCAGCGTTGGCGAGCGCGAGGCCAGCTTCCCCGTGCCGCACGGCCGCGGCGACCAGGTCCGACGCGGCGGTTCGGGGCCCGATCCGCGCGAGGTGCCTCCCAGGGGCCTTCGCATGCGCGACATCTATATTCCCGATCAGCATATTGATACGATCAAGGTGAAGACGCGGGATTTTCGCTAATCGAAAATTTGCAAGGCCTCTGCTACACTTAGCGAGGTGCATTCGATACGAGCAGGTTGCGGGTGGAGGGCAAAAAAAACAGGGGACAAGATAGTGGTGAGCCAGTGACGATCTGAACAAGAAAGTATCCGGGCATAGAGGGGGGCTCTAGATTTGCTCGAACGCATCCAATTGCTGCGCAATATCGGACAGTTTGAATCGGTCAATGCGGGCGCGCAGCTTCCATTTGCAAAATTGACGCTGATTTACGCTGAGAATGGGCGCGGCAAGACGACGTTAGCTTCGATCTTGCGATCGCTCGGCACCGGCGCTGCAGACCTTGTCCTCGAACGCCATCGATTGGGGGCAGCTCATCCACCCCACATCGTGCTCGGTATTGCGGGCGCGCCTGTCCAGTTTCAGAACGGCGCATGGACCGCTGCCCTGCCCCAAATTGCGAGCTTCGACGACGCCTTCGTCGCAGCCAACGTCTGCTCCGGCGTCGAGATCGGAGCCGGACACCGCCAGAACCTGCATGAGCTTATCCTCGGGGCACAGGGTGTTGCGCTCAACGCGGCACTGCAGGCTCATGTCGCGCGCATCGAAGAACACAATCGCAACCTCACACAGAGGAGCGCAGCAATTCCTGCGGCTGCGCGCGGCGATCTCGGCGTTGACGATTTTTGCGCCCTCGCAGCTAATCCCGACATCGATGCGGCGATTGCTGTTGCGGAGAGGAATCTCGCTGCCGGCAAATCCGCCGACGCCATCCGGCAGCGGCCGGACTTCCAGCCGCTCGCACTAGCGGAATTCGACGTCGCAGGCCTGAACGAGGTATTGGCCCGCTCGCTGCCCGATCTAGAAGCCGACGCGGCTGCTCGCGTCCGCGCGCACCTGCGCAGCCTCGGCCGCGGCGGCGAGGCCTGGGTCGGGGACGGCATGACGCGGATCGCAACGGCCTCCGAAGGACACGAGCATCAGGTCTGCCCCTTCTGCGCCCAAGACCTGGCGGCCTCACCAGTGATCCACCACTATCAGGTCTACTTCAGCGAGGCCTATCGAGGGCTGAGAACGGCGATCAACGAGGCCGGTCAGGCGATCAATGCTGCTCATGGCGGCGATATTCCTGCGGCCTTCGAAAGAGCCGTGCGCGTTGCCGTCGAGACACGTACCTTCTGGAGCGCCTTTACGGAGGTTGCCGAATTTGAGATTGACACCGCCGCGATCCTCCGCGCCTGGACCGCGGCTCGGGAGGCCGTCCTCGTTACCCTTCGCGCCAAGGCCGCCGCACCGCTCGATCGCATTGAACTTCCAGCCGAGACCATCGCGCTGATCGAGGCCTATCACGTACAGCGTGCGGCCGTCACCGGCATCTCGCAGGCGCTCCAAGACTGCAACCCGGCGATCGCGATCGTGAAAGAGCAGGCTGCGGCGGCGAGCCTTGCGGCGCTGACCGCGGATCTCGAACGCCTGCGGCGTGTGCGGACCCGACACAGCGCGCCGGTCAATGCGCTTTGCGCCGACTATCTTACGGAGAAGACCGCCAAAGCGGAGACGGAGACTCTCCGTCGGCAGGCACGGACCGCCCTCGACAACTATCGGCAGAACATCTTCCCCGCCTATGAAGCGGCCATCAATACCTATCTCCAACGCTTTAACGCCGGCTTCCGGCTCGCCTCGGTCAGTCCCGTAAACACGCGTGGCGGCTCGTCCTGCAACTACAACGTCGTCATCAACAATGTGCCTGTGGCGCTCACGGCTGATGCAGGTCCCGCCTTCCGAAACACGCTCAGCGCCGGCGATCGCAACACACTCGCGCTCGCGTTCTTCTTCGCCTCGCTCGACCAGGATCCACAGCCTGCGCAGAAGATCGTGGTCATCGACGATCCGATGACCAGCCTCGACGAGCACCGCTCGCTGACCACCGTGCAAGAAATGCGGCGCCTGGTCGGCCGCGTGGATCAGGTGATTGTCCTGTCGCACTCGAAGCCCTTCCTTTGCCAGCTTTGGGAAGGCGCCGATTCGGCCGGACGCCAGGCGATCCTAATCAGGCGAGACGGCACGGGTTCGACGCTGGCCGCATGGGATGTCAACCAAGATTGCATCACCGAGCATGACCGTCGGCACGCGCTTGTGGCGGATTATCTCCAGGCGGCCGATCCTGCGACGGAGCGGCGCGTTGCCGCAGCCTTGCGCCATATACTCGAAGCCTTCATGCGCGTCGCGTACCCAGGGTCGTTCCCACCAGGAACGCTGCTCGGGCCGTTTCTGGGTATCTGCCAACAGCGCGTGGGCCAGCCGAACCAAATCTTGGACCAGGCGGACATCGATGAGCTGCGAGCCGTTCTCGCCTATGCCAATCGCTTCCACCACGACACCAATGCAGCGTACGAGACTGCGGCGATCAACGATCAGGAGCTCATACATTTCGGCGGGCGCGTCCTCGCATTCGCGAAGCGCGGTTAGCTGCCATGCCGTCCCCATTGATTGATGTCTGGGACGCGGCGACGTTCGACGCCGAGCTCAACGCACGCCTCGAAGCCAGCAGTGAGCTCCTCCGCAACTATCTCGCTCGAGACCATGCGATCTTCCTTTCGCACGACCTGGGCAGAGGGCCGGGACGGTCGACGCTTAGGCCCGACAACGAATTCGCGGCTGAGTTTCTCGAGCTGCAGGAGGTGATTGGCCGCTCGATGGAGGCGCGCACCATTCGTGCGTACCACTATACTCGGCTCACCGACGAAGAGATTGCGCTGCTCACACGCGATGGCCTCCATCTGTCCACCCCTGCCAGCTTACGCGAGCGTCTCGATGCGCTCGTCGCGTCAGGTCACTTGCCCCATGATGTTGCGAACCTGCTCTACGCGGCGAGTCCTTTCCATAGCGATCAGCTAGAATCCCGCTCGGGCAAGTTCTGGATGACCTCACATCCCCAGGCCATCGACGACGGTGGAGTCATTTCGCTTCTCGATCGCTGGGGTGGTGAGGTCGCGTCCATGTGGGTTGACAACGAGGAGCTGGCGACGCGGCTCCGCTCTCTCGGCACACCCCACGTCTTGGAAATTGCAGTCCCGATGAGCTCGACCAGGCACAGCTATCACGCCGGTCGCGCAGTCGTCGCAAGCTTCGCTCGCGCCCATGGGTCCATACCGGAGAAGCTCGCCTTCGATCTCTATGTAGACCGGCCGCTTCCGGCGGAGGCGATCCTGGCGGCCCATTCCGAGGGAAGCGTTCCATTCGCGACCATGGGGCGCGGCTACCCAGCCCGGTTCGTCGACGTCGCGATCGGCCGATGGAAGGAACTTACGGGCGAGGATGACTAGATCGATCGCACTGGCGCAATCGCGTCAGGCCTGGAATCTGCGGCTGGGGAGCTGATGAGAACATGACAATCACGAGTGCCTTCACCGCGAGCGGACTCCTGCCGTCCGACCCGCTCTGCAGTACGTTCATCAGCATGGCTCGGAAGATATGGAATGACCTCGGTGCTGCGCGCGCACTGGGAATCAGCCGAGGCGAAGAGACCGTCACCGACAACTTCCTGCTCGATGTGCAAATGGCTCACCCCGCGGACGTAGCCACCTTCCAGTTCAACAAGCCCGAGGAAGCGATCACTGGGGCCGACTGGGAGTGGTGGCTAACAGACGGGCGCCGCTGGGCAGGCCTGCTCATTCAGGCGAAGATCCTGAAGCCGAAGGCGAACCTCTATTCCTCGATCAAACACAAAGTCCGCGGTCGGCCGCAGATCGACATTTTGTTGGAACAGGCCGGTCTCAAGGGAATTCCCGCGCTCTACTTCCTCTACAACCATACGCAGCTCACATTCCCGAAGCTGAGCTGGAACTGCGGTTCTACGTCGCCTGACATTGAGCAATTGGGCTGCACAGTCGCTTATGCAGCGGCGGTGAAGCCGCTCGTGAAACAGGGTGGCGTCGGCATCACAACGCTTGGTCCTGTCTCTGTTCCGTTGCGATGTCTCGTCTGCTGCCGCGTTCATGCCGAGCCGCCCGATGACTCCTCACTGCCTAGTCGAGTGAATGGCATCGTGCAGGTCCTGGCGTCGCGCGCAGGCGACGACGCGATCAGGGTTGATGCCCCACGATTGCGTACAGACCCACCAAGCTATGTCCGAGAACTGATCGCCGCCCCGATCGACCAACGACAACACGTGATCGAACGAGTGCGCTCGGAAGTGGGGCCGATCGGGTCTCTGGTCGTCATCAAGGACCGTTCCTAGGCGGAGATAGGCCCCGCTTATCCCACCTGCTGGACCTGTAGCGTTCCGGCCCGGAGCGGCTTGATCAAAGACTTGGCCGACACCGACGGGTCGAGCCAGTCGGCCCAACTATCCCGTTCGAGAACGACGATCTGCCGGTCATGGTATGGCACGATGTCGGGGCCAGGCTCCATGGTCAACATGGTGAAGGCCTCGCCCACGTCCTTGGTCTCGCGCCAGATGCCGGCGATGCAGAAGATCGGCTCGTCGCTCTTGGTGAAGAGCCACTTGTCCTTTCTCTTCTTTCCCTTCTCGGTCGGATCAGTGAATTCGTAGAACCCATCCGCGACGATCAGACAGCGGTTCGAGGCGAACTCGCGCCCCTCTGATCGGAAATTGTAGACCGGCCGCTTGTTCTGGCCCGGCCAGCTCCATCGCCGCTGGACCATATCGCCTTCGCCTCGGAGACCCTCGATCGTGCGGATAATCGGGGCGACGTCAGTGATCTTGATGTCCTCACGCGCCGGAATGTTCGGCGCGCCTTCGCCGAACCGGATCTTGATCTTGAGATCTGCAAAATCTTCGACGATCGAGGCGACATCCACCATCAAGCGATAGTCGTTACACATCCGTCCTTCGTCCCCATCGTCGTTGCGCCGCGATGATGTTCCTATTATGTTCGCCTGACCATGAGCGCGAAGGCTTTCGATTCTGACGCATCGCTCGACGAACGCCGTATCATCATAAGGCGCTGCGGTGGCGATGTTGAGATGGTGGAACTGCCTTGGGGGCTTCAGCCTAGAGAGCCGGGCGGACGGCCATTCACGGTCGTGCGTGCCGAGGGCCGAACCTTCCCCAGCCATCGCTGTCTCGTTCCGGCCTCCGAGTTTCGGCATCGCAGCCACGGCAAGAACTACAGCTTCTCCCTCGCCAGCGGAGACTGGTTTTACTTCGCGGGCATCTGGCGGCCGGCGACGCGCGACTGGCCTGAAGCCTACGCGATCCTGACTATCGAATCGAACGTAGATCTCGCTCCCTACCACGATCGCCAGATGGCCGTGGTTCGCCGCGAACAGCGCATGGTCTGGCTCGATCGGACATGCCGTGAGGGCGAGCTTCTCCGACCGCTGGCTGCAGGGACCTTCAAGGTCACACGAGCGCGCACTGAGCCGCGACAAGCGGAGCTTGCTGTCTGAAATCCCGACTTACGTTTGTGTATATTTACACATTTGCGGGGGGGGGGAAGCCTCCCCCTGCGGCCGAGCCAAGAGTTGCCGATCCCTTCTGCGGGGAGAGGCCAATCCGAAGGCTGGAAATTCCATGAACGGTTGAGCAAGCCTGACGGCGGGTGCAGGCTGGGAATAAGTGGGCGCCAGACGGGCGGTGATGAGCAGGCGCATTGCACGCCCGTCAGCCCGTGCCGGTGAGCGACATCTCCGGAGATGCGATGGCAGGTCCCCGCGAGAGCCTGACCGGCTCGGCGTACAGCGGTAACACACCTTCAACGCCCTGCGCGTGTCGTCGAAGCAGCCTCGACGCCTCCTCACGGGCTACAGCCGGGGAGAATGCAAAACCTTGCCCCAACCGACAGCCCATCGTCCAAAGCTGGCTGGCCTGAACCTCGGCCTCGATACCCTCTGCAGTCACACGAATATCCAGCTTGCGCGCGATATCGATCAGGCCTTGCACGATCACCATGCTGGGATCGTCCGGCCACAGCCGCGTGACAAATGAACGATCGATCTTGATGATATCGATGGGGATATTGAGCAGATGTGTCAGCGACGCGTAGCCCGTCCCGAAATCGTCTAGCGCAACGCGAACGCCACTTGCGCGCAGGGCGGCAATCTCGCGCTCGACGACTTTATCGCGTCTGCCGATGCAGACGGTCTCGTTGACCTCGATAATGAGGTGGTCGAGCGAGACGCGAGCACGTCCGAAGGTGTCGTCAAGCTTGCGCCGCAGATCACCCGTATAGAAATCGGCCGTCGAAATGTTCACGCTTACATGCTGAAACGGGATGCCGTCATCAAGCCAACGCCGGACGTCCGCCGCCGCGATCGCCAACATGCGTTCCGTGAGCTCGGATGCGACTTGCGCGTCCGAAGTTGCATCCTGGAAGGTCTTCGCAGGCATGACCTGACCTGAGGTCGTTGTCAGCCGGCACAATGCTTCGAAGCCGATAATTTCGCCTGTGTCCAGGCGAACGATCGGTTGGTAATGGGCGTCGATCCGCTGATCATCCAGTGCTTCCGAGACGTTGCGGATCGAGTCGCGACGGTGGGTGATGCGCGTTCCTATTCCCGGCCAGTAACGGACAAAGCCGCCGCGGCCGGTTTCCTTGGCGTGGTAGAGCGCGAAGTCTGCGTTCTGGTTGACCGTCTTGGCGTCGAGGTCACTCGTCTCGAACACGGCCCCACCGATCGTCCCGCCTGGAACGACGGCGTGGCCCTCGCAGTCCGCCGCGACGTCAAGCGCCTCGAAAATCTTCGCGGCGGCGGCGTCCAGGTTCCTGAGCGCTTCCGCGCTTTGAATGATGACCCCGAATTCGTCCCCGCCAAGGCGAAAGGTCGCGTCAGGCGCCATAGCCTTGGCGATCCGGGAACTGGCGGTCCGGATCAACGCATCGCCCGCCTGGTGGCCGAAGGTGTCGTTAACGGCCTTCAGATTGTCGAGGTCAATCACGAACAGAGCCCAGGATCCGGGCTGTTCGCACGGCACCTTCGCCAAGGCCGCGTTGAACGCAGCGCGGTTTGGCAAACCGGTCAGCGCGTCAACATAGGCGCGCCGCTCCCTGTCGACCACGCGTTCGTGTCGGCGCAATGCCAGCTCGCAGAGCTCGACGCATGCCGCGATCGTCTGCTGCTCGCGCTTCCGTGGGCCGCGCTGTTGTCGATAATACAAGGCGACCACGCCGATCGGCGCACCATCTTCGCCGGTGACCGGCGACGACCAACAGGCCTTGAGACCAAGCGCGAGCGCCTGATCCTTGTATTTGGACCACTTCGGATCGCGCTCGATGTTTGTAACAGTGACTGGAGTGCGGAGATAAGCAGCCGTTCCACACGAGCCGACGTCGGGACCTATCATCACCCCGACGATCGTCTCGAGGAAAGTCTCAGGCAGACTTGGCGCGGCTAATGGGTGGAGCAGGCCCGCAGCGTCGACGCTCATCACGGTGACGACGGTGCCAGGCAACATGTTCTCGAAGGACGTGCAAAGATCGCGCGCTGTCTCCTCGACCGGTGCGCCATATGCGATCGATCGCAAAATTCTGTTCTGAGTTGACAGCAAAGCTAGAACCACGCGAGGCAGGCAATCGTAGTGTGTCTAAAATAGTCGTCCGCGGTAAATTGAGCGTTCGCACAGATGATAAAAAGCAAATTAACTCTGTAAATTCCGACAAGGATGAGGGGGAATGCCTTCCCCTGCGGCCGAGTCAAGTGTCTCGGCCGACCCCTTCTGCGGGGAGACCCCGCAACGCCCCCTTAGAGTGAGAGTGCGGACCGGCTTTGCCGTGACGGGTTAAGGGCTGGGAGAGAGGCTTCCGGCGCCCGTCGCGGAGATCCGCGATGTCCAGAAAGACCGCAACCGCTCGCGCCGGCCAGAACCGGACGAACCTCTATGACGAAATCACCGACAAGATCATCGCCGAGCTGGAAGCAGGCCGTATTCCCTGGGTTCAGCCCTGGGGAACGGCGGCGGCGAAAGCGCCGCTCGCCATGCCGAGAAACGCCGCCACCGGCCGTCACTATTCAGGGATCAATGTTCTGATTCTCTGGGGCGCCGTCATCGAGCACGGCTTTCCCGGCCAGAGCTGGCTCACCTTCCGCCAGGCGCTCGCGCTCGGCGGCAATGTCCGCAAGGGCGAGCGCGGCACGACCGTCGTCTACGCCGATCGCTTCGTGCCGGACGACGAAAAGCGTCGCGCCCGTGAGACCGGCGAGGACGCCCAGGCGATCCCGTTCCTGAAGCGCTTCACCGTCTTCAACGCGGCGCAGTGCGAGAACCTGCCCGAGGACATCGCGATCGTCGCACCACCGCCGGCGCCTGGCCTGATCGAGCCCAAGGTTGAGGCCCTGATCCACGCGACAAGCATCGACTTTCGCATCGGCGGCAACCGCGCCTACTACGTACCGGCGCTCGACTATGTGCAGGTCCCGCCGCCCCAGGCCTATTTCGAGCCGATCAACTGGCACCGCACGGCGCTCCACGAGCTCGGTCACGCCACCGGCCATCCGTCCCGTCTCGGCCGCGACCTGACTGGCAGCTTCGGCACCAAGAAGTACGCGTTCGAAGAGCTGGTCGCCGAAATGAACGCCGCCTTCTGCTGTGCCTCGCTCGGTATCGCGCCGACCGTCAGGCATGCGGACTATATCGGCTCCTGGCTCGAGGTGCTGCGCGAGGACAATCGCGCCGTCGTTCGCGCCGCCAGCCAGGCGAGCAAGGCGGCGGACTGGCTCCTGGGCTTCGCCCCGGCCGACGACGCCGAACTCTCGGTCGAACCCGCGATCGACAGGAGGGCGGCATGATCCTCCTCACGCGCGAGCTGCGCGAGCGCCTGCTCGCCAACGGCCGCCAACGCGACGCCGACCACGTGCCCGTGGTCAAGTTCTTCAACCCGCTCGGCGAAGGCGTCTGGCTCGCCACCGAACTCGACGAGGACGGAGACACCTTGTTCGGCCTGGCTGATCTCGGCGAGCCGGAGCTGGGCTCGTTCAGCCTCGCCGAAATGACCGCGGTCCGGCTGCCGTTCGGCCTCGGCATCGAGCGCGACATTCTGTTCGAGGGCCTTTACCCGGTCTCGGTCTGGGCCGACGCGGCGCATCGAACCGGCAGCATCCGGGAGGCGGAGCGCGTGCTTCATGCGCTCCATCGCGCCAAGCGGCGGGACGCGTAATGCGCTTCGGTCGCTGGCGACGACCGACCGCCTATCGGGGCACGCCGCGCAAATGCGCGGCGTGCCCCCGCATGCAGCGCCTCGAGCGGGAAGCGCTGCGGCCCTCGGGAACCCCGATCGCCGCCAAGCAGCACAGCGTCGACCAGGAGATGGCCGGCCGCTGGAGGACGTCGGGCGGCTCACCCATCACCGGCCGAATTGTCGCATGCACCATTTCCAGGCTTGCCGGTATGGAAAATATATACCATACCCAAGCGTCTGCTAATTGGAGGACCCAGTGGAATATTTCGTGAGTGCCGTGCTGACCCACCCCCACTTCGCCATCGCCGCGAAGGTGGTCCTGACGTCTCTTTTCTGGATCGCGGGTCTCTTCGGGGTATTCAAGTTTGACGTGATTGTGCAGGAAATGGTCGACGTTAAGTTGCCCGCGCCGCGGCTCTTTGCGGTCGCCACGATCGCCTGCCAGTTGATCGGGTCTGCGCTGATCATCACGAATTTTGCTGGCCTTGGATGGCTAGGAGCTGGCGCCCTGGCGGTGTTTACGCTGCTCACGATTCCCTACGGTCACGCGTTTTGGCAGTTCGAAGGTCCTAAAAGGATGCACGAGTTTCAGATCGCCCTTGAGCACATCACTGTGGTCGGAGGCTTGGCCATCGCAGCGATCCTCTCGGTGAACTCGTAGAGATCGCGCTCGGGACGGAGCGATTGAATGGTTGGCGAAAAGCGCCCACGAGGTCGGCCGAAGGATGATGCGAAGAGGACTGCCGTGCTGGAAGCCGCGCGCACCCTCTTCCTGTCGAAGGGGCCCGACGTCACGCTGGACGAGGTGGCAGCAACCGCAGGCGTCGCAAAGGTCACCCTCTACGCGAATTTCACCGATAAGGACGGATTAATCGAGGAAGTCATCCGGCGAGAATCAAACGCCACGATCCTGGATGATGAATTCCCCGCTTTCAAAGAGGCGGAGATATCAGACGCGTTACTCGATTTCGGATTGCGCTATGTAAAATTCATCAATAGCCGCGACCTGCTCGGATGGGATCGGCTTATCGCTTCGCTCTCCGGCCGCGCGGACGTGGCAAAGCGATTCTTTGATATGGGCCCCGGTCGGGCTCAACGGCTTCTCACGGAACTTATCGCACACGCCGCCAAGCGCGGTGAGTTGAATGTTGCGGACGCGGATCGGGCTGCCGATGAACTCACGGGTCTTTGGCTCGGCTTCGTGAATCTGGAGATCAAGTTGGGCGTGCGGGCTCCGCTGACGATCGAAGAAATCGAACAGCGTGTCGTGCGAGGCGTCTCCATCTTCCTCGCGATCTACGAGACTGAGCGCCAACGCGATTGAGCTAGCGGCGATGCACTGAGATTTTGACAGGTCGAATGCGGCCTTGCGCATTGCCATATCCGTAAATCCGTAAATACGTGCACGCGCCTTTACGCATCTGCGCTTACGTCCGCGCGGGCTAGCACGAGACGCTGTCCTCCATGATCCCAGCCCAAAGGGCGAGAATTGTGGCTTCCAAGTCGTCTTCCTCTCCGACGACGACGCTGAAGACCCCAAGGAGGCCGGCGAACTCCTTGACGTCGAGGTGACCGCGCGCCTGGAGCGCCGTGACCAACACCGTCGGCGCCTTGCCGTTAGCAAACACCAGCGCGCGCTCGACCGGCGACAAGCGCGACGTCTGCGCATCGCTTCCAACTGCGGTGTCCATTGATTCCTCCGATCGCCCCGGGCGCCCGGACGATCCGACACGCACGAACATCCCGCAGCGCTCCTCGCGTCACTCGCCGCGCTGCCAAGCGCGACTATTATAGTCGCCCTCAATCAATTCCATAGAAATTGCGTACGACCCGATCCGGATCGGTGCAGTCCTGCGCCTGGCGGCGCCGGAAGAAGAGAGTGAGAGGGAGGACGGGGTTTCCGTGACGGGTTGGAGGTCGAGAGAGAGGCTCTCGGCCGCCCGTCGCGGAGTAATCCCGATGGCTACTGCAGTTCAGAAGATCACCTTGTCGTCCTCGCGCGACATTCCCTTCAACAAGCTGGTCCTGAGCCAGTCCAATATCCGCCGCGTGAAAGCCGGCGTCTCCGTCGAGGACCTGGCGGCCTCGATCGCCCGCCGCGGCCTCATCCAGAGCCTGAGTGTCCTGCCCGTCGTCGATGGCGAAGGGAACGAGACCGGAATGTTCGAGGTGCCGGCTGGCGGTCGCCGCTATCGCGCCCTCGAAATGCTGGTGAAGCAGAAACGCCTCGCGAAGACCGCCCCGGTCCCGTGCGTCCTGCGCAAGCGTGACGACAATATCCTGCCCGAGGAAGTGTCGCTGGTCGAAAACACCGACCGCGCGCCGCTCCATCCTCTCGACCAATTCCGCGCCTTTCAGGACCTGCGGAGCAAGGGCAAGACCGAGGAGGAGATCGCCGCGGCACTCTTCGTCTCGGTGCAGGTCGTCAAGCAGCGCCTGCGTCTCGTAGCGGCTTCGCCCGCTTTGCTCGACGTTTATGCCGAGGACGGCATGACGCTGGATCAGCTCATGGCGTTCACGGTGTGCGACAACCACGCTCGCCAGGAGCAGGTCTGGGACGCGATCAAGGACTCCTGGTCGAAGGAGCCGTACCAGATCCGGCGCATGCTCACCGAGACCACGGTACGCGCCTCCGACAAGCGCGCTGTCTTCGTCGGCGTCGAAGCCTACGAGGCCGCCGGCGGCGCGATCATGCGCGACCTGTTCCAGTCCGACGATGGCGGCTGGCTTCAGGACGCGGCGCTGCTCGATCGCCTGGTCGCAGACAAGCTGAAGAGCACGGCTGAGGAAATCGCGGCCGAAGGCTGGAAGTGGATCGAAGTCGCGGTCAGCTTCCCCTACGACACGACCCGCGGACTGCGCGAGCTGCAGGGCGTGCCGCTCGACCTTACGCCTGAGGAACAGGCGACAATCGACGCGCTCAACGCCGAGTATCAGAAGCTCGAGGCCGAATATGAGGGCGCTGACGAATTGCCGGACGAAGTCGATCAGCGGCTCGGCGAGATCGAGACGGCGCTGTCGGCCTTCGAGGCTCGGCCTGTGCGCTTTGAGGCCGAGGACATCGCGCGCGCGGGCGCTTTCATCAGCATCGCCCATGACGGACGGCTCGAAATCGATCGGGGCTATGTCCGCCCCGAGGACGAGGCGCCGGTTGGCACTGAAGGCAACGACAACGACGAAGCCGACGGTCAGACCGGTGATCCGGACGGGACGAATGTCCAGCGCGCCGTCATCACCATCGGCGGTCAGCCGGCCGAACCGGAGGATGACGAGGACGACGGGATCAAACCGCTGCCTGATCGACTCGTCACCGAGCTCACCGCCGAGCGGACCCTCGCGCTGCGCGATAAGCTCGCCAACGATCCTTCAACGGCCTTCGTCGCGGTGCTCTACAAGTTCTGCCTCGACGTCTTCTCTCGATACAGCGCGCATGGCACCGCAATGGAGCTCTATGTCCGCGGCACCGTGTTTTCCGCACAGGCTCCGAGCTTGAAGGACACGCCGTATGCGCGGGGCATCGAGGCGCGCCACAAGGCTTGGGAGGAGCGACTTCCGCAGGATCAGGTAGACCTATGGGGTGCGCTCGTTGCGCTGGAGGGGCACGAACAAGCCGCTCTCTTTGCGCATTGTGCGTCGTTCGGCGTCAACGCGCTTTACGAGAAGCCGAACCCATATGGCGGTCACGGTGTCTCGCAGCACGGCCTCGAGCAGCGGCTCGGCCAGGCCGATCGTCTGGCGCGCGCAACCGGGCTCGACATGGTCGGGGCGGGCTGGCGTCCGACGGTCGACAACTATCTCGGCCGCGTCACCAAGACCCGCATCCTTCAGGCCGTGCGCGAAGGCGCGGGCGAACAGGCCGCGCAGTTCATCGATCACCTCAAGAAGGGCGACATGGCCAAGGAAGCCGAGCGGCTGCTGGCCGACACCGGCTGGCTGCCCGAACCGCTGCGCCTGGTCGACGATGCCGATCTGCCCACGGCGGATGCCGAAGCCGGAGGCGAGGACGAAGGCGCGGCGCTGCCCGCGTTCCTCGCCGGCGACGACGAGGAGGAGGAGATCGCAGCCGATGTCGAAGACGAGGAACGCCACCTCGTTGCGGCGGAATGACCACACTCGCGTAGCGGCTTCGGCCGCTCCGCCCATTCCTCAAATCGAAGGGCCATCGAGATGGCGCGATCCACTACGACGCCCCGCCGCGTCGTCTTCCAGTACCTCGTTCCCGTTCATGTCGAGGTGGAAGACGGCATGGTCGGCCGCGTGACCGTCATCGACGAGACGCCGGTGCGCGATCCCGTCGTCGTCGAAGGCGATCCCGCCTACCTCGACGATGCCGTCCGCGCCGCAGATGACGGCCAACCCTGGCCGTCCTGGCAGTTCGGCTACTAGCCGCCCATCACCCGATCCCTATCCCGAGCCCGGCCGCAGCGCCGGGCTCTTTTCGTTTCAGGAGCCTGACATGGCCAACTATTTCACTCACTTCTCATGCCTGCTCGATGTCGGCACGCCCGACAACGCCGCCCGAGCTCTCGACCTTTATAATGAGCTATCCGCCGAAGGCGCCTCGGAAGAGCCTCCTTCGGACGGCTTCCTGCTCTCGATCCAACCCGAGCATGGCGGCACGCAACTCTGGCTGCGGGATGACACGACCGGCGATCCCGAACGCCTGATCGCGTTCGTCAAGCGCTGCGCCGTCGAGTTCAGCCTCAAAGGGCGCTGGGGCTTTCAATATGCCAATACCTGCACGCGACCGAGGATCGACGGCTTCGGTGGCGGCGCGCATGTGCTGGATCTCGCAACGGGCGAGACCATCGCATGGGCCTACACGGACGGTTGGCTCGCCGAGCATCTCGACGCGGGAGATTCGCGATGAGCATCCCTGATCATGCCCGCACCAACTTCCAGACGCTGCTACGTGCCGCCGAGAGCGGTGACCTGGCGCTGATGGAGTGCACCGACATTGCCACTGGCGAGCCTCGCTATGTCATCTGCGCTGTCGGGCGCGATAGCGGTGAATTCGTCTTCACGCCGTTCGGCCATCTTGCCGACGGCAATCCGTTCGAGCTCTACGGCCCACCGGAAGGGCGCGGACAACGCCCCGTCGCCTCTACCAGACCGCCACCTCCCATTGGCCGTTGACGCGCGCGAAGCCGATCGGCCGGTTCTGCGGCGTCGCATTCGGCTTGGTCGAATCCATCAAAAGCTGCGTCATGCACGTCACACCGGGGCCGACGCCGCCGGGCGAGCAGTCACCAAGCTTCAGCGTGGCGTTCGCGAGCGACGTGCCCGTGAACAGGCGGTGACGCCGGACGGCTGCGGTGGCTTCTTCCTCGGTCGGTTGGGCGACGCCGGCGGCGACGGCCGGAGATGCGGCGACCGGTACGATCACAGGTCGGAGGACGAACCCCGAACCGAATCCGACCGCCAAACACACGGCACCAATGATGCCGACCGCGCTGCCTTTCATATCGCCTCCCTTGATCCTCGTCGGGGCGCGACGGACTCGGATGGAGCGAACCGCCGCGGCTTGTCTTCCTGCGCGAGCTTAGCGTCCCATCTTCACCGCCGGAAGACCGAACGACTTGGCGTGGGCTCGGCGAGTCAGAGTGAGAGGTTGGCCGGGACGGGTTTGAGCCCGTCCGGTCGAGAGAGAGCGCCGGTCCGGCTCGTCCGTGTCCCGCTCTCCGAGGAATCCCTCTATGCTCCATGCTCCGATCTCGGCCGTCGCTTCGGCGGCCTCGCTTCCGCTCGCGCCTCGGACGCCGCCCGCCACGGCCATCCTGGCCGCCGCCGAAAATCTTCTGTCCCACCTCGAGCAAGGCCATCAGGTCGATGCCGCCATGCTGCGCGCGGCCATGGAAACCGCCTTCGGTGCGTCCGACGCCTCCGGCGCCTGGGACTGGAAGACGGCCTACGACGCATGCGAGGCCGCGACCGTCCTGTTTCTGCGGAAATACGGAAAAGCGCTTTTCCGTAAGTCCGCGTCGCCGGCTTCACGCCTTTCCGCCTTGGCCAAGATCACCGCGCTTCTCCCAACCCATACTCGCCGTTCCGAGGAGACCCAGGCCTTCCAGCAGTTCTCGACGCCGGTCCCGCTCGGGCTCGCTGCGCTGACGGCGGCGTCATTGACCCCGGCCGACCGGGTGCTCGAGCCATCGGCCGGCACCGGCCTCATGGCGATCCTGGCCGAGATCTCCGGCACGACCCTCATTCTCAACGAACTGGCAGAGGCGCGCGCCGATCTTCTCTCCTCTCTCTTTCCGGCCGTTCCGCTCACGCGCTTCGACGCGGCACAGATCGACGATCATCTCGACCGCTCCGCTACCCCGAGCGTCGTCATCATGAATCCGCCATTCTCGGTGATGGCGAACGTCACCGGGCGGATGGCCGACGCCGCCTATCGCCATGTCGCCTCGGCGTTGGCTCGCCTTGCTGATGGCGGGCGGCTGGTTGCGATCACCGGTGCGAGCTTCTCGCCCGAGCTGCCGGCCTGGCGCGATGCCTTCGCACGGCTGCAGGCGCGTGGACGCGTCGTGTTCACCGCGGCGATCGCTGGCTCTGTCTATGCCAAGCATGGCACGACCATCGAAACGCGATTGACGGTCATCGACAAGGCGCCGGCCGAGGATCCAGGCCGCTTTCCGCATTCCGCCGGCGTAGCGCCGGATGTCGTCACCCTGCTCGAATGGATCGATCAGCAGCTTCCACCTCGCATGCCGGTCTCGATCCAGAGTTCGATCCCTGCAACGGCGGCCACGCCTCGCACCGTGCGAGGCTATCTCGCCCGAGCAGCCACAACTCAGCCCGCCCGTCGCATCGCCCAGCTCGTTGGCGAAAAGCTTGCCTACGAAACGATCGACTGGACGCCGCCCGAGGGCGGCCGCTTGTCGGACTCGATCTACGAGTCGTATGCGCTCCAGTCGATCCGCATCGCGGGCGCGAAACCGCATCCGACCAAGCTGGTGCAGTCCGCGGCCATGGCGTCGATCGCGCCGCCGAAGCCGAGCTATCGGCCGACGCTGCCGGCCGAGATCGTCACCGACGGCATCCTTTCCGACGCCCAGCTCGAGACGGTGATCTATGCCGGCGAGGCGCACAGCGAATATCTCGCCGGGGCCTGGACCGTGGACGAGACGTGCGATCTCCTCACCGCCGCGCCGGAAGACGCCGCAAACGCGATCCGGTTCCGTCGGGGCTTCATGCTCGGCGACGGCACCGGCGCCGGCAAGGGCCGCCAGTCGGCCGGGATTATCCTCGACAACTGGCTCCAGGGACGACGCAAAGCCGTCTGGATCTCGAAGTCCGACAAGTTGCTCGAAGACGCACGGCGCGACTGGTCGGCGCTCGGCATGGAGCGTCTGCTAGTCACACCGCTGTCGCGTTTCCCGCAGGGCACGACCATTCGGCTCGCGGAGGGCGTCCTTTTCACCACCTATGCCACGCTACGGTCCGACGACCGCGGCGAGAAGCTTTCGCGCGTCAAGCAGATCGTNNGACTTCGACGGAGTGATCATTTTCGACGAGTCCCATGCGATGCAGAACGCGGGTGGCGGCAAGGGAGAACGGGGAGACCTGGCTCCGTCGCAGCAAGGTCGCGCGGGGCTTCGGCTTCAGCACGCACTGCCCAATGCCCGCGTGGTCTATGTCTCCGCGACCGGCGCGACGACGGTCCATAATCTCGCCTATGCCCAGCGGCTCGGCCTGTGGGGCGGCGAGGACTTTCCCTTCGCCAACCGCGCCGAATTTATCGAGGCGGTCGAAAATGGCGGCGTCGCGGCGATGGAAGTGCTGGCTCGCGATCTTCGTGCGCTTGGCCTCTACACGGCCCGATCGCTCTCCTATGACGGCGTCGAGTATGAGCTGGTCGAGCACCAGCTCACGGCCGAGCAGACACGCATCTACGATGCCTATGCGGGCGCCTTCGCCATCATCCACAACCATCTCGACGCTGCGATGCAGGCCGCCAACATTACCGGCGAGAGCGGCACGCTGAATCGGCAGGCCAAGTCGGCCGCCCGGTCGGCATTCGAGAGCGCGAAGCAGCGCTTCTTCGGTCATCTCTTGACCAGCATGAAGACGCCGACCCTGGTCCGCTCGATCGAGCAGGACCTGGCCGACGGCCATTCCGCCGTCATCCAGATCGTCTCGACCGGCGAAGCTCTGATGGAGCGCCGTCTGGCCGAGATCCCCACCGAGGAATGGAACGATGTGCGCGTCGACATCACGCCGCGCGAATACGTCCTCGACTATCTCGCCCATTCCTTCCCGGTCCAGCTCTACGAGCCATTCTCGGACAGCGAAGGCAATCTCTCCTCGCGTCCGGTCTATCGCGATGGACAGCCCGTCGAGAGCCGTGAGGCCGTCGCGCGCCGGGACGAGCTGATCGAACGTCTCGCTTCGCTCCCGCCGGTCCCCGGCGCGCTCGACCAGATCGTCCAGCGGTTCAGCACCGACATCGTGGCCGAGGTGACCGGAAGATCGCGGCGCGTGGTGCGCAAGGGCGAACGCCTTGTCGTCGAGAACCGCGCCGCCTCCGCCAATCTCGCCGAGGCGGCGTCTTTCATGGACGACGACAAGCGCGTTTTGATCTTCTCCGACGCCGGCGGCACCGGCCGCAGCTATCACGCGGACCTCGCGGCCAAGAACCAGCGCTTGCGTATCCACTATCTGCTGGAGCCCGGATGGAGGGCTGACGCAGCAATCCAGGGTCTAGGGCGCACCAACCGGACCAATCAGGCCCAGCCGCCGCTCTTCCGGCCGATCGCCACCGACGTCAAAGCCGAGAAGCGCTTCCTTTCGACGATCGCGCGCCGGCTCGACACGCTCGGCGCCATTACACGCGGCCAACGCCAGACCGGCGGCCAGGGCCTCTTTCGGCCCGAGGACAATCTCGAATCGCACTATGCCCGCGACGCGCTGCGCCAGCTCTACCTCTTGCTCGTCCGCGGCAAGGTCGAAGGCTGCTCGCTTGAGCGCTTCGAGTCTGCGACCGGCCTGAAGCTGATGGACGACAACGGCATCAAGGACGAGCTGCCGCCGATCACCACCTTCCTCAACCGCCTGCTGGCGCTGACGATCGAGCTGCAGGGCGTGCTGTTCACAGCGTTCGAGCACCTTCTCACCGCCAAGATCGAGGGCGCGATCCGAAGCGGCGTCTATGACGTCGGGCTTGAGACCCTGCAGGCGGAAAGCTTCGTCGTCACCGACAGCCAGGTGATCCATACCCATCCGGGGACCGGCGCGGAGACGCGGTTGCTCACCATCACGCGCCGCGAGCGCAACCGCCCGACCATGTTAGCGGCGGCGCTCGACTATGGTTCGGATCCGCGCGCGCGGCTGCTGGTCAACGGACGCTCGGGCCGCGCCGCCGTACAGATGCCGGCGCCGTCGATGATGCTCGACGACGGCGAGATCGAGCGCCGCGTCTGCCTGATCCGCCCGATGGAGCAGCATTATGCGCCGCTGCGCATGATGGACGAGAGCCATTGGGAGGAAGCCGATCACGGCCGCTTCGTCGCCGCGTGGAACGCCGAGCTCAGCGAAATCCCGGAATTCTCCGACAGCACCATCCACGTCGTGGCGGGCCTGCTGCTGCCGATCTGGAAACGACTGCCGGAGGAGTCGACGCGCGTCTATCGCCTCCAGACGGATGCCGGCGAGCGTATCATCGGTCGCCGCGTCTCTCCGGCATGGGCCGCCAACGCGGCATCGCAAGACGCGAGCGCCTTGGCGCCCGAACACGCGTTCACCTCTCTGATGAACGGCACGACAATCCTCGACCTCGCCGAAGGTCTCCAGCTTCGTCGCGCCCGCGTCATGAGCGCCTATCGCCTGGAGCTGACCGGCTTCACGGAGGCGATGCGCGACCGGTTGCGGGCCTACGGCCTCTTCAGCGAGATCATCTCGTGGAAGCTGCGCTTCTTCGTCCCCGCCGACACCAGCGGCCCCGCGGTGCTCACCAAACTGCTCGACACCTATCCGGTGGCGCGCATCGCCGAACGTGAGGCTGCGTGATGGCACGGCAGGACGCTTCCGATCTCGCGCACCGTCTCGGCCGGCAGGCTGAGACGGTGTGCCGTCACTACCTCTCGAGCGGTCGCCGCGAGGGCCGCTACTGGCTGGTGGGCGACGTGCGCAACACGCCCGGCCGCTCCATGTATGTGCGGCTCAAGGACACGCAGAAAGGCCCGGCCGGCAAATGGACCGACGCCGCGACTGGCGAACATGGCGATCTCCTGGATGTCATCCGCGAGAGCTGCGGCCTCGTCGAGTTCAAGGACGTCGCCGATGAGGCACGGACCTTCCTCAGCATGCCGCCGCACGAGCCGATGCCGGCCACCGAGCGTCAACCTCCCGCACCGCATGGTTCGCCCGAGGCCGCCCGGCGCCTCTTCGGCATGTCGCAGCCGATCGTGGGCACACTCGTACAATCGTATCTCCGGGAACGCGGAATTACGGATTTACGCGGAACCGGAAATCTCCGCTTCCACCCGCGCTGCTACTATCGACCCGATGAGCACTCGCCGACCGAGACGTGGCCGGCGATGATCGCCGCCGTCACCGACCTGGGCGGCAAGATCACGGGGGCGCATCGCACCTGGCTCGATCCGCGCCGCCGGGACAAGGCGCCTCTCGACACCCCGCGTAGAGCGATGGGCGATCTTCTCGGCAATGCGGTCCGCTTTGGCGTCGGCAGCGAAGTCATGGCGGCCGGCGAGGGCATTGAAACGGTGCTGTCGGCCCGACAGGTCTTGCCCGACATGCCGATGCTCGCGGCGCTCTCGGCAGCCCATCTCGCCGCCATCCTGTTCCCCGACGCGCTGCGGCGGCTCTATATCCTCCGCGACAACGACCCGGCAGGCGACGGCGCACGTGACAGCCTGGTCGAACGGGCCACCGCCGCGGGGATCGAGGCGATCGTAATCTCGCCCCAGCTCAGCGACTTCAACGAGGATCTGCGCACTCTTGGCCTCGATGCGCTGCGCAGCTTGACGCGGTTGCAGATCGGGCCGCAGGACGTCGAACGCTTCATGGCGTGGGCGGCGTAGCCGGCAGGGAAGGAGGGTGGCGGCGCTGCCGTCATGCTCGTCCGGATGCATCGTTCCGTCGAAGGGGACCGCGCCTCGGCCTTCGAGAGGGCGATCGGCCCACAAGCCGGCCGGCCCGGCAATGGCTGTGACCAGCTATTTTCCGGCGGCCCTTCGGGCCTTTCCATCGCGAAGCAAAATAGCCGGCCTTCGCCATCCTCCGCTGACGCTTCGGCCCTGCGCTGCGCTCCGGGTGCAGGGCCGTCCTGCCCGTGGGCTTCGTCGCCATGAAGGCCGCGACGGTCGCGGTCCTACCGACGGAGCATCCCATGAGCGAGCACGACGACTACGAACCGCACCACGAATCCTCGCCGACCGACCATGTCCTCAACGAACTGCAGCTTCACGGTTATCGGCCCTTCGCCGACGAGCCCGACCAGCGGCTCCTACCAGACGGCAACGCAGTCGCGGGCGCCGTCGCCGACATCTTCGACGCCCTAATCGTGACGCTGGAGGACACGCGCCTCGAACCTGACCTTGACGACCTCCTCTGGTCGACCGTCAACGTGTTCCACCGGGCGGCCGCGCGGATCACGCGCGAGCTCGACGACAACGAGCAAGCGCAGAAGCGCTCGCAGCGGGAGCAGGACGGCAGCGAGGTGAAGTCGGTCGAGCTCGAGCGCTTGGTCGCCGAGGGCAAAACGCTCATCGAACGCCAGAACGCCTTCGAGCTGATGCGCGACCAGGCCGCCGAACACTACGAACGCCAGGTCGGCAAGCCTTGGCTCCCGCGCAGCGGATCGAAGGTCAACCATCGCAATCTGACCTCGGCGATGATCGACAGCCGCGATTTCCTAATGGCGAAGAAGCGCGCCGACCAGGAGGTGCTCGTGCCGCCGGGCCCGAAGATCGTCGTCACCGGCGGGCTCGACTATGACGACCACCGGCTGATCTGGGCCAAGCTCGACCAGGTTTACGAGAAGCATCCCGACATGGTGCTGATCCACGGCAAGTCGCCGAAAGGCGCCGAGAAAATCGCCTCGCTCTGGGCGAAGAACCGCAATATCCCGCAGATCGGCTTCGCGCCCGACTGGACGAAGCACGGCCGGGCAGCACCGTTCAAGCGCAACGACGAGATCCTGGAGATCGTGCCTAAGGGTGTCATGCACTTCCCGGGCACCGGCATTCACGACAATCTCGCCGACAAGGCCAAGAAGCTCGGCATCCCGGTCTGGAAGTTCGGCGGCGCGTGAGCGCCGCCGTTCTAACAGGTCAGCCCTCCGCCTTCAGTTCGGCTAGCAAATCTTCCAGAACCTGCATACCCGCGCCCCAGCCCTTGCCCATGTTGTCCATCGCTGCGGCAAAGCAGGCGAGTTCGGCATCGCTCGCCTCATGCGGCGTCCAGACGAGGCGCATGGTCGTGTGGCCCAGCGCATCTTCGAAGGTCACCGTCGTCAGCAGAACGCGCGGCCAGTCGGGCATCATCTGATTGGCGACGATGTTCCATTGCGCATCAGCGTTCGCCATGAGGCAAACCAGCCGCTCAGGGGCCACGACCTCGATAAATTCCGTGCGTTGGTAGCTCGATTGACCCCGCATCTTCATTTCGTTGAGCCACAAGCCGCCCGGCTTGACGTCAAGCTTATGGATTATCGTCTCGACATTGGGTCCATACCATCGCGCGAGAAGCAGCGGATCCGTCCAAGCCTTCCACACGAGTTCTCTGGGCGCGGAAAAAGTTCGCTCCAGGACGTAATTCGGCAAGTCAGTCATCGACACCTCCAGTACCCTTCAGTTGCTCCAGAAGGTGATCGAGCTGATCGAAGCTACCTTCCCAGAATGCCAAATGCTGCTCGAGCCAGACTCGGGCCTGCTGCATGGGTGCCGGCCGGAGTGCGAACACATGATTGCGCCCCTCGATCTGGCGCGAAACGAGGCCAGCTTGCTCCAGCACGCGTAGATGCTTGGAAACCGTCGGCTGCGAACTGCTGAACAACTCGCCAAGCTCTCCAGCGGTGCAGGAACCCTTTCGTGCAAGGGTCGCGACCATGCGACGGCGTGAGCCATCGCCCAGAGCATGGAACGTCCGATCGAGCGTGTCGGAATATTGTATAGCCATTTGGCTATGCTTAGCATGGCTGCCGCCGGGGCGCAACCTCACCTGAAGGGGAACCGGACGCTGCTTCCGCAGGAGACGTGACAGGAAGTCAGTCGATCTTTGGCATGATGGATCGAGCGTCCTGTGCGGAGCATCACCCCCCGCTTATCTGCGCTGATCCTTGGTCCGACTGATCGCTTGACGCCATCAACCCGTAAAGGGTCGGCTATGC
>JRYH01000983.1_pt1 | contig 52003 bp, 46 predicted proteins | sample 235351 | NCBI WGS metagenome assembly JRYH01 (sample SAMN03074221, study PRJNA261480) | activated sludge metagenome | biome: Wastewater Treatment Plant; feature: Wastewater; material: Activated sludge; isolation source: activated biomass of a wastewater treatment plant treating wastewater... ...
CCGTTGATCATGCCGCCCCACGACGGCATCCAGAGGATGATCGAGAACGTCATACCGAGCGTCTGCGTCCAGTCTGGCAGAGCGGTGTAGTGGAGGTGATGGGGGCCAGCCCAGATGTAGATGAAGATCAGGCTCCAGAAATGGATGATCGACAGGCGGTAGGAATAGACCGGCCGCTCCACCCGCTTCGGGATGAAGTAGTACATGATGCCGAGGAAGCCCGCGGTCAGGAAGAAGCCGACTGCGTTGTGGCCGTACCACCATTGCGTCATCGCATCCTGGACGCCGGAGAAGAGCACGTAGCTCTTGGAGCCCAGCAGCGAAACAGGCATCGCGAGGTTGTTCACGATGTGCAGCATCGCAATGGTGACGATGAAGGCGAGATAGAACCAGTTCGCCACATAGATATGCGGCTCACGGCGCTTGACGAGCGTCCCGAGGAACACGCCCAGATAGGCGACCCAGACGAGGGTCAGCCAGATATCGACGTACCATTCCGGCTCCGCATACTCCTTGCTCTGTGTCGCGCCGAGCAGATAGCCGGTTGCAGCGAGAACGATGAAGAGCTGATAGCCGTAGACGACGAACCAGGGCAGCCAGTGCCCGGCAAGACGCGCGCGGCATGTGCGCTGGACGACATAGAGCGAGGTGCCGATGAGTACGTTGCCGCCGAATGCGAAGATGACGGCGGACGTATGGACCGGCCTCAGCCGGCCGAAGTTCGTCCAGGGCAGGTCGAAGTTCAATGCCGGAAAGGCGAGCTGCCACGCGATGATGTCGCCGACCGCGAATCCGACGACGCCCCAGAAGACCGCGGCGATCGTCGCGAACTTGATGGGGCCGTCCATGTAGGTGGACTGCTCGTCGCTCCCGCCCTTGCGGGGATTGCCCATGACATAGAGTCCAGCGCCGACGCTTGCGGCCAAAAGCAGCATCCCGTGGAACCGGATGACCTCGTCGAGGCCGGCGAACGCCAGGACCCCGCCGATCAAAATGCCGCAGGCAGCTGCCGCGAGCGCGCCAGCGCCTGAAAGCGCAATCACCTCTTCGCTGGTTGCTCTCATCTTCCCCTCGATCGGTGCTGGAATCCAACCGGCCGAGGCATAGGCAGAAGCTCGAACCTCGGGCTTGATCACGATCAAGCTGCGACGAAACGATCAACGATAGAGCTGGGGCGCTTTTCGAACGGAGGCTGGCTGTTCCCATGCATACTGTTCCACTCCAAGCCCTGGCCGAACGCTACGCAGCACCGGTTCCGCGCTACACGAGCTATCCCACCGCACCCCACTTCAACGACAGCGTCGGCGCGCGGGAGGCCGCGGCATGGATCAGCTCGCTCGAGCCGGACTCAGCCCTCTCGCTTTACGCCCACATTCCTTTTTGCCGGTCGCTCTGCTGGTATTGCGGCTGCGCGACGACGGTGGCCAACAGCCCGGAGCCCGTTGCGGCCTATCTCGCGACGCTGAAAGCGGAGATGGCGAACGCGGCGGCGCTCGTGCCCTCCCATCACGTGCGGCACATCCACTGGGGCGGCGGCTCCCCGAATACGATGTCGCCTGACGAGATTGGCGAGCTGGCGGGCCTTACGCGCTCGCTGTTCCAGATCGACCCGGACGCGGAGTTCGCCGCCGAGATCGACCCCCGCTATATGGACGAGCCCCGCGCCGCGGCATTTCGCCGTGCCGGCGTCAATCGTGTCTCGATCGGCGTGCAGGATTTCGAGCCCGACGTCCAGGCGGCGATCAACCGGCACCAGCCTTTCGAGCTGACGCGCGATGTCGTGAAGAGCCTGCGCAACGCCGGCATCGCCTCCATCAATGTTGACCTCGTCTACGGGCTGCCCGGCCAGACGCAGGCCAGTGTCGCGCGCACGCTCGATCTCGTGCTCTCGCTCGAGCCCGACCGCCTCGCCGTTTTCGGCTATGCGCACCTTCCTGAGCGGATCCGCCATCAGCGCCTGATCGACAGCAGCGCGCTCGCTGGTCCCGCGGGGCGCCTCGGCCAGGCGAACCGCATCGCCCGCAAGCTCCTGGCGCACGGCTACGTCCGCGTCGGCCTGGATCACTTCGCCAAGCCGACCGACCATCTGGCGAGCGGCCGCATCTCGCGCAACTTCCAGGGCTACACGACCGACACCGCCGATGCGCTGATCGCTTTCGGCTCCTCCGCCATCAGCCGCTTTCCGCAAGGATATGCCCAGAACGCCGCGCGCATTCCCGACTATCACGAGCGGGTGGCTAAACGCCGGCTAGGAACGGCACGTGGAATCGCGTTTTCGGATGACGACCGCATCCGCAGCCACGTCATCGAGGCGCTGATGTGCGACCTCGCGTTCTCAGCCACAGACCTCAGGGATCGCTTCGGCGATGCCGCAGCACCCTTGATCGAGGATGCGCGTGATCTCGTCGAGGCGGACACCGACGGGCTTGTCGAGAAGACGTCCGACGGCTTCCGCGTGACCGAGCGGGGCCGTCCCTTCATTCGCAGCATCTGCGCCTGTTTCGACGCCTATCTCGGAACGACGGAAACGCGCCATGCCGTAGGTGTCTAGAGAGCCTCCGGCAAGCGGATTGAAAACACGCGTTATGGAACAAAAACTTAGAGTGCTTCCGGAAAAGTAGGAACTGGTTTTCCGAGAAGAACGCGAGGAACAAAAGCTTAGAGCCGCTCCACCGGAACGGCTCTAATCGATCAAGTGACTGCGATAAAACAAGCAAGTTTCGGCTGCATCCTGCGGCGCGCGCCGCCCTGCTCAAAGCGTAATCTCAGATAATTCTTTACTTTAAGGTTACGCCACGTTTCTCTCCCGCTCTCCGTGCTGTCAAAGTGCTCCCATTATGCCAAGCCTTGCACGCCACATCAGACAGGTTGGCGAGGAGCGGTTCAACCGATCCTACGACGAGGTCGAGCTTGCCCGCTTGCAGCTCGTATATGATCGGGCATGCGAGAAGGTCGGCCTCGACGAGCGCGATCCCCGTCGTGATTCAATAGGCAAGCTCATTTTCCAGATGGCCGATCACGTGGCCGATCCGGCCGAGCTTCTGAGCACAGTCGTCAAGGTATTCGGGCGCGCAAACTGAAGGCGCTATCCGTGCTTCTTCGTCTGCTCGTAGACGTCGCGGTCGCGGCGGCTGCGGCTGCTGTAGAAAAGCAGCCCCATGAGAGCGATCCCAACGCCCGAGGCCAACAGCACTCCGAGAATGGCAGCGATCGTTCCATGAAAGCCGAGGCCTGAAAAAAGGCCGAGCGCCCACAGCAGCGCGTAAGCGCAGACCAGGATGACGACGGACGCGACGATCATTGTTTTCGTTTCATTCATCAGCGGCTCCTCGAGCTACCCATTAGAGCCTGATCGTTCGAGGTGAGCGCGGACCAACACTCACCGAGAACGTGAATCAGTCCCTCAAAGAAATAGTGAGAGCGCGTTCACCCCAAAAGGGTGGGCGACGAAGCGTGAACACGCTCTAAGCCTTGCTGAATGAACGACCGGATCGCCGGATCGTTTCCCGATTTCCTTGCTATTCGGCCGCGTCCTTGCGGCTCCTCTTTTTACGATCGCTATCCTTCGCTCCCGTCGCCTCTTCCGCTTCGATGTTGATCTCGGATAGCGCGAGCTCCGAGAGCTTGGCGTCGGTATCCTTCTCTTCCTGCAGCGTCGCTCTCAGCAGATCCGCAGCATCCGGCATGTCGAGCTTGTCCGCCCACGCCGCCAAGGTGCCGTAACGCGAGATCTCGTAATGCTCGACCGCCTGCGCTGCCGCCAGCATACCGGCGTCTCGCACCGTCTCGTCCTTGGCTTCGTGCATCACCTCGGCCGCCTCTTCTGCAAGGCCGTCCATCGCGGGGCACCGCTTGCCGCGCGGCGCCTTGTCGAGCATGTCGAAGATCTGCTCAAGGCGCGAAACCTGGCCTTCGGTCTGTTCGATATGGTCCTCGAACGCTCCCTTCAGAGCCGGCGAGCTGGCTTTCCTCGCCATCTTCGGCAGATTTTTCAGGATCGCCTTTTCGGCGTAGTAGACGTCTCGCAATGTATCTTCGAACAGCCTTCCCAGCGTTTCCATGTCACGTACTCCGTTTACATCAGTGGAGAATGCCCAGCAGGTGGAGGGCGACAATCGCGATGATCGGCACCCCGAGAAGCCAAAGTGTAAGATCGCGAAGCATGATGTTCGCCTTTCTATGCTTAGACGCGCTTGCGCATGACAAAGTAGGTAAGCCGCGCCGGTATGTTCTGATCTCTGTGATGGCCGCCACGCTGCGCCGCATACCAAGCGGCCGCGAGCCCGAGCAGCAACGCCGTGGCGGTCACAAGGCCCGCGGCGACCGTTGCCTTCCGCGCCGTATCGACCGCCGAAACCGCTGTCGCGTATGCCTCGTCGATACGCTTTTGCACCGCATCCGGTGTGAGCCCGGTGCGGTTCGCAATGACTTGCGCAATGTAATCGCGATCCGCGCTATCGAGTGATCCGTCCGCCGTCGCCGACACAAAGATCCTGGTCAGCTCATCGCGGCTGGCCTGGCTCCCGGTTTCACCTGTCGCGGGAGCAGGACCAGCACCCGTCGGCGCCGGCCGCAGCAAGGCATCCACGGACGACGTGACCAGAGCACCGCGATCGCCAATGGCGGCTTTTCCGAGCTCCCCACCGGCTTGGATCGCCGTACCGGCAGCCATGAACGTCAGCAACCCGGCGATTAAGACGGCGATCGACCAGACGAGCATGCCGTGAACTCCGTCCCGGAATTGCACCTCGTCGGCGTCGGCACTCCACGCCGCCCGCATGCGCCCGGCTATATATCCGCCGACCAGCAGCGATAGGATGGGAACGAAGATGGCCCAGAATGCTGAAACCGTCGCTGCCCACCGGCCATAGGATTGCGACGGATACGGCGACAGGAGCGATAGACCGATCGCACCACCGACCGTGAAAAGCACAAAAGAAATAGCCGACGCTGCGACCGCGCCGGCAAAAATCGCGCTCCATTCAACGTAGCTGGTTCGACCATCGGTTTCAGCCATTTCAGCCTCCTAGACTTCAGGACTCATATCCATCCGAAGCGTCAATCGCTCTAGCGCAGTCCAAGGGCGCCGAGGATGAACATCACCACGACGATCAGACCAATGAGATAAATGATTTCATGCATGGGGCGCACTCTCTGACGGGTGTCCACTCAACACTGGAAAGTTGAGAGAGTTCCATGGCGACGAGAGTGCTTGCGGAAAAGGGAACCGGTCATGGCGGACACATGCCAGTTAAAGTGTCCGGCGGAGGAACGAAGAAACAAAAACTCAGCCGTCTCGAATTCCACTAAACAGGACGGCACTTAGTTATTGGATTGATATGGATTGATGCGTGGAAGGCTCGACACCGAAACGCGCGACGGTATGCACGCCGGATAGGCGTGCAGAACCACAAAGTGCGCGATGCGACATCGCACGCGCTAGAACCCGGCCTTCATTGTAGATCGTGCTCGCTCCGGACGTAACGCGAGCTTCCCGGCGCTACCCGCCAGTTGGCCTGCTCGTCCCGCCCGGAGCGTCTCCTGTTACCGCGGAGGGGGCGGGACAGGTTCCGTGGAGGGTGAACCAACGCCTCCTGAGGCTCCACCTTCCTCGCGATCTGCGGCCGCTGCATCACCCGGGTCCGTTGGAACGCGCGCCGCCGGATTGGCATCGGCGGCGGGATCCGCTGGCTGGGTATTGCTTGGAGCCGGACGCTGATTGCGTTCGTTGTTCGGATCCGCCGGCGAGGCACCGGTCGTTTGGGCGAGCGCGCTTCCCATCGTGCAAAGGGCAAGCCCGGCTCCCAGGGCAAAAGCAAAGGTAAGTCTCATGACGATCTCCTTTCTTTCGCCCATCAACACGCTCAATGCCGCCAGGTTCCGAAATGCCGCCCACTGTTCGCCGCCGCGAATGGTCGCCCACATGGAATGCACACTGCCTTTGAATGCGCATTGGCTTTTGAAAAATTATCGAAAGGCGACCGGAAGCTAGAACCAATGAACCCGGGCAAACGTTGATAAAGACCCTTTTTCAAAAGGAGCAAGCCATGAAGATCCTCGGACATTCCATGCATCAAGTTCTCATCGTATTTCCGGTTGGATTGCTTTTGACAGCCGTTCTTTTTGACTTGGCCGCCCTCGCTACCGGGGAGCCGCAATTTTGGACCGTGTCCTACTGGCTGTTGGCCGCGGGTCTGATCGGCGGCGTGCTCGCTGCAGTTTTTGGCCTATTGGATTGGAGCAATGTGCCGAGCCATACCCGCGCCAACCGCATCGGCATCCTTCACGGACTCGGCAACGCAGCGGTTCTGATCCTTTTCGCAGCCAGTTGGTGGTATCGCGGCGCACCGGATCAGGTCCCCTCCACGCCCATTCTCAACCTGTCATTCATCGGAGCCGGGCTTCTGCTTGTAACGGGTTGGCTCGGTGGCGAGCTCGTGGCCCGGCTGAGCGTCGGTGTCGACGAGGAAGCGAACGTCAATGCGACGAACTCCGTTCGCGATCATGGCCTTATCGAATCCACGACCAGCTACAAGGACGCAGCCTAGCCAGCTGAGGTGGCCCAGGACGAAGGAGACGCCATCCAAGGACACTTGGGTCGTCCGGCCCTTGGGGAACGCCGACTGCTCGGATGCGTTGAGCTGAATTGGTGACCGCCGGAGATCGGAGAAAACGCTTGCACCATGGCACTACGAGTTGCTTCCGTTTAGCCGTCATCTTCGCGGCGTTGCCGTTTGCGCTTGCCCTCCCCTGCGCGTCCATCTTCAGCGGACCGGTGCTGGCGCAATCGGGCGGCGGTGGAGGAGGCGGAGGCGGAGGAGGCGCTGGTGGCGGCGGTAGTGCAGGTGGTGCCGGAGGAACGGGCGGTGGCTCAGGCGCGGGTGGCGGCGCTGGCAGTGCCGCGTCTCCGGGCGGCGCGACGTCTCCCGGCGGACCGACGAGCGCTCCGCCCACAGCGACGCCCTCCACGGGGCCTCAATCGCGCTCGCCCACTCCGCGGCCCTCAACCGTGCCTCAGGTCGAGACAGCACCGAGGCGCACGCCCTCCGCGGGGAACGCCGAGCCCGATTCTCCCATCTATCGAGATACTTCCCCTCGCGATTATCAATCTTCCGATCCCCTGAATCCGCGAGGAACGCAGGACCGCCAGCCACAAACGGATGCGCCCGTGGGCGGAAGCGGCGGCGCCTCGTCGGGGCGCAGCGACGGATCTGGCGGAGATTCTCTAATGCCAGTGGATCCGTCCGGCCAGCCCGCTGAATTCGGCTCGGGTCGCCAGACCGATTCGATCAGCGATGAGCCCAATCGCGTGACGCGGGGCAGTGGCGGCGCTGCCGGAAAGAATTTCCAGGAATGCATGGGCTTTTGGACGTCGGATACGCATATGACGAAGGCTGAGTGGCGGGAAACCTGCAAACGCCTCGAGCGCTGATCGCGTCTCGTCAACAGGTCCTGGCGCACCGTACTCGCGAGCCAAGCCATTCATGGGCGCGATCATGCGCGTAGAAAATGGCGGTCAGCGAACCTCTTCAGGACTATGGCGACCCCGGCAGGATTCGAACCTGCGACCTGCCGCTTAGAAGGCGGCTGCTCTATCCGGCTGAGCTACGGGGTCCGCTGCGAACGCACAAGGCCGCCTCGCGCTCAATAAGGTAGGCCGAGCCTTGAGGCAAGCGCACACACCTCCGTGCTCTTCCAGGTGCTGTTCGAGCCGGGCAATCTTGCCAGCATCGGTCGGTTTGTCGTGGCCGAGCCACGCAGCTTATAAATCAGGCGGAGCCACGCAGCTAAAAAAACCTAGCGAAGTCGTGCGCATATGCAGTCGCCAGGCCCGACGGCGCGCGTTCAGCGACTAAGCGCGAAACATTAAGCGCGAAACATTAAGCGCGAATGCGCTCTAATGGGTCCAGGCACCGATGCGGCCAAACTTGAAGTTGTCGGCGTAGGACTTGCGGATAAGCTCGCGCGGCTTCGGCTCGTCGAGGCGATAGGGGATGCCCTCGCGCTCCGCATAGGCGATCGCCTCCTCCTTCGTCGCGAATTCCAGGCGGACCTGGGTGCGCGTGTCGAAAGACGTCGTCCAACCCATGAGCGGATCGATCTGGCGGGGCACCGCCCCCTCGTACTCGAGGACCCATTCTTTGGTGCGAGCCATACCGGACTGCATGGCAGACTTGGCCGGCTTGAAGATACGTGCCGTCACACAGACCTCCATCCACGATCGGCGACGATGCGTGCATACCCTTCTATGCGGGCGCAGACAAGCACGCCCGCGTCGCAAGCCTTCTCCGCGCCTGGGGAGAGAAGCAGGAAACAGGTCATGGCCGCACCATGCCCGCCGCGAGGACGGAACGCAGGCCAGCGATAGCCCCGACGACGAGGACCGCCGGCGCTTCGACCTCATTCGCCTTGGCATCGGCCACGAGATCCGCAAGCCGGGTGTCGATCACGCGCTCGCCCTCGCTCGTTGCATGCGAGATGATGGCGACCGGCGTATCGGGAGCCATGCCGGCGCGAAGAAACGCAGCCACGATCTCCTCCAACTGAGCCAGCGCCATGTAGAGGATGATGGGCTGTCCCGTGGCGGCGAGCGCTTCCCAGGCCCGGGCGGCATCGTCACCTTCGGCACGATGGCCGGCAGCGAGAATGACGGCATGGTTGGTTTCCCTCGTCGTCGCCGGAATGCCCGCCAGCGCCGGCGCTGCCAGCCCCGACGTCAGCCCCGGCACGACGCGATAAGGAATGCCCTCGCGCACGAGCGCGTGCGCCTCCTCCCCGCCCCGTCCAAATACGAACGGGTCCCCGCCCTTGAGCCGAAGCACGCGCCGTCCTCGTTTCGCCTCGGCGATGATCAGCTCATTGATGTCGCGCTGCTGCGACGAGGGCCTGCCGCCGCGCTTGCCGGCAAAATGAATTTCGGCGCCAGCGCGTGCAAGGCGCAGGATGCGCCGGTCGACCAGGGCATCGTGGACGATGGTATCAGCGGAGCCGAGCGCATGAATCGCCATGACCGTGAGCAGACGCGGATCGCCGGGGCCCGCACCCACCAGCCAGACTTCACCGGGAGCCATCTCGGGAAAGGCAGGGAAAATGTCTGGCGGCAGATCCATGAGCAATGCGCTTCAACCAGCGGCTCGCGAGCGTTCAGCTCGAAAGACGGGAATGCTAAGGGAGGTGGCTCGAGCGGCGGCGCCGGAGCCGGCAAAGGCGCAGCGCATCCATCCTCCGGCCTTTCGCCGGAAAAGTGCGCGTGTGCCACGAGAGGCAGAGATGGGATAGCCTTTGCCCGGAAGTCCTGTCAAACAGAACCCTTGCTCCCGGATGCGACGCTCTTATTGCGTCCACCACTGTCTTGCCCGGCCTTCTGACCATGAGCACCACCCTTCCCCGTCTCACCCTCGTCCTCGGCGGCGCACGCTCGGGCAAGAGCCGCTTTGCTGAGGATCTGGTCACCGCCTTCCCCGCGCCATGGCACTATCTCGCGACGGGAGAAGCTCTCGACGAGGAGATGGCGGAGCGCATCGCGCACCACGCCGCCCGCCGCGGGCCGGGATGGGTCACGCAGGAGGTGCCGCTCGAGCTTGCCGAGGCCATTCGCGCACCGGAGGTTTCCTCCCGCCCGATCTTGATCGACTGCCTCACCCTGTGGCTCAGCAACGTCATGGCGAGCGGGCGGGATGTTGAGGGGGAGAGCGCGCGGCTCGTCGCGGCGCTCCATTCCTCGGCGGGACCCATCGTTGCGGTTTCGAACGAGGTCGGCCTCGGGATCGTGCCCGACAACGCACTCGCCCGCGCCTTCCGCGACTCGCAAGGCCGCCTCAACGCCGCCGTCGCCGCCGCGGCGGATACGGTTGTGCTCATGGCGGCCGGACTACCGCTCACGCTCAAGAAAGCCTGAGTTCGCCGTCGCACCCCGGCTCGGCCATGATCGAGCCGATGAAGGGAATTTAAAGCCAAGTCAAAGACCTATGCGGCCAGGGAACGCGCTCGGTGCCCAGGGGTCGAGCCCGGATTTGGAAGCCGAGCATCCGGAGTGACATCAATACGGGAGCGGCAAATTGCGCCTACGGCTAAATTTACCGCATATCCAATTTTGTGCGTATACATGGGCTCTCCGACACTCGAGCCAGCCGTCCGGCCCATCTCGCCCGTGTCAACGGCTGGCTGGGTCAAACGCACCTGTCCCCTGCTGGCCGGTCTCCCAACATGTCTGTGGAAAGACTGCTTAAAATGCTCGACGAGAAGCTTGAACCGATTTTTGCGGACGTGCTGCGCCGCAATCCGGGGGAGGATGAATTTCACCAGGCGGTAAGGGAGGTGCTGGATTGCATCGGCGCCGTCATCGCCAAGAACCCTGACTATGCGGAAGGCGCGCTGATCGAGCGCATCTGCGAGCCTGAGCGGCAAATCATTTTCCGCGTGCCGTGGGTGGACGACAAAGGCAACGTCCAGATCAACCGCGGCTTCCGCGTGCAGTTCAACTCCGCGCTCGGACCATACAAGGGTGGCCTTCGCTTCCACCCGACCGTGCTGCTCGGAACGGTGAAGTTCCTCGGCTTTGAGCAGGTCTTCAAGAACGCGCTCACCGGCATGCCGATCGGCGGCGGCAAAGGCGGCTCCGACTTCGATCCGAAAGGGCGCTCCGAAGGCGAGATCATGCGCTTCTGCCAGTCGTTCATGACGGAGCTGTTCCGCCACCTCGGCGAGCACACCGACGTGCCGGCCGGCGATATCGGCGTCGGCCAGCGCGAGGTCGGCTTCATGTTCGGCCAGTACAAGCGCATGACCAACCGCTACGAGAGCGGCGTGCTCACCGGCAAGGGCCTGATGTGGGGCGGCTCGCGCGTCCGCACCGAGGCGACGGGATACGGCGCCGTCTATTTCGTCGAGCGCATGCTGCGGACCCGCAACCAGGAATTCGAAGGCAAGCGCGTCATCGTCTCGGGCTCGGGCAACGTCGCCGTTTACACCATTGAGAAGGTGCATCAGCTCGGCGGACGCGTCATCGCCTGCTCCGATTCGGACGGCTATGTCGTCGAAGAGGCGGGCCACGGGATCGATCTTCCGCTGCTCAAGGAGATCAAGGAAAAGAAGCGCGGGCGTATCGCGGACTATGCGAAAGCGCGCGGCGCTGGCGCCATCTATGTTCCCGGCGGCCGGATCTGGGACGTGCCGGCCGACATCGCCATGCCCTCAGCCACGCAGAACGAGCTTACGGGCCACGATGCGCGCACGCTCATAAAGAACGGCGTCATGGCGGTCGGCGAAGGCGCAAATATGCCGTGCACGCCGGAAGCGGTGCGAGCCTTCCTCGACGCGGGCGTGCTGTTCGCGCCTGGCAAGGCGGCCAACGCCGGCGGTGTGGCAACGAGCGCGCTCGAGATGCAGCAGAACGCTTCGCGCGATTCGTGGTCCTTCGAGGCCACGGAGAAGCGCCTTGCCACCATCATGCACGGCATCCATGACCGCTGCGCCGAGATGGCCGAGACGTATGGCTCGCCGGGCAATTACGTGCTCGGCGCGAATGTGGCCGGCTTCATCCGTGTTGCAGAGGCGATGCGCTCTCTCGGTGTGGTTTAAGCGGCCTTACCACCAGACCAGAAAAACGATGGCGGCCGCCAGGGCCGCCACACCCACGCTCGCCGCTTGCAGCACGTAGGCAATGCGGTAAAGGCGCAGCGCACGATGGATGTCGGCGGCGGTCGCCGCGCGCCGGCCCGCGCCCATCCAGGCGTCGTTCACGCGCTTACCCTCATAGGTACGCGGCCCACCGAGCGCGAGGCCGAGCGCGCCGGCCATCGCCGCCTCCGGCCAGCCGGCGTTCGGAGAGCGGTGGCGCGGGGCGTCCGTGATGGCGCTGAGGGCCGCCGCCCGCCAATCCGCCTCCGGCATGAGCCGCGCGGCCGCGGCAATCCAGAGCGCGGAAAGGCGTGAGGCCGGGAGATTGACGAGGTCGTCAAGCCGCGCCGCCGCCCATCCGAACGCCCGATAACGCTCCGACTTGTGCCCGATCATGCTGTCCGCGGTGTTGACCGCCTTGTAGATCGCACAGCCAGGCAGCCCTCCGAAGATCAGCCAGAAGAGCGGCGCGACGACGCCATCGGAGAAATTCTCGGCGAGGCTTTCGATGGCGGCGCGACATACGCCGGCTTCATCGAGCGTCTCGGGATCGCGGCCGACGATGCGCGCCACGGCTACACGTCCCCCGGCGAGGCCGCGGCTCTCCAGCCCCTCTGCTACGGCCGACACGTGCTCGTCGAGGCTACGGCCCGCAAGCAGCGTGCTCGCGAGGATCGCTTCGACCGCGAGCACCCCGAGCGCCGGCAATACGAGATGCAGCGCCCGGTCGATCAGCAACGTCACCGACAGCGTGACGAGGAGGACCACCGCCAAGGCCAGAATGCCGCGCAGCCGCGCCCTGGCGAACGACAAATGCCCCTCGTTCCAGACCGTCTCCGCACGTGCGATGAGGGCGCCGATCCACGTGACCGGATGGCCGATGCGTTGCACGAACGTCTGCGGATAGCCGGCGACGGCCTCCATGAGAAGAGCGAAAAAGGCCAGCGCAAGCGTCATGCTTATCCCAGAGCAAGGCCATCGGCGTACGGTCTCGAGCCAGCCACTGCGGATGCCGGCCTTTCGGCACGCATCGAGACGGCAAGTCAGGCTCGCGAACGAATTCCTTGAACGTGCTCACGCGGCGCGCAGCGCCAGCACGAATGAACACGCTCGCTAGAGCAGATCCCGTTCAGGCGGTGTCGCCTGAATGGGTGAAGATGCTCACTCAGACAAATAACTAGAGAATCTACAGTGAGCGCAAGCGAACGGAAAACGCTCTAGGTCTTCAGGTCTTCCGGCGACGTGGATCCCGGTTTTTGGCGGATTTTCCGGAAAGAAGCACGAAGAAACAAAAACTTAGAGCCGTTTCCCGTTTCCACTTAAACCGGAACGGCTCTAGCATAGCGGCCCGTGTGGCGAAACGGGACCGTCATGGCAACGACACCGCGAGGAGCAGGAGCAGCAGAGTTTCCATGACTTCGATGGTGGCGCCGTGACAATCGCCCGTCATGCCGCCCAGACGCGTGCGCCAGTAGAGCGCGGCGAGAGCCGTGAGCGGCAGCGCCGCGATTAGCACAGGCGCGAAGTAGAGTGTGACAGCGCCGAGCAGAGTTCCCGTGATCGCGACGGTACGCGTTTTAATGCCGGCTGCAAGGCGGCTCGCGAGCCCATCCGTCAGTGGCGGCACCGCGCGCCCGAGTGCCAGCGCCGCCCAGCGCGCCCATGCCGCCGCGAGCACAAGACTGCCGGCCAGTGCACCCCCCGTAGCCGTTCCCGCCAGCGCCGCAAGCAGCACCAGCTTGGCTGCGATCTGGAGCCCGATCGCCATGGCGCCGAAGCTCCCGAGGTGAGGATCGCGCGCAACCGCGACGAAGCGCTCTTTATCGCCGTGGGCGGCGCCCAGGCCATCGGCGACATCGGAGAGGCCGTCGAGATGCAGCCCGCCCGTGACGAGCACCCAGGCAAGCAGGCCGAGAATCGCGCCGATCCAGGGATCGGCGAGCGAACCCAGCGCCACGGCCGCCGCGACAAGCCCGCCGACCAGCACGCCGGCCGCGGGAAGCCACGGCGCAACGCTGGCGAGATCCTGAGCGTCGCCGAGGAGTGCGCGTGGCACAGGCAAGCGCGTGAGAAAAGCAAGGGCCGTAAAGAAGCCTCTCATGGTCGCGCCGCCGGCGGCTGGATGATTTCGACGATCTCGCCCCAGAGGCCGTGCTCGGGATCGTGGCCCATCTCCACACGGATGCGTGTCGCAAAGGCAATGCGGATCGCCCACAGCCGCGCCAGGGGAATGGCGAGCAGGATCGACAGCGCCATGCGGATCGCACCACCGTGCGTCACAACCGCGATCCGTCCATCCTGCCGTGCGCTGAGATGGCGGAGCGCCGCCGTGATCCGGGCGCGCACGTCGCCCATCGGTTCGCCCCCCGGCGGCGGATGACCGTCGGGATCGGCATAGAACGCGGCAAGGCGCGGATCGGACGCGAGATCGCGGCGCGGCTTGCCATCCCATTCGCCGAAGTCAATCTCCCGCCATGCGTCATCGACTTCGGGAGATAGCCGCGACGCAGCGGCAAGGATCGCCGCCGTCTCCCGCGCGCGCATCAGCGGCGAGGTGACGATCGCTGTCCACGCCAGCCCGCCAGTCATGCGCCGGACCGCTACCCTGCCCGCTTCCGAAAGCGGCAGGTCGGTTCGCCCGTGCAGGGCATCCACCGCGCCGGTCTCCCCGTGGCGCACGAAATCGATGGACGTCACGGCACGGAGCGGCCCGAGACGGCCGCCTCTTCGAACGTCGCCATGCCGTTGTGGAGCGCACAGGCGAGACGCAGCACGGCAAGCGCCACCGCGGCGCCCGAGCCTTCGCCGAGCCGCAGGTCGAGTCCAAGAATCGGCCGCGCGCCGAGCGCATCGAGCACCGCGCCATGGCCGCGCTCGGCCGAGCGGTGGGCATAAAGGAGCCAGGGCGCGGTGGACGGATTAAGCCGCGTTGCCACGAGCGCCGCCACCGTGACGATGAAGCCGTCCACGAGCACGGGGCGCCCCGCCTGGGCAGCCGCGAGGATCGCTCCGGCAAGCGCGGCGATCTCGAGCCCGCCAACAGCGCGCAGCACACGGGCGGGATCGCCCTTGCCAATTTCATGGCGCGCGAGCCCGGCTTCGATCACCTTGATCTTGTGCGCGATGCCGTCCGAGTCGAGCCCCGTGCCGGCGCCGGCAATCTCGGCGGGCGGCCTCCCGAGCAGCGCGGCGGCGACGGCCGCAGCCGATGTCGTGTTGCCGATGCCCATTTCGCCGAACAGGAGGAGATCGGCGGCCCCGGCCGCCTCGACCGCACGGCGCCCCGCCGCGAGCGCGGCCGCGCATTCTTCATCCGTCATCGCCTCATCGAGGGTGAAATCGCGCGTGCCATGGCGGGGCTTGTCGACGACCACACCCGGCACCGCCTCCCGGGCCCACGTCCCCACATCGACGACGGTAAGCGGCGCGCCGAGCTCGCGTGCCAACACGGAGACCGCGGCCCCCCCGGCAGCGAAGTTGCGCAGCATCTCGACGGTGACCGAGGGCGGAAAGGCCGAGATGCCTTGCGCGGTCACGCCATGGTCGCCCGCAAACAGGATGATGGGCGTGCGATTCGCGCTCGGACGCTCTGTCGCCTGCAGCGCAGCCAGCGTGATCGCCAAGGTCTCAAGCACACCCAGGGACCCGGCCGGCTTAGTCAGCACTGCCTGACGCGCGCGCGCCATCGCCTCGTGAGAGGCCGATGGCTGCGGACAGGGCGTTTCAATCCAGGCGAATGGCATGCGGGCTCCGGGTAGCAACGGCTGTCCGCGCTGGATGGCACGCGGCGAGCCGGCGAGCAACCACAACGGGTTCTCTTTCTGCCGGAACGAGATCAAGGGAGAGAGATACGGGACGCGCCGAGCGCTCCACCGGCAGCATCCAACTCAACAAGTTGGTTCATAAGATATTTTTGTCCATACGTCGGCCCGGAAGGGCTTGGCAAGCCCGTTGGCGGCCACGGGTGGAGCACCGGGATTTATTCCCTATAATGAGGGAAAATTTCCCGATTTGCTTTCCGGCTTCACAGGCTCCGAATGAAAAAAACCAAGTCAGAACCTGTCCTGACCCAGCTCGATCCCAGCCACCCGAATCACGACAGCATCCTGCTCAAGCAATCGCGGCTCGAGGCTTACCGCCGCCGTCGCTTGGAGAACAGCGGTATCAAGACAACAGCCCCCGTGGATAAGGCCGCGGGAAAAAAGGGGAAGAAGCCGAAATCCCGCGGGAAGACGCCCGCTCGCAAAGGTTGACGCGGGCTCCACGTGCCGCATCCTGCGCTTGAACGTCGCTCATCCGGTCCCATCTGCTGAGGATATCGCCGCAGGGAGACCGCACGATGACCCAGTCCCGTGACCGGCAGGCCGATACCATTGATCTCGCCACCGGCAAACCGAGCCGTTCCGCGATCTTCGAGCCCTCGCGACGCGAGGCTATGGTTGCAACCCTCGCCACCGGCTTTGCTCTTGCTGTCCGGCCGGTGGCTGCGGAGACGACGATCACCACCGACACCGAGGGCCTCACGGCTGGCCAAGTGCAGGTTTCCGCCGGAGATCGGACAATTCCCGCCTACCGCGCCATGCCGGCTGCGGGCGGGCCGTTCCCGATCGTTCTGGTCGTGCAGGAAATCTTCGGTGTGCACGAGCACATCAAGGATGTCTGTCGCCGTTTGGCGAAAGCCGGATATCTCGCCGTTGCACCGGAAATGTACGTGCGCCAGGGCGATGTCGCAAACCTCAAGAGCATCGACGACATTCGCGCCGTCGTGGCGAAAGTTCCAGATGCCCAGGTCATGAGCGACCTCGATGCGGCGGCCGGCTATGCGGCCGACGCCGGCGGCGATGGGGAGCGGATGGCCATCACGGGCTTCTGCTGGGGCGGCCGGATCACCTGGCTTTACGCAGCCCACAATCCGAAGCTCAAGGCCGCAATCGCATGGTACGGCCGTCTCACCGGCACGTCATCGGAGCTGACACCGAAGCACCCGTTGGACGTCGCACGCGATCTCAAAGCGCCTGTGCTCGGCCTTTACGGCGCCGACGATCAGAGCATCCCGATTGATACGGTCGACGCCATGCGGACCGCGTGCGCGGATGCCGCCAAGACCTGCGAGATCGTCGTGTTCGAGGGGGCGCCGCACGCATTTCATGCTGATTATCGGCCAAGCTATCGCCCGGGCCCCGCCAAGGAAGGCTGGCGACGTCTTCTTGAATGGCTCCGCACGCACGGCGTTGGATGAAAGACGCTTACCGAGCTCTCCCGTCCGCTTAACCGGCCGGCTTTCCAACCGGACCCTTACTTCGCAACGCCAGTACTCTATATGAATGCGGCGATCTCGCGCGGTCTCTCGCGGTCCCACCCTTCCCCCGGGACTCCGGCTTCCCGGTGGGCGCGTGTTGCGTGACAGCCGCACGCCCAGACGGTCTCCGCACTGAGGGACAGCGGGGCTGCGGCGCGACGCCATTGCGTAAATTCATAGTTTCCTCAAAGATGGCGGCATGATTTGCTCCGTTCGTATTTGACGCGCCGCCGGGCTTCCCGTCCGCCGCTGCTCTTCGCCAACTCCCCGCATTCACGATTGGACCTCGCCATGCGAACTCTCCTACGCCTTGCCGCGGCACTGCTCGCCGCCAGCAGCCTCTCGCAGGCTGCGGCAGCACAGGAGCCCGGTGGGCCGCAGCCCGCTCCGAGCGTCATCGTGGAGACCGTGCGCCAGCATGATGTGGCGGATCAGGCCACGTTCACGGGGCGGGTGCAGGCCATCGACAAGGTCACGCTGCGCGCGCGCGTCGATGGCTTCCTCGCCAGCCGTGGATTTGACGAAGGCAGCGAGGTGAAGCGTGACCAAGTTCTGTTCACGCTCGAGCGGGAGCCTTATGAGGCGGCACTCGCCCAGGCGGAGGCGAATCTAGAGAGCGCTCGCGCCGCGCTCGTCCTTGCTGAGGCAACGTATGCCCGCACCAAAGAGCTGGCGGACCGCGGCACTGCATCGCTTTCCGCCCTCGACGACGCGTCGGCCAAGCTTTCCCAGGCCAACGCCGAGGTGCGCAACCGCGAAGCCGCCCTGACCAAAGCCAAGCTCGACCTCAGCTATACGGAGATCCGCGCACCGATGGACGGACGCACCGGCCGGGCCACCTATTCCGTCGGTGAGTACGTCGGGCCTTCGAGCAATCCGCTGGTAACGCTCGTCCGCCAGGATCCCATGTACGTGGCATTTCCCGTGCCCCAACGCGTTCTCCTCACCGTGCGGCGCGAGGGGCTCAGCGCTGACGCCGTGGTCGTCCGTCTCAAGCTTCCGGACGGCAGCACCTACGAGCACGACGGCAAGATCAAGTTCTCGGAGGTGGAAAGCAACTCCGGCACCGACACGGTGACGGTGCGCGCCGAGATTCCAAACACCGAGCGCCTGCTCATTGATCAGCAGATCGTCGGCGTCAGCGTCGTCGCCAAGAAGCCTGAGCACAAGCTCATGGTCTCGCAATCGGCAATCCTTCTCGACCAGCAGGGTCCCTACGTGCTCCTGGTCACGCCCGAGAACAAGGTGGAGATCCGGCGCATCGAGGTCGGCGAGCAGCGCGGCCCGCGCATCATCGTCACATCCGGCCTTGCCGAGGGCGAGCGCGCCATCGTGAGCGGCCACCAGAAGGTGCGCCCAGGCATTGTCGTGGAGCCAAGTGAATTCCAGGCTACTCCGGGCCTCGACCAGGCAGGGAACTAGGGCGCCAACATGATCTTCGACCTTTTCATCCGGCGTCCTCGCCTCGCGATGGTGATCTCGATCGTGCTGACGCTTGCGGGCCTCATCGCCATGCGCGTGATCCCCGTTGCCCAGTATCCCGAGATCGCCCCTCCGACTGTGCGCGTCAGCGCATCGTACCCGGGCGCCGATGCGCAGACCGTCGAAGAGAGCATCGCGCAGCCGCTCGAGAATGCCATCAACGGCGTCACCGACATGCGCTACATGAAGTCGACGTCCGCCAACGACGGCTCCTACTCGCTTACCGTCTCGTTCCTGCTCGGCACGGATCCGGATATCGATACCGTCAACGTGCAGAACCGTGCCAACCTGGCGACGGCCAAGCTGCCCGAGGAGGTGCGCCGCACCGGCCTCACCATCGCCAAGGTCTCGACCGACCTGCTGCAGGTCTTCCTGTTTTACTCGCCCGAAGGCGATAAAGACGCTCTCTTTTTATCGAATTTCGTGACGCTCAACGTCCTCGACGAGATCAAGCGCGTGCCGGGCGTCGGCGACGCATCGATCTTCGGCGCGCGCGACTATGCGATGCGAATCTGGATCGACCCGGAGAAGCTCGCCAATTTCGATCTTTCGACGCAGGACGTGATCGCTGCCATTCAGACGCAGAACGTGCAGGCAGCGGCCGGACGCATCGGCGCCGCCCCGCTCTCAGCCGATCAGCGCCTGCAGCTCACCGTGACCACGAAGGGCCGCCTCACCACCACGGAGGAGTTCGGCGACATCATCGTACGCGCGCAAGGCGACGGCTCGTTCGTGCGCGTACGCGACGTTGGCCGCGTCGAACTCGAGGCGGCGACCTTCGACAGCGAGGCTCTCTACGAAGGCAAGCCCGCGGCCCCGATTGGCGTCTATCTTTCCCCGGGCGCGAACGCCGTCAACGTCGCCACGGAGGTATCGAAACGGCTCGAAGAGCTGCGGACCCGCTTTCCCCCCGGCGTGGAGTTCGCCTACGTCTACAACACCGCTGATTTCGTCTCCGCGATGATCGACAAGGTGATCGACACGCTGATCGAGGCGTTCGTGCTGGTGGCACTCGTCGTGTTCGTTTTTCTCGGCCGGCTACGTCCAACGCTGATTCCGCTTATCGCCGTGCCCGTGGCCATCATAGGCGCGCTAGCCGTGCTCTATGCCGTGGGATATTCGGCCAATACGATCTCACTCCTCGCCCTCGTGCTTGCCATCGGCATCGTAGTCGACGACGCCATCATCGTCGTCGAAAACGTCGAACGGGTGATGCACGAGGAGCCGCACCTGACGCCAGCGGAGGCGACTCACAAGGCCATGGCCGAGATCGCGGGACCCGTGATCGCGATCACGCTCGTTCTGCTCTCGGTCTTCGTACCGGTAGCGTTCCTGCCCGGCTCGTCGGGCGTTCTGTTCCGCCAGTTCGCCATCACGATCTCCGCCGCCATGGTGATCTCGGCGATCAACGCGCTTACCCTGTCGCCAGCGCTTTGTGCCATGATGCTCACGCCCGGCCAGCCGACGGGCATCATGGGACGCATCACGAAAGCCATCGACCGAACAGCTGAAGGCTATGCGAAGATCGTCCGCCGCCTCGTCGCCATCTCGTCGACGAGCCTTCTCGCGCTTGCGGTCATCGGCGGGGCGACATACTTCGTTTTTGAGCGCACTCCCTCGGGCTTCCTGCCGGATGAGGACAAAGGCTTCATCATCGCCGTGCTCAATCTGCCGGCGGGCGCTTCCCTCAACCGCACCAGCGACGCCGCTGAAAAGGCGTTGGACGTCATCCGCAAGGATCCGGCTGTCGAAACGGTGACGACGGTGCTCGGGCTCGATTTCCTCGGCGGCGGCTCGGCTTCCAACGGCGGCGTCATGTTCGTGCGTCTCAAGCCCTACGACGAGCGCAAGACCGCCAACATGCACTCCACAGTGGTCGCCCGCCGGCTTTCGATGGCGCTCGCCGCCATTCCCGACGGCACCATGATCGCCCTCAATCCGCCCTCAATCTCCGGCCTGGGCCAGGTCGGCGGCTTCGAGTACGTGCTCGAGGCGCTGCAAGGGCAGCCTCCCTCCGACATGGCCGCCGTCATGCGCGCACTTTCGGTGGCAGCGAACCAGCGGCCGGAGCTTGCCGCGGTATTCTCGACCTTCGAGGCCGAGACGCCGCAGATCCGCCTCGACATCGACCGCGATAAAACGCGGACGCTCAACATCACGCTCTCGGACGTGTTCGCCGCGCTTCAGGCCACTCTCGGCGGCTATTACGTCAACGACTTCAACCTTTACGGACGCACCTGGACGGTGCGCATGATGGCGGAGACGAAATTCCGCAGTTCGATCGACGACATCTCGGCGATCTACGTCAAGAACGCCGCCGGCGAGATGACACCGCTGTCGAGCATCGCCGACGTCCACCTCGACGTGGGGCCGCGGACGATCACCCGCTACAACAACTATCGCGCCATCTCCATCAACGGCAGTCCCGGTCCGGGCCGTGGGCCCGGCGAGGCCATCGAGGCCATGCAGGAAGTGTCGTCCGAGACATTGCCGAGTGGTTACGCCTATGAATGGACGGGGCAGGCGCTGGAGCAGATCCAATCCGCCGGCCAGACTCCCATCGTGCTCGGCATGGCGCTGGTCTTTGCCTACCTGTTCCTGGTTGCGCTCTATGAAAGCTGGATCGTGCCGATCCCGGTGCTGCTATCGGTTGCCGTATCCATATTGGGCGCCCTCGTTGCGCTCTGGATGCTCGGCATGAGCTTCACCCTCTACGCTCAGATCGGTCTCGTCGTGCTGATCGCGCTCGCAGCCAAGAACGCCATTCTGATCGTCGCGTTCTCGATTGAGCGCCGAGCGGCGGGCGACTCGCTGCTTGAGTCGGCCATCGACGGCGCCAAGCTTCGCTTCCGCCCCGTGATGATGACGAGCTTCGCCTTCATCATGGGTCTCTTTCCGCTCGTGGTGGCGAACGGCCCCGGCGCCGACAGCATGATCGCGGTTGGCGTTCCGGTGCTGGCGGGCATGCTGGCCGCATCCATCTTCGGCATCTTCATCATCCCGATGCTCTACGTGGTGTTCCAGCGCCTGACCGAGGGGCGGGGCGGCGCCACCAAGACGGAGGATGCGAAACCGAGCGCCTAAGTGCTTCCGGGAAATTGATGATGGTTTTACAGAGAAGACGACCGAACTCTAGACGGAGAGGCCGCCTATGCTGAACTGGCTCGTTCGCCCGATCATGTTCGTGGCGGCCATCATCGCCGGCTGGTTCGTAGCCGAGGATTCGGCGAACTTCGGCGTCGTTCAGCTCGTCATCTCCGTCATCCTGGTAACGCTTCTCGTTGCGGTCGCAACCTTCTGGCACAGCATCGCAGACTGGATCCGCAGCTGGGGCCGCCGGCTCTAGACAGGACATCCAGGAACATGAAAATTCTCATCACAGGCGCCGCCGGTTTCATCGGAGCTGAGACGGCGCTTGCTCTTCTCCGGCGCGGCGACGAGGTCCTCGGGCTCGACAACCTCAACGACTACTATGACGTCAACCTGAAGCGCGCACGCCTCGCCCGCCTTGAAGCGCACCCAGGATTCCGGTTCCTGAAATGCGATCTCAAGGATCGCGCGGCGATCGAGGACGTCTTCGCCGCCCAGCGGCCGGAGCGCGTCGTGCACCTCGCAGCGCAGGCCGGCGTCCGCTATGGGATCCAAAATCCGCACAGCTACGTCGATTCCAACATCACGGGCTTTCTGCACGTGCTCGAAGGCTGCCGCTATCACGGCGTCGAGCATCTCGTCTATGCGTCCTCGTCATCCGTCTACGGCGCCAACACGCGCATGCCCTTCAGCGTGCACGATAACGTGGATCATCCGCTGAGCCTCTATGCGGCCAGCAAGAAGGCGAGCGAGTTGATGGCGCATTCCTATGCGCATCTCTACGGCCTGCCCGTAACCGGCCTCCGCTTCTTCACCGTGTACGGCCCCTGGGGCCGGCCCGACATGTCGCTCTTTCTCTTCACGCGCAAGATCCTGGCCGGCGAACCCATCGAGGTCTTCAACAACGGCCACCACGCGCGCGACTTCACCTATATCGACGACGTCGTCGAGGGCGTCCTGCGCACGCTCGACCGTGTAGCTGAACCGAACCCCGCCTGGAGCGGTGACGCTCCCGATCCCGCCACCTCCAGCGCGCCCTACCGGCTGTACAACATCGGCAACAACCAATCCGTCGAGCTGATGGACCTCATCGCCTGCCTCGAACAGGCTCTGGGCTACACCGCCGAGAAGATCATGCTGCCGCTGCAGCCGGGTGATGTGGTGGGCACGAGAGCAGACATCGACGCGCTCACCGCCGACATCGGCTTCCAGCCGAAGACGCCGATCCAGGACGGCGTGCGCCGCTTCGTCGACTGGTACAAGAGTTATTACGCCGTCTCGTAGCGCATCCCGTCGTCACGCAGGACGATGTAGATCGCCGGGATGACAAGCACCGTCAGCAAGGTCGACGATGCAAGCCCAAACAGAAGTGAGATGGCGAGCCCCTGGAAGATCGGGTCGGCGAGAATGACGGCCGCACCGATCATGGCTGCCAGCGCGGTGAGCAGAATGGGCCGGAAGCGGATGACGCCCGCTTCGAGCAGCACATCGCGCAGCGGCGCGCCTCCTGCGCGGCGGTCTCTGATGAAATCGACGAGCAGGATCGAGTTGCGCACGATGATGCCAGCGAGCGCGATGAACCCGATCATCGACGGAGCCGAGAATGGCGCGGCGAACAGCCAGTGCCCGATCATGATTCCGATCAGCGTCAAGGGGACGGGCGTCAGAATGACGAGCGGCAAGGTGAACGAGCGGAACTGCGCCACCACCAGCACGTAGATGCCGAGCAGCGCTACGGCGAACGCGGCCCCCATATCGCGGAAAGTCACGTAGGTCACCTCCCATTCGCCGTCCCACAGGAGAGCCGGCGCGGCCTCGTTGTCAGGTTGGCCGTGGAGGCGCACCTCGGGCTTCGGCAGCGCCCCCCAATCCTTCCGGTCGATGAGATCCTGGACGGCAAGCATGCCGTAGATCGGTGCCTCGTAGGCTCCCGCGAGTTCCGCCATCACCATCTCGGCCGCCCGACCGTTGCGCCGGAAGATCGCGGACGATGCTTGCTCGCGCTCGACCCGCACCACATCGCCAAGCTCCACGATGCCGCGCTCTCCGGGGAGCGCGTTGGCAGGCACGGGCGTCGAAAGCGTCGCTTCTGTGATAGCGAGATCTTGCTTGGGCAGCGCGATCGCGATCTCCACGGGGTGGCGACCGCCACCCTTGTGCGAATAGCCAACCGTGGTGCCGCCGAGATAGGCGCCAATCGTGTTGTAGACGTCGCCTTCCTCGACCTTGTGAAACTCGAGATTGTCCTGGTCGATGGCAATGCGCAAGCGCGGCGCGCCTTCGCGGAAGCCCAGGTCCACGTCGACGATGAACGGCACCGATCGAAAGATATCGGCCACTTCACGCGCGACCGCGCGGCGCTGCTCGCCGTCGGCACCGTAGATCTCCGCAAGCAGCGTTGCGATGACTGGCGGACCCGGCGGAACCTCGACAACCTTGACCGCGGTGCCATCGGGCGCCGGCAGACGATCGAGCAGTTGGCGCGCATGGAGCGCGATCTCGTGGCTTGTCCGCCGGCGCTCCTCCTTCGGCGCCAGATTGACCTGCAGATCACCCTGGTGCGCGCTGGTGCGCATGTAGGAATGGCGCACGAGGCCGTTGAAGTTGAACGGCGCCGCCGTGCCGGCATAGGCCTGGATCGAACTCAACTCCTCCAGTCCGGCGAGCCGCTCCGCGGCGGCTTCGAGCACGCGATCCGTTTCCTCGAGGCTGGCGCCCGGAGGCAGATCGATCACCACTTGAAGCTCGGACTTGTCGTCGAAGGGGAGCAGCTTGACCGTCACCGCCTTCGTGGCGAACAGCACCATCGAGAGGAGCGTCGCAGCCCCGACCAGGATCAAAAACGTTAGCGCCCGTCGTCGCGTCGCGATGACGGGACGCGCAAGCGCCACGTAGCTCCGCCCGAGCCATCCGCCGCCAGCCGCGCCTTCAGCACCATGAGCAGCACCCGCCTGCGCTCCGCCGAACCGCATCATCAGCCAGGGCGTGACGATCACCGCGACGAAAAAGGATAGCACCATGGCGGCCGACGCGTTGGCGGGGATGGGGCTCATGTAGGGTCCCATCAACCCCGAGACGAACAGCATCGGCAGCAGCGCGGCGACGACGGTAAGGGTCGCAAAGATGGTCGGATTCCCGACCTCCGCGACAGCCTCCACGGCAGCGGCGATACGGCTTTGCCCGTCCCGCATACCCCAATGGCGTGCGATGTTCTCGATGACGACAATGGCATCGTCGACGAGAATGCCGATCGAGAAAATGAGCGCGAACAGGCTCACCCGGTTGATCGTGTAGCCGAGGAGCCAGGAAGCGAACAGCGTCAGCAGGATCGTTACGGGAATGACGACGAGAACGACTGCTCCCTCACGCCAGCCGATCGCAAGCCCGACCAAAACCACGATCGAGAGCGTCGCGAGCCCCAGATGGAAGAGCAGCTCGTTCGCCTTCTCGTTGGCCGTCTCGCCATAGTTGCGCGTGACGATAACCTCCACGTCGTCCGGCACGAGGTGACCTTTGAGATCGGTCACGCGCGCGAGGATGCGCTCCGAGATGACGACCGCATTGGCACCCGCACGCTTCGCGATCGCCAGCGTGACGGCCGGCGTACGATCAAGGTGTCCATCCTCCGCTTTCGCGAGATGCCACGCCCGGCGTTCGAGCGGCTTGGTGCCGACGACGACGTTCGCGACATCCCGCACGTAGACGGGACGGCCGTCACGCGTTGTAAGGAGAAGCAGGCCGATGTCGGGAACGCCCTGCAGCGTCTGTCCGGCGGCGACGGCAAGGCTTTCGCCGCGCTCACGCACATGTCCGGCGAGGAAGGAGCGATTGGCGTCCTTCACCTTTCCGACGAGTTGCGCCAGCGTAACGCCATAGAGCGCGAGCCGCTCGGGCACGGGCTCGACGCGGATCTGATCCGGACGCCCGCCGACGATGTAGGAAAGCCCCACATCCTCGAGCTTCGCGAGCTCAACCTGAAGGTTCTCAGCCATGTGATAGAGCGCGTTGTCTTCGACACGCGCACCCGGCTTCGCCGCGAGCGTCAGAGTGACGATCGCCACATCGTCTATGCCGCGCCCGACGATCAGCGGCTCGGGAATTCCAACAGGGATACGGTCATAGTTGGCGCGCACCTTCTCATGCACGCGCAGGATCGCCTCGTCCTGCGACGTGCCAACGAAGAAGCGCGCCATGACGAGCACCCTATCGTCCTCGGTGCTCGAATAGACATGCTCGACGCCGTTGATCGCCTTGACGATGGTCTCAAGCGGCTCTGTGACGAGCTTCACCGCGTCTTCCGCCTTGAGCCCGTCGGCCGAGACGAGGATATCCACCATCGGCACCGAAATCTGCGGCTCCTCCTCGCGCGGCAACGCGAAGAGCGCGATCAGCCCGAGTGCCAGGCTCGCGAGCAAGATGAGCGGCGTCAGCGGAGATTGGATGAACGCCCGGGTCAGGATACCCGAGAGTCCGAGAGGCCTGCCGGGCGTCATGGCTGGACCAGCCTGTCGCCGTCGAGCACCCCGGCAAGGATCTCGATGCCGCTCGCCCCGTTCGCACCCTGAACCTCGCGGCCAGCCTGGACGACGACGTCCGCATACCGTCTGCCCTCGCCCGCGACACGAACATAATCGATGCCGAAGCGGCGGGAGAGATAGGATCGCGGCACGATGTAACCCAAACGCTTGCCGGCAGAGATCCACGCGAGCACACGCTCGCCGACGAAGTAGCTGCCAAGGTCGGGAACCTCCGCATCCGCCACCACGCGGCCGTTCTGGAGCTCCGGATAAACCAGCACGATGCGCCCCTCTGCGTCCGTCGCCGCATCGCCAAGGCCCCGCGCACCAAGCCGCACCGTATCGCCCACCTTCATGAACCTGGCATAGCGCTCAGGCAGCTCGAGGCGCAGCAGATAGCCGCCAGCCGCGATGGTTGCGATGCTCTCGCCGGGGAGCACGACGCTCCCCTCCGTCACCGGAACCTTGAGGACGCGGCCTGCCGTGGGTGCCAGTACTTCGCCTTCCTGGATCTCCGTCTCAGCGACGGCGCGCTCCGCCCTTGCGGCTTTGAGATCGTTGACGGCGACGTCATAGGCAGTCTGTGCCTGATCGACCCGCGATTGCGGAGAAACACGCTGCGCGAAAAGGATCTTCGCGCGATCGAGCTCGACACGGGCCGTTTCCACGCGAGAGGTCGCCGCGACGATGCGGGCGTCGATCGCCTCGATCTTGAGCGCAATCTTCGGATCGGCAACGAGTGCCAGCACCTGCCCTTCGCGAACGCCATCACCCTCGCTCACCTTGAGCGTGGCGACCGTGCCTGGCGTGCGCACACGGGCATGGATCAAATTCCGGCTGCGGACCGTGGCATAGACCGACTTGAGATCATCGATCTCAGTGGCGGCAACCTCGATGGGGGGACTCGCCTCACCACCACCGGCTTGGGCGGCAAGACTTCCTGAAAGGAAAAGCCCGAGCAGAGCGACCGCCCGAACCAATCCGCGAGACTCTTTCATGAACAGCCCCTTCTTCGATAGCTTGCCCCAAGCACGCCTCCCGCAAGCAGGTTTGGCATGAGCGCGCTTGACTCATATATGAGCTGTAACTAAATTAGCAATCATGAATATTCAAGAGCTCGAAGCCAACAGCGAGGAAGCGGCAGAACTTCTCAAGGCGCTCGCCAACCGGCATCGCCTCATGATCCTTTGCGAGCTGCACAACGGGGAGCGGTCGGTTTCGGCGCTGGAGGCTGTGGTGCCGCTGAGCCAATCGGCGCTATCCCAGCACCTCGCCAAGCTCAGGGAAGGCGGCTTCGTCGCAACCCGGCGCGAAGCGCAGACTATCTATTACACCCTGGCTGACGCCCGCGTCGCGCGCCTGATCGGCGTGCTGCACGAGATCTTCTGCGCGCCGGCCGGATCGAAGCAGCGGAGAAAACAAAAATGACACTCGATCGCGCCGTGCTGGCGTTCGCAGGCACGATGATCCTTGCGAGCCTTGCTCTGAGCCAAGTGCTGAGCCCCTATTGGCTGCTCCTCACCGCCTTCATCGGGCTCAACCTGCTGCAAACGGCCTTCACGGGATTCTGTCCACTGGCCATCGTTCTCAAGCGCCTCGGCGTCCGTCCTGGCCCCTGTTTCCGGTAGAGCCTGATCGCACGCTCACTCGTGCTGAGAGGATGGCGGAGGAGGATGGGAGTCGAACCCACCTGAAGCCGTCTCACGGCCCCACCCGGTTTTGAAGACCGGTCGCCCCACCGGGGACGGGACTCCTCCATGCCCATGCCGCGCCGATGTCGGCATGAAACTATCGATACGGGCCGGATTGATGCGGCGCAAGTCGCCGCGGCGCATAGTGAGCCCGTGTCGATCGAAGAACTCGAGAATCTGGATCGCCACCTTGCGGCCATTGTGCAGGCGGTCCCGGAAATCACCAGCCGTGAACCTGCCGTCCGGCGCGTGTGACGCCACATCGATCGCGATGGCAGCCATGCGCCTGACGCTATCGCGCGTGAAGAAGTGATCGTGTGCGATCTCCTCCACATCACCGCGCCGCGCAGACATCCGCAGGATGCGGCGGACGTCCCCCTCATCCGCGTCCATCGCCTTGGCAATATCCCGCACCCGGGGCGGCCGATAGGGCTCGGGGCTTAGATGCCCGCCGATCTCGGTCCACATTTCCTCGTCCTCGGGCGAGAAGCTCACACTGTGGCCAGGACGGCGGATCCACGTACGATCGAGAGCCACCTCGCCCGCCTCGCCCAGGCGCCGCAGCATTTCCGTGAACAACCCCGGTGGGATTTGCGGCCTGACAGCCCGCCGCAGGCTTTCGAACGCCAATCCCGGAAGGTCCGGCCGCTCCGCATGACAGTGATCGAGCGCACGCCCGACAGCGCTACGAATTTCCTCCCAGCTTTCCTGCCGCATGGCGACGATGCTGTCTCCATGCCGAAGCGTCACCAGGTCGAGACGCTCCGCGATGCTGTCGTCCTCATCTGCTGAAAGCGCCCGGTCGCGGCAGAAGAGGGCGAGATCGCACCACGCTCCCTCGGCGGAGAGCAACTCTCCAATCGCACGCACAGGATCGCTCTCAGTCAATGCTTCCAGAACGGCACGCCGCAGCGGCGTACGCCTCCGCCGTTCGGGCGCGCGCAGATCAAGCAGCCGCCCGCCTCCGACCGTCCGCTTCGACGACGTATCCCGGATCACGAAGGGATCGCCCGCCGCCGCGGCGATCGGCCGATCGAGAACGAGTTGCGCAAAGTCCCACGCTCCGGGCGTAATCGGCTCCTCGCCGAGAACGACGACGCGGCCTGGCACCTCGGCCGCCGCGTGATGAACCTTGACGGGAAACCATTGTCCGACAGAACGCCGCTCCGACGCGAGAATGTGCAGGCTGACGTCGATGCGCGCGCTCGGTGCGTGCAGCGCCGGGTCAACGACAACATCGCCTCGATGCACGGTGCTCTTCTCGATGCGAGGACCGGCAAGAACGAGGGCGCAGCGCTGGCCGGCAACACCGCGCGCGGCGGGTCTGTTCTGGACGTTCATCGATCGCACGCGCGCCTCGAGCCCGGACGGACTGATCACCACCTGATCGCCAACACCGACGCTGCCCGAGAGCACGGTGCCAGTCACCGTTGTGCCAAGGCCGCTCAGCGTGAAGCAGCGATCGACGGCGAGACGGAAACGGCCCCCGTCGGAGCGCTGCGGCGCCTTCCGGCACGCAGCATCGAGCACGCCGGCGAGAGCGTCGATCCCTTCGCCCGTAACACCCGAGACGGGGAGGATCTTTGAACCTTCGAGGCCTGTTCCGGCCAGCGTGGCGGAAATCTCGGCGCTCACGGCCTGGACCCGCTCCGGCGCAACGAGATCCGCCTTGCTGAGCGCGATCACGCCACGGTCGAGCCCCAGGAGATCGATGATCGCCAGATGCTCGCGCGTCTGCGGCATCACACCATCGTCGGCGGCAACGACCAGGAGCACGAAATCGATACCCGTGGCGCCGGCAAGCATGGTGTGGACCAGCCGCTCGTGCCCCGGCACATCCACGAAGCCGATGATCTCTCCGGAAGGGCGCGGCCAGTACGCGAAACCGAGATCGATCGACATTCCGCGCGCTTTTTCCTCCTTGAGCCGGTCGGTGTCGATGCCGGTGAGCGCGTGGACCAGCGTCGTCTTGCCGTGATCGATATGGCCTGCCGTACCGACGATCATGGCGCATCGCCTCCGGCGGTCAGAGGCTGATCCGCAAGGCGCTCGGCCTCAAGACGCTGATCGTCCGTCGCGGCGTCATAGGCAGCAGCATAGAAGCGGTCGGCGAGCGTGCAGCGGGCGCGCTTGGCGCGCGTGAGCCAGAGCAGCGCGCGAACGGCGTCACGCGCAACTCCGGAGCCGAGGTGATAGGCGGCGCCCAGCATGGCTTGTGCATCCGCATCGTCATGGAGCGCGGCTTTGCGCCACCAGGCCGCCGCCGCCTCGGGATCGCGCTCGACGCCCAGCGCATTGTGATAAAAGTTCCCGATGCGCGTCATCGCCGGAACCGAGCCCTGCTCCGCCGCCGCGAACGCCCATTTGCGCGCCTGCCCGTAGTCCGGCTTGCGGTGATCGCTTTCGGAGAGCAGCCACGAGAGCATGTCCTGCGCATAGGCATCGCCCTGCTTTGCCGCGCGCGCATACCATTCCTCGGCGATCGAGCGGTCGGGCTTGCCGCTCTCACCGTTGAGGTAGAAGTCACCGAGAAGCCGCTGGCCAAGCGGATCGCCCGCGCGCGCCGAAAGCGTGAGCCACGTGCATGCAAGCTCCGGGTTGCGCTCCACACCCTGTGCGGCCACGAAGCAGCGGCCGATCTCAGCCTGGGCGCGCGACGATCCGCTGTGGGCAAAACGTGACCAAATGGCGAGAGCGGTATCGTAGTCTCCCTGCAGCGCCGCATCTTCGGCATCACGCATCGTGCCGGACATGGATGCGGGTGCCTTGCGAGGCGCGGCCGTGCTGTTGCTACGCCGGAACATCTGGCTCCTCATCGGACCCCACGAGAATGCACAGCTCGGGAAGCTGTGTGAGGAAGCCGCCTTCGTCGTCCATACAGCGCATGTCGAGCACGAGGGCGTTATCCTCGATGCGGCCGATAACGGGCACCGGCAGATTGCGGAAGGCTTTCGCCAACGCCGCAAGCCGGCGCCCCGCCTCCTTGCGCGCACGCGGCCGGATTGCGATCCCGGCACTCGGCAGCGTCTCGAGGGGCAGCGCCCCGGAGCCGACCTGGCTCACACAATCGGCGACCCCGGCGGCGAAGTCCGCGCCCACCGCAGAAGCCAGCGCATCCCGCAAGCGGGCGGCGACCGCGTCGATCTCCGCCTTTCCCCGCGCAAGATGGCGAGCGGTGGGCAAGCGCTCGGCGAGGCGATCGGGATCGCGATAGAGCTTAAGCACGGCCTCGAGCGCCGCGAGGCGGATCTTGTCGATTCTGAGCGCGCGCTTCATGGGATTCTTCGCAACCTGCGCCACAAGCTCGCGCGCACCCGCAATCAGCCCCGCCTGCGGGCCGCCGAGCAGCTTGTCGCCGGAGAATGTAACGAGGCCGGCGCCATCCGCCAGCGCCTCGCGAACGGTCGGCTCCGGAGGAAGGCCGAAGCGTGCCATGTCGATGAGCGCGCCGGAACCGAGATCATGGACGAGCGGCACCCCGCGCTCACGAGCAAGGCGTGCAAGCTCCGAGGCTGGCACGGATCGCGTGAATCCGCGAATGACGAAATTGGACGTATGCGCCTTCATGATCAGCCCGGTGCCGGCCGAAATGGCGCGCTCGTAGTCGCTAGGGTGCGTGCGGTTCGTGGTGCCAACCTCGACGAGGCGCGTGCCCGCGCGCACCATGATGTCCGGCAGGCGGAACGAGCCGCCGATCTCGATGAGCTCTCCGCGCGAAACGACTGTCTCCCGGCCGGCGCCGAAGGTATTGAGAACGAGAAGAACCGCGCCTGCATTGTTGTTGACGACGGCCGCATCTTCCGCGCCGGTGAGTTCGCGAATGAGCCCGCGCACATGGTCGTCCCGCTCACCCCGCGCGCCGCGATCGACGTCGAACTCGAGCGCCGCCGGAAAGCGCATGGCCTCCACGGCCGCCGCGATGGCGCATTCGGGAAGGAGAGCCCGGCCGAGATTGGTGTGAAGCACGGTTCCGGTGAGATTGAACACGCGGCGCACGCTCGGGCGCTGCTCGTGATGAAGGAGCGCGCTCGCGTTCCGCGCGATGGCCTCCACATCATACGAACCGCCGGTGCCCTCCATAACGTCCGCACGAACACGCGCGAGCGCCCGACGGATGGCGCCCGCCGCTGCCGCGTGTCCGAAGCTCCCGCGCAGAACTGCGCCGACGTCGCTGCGCAAGACCTCATCGACGGACGGCACTCGGATTCTTCGCACCGGACGAGCCTCGTTCATGCAAGCTCCACGGCTCTCAATACCCCAGGAGAAACGGGTCCACGCCACCGCGCTGCCAGCCCTCCTCGGCCAGCAGCATGTCGAGGCCGAGACTGGCGACATCGTCAGCCACCGGCTCCAACAAATGATCGTTCACCTGATAGAGGATCTTCACATAGCGCTTGCAGGCGTCGCAGCACTCGGCCTTGACCGTCTCAGGGGCGCCATCCACGGTGAGATAGGTGATGGCGCCCGTTTCGCTGCAAAGCACGCATTTCACGCGCACGACGTTCCACATGGTGGCGCAGAGCGAGCAGGCGCAAAAGCGCGTATTGTGCGCCTTCGGCCAGCCGACGACGGAGCTCGAAACGGGAGCGCTGCCGCATGCCGGGCAGACGCCGTCGGCGATGCGCTTCAAGCGGTCGGCGTCGAGCTGGGATGCGAGTCTCGCGAAATGAACCTGGAGGCCGGCGAAGGCGAGCACACGCTCCGCAGTCTCTTCTGCATTCGGCGTCCCGGAGATGGCCGCCGCGATGATCGCTTTGCGCTTCGCTGCATCGGCGCTCAGCAGCGCCCCGCACGCCGCGGCTGTTGCGGGCGGCACCGCATCAAACCGGGCCACCCGCTCCACAAGACGCTCGATTGTGAGAATTGCGGCGGGATCGTCCGCAAGGCTGGCGGCGGGCAACGGCGGCATGCCGCCGTCGAGCGCCCGCTCGATATCCTCATGCGCCGGCAGGGCGACGGACGGCAGATCGGTTTGAATGTCGTGCTGGGCTTCTGCCAGGTCCGCGAGAAACGCGAGGTAGGGCTCGAGCGGATGGCCGGATGCAAGAGAACGGAAGCGCGCCGCCCGCGTGTCGAACACCGACGACGCATCGGGCAGAACGGCAAACGCCGGCACCGCTTCCTTGCCGATATTCGTCATATCGCGCTTCGGCGCCTTGGCTTCAGACATGAGCACCTCGACCGAGGATGAAACTCAATGTATGCGCGGCCCCGGGTCGCGGGGCACCCGCGCACATCCTATTTGAGCACGAATGAATGGAATTACCAGTGATCAAGGAGAAGCGTGCATCCCTCCGCCACGAGAAGCACCGGAAGACGGCCTCTTGCCCGGCGCGTCTGCTCCCACATCGCGCTCAATATCGCCCTTCTTCACCTCGCTGCGCAGCCACTTGCGATGGTGACGCCAACCCCAGCCGCCCGTCACGCTCCCTTGGATCATGGCGGCGAACGTGCCGCGCACCCAGATCGCAGCATAGACGTGTACGATCCAGACCATGATCGCGAGCACGGCGGCCGTGGCATGGATCACCGCCGCCCAACGGAGCTGGTCGATCGTCGGCTTGAAGCCTGTCAGCGCCTCGATGTTCGCTACCGCCGCAAGCCACAGCCCGATGCCGGTGACGAGCAGGATCGAGATGAGCACGGCCTGAGACCAGAAGACGAGCTTCTGCCCGGCATTGTACTTGCCGACCTCGGGCAGATAATCCTCGCGCGACGCCATCACGTCGCGAATGCGCGTGAGCCACACCCAATCCGTACGCTCCGGCAAATTCTGCGACAGGAAGCGCACGAAGAGGCCGAAGAACGACACGGCCAGAACGAGGCCGAACCAAGGATGCAGCCAGCGGGCCATCTGGCCGCCGCCGAACAGCGCCGTCAGCCAGAACAGACTCGGGTGAAACAGCGCGAGCCCGCTGACCGCGAGGCACACGAAAGTGACGGCCACAATCCAGTGGTTGATCCTGGCGCTGCCCGAATAGCGGCGCACCCGGATATGCCCATGCTTCTCGCTCACGGCTTGTCTCCTGCGAGCTTGTCCGCGCGCTCCTCATCCTCTTCGGTGACGCGGTTCGGCCCCTGCAGCATGTGATGAACCACGCCAGCAAGGGCCGTGAGCGCGATAACCGCCATGCCCGCATATTTGCCGACACCCTTCCAGGCTTCGACGATGGGGCTGATGCGCGGATTGTCCGGCAGGTTCGCGTAGATGTGCGGCTTGTCCGCATGATGCAGAACGTACATCACGTGCGTACCGCTGACCCCCGGCGGATTATAGAGGCCCGCCTTGTCGAACCCCCGCGAGTTGAGATCTTCAATGCGCTCGTCGGCAAGCGCCACCATCTCGTCCTTGGTCCCGAACGTGATGCAGTGCGTCGGGCAGGCCTTGGCGCAAGCCGGTTCTTGGCCCACGGCGACACGGTCCGAGCACAGCGTGCACTTGTACATCGTATGATCGATTTCGGAGAGGCGCGGGATGTCGAACGGGCAGCCCTTCACGCAGTAGCCGCAGCCGATGCAGTTCTCGTGGATGAAGTCCACGATGCCGTTGGCATACTGCACGATGGCGCCGGGTGCCGGGCAGGCCTTGAGGCAGCCCGGATCCTCGCAATGCATGCAGCCGTCCTTGCGGATGAGCCACTCGAGGTTGCCCGTATCGGGATTGTCCCACTCCGTAAAGCGCATCAGCGTGAACATGTCGGGCGTGAGATCGTGGGGGTTGTCGTAGACTCCGACGTTGACGCCGACCGGCTGGCGCTTGTCATTCCATTCAAGGCACGCCGACTGGCAGGCTTTGCAGCCGATGCACTTCGACGTGTCGATCAGTTTCACGACTTCCACGCCGCGATCCTTTGGCGGCGCCGACGTGACCGACGCCGAGCGGCGGACGACGTCGAATGGCTTGAATGTTGCCATCGCGGGCCCTCCCTATGCCACCGGCGCTGAGCTGCGCTCGATGTTGACCAGGAACGCCTTGAACTCCGGCGTCTGGATATTTGCGTCACCGACGAACGGCGTAAGCGAATTCGTGCCGGCCCCTTTCCGCGCCGCACCCGTAAATCCCCAATGCAGGGGAACGCCCACGATATGCACCGTCTTGCCGTCGCAGATCAGCGGCTTGATGCGCTTGGTCACGACCGCCTTGCACTTGAGGCCGCCGCGGTTCGAATAGACGTGCACCCAATCGCCCTTGACGATGCCTTTCTCCGCCGCCAGCTCTTCCGAGATCTCGACGATCGGCTCCGGCTGCAACATGGCGTTGACCTGGACGTGCTTCGTCCAATAGTGGAAATGCTCCGTCAGCCGATAGGTCACGCCCGCGTAGGGGAACTTCGAGACGTCGCCGAGGTCGTTCAGGTCGCCCTCAAAAATGCGAGCGGCCGGATTGCCCCGGATATTCGGCGCGATGACGTTCACCACCGGGCTCTCGAACGGTTCGTAGTGCACCGGGAACGGCCCGTCCTTCATCAGCCCGCGCACCCAGAGGCGTGACGTTCCCTCCGGGTTCATGATGAACGGCATCACCTCGCCGGGTTTCGACGCCAGCGGGATATCGGGCACGTCATAGCCGGCCCATTTTTCGCCATTCCACGCAATGAGCTTGCGGGCGGGATCCCAAGGCTTGCCCTCGAGATCGGCGGACGCCCGGTTGTAGAGAATGCGCCGGTTGGCAGGCCACGCAAACGCCCAGCCGAGATAGGCTCCCGTCGCGTCCGGATCGTCCTTGGAGCGGCGCGCCATGGCGTTGCCGTCCTCGGTGAAGCAGCCAGAGTAGACCCAGCAGCCGCACGCCGTGGTTCCGTCATCCCGCAAGGCCGCGAAGCCCGGAACCTGCTTGCCCTTTTCTACGAGCTTGCGGCCCGGATCGGCAGGATCGACCACGTCCTCTAAACCGTAGCCGTTGATCTCTTTGGCGATCTCCGCTGCGTGCGGCTCATCCGGATTCGTGTAGGGCCAGTTGAGATTCAGGATCGGATCCGGGAAGGCCCCGCCCTCTTTTTCATAGAGCGCGACGAGCCGTTTCCAGAGCTGCGACATGATCCAGATGTCCGTCCGCGACTCTTCAGGCGGCGTTCCACCCGGCCAGTGCCACTGCAGCCAGCGCGACGAGTTGGTGAGCGAGCCTTCGTCTTCCGCGAAGCAGGTCGTCGGCAGCTCGAACACCTCGGTTGCGATGTCCGCCGGCTCGGACGGATTGTACTCTCCGTGGTTTTCCCAGAACCGCGCCGTCTCCGTCTGCAGCGGATCTATGACGACGAGGAACTTGAGCTTGCCCAGCGCTGCCTTGACCTTGGTCTTGTTCGGGAACGACATCAGCGGATTGAAGCCCTGGCAGATGTACCCGTTCATCTTTCCGTGACGCATCAGATCGAACGCCCGCAAAATGTCATAGGACGGCACGTCGAGTTTCGGCAGGTAGTCGAACGCGAAATCGTTCTCCGCCGTCGCAGCGGCACCAAACAACGCCTTCTGCAAACTGACGAAGAACTTCTTGTAGTTCTGCCAGTAGCTGACCTGCCCGGGCCGCAGTGGATTGAACTGCCGGGTCGCCATGTAGGTCGCAAGGTCGGGCTCGTTGTCCGTCGCGAGCGTCAGATATCCGGGAAGCGAGTCCGACAAGAGGCCGATATCGGTGAGGCCCTGGATATTGGAATGGCCACGGAGCGCATTCATGCCGCCTCCGCGCATGCCGATATTGCCCAGGATGAGCTGCAGCATCGCCATGCCGCGGATGTTCTGCGAGCCCTTGGAATGCTGCGTCCACCCGAGCGCATACATGGACGTCATCACCTTGTCCGGCGCCGACGTCTCCGCGATCATCTCGCAGACCTTGAGGAACTTGTCCTGGGGCGTGCCGCAGATGCGGGACACGAGCTCCGGCGTGTACGGCTTGACGTGCTCCTTGAGCAGGTTCCAGACACAGCGCGGATCCTGCAGCGTTTCGTCGACTTTTACGAAGCCGTCGTCGCCGATCTGATATTCCCAGGCTCCCCGGTCGTAGTCGCGCTTCGCTTCGTCGTAGCCCGTAAAAAGACCGTCACGATAGCCGAACTCCGGCTTGACCAGATACGTCGCGTTGGTGAACGCCTTCGCATACTCCCACTGCACCTTGTCGTTGGCGATGCAGTAGTTGATCACACCGAGCAGGAAGGCGATGTCCGTGCCTTGCCGGATCGGCGCATAGTAATCGGCAACCGACGCCGACCGCGTAAAGCGCGGATCGACGACGATCAGCTTGGCGCCACGATGCGCCTTGGCTTCCGTCACCCACTTGAAGCCGCACGGATGCGCCTCGGCGGCATTGCCGCCCATGATGATGACCAGATCCGTGTTCTTGATGTCCGTCCAAGAGTTGGTCATCGCACCACGGCCAAACGTCGGAGCCAAACTGGCCACCGTCGGGCCGTGTCAGACACGGGCTTGGTTATCGAACACCAGCATGCCGGCGCTTCGCACCACCTTGTAGGTGATATAGGCCGTTTCGTTTGTCGTTGCCGACGCGCCGAGAAAACCGGTTGTCGTCCAGCGGTTTACCGTCACTCCGGCGCTGTTGGTGGCGACGAAATTGGCATCGCGGTCGTCCTTCATGAGGCGCGCGATCCGATCCAGCGCCTCATCCCACGACACCCGCGTCCACGCGTTCGATCCGGGCGCGCGACGCATCGGATACTTCGTGCGCGTTTCGGAGCGGACGAAATCGAGGAGAGCCGAGCCCTTGGGGCAAAGCGTTCCCCGATTGGTCGGATGGTCGGAATCGCCTTCGATATGGAAGATTTCGGCCTTCTCGCCCTTCTTCACGTCGCCTCGGCTGTAAAGAATGATGCCGCAGGCAACCGAGCAGTAGGGGCATGTGTTGCGGGTTTCCGTAGCCTTCGCGAGCTTGAAGGGTCTCACGTGCGCGGCCACGGCGGCCTCCGCATCCTCAAACCCCAAAGCTCCGAGAGCCGACCCTGCCGCACCCGCCCCTGCCAGCTTCAGAAAGTGCCGGCGGGAGACTTCGATGTTCATGAGCCGCGTCTCCTCCAGTCCTGATGGAAGCGAACGAAAGGGCCGAAGAAGCCAGTGAATTCGCTTCCCGGATATTCGTAATGCGCCTGAAGGTTACGCTATAGCAGCGAATCAGCGCCGTCAATTTGCAGTGCAGTATGATCGCCGATGAAATGGCCATGAAATCTGCGCCGAAATAGACATTTGAACGCCTGGATAAATCAATCCTTAGCGCAATCGGCAACCGAGGGTAGCGGCCATTCACCCAAGCACTTGATAGATAACACCATTATACCGGTCTCGGAGCTTTTTTCCTGGAGCGCGATTGACCCCGTTCCCTGAGCGCGCTACTTTTCTCGTGATGATCAACGCTGCCGCTCCCGAGTTTCGGGGCAACATTGACGGATTCAAGACAATACCGCGCACGGTTTTGGGGCGCCTATTATTGACTCCCGAAATCGGATTTTTGGCCGTCTCCTCATCCGCTTTCGCCGCGTTTCGGCCTGCTCAATTGGCGGCGATCGAGAGCGTATTTCCATTTTCCTTCGTGACCGGGCGCGGGGCGCCCTCTCTCAATCGCCGGTTGAAGCGCGGCACGCAAGGCAGCGTGCACGGCGCCGGCTGCTGCATGGAGACTGCCTCATGACCATCACCAGGCGCGACACCCTGAAGGCCGGGCTGGCGCTCTCTGCGGCCGCCGCCCTGCCCGCACTGCCGACCCGCGCCCATGGCGGCTTCGCACCGCGACTCGACAGGTGGCGCACGTTCGAGCTGCTGACACATCTCGAGATTGCGGAGCCCGCTGGCGCCGTCCAGGCTTGGATTCCACTGCCTTCGATCTCCGACGCCGCTTGGTCCAGGCTGGAAGGGACCACTTGGACGACCAACGCCGAAAGGGCGGTGATCGCCGTAGATCCGGGCTCGGGCGCCGCGATGCTCCATCTCGCCTGGCCGCAAAGCGGAGCCCAGCCGACGGCCAGCGTGAAAAGCACGGTGGCGGCGCGCAGCCGCGCCGCTGATTTTGGAAAGCCGTCCGGGCGCAGCATCACACTTTCCGCTGAAGAGCGGGCAGCGGCGCTCGCTGCCACCCGCCTCATCCCCACCGACGGCATCGTGAAGGAGACGTCCGAGGGGATCACCGCCGGCGCCGCAAGCGATCTCGAGAAGGCACGGCGGATCTACGACTGGATCGTGGAAACGACATACCGCGATCCCGGCGTGCGGGGCTGTGGCCAAGGCGACGTGGTGCGTCTCCTCGAATCCGGCAGGCCGGGCGGCAAGTGCGCCGATCTCAACGGTCTTTTCGTCGGGCTCGCCCGCGCAGCCGGCATCCCGGCGCGCGATCTCTATGGTCTGCGGGTGGCGCCGTCCGAATTCGGTTATGTGAGCCTCGGCACGAAAGGCGAGACGGCCACCCGCGCCCAGCATTGCCGCGCCGAGATATTCCTCGAGGGCTTCGGCTGGGTTGCGGCCGATCCTGCGGACGTGCGCAAGGTCGTTCTCGAGGAACTGCCCGGAAACCTCGCCCTCACGGATGACAAGGTTACGCAGGCCCGCGAAGCTCTCTTCGGATCATGGGAAGGCAACTGGCTCCCGTACAACAGCGCCCGCGACGTCGCCCTACCGGGCTCTGAAGGCCCTAAGCTCGGCTTCCTCATGTACCCGCAGGCGGAAATCGGCGGACATCGGCTCGATTGCCTCGAAGCCGATGCGTTCCGATACGCGATCACGGCACGCGAGATCGCGATCTGAGCCGCCCGCGCCAACCAACGTTCGCGCCGGCGGGCGGCGATTGTAAGCTTCGCGTTTTCACATCCGCGTCGTGCTGACCTCGCCAGAAGAAAGAGAAGCAAGACATGACCGCGCCACAGCCTCTCCGTCTGACATCCCTGGCTCACGGCGGCGGATGCGGTTGCAAGCTCGCGCCATCGGTGCTGCAGCAAATCCTCGCGGATACCTCCGTCGCCGGTCCATTCCGCGAGCTTCTCGTCGGAGCCGAAACTGGAGATGACGCCGCGGTCTGGCAGCTCGATGCTGATACCTGCGTCATCGCCACCACCGACTTTTTCATGCCCATGGTGGACGATCCTTTCGATTTCGGACGTATCGCGGCGACGAACGCAATCTCCGACATCTATGCCATGGGCGGCAAACCGATCCTGGCGCTGGCGATCCTCGGCATGCCCATCGGCAAGATCGATCCCGACGACGTGCGCCGGATTCTCGCGGGCGGCGCCTCGGTCTGCGCCACCGCCGGCATTCCCGTTGCCGGCGGCCACTCCATCGACTGCCCGGAGCCGGTCTACGGTCTCGCGGTCGTGGGAACCTGCCGGCCCGAGCATGTGCGCCGCAACGCCGACGCACGGGCGGGCGACGCACTGATCCTGACCAAGCCGATCGGCGTCGGCGTTTACTCCGCTGCCATAAAGAAGGGCGCGCTGCCGCCATCGGGATACGCGGACATGATCGCGACCACGACCCAGCTCAACCAGATCGGCGCCGAGCTTGCGAAGCTCTCCGCCGTGCACGCGATCACCGACGTGACGGGCTTCGGGCTTCTCGGGCACGCGCTCGAAGTCGCCCGCGGCTCCAACCACGCGCTCGCGATCCATTGGAAAGACGTTCCGCTCCTTCCCGCTGCCACCTCCCTCGCGCGCGACGGCTTCGTTACCGGCGCCTCCGGGCGCAACTGGGCGAGCTACGGTCATGATGTCCGTCTGCCGGCGGATTGCCCGGATTGGCAGCGTCAGATTCTGACCGATCCGCAGACATCCGGTGGCCTCCTTGTCTCCTGCGCGGCGGACGCGGCCGATGCCATCCTGCAAACGGTCATGGATGCGGGCTTCGCCACAACCCGCCGCATCGGGATCGTCGAGGCTGGAGCGGGCGTTTCCGTTCTATGAACCACCCGGCATGCAACGCTGCGCCACCGTTGCAATGATGGTCTCGCGCATCCATGCTTAGGGACCCGCGTTCATGGGGCCCATAGGATGAGCGCTAGATGTTCGGGCCACCACAATCGCCTGAGTTCGGAGTAAAGCCATGTCCCTCTCTGTCGCAACGGAACGCAGCCTTCTCAATGATGAGGCGTTTGCGCTGGTCAGCGCCACCCACCATCCGGCCATCTACGAATTCGACGGCAAAGGTCTGCAGGACGCGCGCAAGCGTCTTCGGGAAATGCGTGACAAGGCCCGAACGCAATTCCGACAGAAGGCGCGGGAAGTCCGCGGCAAGGCGGACGCGCGCGGCAAAAGCTTCCCGGGCACGGCCGAGCAGCCAAGAAAGCAGATGCAGATCTTTTCCCAAGCTCTGAAACGCGTGAACAGCGAGCTGGCGAGATTTCGGCGGCTTGCCGCGCGGACCGAACATGTCGAAGCCGCGCGCAAGGCCCTTGCGCTTCGCCGCGCAGCAAACTTCAAGCCGGTATGGGTTTCTGATCAGACATCGAACCCCGGAATGCAGCCCGTTCCCAACACCCGCCGGCGCCGGATAATTCCGGGAAGCCAGGTCGGCAGCATCTCGCAAGCGACGAAAGCCGCACAGGCCGTCAAGGACGACCGGCAAGAGCAAGCCAGGGCTTGATCGCTCGCGCCGGAGCCGAGCGGGCAAACGAAGCTCACAGCAAAAATTTCAGCAGCCATTCAAGAACTATTTAAGGGGGTGCTCTCTCATTCCGTCGCCTAACACATGAGAACACCCCCTAAGTCAGTCTTCTCAGCACACGGCCTGAAAAACTCCATCCCTAGCGGCAGCAAACCTCATTCTTGATCAGCATACTGGGGCGCTGAAAAGTCGCGCCTATTTACACATTGAAACAATTGACTTTTCCGGATTCCCATATCACAATGCCGAGCATGAATAATAAATATTCATTGATCGGCATTCTGCCGCCGGACGGGTATTAGCTCCCGTCTGCTTTTCCAAGCTCATCCGAAAGCGGGGCAGAATGCCCGCCCTGCCTGTTTCAGGGCTCGCTGAGCTTGATCCGTCGATAATGCGAGCATTTCTGCCGTAGCAAGAAAACGACGCGCCCGCATCGACAACGAGGGGAAACTCTCAAGCAAAGACCGAGAGCGCATCCATCCGGAGCGGAGCAGTCCGATCCACCCGCGATGACCGCGCTCAAGATCCATCAGGCGCGCAATTTAGCGACTGCGCTTCCTAGAGCAGATCCCATTCGGACGGAATCGGCCGAATGGGTGAAGATGCTCGCCCAAACAAACGATTAGAGACTTTGCGGTGAGCGCAAGCGAACGGAAAAGGCTCTAGTCTACTTGCCTTGAATTGGCCCTTTGAGGGCGCGGGTGCATTGCGCATTCGGCGATAGCATCTGCGCCGGCACCAGAGATATTCCACCGAAGGCGCGCGGCGCCTTTGGTTTCTACCACCATGCACAAACTAATAAGGAGTTTCATATGACCATGCACATCACTCGTAATGACCTCAACTCCAACACGGTCAAGACTTGCGTTGATCTTCTCAATGCGAGACTGGCGGACGCAATCGATCTGAGCCTGATCGCGAAGCAGGCGCATTGGAATGTGAAGGGCCCGAATTTTATTGCCATTCACGAGATGCTCGATGGCTTGCGGGCGAAATTAGACAATCATGTCGACACCATCGCCGAGCGCGCCGTTCAGCTGGGCGGCACGGCACGCGGCACCAGTCAGGCTGTGGTTGAGAAAACGGATCTGAAGCCCTATCCGACGGGAATATCCAAGACGCGGGACCACCTCGCGGCGCTGATCGAATCCTACGCAGTGGCGGCGCGCAATGCCAGGCAGGCAATCGCCGATGCCGAAGAGGCGGGCGACGCTGGAACGGCGGATATTTTCACGTCTTATTCGCTGATGCTGGACAAGTCACTATGGCTTCTCGAAGCCCATACCCAGGCGGCGGAATAGCTCTACTGACGTCTCCGCGCACCGGCATGGAGACGACGAGAGGCGGGCATTGGCCCCGCCTCGCCTACATACTTGATCAGATGGAAACGTAACCCAAAACGAAAGGAGGTGGGCGGGTTGTTAAAGCGCGAAGCATTCCTACGCATTTTTTGGCCGGCGCTCGTATTCGGCATTTCAGTTGCGACCTATGCTTTTCATGACATTCTGCTTCGAAACTTTTTGCCTGATGCAGATCCGAATGTCGTCAGGCAGCTCAGCATGGCGGCGTCTTGGTATTCAAGCGCCTGGCTGCTGTCCCGAGTGATCGGCGCGACGCTGCGCCGGAAAGGGAACGGCCGCCGCCGGGTTCCGAGACTTCTTGGAGAGCTGATCACCGCTGCTTTCTTCCTGGCGGCAACGGCAGCAACGATCGCAATGTGGCTCGGCCAATCGGCGGGTGGCGCGCTGGCCAGCTCCGGCCTGGTGATCGCCATCATCGGCTTTGCCATCCGCAACGTCCTTGCCGACGTTCTGAGCGGCATTGCGCTTGGGCTGGAAGCACCGTTCCGCATCGGCGACTGGATCGAGATCGACGGCGCGGTTCGTGGCCGCGTCATCGAGATCGGATGGCGCACCACACGCCTTCAAACGCGCAACGACATCTACATGATCCTGCCGAACAGCGAGATCGCCCGGCAGCGGATGACCAACTACAGCGCCCCGCGCAAGCACTACCGGGCAAGTCTGGAAATCGTTCTCGGGCATGACATTCCAGTCGGCGACGCGAAGCGGCTGCTGGACGCCGCCGCGCGCTCGAACGATCTCACGCTGCAGTCGCGGAAGGCGGATGTGCGGGCACTCTCATACGATACGGAGGGCGTCAGATACGCCGTCCGCTATTGGGTGCCGAGCTTTGTCGACGAGACAGATTGCCGGGATGTGATGATCTCCGCCATCGACGCTGCTCTGCGCGAAAGCGACTTTGCGCCCCCTCACACGCGGGTCAAAGTGGTTGCGCCCTCGGGCCGCAAGCACGTGCTGCCGAAAGGCTCGATTGTCTGGAACGAAAACGTCGCCGGCATTTAAGCGCTCGATCGCGAGCGTCCCCTCGGGTCGTTCGCGCGGCAACGCCGCCCCGCGGCCCCGCACGCTTTCCGGTATTGCGCGTGCGACGTTCTGCTACTATCACCAAACGGGCGCTCCCAAGCGGAGCGCCCGTTTGGTGTGTTGCGTCATCCACATCATCGGGAGACATACGATGACGCGTCCTCTCCGCTGCTCGCTTTGCGCGATTGCGCTTGCCCTGCCGTCGTTGGCTTCGGCTGATGAAGGGGCGCGAGGCGCACGTGGTCAGCACACCCAATTCGATTGGGCAGGCTTCTATCTCGGCGCCCATCTGGGCGGCCTCGCCAACCTGAACGACATTTCAGATCCGCTCGGCCGATCTCTCTTCGGCAATCCCAACCGCGAGACCGGCGGCTTTGCGGGCGTGCAGCTCGGCTACAATGTCCAGTCCGGAACGCTCGTCTACGGCCTCGAAGCCGATATCTCCATCCCCGAAAGCGAGGGCACGAGCACCTGTTCGGCGCTATCGGGCTCGTTCGTGAACTCGAACTGCAGATCCCGCATCGACGCCTTCGGCACGTTAGCGGCCCGTATCGGGCTCGCGCTCGGCGAAGACGGCCGCGCCTTGATCTATGGCAAGGGCGGCGCCGCCTGGTACGCGGGCGAGCTCGAGATGGCGACGAACGATAGCACCATGGGTCACGGCGGCAATCCATTTACCACGCACAGTGACGACGTTTCGCACTGGGGCTGGACGATCGGGGCCGGCGCCGAATATGCGCTGGCCGGCAACTGGTCGGTCAAGGCCGAATACAATTACGCGGATTTCGGCAGCCAGTCGGTGAGGCTTTTGCCAAGCGCTGTTCTGGACGACGCTGGCACACCGGTTGAGGCAATCGGCGCGCGGCAGGGGCATGTATCGAACGACCTGCATGCGTTCAAGCTGGGCGTCAACTACCGCTTCGGCCAATCGGCGCCGCTGCAGGATGACTTGACGCCATCTCGCATCTCAGCCCCTGCGCTGCAGGGCATCACATTCGAGCTCGGCGCACGCTACTGGTACAGCTGGGGACGGCACAAATACGATCTTGGATTGCTCAAGACGAAGCCAGCGCCAAGCCACTCACTTGTCTCTCGGCTCACCTACGACGACCTCACAGCGAGCACGGGCGAGCTGACGGGGCGCATTACGGCCCCCTCGAACCTGTTCGCGAAGGGCTTCATCGGTGGCGGCTCCATTACGAATGGCCACATGACCGACGAGGACTTCGTTATCCCCGGCGACACCGTTGCCAGCATCCCCTATTCGAACACGCTCAGCCCCAAGGTCAAGGGCGACGTACCCGTCTATGGAACGATCGACCTAGGCTACGACTGGTGGCGCGGCGCCAGCCATCGCCTGGGAACCTATGTCGGCTACAATCACTATCGCGAGACGATGGAGGCCTATGGCGTGATCCAAATGGCGAATCCGCTCGGGCCTCTGGGCCCGAGCGTCGGCGGCCCCCTCGCGCCCACGGGCCATGCCATCATCACGCAGGAGGCGACCTGGCAGTCGGTGCGCCTTGGCGTCGCCGGCGAGTTCCGCCTCACGCCACGCTTCATGCTCAGCGTCGACGCGGCCTTCCTCCCATATGTGTCGGTCGATGCAAAGGACCGCCACTTCTTCGGCAGCACAGCTGACGTTGCGAGCATCAATCCGCTGCAGGGAGACGGCGTCGGCACGCAGCTCGAGGCGATGCTCTCTTATGATCTGACGGCGCAGCTCAGCCTAGGCATCGGCGCACGCTATTGGGCCATGTGGACGAGAGATGGCAGCATGGTGCGGTCCTTCGATGCCTCGTCCGGACTGAGCACACCCACGCCACCGCAACACTTGCGGCTCGAAACGGAACGCGCCGGAATTTTCGGTCAGGCGCTCTATAAGTTTTAAAACCGGGAGCCCTGTTGAAGCAATGCTGGCTGAACGAAACCGATCAGACGCACAATGGGCATACCGCACCTGACAAACGCGCAGTGTCACCGCATCTTGTGCATTGGCGACAGTTACCGGCGCCTCACGGGACGACGTCTCGTGGCAGCCGATGACGATCTCATAGAGGCGCTTTGGCAAGCCCCTTTCGCGATCGTGTCCCACGGCACGGAGCCGGATCCGGTCTTCTTCTTCGGGAACCGGATTGCCCTCGATCTCTTCGAAATGGATTTTCAGACCTTCACGCGCCTGCCGTCACGGTTCTCGGCCGAGCCGCTTCTCCGAGAGGAACGTGCAGACCTGCTCGAGCGCGTCACGCGCAATGGCATCATCGAGGACTATGCCGGCGTGCGCATCTCCGCCACAGGCAAGCGGTTCCGCATTGCCAACGCGTCCGTTTGGAACCTGACGGATGCGGCCGGCGCAGCGGTAGGCCAGGCTGCAGCATTTTCAGAATGGACGCCTGTGGCAAGCACAGGCTGAGAACAGCTCTGCGGGCGGCGCGCCTATAGCAGCTCTGCACGCAGTTGTTCCGGGCTCTTGATGGACAGCATCCCGGGCGGAACGTCGAACACCGTTTTTGCGCCGTACTGCCCTAGCGCGTGCAAGCGGTGCACGGCACGCGCGTAAGCCACAAGGACGCTGGCCGTAAATTCGGGGTTGCTGCCGAGCTTGAGCGCATATTCGATCACATGCGCGCTCGCTGCCGAGGTGTTGCCGCTGTGGATCACGAAACCGCCGTGCACCATGGCGTGATGATCGCGCGCAAGCTCGTCCGCGCTGATGAAATGCACCGTGGTGTCGTAGTCCGCGAAGTAATGCGGCATGGTGACGATGGCGCGACGCACCTCCTCCGCATTGGCCCCGTCTTGCAGCACGACGAAGCATTCTCGCGTGTGCTTTTCGCGCGTCGCGAGCACCGGCCGCGATCCGCTGCGCACCCGGTCCATGGCATCGCGAATTGGCCGCGTGTACTGCACGCCGCCGGCCACGCCGGGCACGCGCCGCAACGCGTCCGAATGCCCCTGGCTGAGACCGTCGCCCCAGAACGTGTAGGTCGCGCCGTCGGGCAGCAGCGCCTCGCTGATTGCGCGGTGCAAGGAAAACATGCCCGGGTCCCAGCCTGCTGAGATCAGCGCCGTCTTGCGATTGAGCTTCGCCGGAGTGTCCACTGCCGCGAAATATTCCGGGATGCGCGCATGCGTATCGAAACTGTCAACGGTGTTGAACAACGCCGCGAGGCGGGGCCCCTGCTCGGGCAGGTCTTCCTTGGAGCCTCCACAGAGAATCAGCACGTCGATGCGGTCGCCATGATCGGGCAGCGCATCCATCCCGAAAACCGGCGTGGCGCCGTCGAGCGGTACAAGCTGCTCGGGAGGCCGGCGCGTGTAGATCCCTGCAAGCCGCATATCGGGGTTCTTGGGAATGGCTGCTTCGACACCACGGCCAAGGTTCCCATAGCCGGCGATGGCGATGCGAATAAGCTCATCCATACGGGAAATCCCTTCGTGCTTGCGCGATCTGATCTTTGGGCGGAGCCGGAAGACCCGTTGGGGAATATCAATTTTTCAGGCTGGATCAAGACGGAACGGAGCTGGAGGCCGCATCATGCAAGGCTGGCGCAACAACCTGCGCAGCATGATCGGCGCCAAAGCCGCGCGTCGAACGCGCGGCGAGCCCCGAGGCGGGCCATCCGGTTCGGATGACAACACGCGAAGCTATGAAAGGGAATGGTCGGGGCAGCGGGATTCGAACTCGCGACTTCTTGCTCCCAAAGCAAGCGCTCTACCAGGCTGAGCTATGCCCCGACGGGATGAGCCGGCGCATCGCACCGGCTCGGCGGCAACATGTGCCGCTTTGCGATCCGCCGGTCAAGCACCTCTAGCCGGCAGACGTGCCCCTCTTTCCGTTCTCCCGTCAGCGCGGGCCGAAAGCGGGATGCCGGACCAGGTCGCCAGGCTTGAGGCCCAAGCGCTCCGCCACGCCGCCCGCGAGTTCGAGAACGGCCAGGACCGGCCCTTCCGACGCGATCGTGCGTTCGGAGAGAGGCTCCGTCCGCGCCTCGATGCGGTGCACCGTCCCGTCGGCACGGATGAAGACCATATCGAGCGGAATGTAAGTGTTGCGCATCCACATCGTGAGCTCGTGCTCGCCGCCGTAGACGAACAGCATTCCCTTCGTCTCAGGAAGCACGGTCCGGTACATCAGACCAAGAGCCTGCCGCTCCGGCGTATCGGCGATCTCGACCTCGAAGGCGTGCACGCCGCCCGTCGTCACGAGTTCGAGACGCTCCTCCCCGGCCGAGGGCTTCTTCCCCTTCGCCGTTGACGGCTGATCCGCCCCTGGCTTCTGGCCGGACTCGGCGAAAGCGACGCCCATGGCTGGGGGCAGCACGGCCGCGCACGTTGCCGCCAAGTGTAAAAGGGCCACCCTGGCGGCGGCCCTTCTAGAATAGCTTACATTGCTCATCGCTGGTTCCTGCCGGCAAGCCCGACGTTCTCGATTAGAGATGCCGGTCTGCCGCAGACCCGTCAATGGGGCGATGTGATGCCCGTGACGGAACCGTCGGGCTTCAGCTCGGCGGCCATGCAGCCCTTCGAACCCATGCCCCAGCGAACCTGAACCGTCTGGCCCGGCCGCAGCTCGGTGAAGCCGAAGCGGCGCAAGGTCTCCATGTGGACGAAGATGTCCGGATGGCCCTCGCCCTTGGTCAGGAAGCCGAAACCGCGCACCCGGTTGAACCACTTCACGATCACGCGCTCCCAATCGCTCTCGGGCTGCACGTGAACGTGCGTGCGCTGCGGCAAGAGCGACGGATGGATGGCCGTCGATTCATCCATGGAAAGGATACGGAAGGCCTGCATGCCCTTGGGACGCTTCAGCACCTGGCAATGAATGCGGGCGCCCTCATAGGCGGTCTGGTAGCCCCCAGCCCGAAGGCAGGTGACATGGAGCAGCACGTCCGCCAAGCCATTATCGGGAACAATAAACCCGTATCCCTTGGCGACATCGAACCACTTAATGGTTCCCGCGATCTCGAATACTTCGAGGCCGCCCTCCTCCAGTCGCTCGAGTTCACCTTCAGCAAAGACTCCACCACCCGGATACTCCGGAGGTAACTTGCTATCCCCCATAATCCTACCCCGCCTTACTTGGCCTACGTTGAACTGATGCGTCGCTTCGTCTGCGTTTCAGTCTCTGCCCTCTACATCGACTGCTTCGCGTCTCTGGCGACGGGGCGAACAATAACATTTGCGATGCCCGAGGCTAGCCCCCCGCCCCGCGCCAGGGCGCTCCGCGTCGCTCCAATCACCGCATGTCCACATGAGAGCGACAAGTTAACCAGCTGAGCTCATTAATAATATTTTAGTATTTCAAGCCTGCGGAAAATTTCTTCACCTCCTCCATGACAAGAGTTCCGCACGGGCCGCCAAGCGCTTTGGGCGGCGACTGGACGCCACCTTGAAAGCAGCTGATTCGCGCGTCATTGCGCCCGACCCGCCCTCTTTCCACCCTCGCATTGGAGGCGAGCTCGGCCCCTCCTCCATCCCTCCGAGCCGGGAAAAACCGAGGGCCCGCCGAGCTGGTGCAAAAAATTACGCCTCTCCACGAGCTTGCGTGAGCGAGCTGTCGGTGTTCCCCGAATGTTTCATGTGTTAATTTCGTCACACGATATCGCAACCCGCCCAGGTTGCAGAGGTCACGACGCGGAGCACCTCGCCATCTGTCGGCGCCAGACGTGGAGTGATGTTCACGCCTCTCACCTTCCAGGCGGCACACCAGTCAACTTCGGTCGCAGACTGTGCCCCCGGGCGAAAAATCGCCCGCATCGTCCACGCCTGAGTCTGGGGAGCCGCGAGAAAGGGAACCGCACTGGTGCCGCGCGGAGGCATGAGCTTCAAGGTTCATGCTGCTTTGCAAGAAACTGTTCCTTCAAGACCGGAAAGGGAACAATTTTTCTTCATTACCGGCGACCAGGAATGATATCCTATTCTTATTTATCTGAACCTCTTTATCTAAGAACTTTTTTTCATTAGCTTCGCGAAATCGGAGGATCTCCATGACCCAAGCACACGTCCGGGCACGTGCCGGTCTCGCGGCCAGTGCGGCGGCCGGCCATTCCGCTCCGGAAGGAGGCGAGGAGTTGGCGCGGCGCCTCGATGCGTCTCTTGCCGGCCACGACGATCTCGAAGCCCGCCTCATCGCCATCGCCGACGCGATCCCCGGCCGCATTGCGTTCTCCACGAGCCTCGGCCTCGAGGATCAGGCGGTGCTGCACGCCATCGCCGCCAGCGGACGCGCCTTCGACGTGTTCACGCTCGACACCGGGCGCCATTTTGCGGAGACGCTCGAAACGCTCGACGCGAGCGAGCTCCGCTACGGTCTCAAGATCCGCGTCGTCTTTCCCGAAGCAAAAGACGTAGAGAACCTCGTCGCCCGCGACGGCATCATGGGGTTCCGCCAGTCGATCGAGGCCCGCAAAGCCTGCTGCGACGTGCGGAAGGTGCGCCCCCTCAACAAGGCGCTCGCCGGTGCCGCGGGTTGGATCACCGGCCTGCGGCGCGATCAGGCAACAACACGCACGCACGTACCCTTCGCCGCCTGGGACGCACCCCACCAGCTGATCAAGCTCAACCCGATCGCGGATTGGAGCCTCGACAGGCTCGAAGCCTACATCGCCGACCATGACGTGCCGGTGAACCCGCTGCACGCCCAGGGCTTCCCCTCCATCGGCTGCCAGCCCTGCACCCGCGCCATCCGGCCGGGCGAGGACATCCGCGCTGGTCGGTGGTGGTGGGAGAACGAGGACGGAAAGGAATGCGGGCTCCACAACCGCCCGAAGCCGAAAGAGGCGCAAGCATGACGCAACCAATTTCCCACCTGGATCTGCTCGAGGCCGAGAGCATCCACATCTTCCGTGAGGCGGCGGCGCAGTTCCGAAAGCCCGTGCTCCTCTATTCGATCGGCAAGGATTCGACCGTCCTCCTGCATCTCGCGCGGAAGGCGTTCTGGCCGGCGAAGCTTCCGTTTCCCGTGCTCCACATCGACACGGGCTGGAAGTTCCGTGACATGATCCTCTTTCGCGACAAGACTGCGCGCGACTTCGATCTCGATCTTATCGTGCACACCAATGCGGACGGCCAGGCAAAGGGCATCAATCCCTTCGACTACCCGCCCTCCGTCTACACCGACGTGATGAAGACGGTGCCGCTCAAGCAGGCGCTCGACGCGCACGCGTTCGACGCCGCCTTCGGCGGTGCGCGCCGCGACGAGGAAGCGAGCCGGGCCAAGGAACGCGTTTTCTCGTTCCGCGCCGAAGGCCATCGGTGGGATCCGCGCCGCCAGCGTCCCGAGATGTGGCGCCTCTTGAACGGCCGTCTCGGCGCCGGCGAGACGGTGCGCGTCTTCCCGCTCTCGAATTGGACCGAGCGCGATATCTGGCGCTACATCCTCCGCGAAAAGCTCGACGTGGTTCCTCTCTACTTCGCCGACACGCGCCCGACGGTGGTGCGCAACGGACAGATTCTGATGCTCGACGACGACCGGATGCCGCTGAAGCCCGGCGAGGTCGTCGTCAACCGGCGCGTGCGCTTCCGCACGCTCGGCTGCTACCCCCTCACCGCGGCCGTCGAGTCCGACGCCGCAGACATCGAAAGCGTCGTCGCTGAGACGCTTGGAGCGCGCACCTCCGAGCGTCAGGGCCGCCTGATCGACCACGACCAGGCCGGCGCCATGGAGAAGAAGAAGCAGGAGGGATATTTCTAGATGTCCGCCCAGCCCACGACGGCCCGCCATCAATCAATGGACAGCAAGGTGAAATCTCAGCTCAAGGTCGTCTCTGACCAGGTGTCGGCGCCGGCACCGGCGTCTGCCGATCTCAACAAGCTCGCACCTGAGCTCTCCGGCATGCTGCGCATCCTCACCTGCGGGTCGGTCGACGATGGAAAATCGACCCTCATCGGGCGGCTGCTCTGGGATGCCACCGACCTGTACGACGATCAGCGCGAAACGCTGAAGCGCGGCAAGACGGTGGACGGCGGCAACCCCGATTTCAGCCTCCTCATGGACGGCCTCGTCGCCGAGCGCGAGCAGGGCATCACCATCGATATCGCCTGGCGCTATTTCGATACCGCGACGCGCCGCTTCGTGGTCATCGACAGCCCGGGCCATGAGCAGTACACGCGCAACATGGCATCGGGCGCCTCCCATGCCGACGTCGCCATCCTGCTCATCGACGCCCGCCACGGCATCAAGACACAGACGCGGCGCCACGCGGCGATCCTCGATCTCATCGGCGTGAAGCGCATCATCCTCGTGGTCAACAAGATGGACCTCGTCGATTGGTCGGAATCGACCTTCCGCAAGATCGAAGCCGACTTCGAGACCTTCTCCTGGCG
>JRYH01001318.1_pt1 | contig 51378 bp, 40 predicted proteins | sample 235351 | NCBI WGS metagenome assembly JRYH01 (sample SAMN03074221, study PRJNA261480) | activated sludge metagenome | biome: Wastewater Treatment Plant; feature: Wastewater; material: Activated sludge; isolation source: activated biomass of a wastewater treatment plant treating wastewater... ...
CGGTCAATCACAAGCCGTATCAGGGGAGTTTTGTATGTTCTATTCACCGACTTATGAATTCGGGGGGGGTAGCATCTCTGGGTTACCTCGCGGAAGGAGAAGCCATGCGGCGGATGGGGCTGCTCGCGGCGGCGCTCGGGGCGGGGGCGGTCGCGCCCCTGGCTCGGGCGATCGATGTGCCCGACTACGACTTCGAGTGGTGCGTGATCGGGGACCCGGGGAACGCGGCGTACCCGGGGCCGATCAACTACTCATTCTTCCCGGTCATCGGCCGCGGGCGTGTCCAGTATGTCTACCGGATGGCGAAGACCGAGGTGACGACGGGCCAATGGGTCGAGTACTACAACGCGCTGGCGGCGGTGGCGCCCGAGATCGCGTGGGCGGAGCGGCCCGGGCGTTCGGGCGCGGTGTTCGTGGGGTCGCAGGCGCACCCCCACTGGGAGGTCGGTCCCGGGCCCGGGGACGCGATGCGGCCTGTGGAGATCCCGATCCGGGCGGCGGCGCGGTTCTGCAACTGGCTGCACAACGGCAAGGCGCCGGAACTGGCCGCGTTCATGGACGGGGCGTACGACGCGTCGACCTTCGGGTGGAGCGAGGACCTCGACGACTTCACGGACGACTACACGCGTCGCGCGGGGGCGCTGTTCTTCATGCCCAATCTGGACGAGTGGATGAAGGCGGTGTACCACGACCCGGCGAAGCAGACGCGGGACGGCTGGTGGCACTACCCCTACGGGAGCGACGCGTGGCCCGCGCCGGGGTGGCCGGGCGAGCCGGGGGCGGAGACGGCGGTGGGGACGGACAACCTGGTGTGGACGCAGCTGGATGTGCCGCTGCTGTCGTACCCGGACGCGGCGACGCCGTGGGGGCTGCGCGACGCGTCGGGGGGGATGAGCGAGTGGTCTGATCTGCGAGCGAGCGGCACATTCGGCACAGCGGTCCGCTCGTTCGGCTCCCGCGGTGACCAGCCAATCTTTGTAACCAATCCTCACGAATTCTTCCATCCTGACGAGTTGATTAACGCGTTTGGTGGGTGGTATCCGGACCTCGTACCTTGGGGTATCAACCTGCGGGTCGCGTCCGCGGCGTCGTGCCTCGCGGATCTCGCGCTGCCGTTCGGGACGCTGGACCTGGGCGATGTGGTTGCGTTTGTGGCGGCGTATGTCGCGGGAGTGCCGGGCGCGGACCTGGCCGAGCCGTTCGGCGAGTTGACTCTGGACGATCTGACGCGGTTCGTGGATTTGTTCACGGGCGGGTGCCCGTGAACGGCGGACCGTGCGCAGAGCGCAAGAAGGGAGTCGTGATGAAGCTCGTGAGTGTGGCGTTGATTGGTGTGACCGGTCTCGTGTTCGATACTCAGGCCCAGGTACCGCCTGAATTCGAGGTGCATCTGCGGACCATCATCGGCGGATCGATGCAGTGGATCGGGAGCGACGACCCGGGGTGGAGCCCGCCGCAGGACCCCGCCTGGATCGCGTTCACGGAGACCTCGCCCGGATCCAACCGGTGGATCGTCCGGCTCCCCTCGAACAGCCCGGCGAACGACGCGGGCAACACATGGACGATCACGGGGCTGGGTGACCCGCTTCCGAGCATCGAGAGTTTCGAGCAGGAGCGACTGATCAACGGAGACCCGGTGAGCGTGATCATCAGCGGGACAACGGAGATCACATTCAACCTCGCCGCAACCTCCCCTCTACTTGACAACGGTTGCGACAACTTCGGCGGGCTGGTCGGGGCGAACACGAGCAAGATCCAGTTGATCGTGGTCGCGGAGGGCGCGGTGTCGGGCGACATCGAGTGCCGGCGGATCGGGCGGCTGGAGGCGGGCGGGTCGCTGAGCGCGGACATCGTGACGACGGACGCCTCAGCACCGATCGAGATGGTCCGCACGGACGGGCAGTTCTCGGGCTCCCTCGAGACGGCCGGGACTTCGCTCAAGTCGTTCGTGTCGGGCAGCTACACGGGCGATCTGGATCTGTCCGGCGATCTCGGGCGGTTCGATGTGTAGTCGGGCCCGATCGCGGGGACCCTGGTGTGCGACAGGGTCAGCCTCGCGCTCAACCCGCTCGCCGGCCTGTCTCTCGACGACAACAGCTCGACCGACATCACGCTGGGTGATGATCTGCCGTCGACGACGATCACGATCAACGGCGACTTCGGCGGGCAGATCCGGATCAACGGCGACCTCACCGCGAACTCGGCGATCGTCATCAACGGGACGCTCCTGAGCACCGGGGAGATCGATATCCGGGGTGAGATGCTCGCGGATTCGGAGATCCAGGTCGGGCTGCTCACGGGGACGGCGGTGGAGGCCGGCGGGCGGATCTCGATCCGCGATGAACTCCGCGACGACGCCGCGATCGGGGTCTTTGGCGGCTTCGACGGGGTGATGATCCTCGACGACCTCGAGGGCGCGGTCACGATCACGGGGGCGGTGGGCGCGGCCGGCGTTGTGCAGATGGACGCGCTGGCGACCGGTGTCTCGAACGGGCTGTTCATCGGCGGTGAACTCGCGGGGCAGGTGATCATCAACCAGCAGAACGACGGCAGCGCCTGGAGCGGGTTCGTCTGGGTCGACGAGGACCTGTTCCATCCCGGTGTGTCGCAGCCGGAGCAGGCGCCGTTCTACGAATCGACGAGCGCGGATCTGGGCGGCGGCGCCATTGGGCTTGTGCCGTACTGGTTGCACGCGGTCGATTGTGTCCCGCTGCCGGGGAGCGCCCCGGACGGGTCGCCCGGGAGCGTGATGCTCTCGCACTACGGGCCGGTGCTGGACGATTCGACGACGGGGTTGCCATTCACGGTGGAGAAGAAGCCCCTCGTCCAGACCTGGCCTCCGGTGGATTACGCCGATGTCTCCGACGACTTCACGGCGACCATCAACGGCCGTGTTGCCGAGATCGCTCCGAAGCCGTTCCGTGCAGGCTTCGAGGGGGGCTTCTACTACAGGATCAAGCCGACCGGCGACCTGCTCTGCGGCGGGATCGCGCAGGAGGTGGCCGTGCTGGATTACACCTACATCATCCGGGTCTTCAGCAAGGCGGACCTTTCGATGAACGGGGTGGTCGACGAGCCCGACCCGGTGCTCTGGATCGCCGGGCCGGTGGATGTCAACGAGGACGGCGTGACCGACACCAACGACCTGAGCGAGATCTTCGCGCAGATGTCCGAATGACCTCCCGTCGGCCGGGTCAGTCGATGACGAACGCGGTCTTGCCCAGCGTCCCGTTCACCTTGGTGAGCCAGTCGCCGAAGCCCTCGCGTCCCATCAGGCCGAAGGTCGCCTTCTTGCCGGTCTCGACGGCGGGCTGGTCGTAGGCGTCGATGTTGAGCATCACGCCGGCGTAGGCGGTGGCGACCTGCCAGAGCATGATGAACTCGCCGACGGCGTGCTCGTTGACCGCGGGGAAGCGGATCGTGAAGTTCGGGCGCTGGCTCTCGACGAGGGCGTACTCGGTGGCGCGTTTCTCGGCGTTGAGGAGGTCGCTCATCTGCTTGCCCTCGAGGTAGCGGATGGCGTCGACGCCCAGGCCCGTGGGGATGGTCGCGTCGTCGTCGCCGAAGTCGCGGACCTCGAGAAACCCGAAGACCTTGTCGTTGGGGCCCTCGCGGTAGAGCTGGACCTGGGAGTGCTGGTCGGTCGCGCCCAGGGCCTTGATGGGCGTGAAGCCCTCGAAGACCTCGTTGCCGGCTGCGTCGTGCCGCTTGCCGAGGCTCTCGGCCCACAACTGGCGGAACCAGTCGGCGAGCAGATACAGCCCGTTGCAGTAGGGCATCATGACATGGTTGGGCTTGGCCCGGCCTGTGCCCGGGGCCTTGGTCCGCCCCTTGCCGAGTTCGACAAGGATGGTCGCGAGCATCGCGGCGGGGTTGCGCGCGAGCTCGGGGTTGCGGCACTTGGTTTCCATCTCGTGCGCGCCGTCGAGGAGGGCCTCGATGTTGACGCCGCACATCGCGGCGCTGAACAGGCCGACGGGGCTGAGGACGCTGAACCGCCCCCCGACGCCGTCGGGGACGGGGAGGGTGTCGTACCCCGCGGCGTCGCAGATCTGCCGCATGGTGCCCTTCTCGGAATCGGTGATCGCGACGATGTGCTCGTGCCCCTTCGAGCCGACGGCGCGGAGGAGCAGGTCGCGGATGATCATGAACTGGGCGGCGGTCTCGGCGGTCTCGCCCGACTTGCTGACGACATTGAAGAGGGTGCGTTCGGGGGGGCACTCTTCCATGACCGCGGTGAAGTTGGCGGGGTCGACATTGTCGATCACGAAGAGCCGGGGCCCGCGGCGGCCCTCGGTCTTGAGGTTGTGCGTGGGGGGGTTGAGGGCGCTCTGGAGGGCGATGTTCCCCAGGGCCGAGCCGCCGATGCCGAGGACGACCAGGTTGTCCCACTTGCCGTGGTGCTTGGCGGCGATCTTCTGGACAGCCTGGACATGCCCTTTTCGGGTGCCCGCAGGGTCGGCCAGGAGGCGCCAGCGTTCCCATCCGGTGCCCCGGGACTTCTCCAGCCGGGCGGTGAGGTCGCGGGCCCGGGCGGCGAGAGGCCCGGCGAGGGCGGCGGGGTCGATCCCGTGTTCGGGGGAGACGCGGTCGGCCATGCAGTTGGCGTAGTCGAGCGTGAGCATGGCGTGAAGGTAGCACGGGCGAGATTGTCCGGCTTGGGGATATCGGCATGGGCTGATCCAGAAACTTCTGTGCCGATTCGTGGGGACCTCTCGCACCGTCGGTTGCGAGATTGGGTTGTGCCGGGTCCGTTTCGGGCCGAAAGGTGCGATTGGTGGGCACCCCGTGTGGCGCGGGGATGCTGCGGCCACCACGACGGCATCGCTGCGGAGAAGACCATGACGCTGACGATCGGGCGGAAACTGGCCCTTGGGTTCGGACTCGTGCTTTCGTTGCTGCTGGCGCTCGTCGCTGTAGTCCAGACGCAGGTCGCGCGGGTGAAGGCGGCGAACTCCGAGGCCGTGGACCGGGCGGTGCCGGCGGTGGAGCTGTGCCTGCAGCTCCAGGGCGAGATTCACCACGCGCTCTCGATGCACCGGGGGTACATGATCCTGGGGCTCCAGGCGCTGGCGGACGAGCGGGTGGAGACCTGGGAGGTGATCGACGGGTACATCGAGGAGATGGACGGCCTCGCGGCCGCCTGGACCGACCGGGCGCTGCTGGAGGACTACAAGGAGTTCAAGCGGGTGATGGACGACTTCCGCGCCGCGCAGCAGCGGATCGCGGATGTGAGCCACACCAAGGCCGACAACCCGGCGCACGAGCTGTATTACGGCGCGGCCGAGCCGTTCGGGGAGGAAATGGTCAAGCACCTCCAGGCGATCCTGCTGGAGGAGGAGCGGCTCGAGGCGACGCCCGAGCGGAAGACGCTGGTCCGCGGCATCGCGGCGGCGGAGGGGCATCTGCTCAAGTCTCGGCTGGCGATCGCGTCGTTCCTCGGCTCCGGGGCGGAGTCTGACCATCAGCGCGTGACGGACTGCGTGACGGCGTGTCAGGCGTCGGTGGACAGGCTCAAGACGATGACCGGTCTGCTGACCCCGACGCAGAAGACGCAGTTCGAGGGCTACATCTCGGCGCGGGAGTCGTTCCTCGCCAAGGCGAAGGAAGCGGTGGCGATCCGCTCGGGGCCCGGGCATTGCGTCTCGGAGGACATCTGCCTGAACACCGTGACGCCCCTGGCGATCCGGGCGGTGGACCTCATGGGCTCGATGGTGGAGAAGCAGTCGTCGCTGAAGGACGGGGCGGTCTCGGAGTCGGCCGGGGCGATGGCGCTGCTGGTCCGGGTGGTGTGGATCACCGCGGGCATCGCGCTTGTTGCCGGGATCGCGGTGGCGGTCCTCCTCGGGCGGTCCATCACCGGCGGGCTGTCGAAGGTGGTGGCGTACGCCGAGCGGATCGCGCGGCGTGACCTGAGCGTGAGCGCGATCGATGTGAAGTCCAACGACGAGGTCGGGCGGCTCGCCAAGACGATCTCCGACATGAACAAGGCGCTCCGCGACATCATCAACGATGTGGCGCGGGCGTCGCACGAGGTGGCCGGCGCGGCCGCGCAGATCTCCGCGAGCAACGAGGAGATGGCCGCGGGGACGGCGGACCAGACTCGCCAGATCGAGCAGGTCTGCGGGGCGATCACGGAGATGACCGCGTCGGTGGAGGAGGTCGCGCGGCGTGCGGACGCGGCGGCGGAGAGCGCCCGTTCGTCGGGCACGACGGCCCGCGACGGGGGGGACATCGTCCGGCAGACCATCGACGGGATGCGGGCGATCGACGAGGCGGTCGCGGGGAGCGCCCGTTCGGTCGAGGAGCTCGGGCGCCGCGGGCAGCAGATCGGGGCGATCATCGACACGATCAACGAGATCGCCGAGCAGACCAACCTGCTGGCGTTGAACGCCGCGATCGAGGCGGCGCGGGCGGGCGAGCACGGGCGCGGGTTCGCGGTCGTGGCCGACGAGGTCCGTAAGCTCGCGGAGCGGACGATGGGCGCGACGCAGGAGGTCGCCGATTCGATCTCCGCGATCCAGACCGAGACCGCGCAGGCGGTGGAGCGGATGGGCCGCGGGAAGGAGAATGTGCGCGTGGGCGTCGAGCTCGCGGAGAAGGCCGGGCAGAGCCTCGAGCGGATCGTGGGCAGCGCCGAGTCGCTGACCGGGACGGTGGTCTCGATCGCGGGGTCGGTCGAGGAGCAGACCGTCGCGGCCGGGCATGTCAGCCAGGCGATCGAGACGATCCGCGCGGTGACGATGCAGTCGAGCGAGGGGACGCAGCAGGCGGCGGCGGCGGCCCACCAGTTGAATGTGAAGGCCGAGGAACTGAACCGGCTGGTCGGTCAGTTCAAGCTGTAAAGGCCGGGAGCGGCCCAGTGAATCCAGTCGCCGGCCCGCGGGTGAACCGCGGGCCGGCTTTCGTTGCGGGCTCAGTCCTCGCCCGCCGCCGGCGCCTTGCGGGCGCGGGCGGGGTCGAGGGGCCGGGCGTCGGCCGGGAGGGCCTCGAACTCGAGGTGGAAGTGGACGGGTTCGAGGAAGGTGCCGGGGAGGTCGCTCTGCCAGGGGTCGCGGAGGTTCCGCAGCGCCGGGTAGCGGAAGCGCACGGTCATCGAGACCGAGCCGTCGGGCTCGACGCGGAGGTCGGCCGAGCCGAGCGCGTCGCCCCATTCCTCGGGGTTGCCGGCCCCGGTGAGCGCGTCGAGCCTCGCGTCGATGCCGGGGCGGACTCGGTCGTTGAGGGTCTCCCGCGGGTCGGCGAGGTTGAACTGCTCGCGGGCGTCGCCCGGCATGCCGCAGGATTCGATGTCTCCCCCGTCGTACTTGATGTGCTGGACGATCGAGCGCGGGTCGACCGCGACAGGCTGGTTGAACCGGACGCCGGCGAGGGTCACCTCGACGACGGTGTCCCGGGTGATATCCCGGAAGAAGGGGGCGTTCTTGTCCTCTTTGTAGAAGCCGAGGCGGACCACTGCGCCGGCGGGGTGGCCCGCGCCCTTGGTGAGCCGGGTGCCCCCGACGGCGATGTAGGCCTCGATGTTGGGCCCGATCGGCGCCCGGCCCGCGTCGCCGGCGTAGGGCGCGGTGAACTCGAGGCGGATGGGATCCCCTTCTTTGGGGGTCCAGGCGAGCGACCCGGTGGGCTGGGCCCGGTCATCGACCAGGAGAAGCGAGGGCTGGTTCGCCGGTTCAGGGGCCGGGGAATCGGGCTGGGCAACGAAGAGGAGCAGGGCGGCGGCGAGCAGGGGGTTCATGGCGGGGGGTCTCGGGGCCGAAAAGGGGAATGCCCGCGCGGGGGCGCTCGATCTGGAACATGCGGGTATGGTCCGCGTATCGGTTGCAGTCTAGGGCGGTCCGCTGTGGGTCTCGCCGCGCCGATTCGGCATTCGAACGATCGATGTTCGGAGTTCAATCAGGAGATTCGTGCGATGGGTGCACCTCGAACAAGGGCTGGTGTCGTTGCTCGCGTTTCCGGTCGGGTGGCGATGGTCGCGGGTCTGGCGGCGGCGGTCGGGGCGGGGGCGCACGATGAGGACTGGCGCAAGCTGGGCGATCGGCTCGCGCCCGTCGAGGGGGAGATCTGGCGGCTGGGCGATGGGGTGACCCGCGGCTCGGGGTTCGATTCCCAGGGCGTGGTGTTGCTGTCCCAGATCCCGCTAAACCAGTTCGCGGGGGGGCACACCTCGGGCAACGACTGCTGGGGTTACACCTCGCCCTCCGGTCGTGAGTACGCGATCATGGGGCTCGAGCGTGGCTTCGGCTTCGTCGAGATCACCGACCCGGTCAACCCGGTGATCCTGACCACGATTCCCGGGCCGGCGAGCCTGTGGCACGATGTCAAGGTCATCGGCCAGTACGCCTACGGCGTGAGCGAGGGTGGCTCGGGCATCCAGGTGATGGACCTTTCGCAGATCGACTCGGGGGTGGTGACGCTGGTCCGCAACTGGGCCGCGTCGGGGCACAGCACCACGCACAACATCGTCTCGAACCCCGAGGCGGGCACGCTCTATCTCGCCGGCGCGAATGTCGGCAACGGGGGGCTGGTGCGGCTGAGCCTGACCGATCCGACGCGTCCGGCGATCAGCGGCGGGTGGACGCAGATGTATGTGCACGACGCGCAGGTCGTGACCTGGCAGGGCGGCGCGCTGGACGGGCGGGAGATCGGCTTCCTCGCGTCGGGGCTCGACGGGGGATTCACGCAGACCGGGCTGCGGATCGTCGACCTGACGAACCCGGCGAGCCCGGTGACGCTGGCGACGGTGTTCTATCCGAGCGCGGCGTACAGCCACCAGGTCTGGCTCTCGAGCGATCGGCGGTACGCGTATCTGAACGACGAGCTCGACGAGCCGAACGGGCTGGTGGGCACGACGACGACGCGGGTGATCGATGTGTCCGACCCGGCGAATCCGCAGTTCGTGGGGACATTCTCCTCGGGCCGGCCCGCGGTGGACCACAACCTGTACACGCGTGACAACTTCATCTTCCAGGCGAACTACCGGTCGGGGCTGCGGGTGTTCGACGCGGCCGACCCGCTGAACCCGATCGAGATCGGGTTCTTCGACACCTTCCCCGGGAGTGACTCGCCCTCGTTCAACGGGGCGTGGTCGAGCTACCCGTACTTCGAGAGCGGGACGGTGATCGTCAGCGACATCGAGCGTGGGCTGTTCGTGCTGGGCGTGCCGGCGCTGACCGAGCCCAGGCTGATCTTCCAGCCCGTGGGAAACCCGCCGGCGACGGTGGACCCGGCGGGCGGCGCGACATGGTCGGTGGGCGTCGTGGCGCGGAACACCGACCTGGTCGCGTCGAGCGTGGAACTGGTGCTGACGGACGCGAACGGGACGCGCACGATCCCGGGGGCGGACCAGGGCGGCGGGGTCTACGCGTTCACCTTCCCGAGCGTCGCCTGCGGGCAGGTCTCGTTCTACATCACCGCGGACGCGACCAGCGGGCAGGCGTTCACGCTCCCCGCCGCGGGCGCGGCCGGGGCGTTCGAGGCGGCCGTGATCTCGGAACTCGAGACGGTGTTCGCCGACAACTTCCAGACCAACCTGGGCTGGACGGTGACCTCGACGGCGGCGGACGGGCAGTGGACGCGCGGGGTGCCGGTGAACGGCGGTCGCGGCGACCCGGCGACGGACGCGGACGGGTCCGGGGCGTGCTATGTCACCGACAACAGCGCGGCGAACGGGGGCAACTCCGATGTCGACGACGGCGCGACCACGCTGACGAGCCCGCTGCTCGACCTGACGGGCGGGGTGCGTGTGTCGTATTCGTACTGGCTCAACGATGTGCCCAGCGGCGGGCTGAACAACGACGCCCTGGTCGTCGAGCTCAGCCTCAACGGGGGCGGCTCCTGGACCGAGGTCCGGCGGTACGAATCCGCGGCGGCGGCCTGGCGGGACGACGCGTTCGATGTCCCTGCCTCGCAGGGCACGGCCAACGGCCGGGTCCGCTTCACCGTGTCCGACTTCGATCCGCAGAATGTCGTGGAGGCGGGCGTCGACGCCTTCGAGGTCAGCCGGGTGGTGTGCAACGAGGTGACCTGCCCGGCCGATCTGGCCGAGCCCTTCGGCGTGCTCGACCTGGCGGACATCCAGGCGTTTGTGTCGGCGTTCCTGGGGTCCGACAGCGCCGCGGATCTGGCGGCGCCGTTCGGGGTGTTCGACCTGGCGGACCTCGGGGCGTTCGTGACGGCGTTCGCGGCGGGGTGCCCGTGATCTGAATCTCACGGCGACGCCCGGGGCGCCGGGCGTCGCCGACTTTGAGTCATGCGACCGGCGGGCCCGTTCGGGCCCTGAGCCGGGGTCCTCGATCGGGGATGTGGTCGGCCCGGGTTCCTGCGGGCATTGTGTGGAGTTTTCTGATGCAACGGATTCTCGTTTCGATCCTGATGAGCGCGTGCGCCGCGGCGCAGGCGGATGTGCTGTCGCAGGCGCAGGGGCTGGGCGTGTCGCACCTGACGCTGCAGGAGGTGGCGCCGGTGCAGGCGCGGGACGGCGTCATGCTGCTCTCGGTGGCGCTCGACGGCCGGCCCGTGGTGCTGGAGTTGTCGCCCTACGACATCTGGTCCGATTCGTTCACGGTCGTGCTCGACCACGGGAACGGGGTGAGGGAGGAGATCACCCCGGGCGTGTCGACCGCGGTCCGCGGGGTGGTGCTGGGCGAGGAGGGCTCGGTGGTGGCGGGGTCGGTGATGAACGGCGAGGCGAGGCTGCTCATCGCGACCGGCGATGATCTCTGGACCGTCCAGCCCGCGGAGGGCGAGGCGCCGGGCGTGCACGCGGTCTACCACGCCGACGATGTGCTCGACCACGGCGGCACCTGCGCGGTGCCGAACCCCGCGGGCGGGGTCCGCGCAGCGCCGCTGCCGGGGTTGGCGGAGAGCGATTTCGGGACCCGGGGCAGCGGAGATTTCCGCGTCGCGGAGATCGCGATCGAAGCGGATTGGCAGCTCTTCAGCTCGTCGTCCTACAACCAGAATCAGAACACGCTGCTGAACGACATCAACGCGGTCATGGCGGCGATGAACACGATCTACCAGCGCGATGTGCTGCTGCGGCTCGACCTGTCGCATGTGCTCATCCGGACCAGCTCGGCGTCGAACCCGTACACGACCAACGACGGGGGCGGCCTGCTCGACCAGTTCGCCAACGAGTGGAACACCAATCAACAGGGCGTGCCGCGCGATGTCGCCCACCTGTGGACGGGGCGGAACATCTCGGGCTCGACGATCGGCATCGCCTACCTGGCGACGATCTGCACCTCGTCGGCCTACGGGGTGGACCAGATCCGCTTCACGAGCAACTTCAACAGCCGAGTCGGGCTGTTCGCCCACGAGCTGGGGCACAACTGGTCGGCCGAGCACTGCGACGGGCAGAGCGAGTGCCGGATCATGTGCAGCGGGCTGGGGGGGTGCAACGGGCTGGGGAACCCGGTGCGTTTCGCGCCGGGCCCGATCGCGCAGATCAACGCGTTCATCCCCACCCGGTCGTGCGTGGACATCCCGCCGCTGCTGATCCCGTTCGGCGAGGGGTTCGAGACCACCCCGATCAGCCCGCTTATCTGGGGGACCGTCGCGGGGTTCGACACCGTCCTCGACGGGCAGGCGCCCGCGGGTTCGCGGGTCGGGCGGCTCACGCCCTCGTTCGCCGTGCTGGGCACCGTGCCGGCCGACACCGCCGTGGCGCCCGGGAGCACGATCGCCGTGCGGTTCGCCGTGCGACCCGAGACGAGCGGGTCGGGGAGTTTCCGCGTAACGATCCTCGACGAGTTCAACCTCTCGCAGACGGTCGGGCAGATCGCGGCGTTCAACCCGGCCCAGGGGTACCAGACCTTCACGCTCCAGCTGCCGGGCTCGGCGCTGAACCGGCAGACGCCGCTGCGGTTCTCCCCGACCAGCGGGGTGACCTGGCGGTTCGACGCGATCGAGGTGTTCGAGGCCTCGTCCTCGAACGCCAGCGCGTCGATCCCGTTCGCGGAGGATTTCGAGCGGGCGTCGATGTTCCTCGACCGTTGGCAGCCTTCGGCGGGCGATGTCGACGACAACGAGCCGGGCGCCCCGAGCGGGCTCTACTCGCTGGCCCTGCACCCCGGGGAGCGGGCGGAGACGGCGAGGCTCCTGGCGGGCTCGGCCCCGGACGGGATCGCCGTCTCCTTCCAGGCGTCGAGCCCCAGCGACGCGGGCGCGGCGAACACCCTCGTGGTGTCCTACCGGGATGACCAGGGCGTCTGGCAGCAGGGGGGCGTGATCGCGCCCGCGGCGGTGCCGGCATCCGGCTTCGGCCCGGCGGAGGTCTTCCTCCCGGCGGCGGCGGCCCACAACAACCTCGCGGTGCGGTTCGAGGCCGCCGGCCCGGCGACCGCCGATGCCTGGCGCCTGGACGACATCCTGGTCGAGGAGGGTTCGGCCCCGAACTGCCCGGCGGACCTGGCCGCCCCCTTCGGCGTGCTGGACCTGGGCGACATCAACGCGTTCGTCGTCGCGTTCACGGGCGGGAATCTCCTGGCCGACCTGGCGGCGCCGTTCGGCGTGCTCGACCTCGGGGACCTGAACGCGTTCGCGGTGAGCTTCATCTCGGGCTGCCCCTGAGCCCGATTCGACCGGTCTGAACCAGGGGGCGTCCCGCGCGGGGCGCCCCTTTTCACTTGGGCACCCCGGTTCGGCGGGCCGATACCATTGGCTCGCGAGGTGCATGCATGAACATCGTCGTCTGCGGAGCGGGTCAGGTTGGTCGGCACACGGCCGAGGTGCTCGTGTCGGCGAACCACCGGGTCACGGTCGTGGACAGCGACGCGAACGCGATCCGGATCATCCAGGACAACCTCGACGCGGCGACGCTTCAGGGATCGTGCACGGAGCCCAGGGTGCTGCTGGACGCGGGGGTGGCGCGGTGCGACCTGCTGGTCGCCGCCACCAACCGCGACGAGGTCAACCTGATCTCGGCGTCGCTGGCCAAGGGCCTCGGCGCCAAGAGCACGGTGGCGCGGGTCCACCACCGCGCGTTCTTCGAGAACACGGTGTTCGACTACGCGGCCCACCTGGGCATCGACCGGCTGATCTGCCCGGAGTTCGTCACCGCCGAGGCGATCGCGCGCTCGCTGCGCAACCCGGGGGCGATCGCGATCGAGAGCTTCGCGCGGGGCAAGATCGAGATCCAGGAGTTCCCGGTGCCGGAGGAATCGCCCGTGCTGGGCAAGCCGCTCTCGACGCTGCGGCTGCCGCCCCGGACGCGGCTCGTCGGGATCTCGCGGAACCACTTCGTGTTCCTGCCGAGGGCGGACAGCGTGATCGAGCCGGGCGATGTGGTGATCCTGCTGAGCGACAAGGAGCACTTCGGCGAGGCGCTCGACCAGTTCGGGAACAAGGCGGGCACGGCCCGCCGGCGGATCGTGATCATGGGCGGGCCGGCGATGGCGGTGTGGCTCTGCCGGTCGCTGCGTTCGAGGCGGTTCTCGATCCGGGTGTTCGAGGAGAACGCCGCGCGGGCCGAGGAACTGGCGGAGAAGCTCGACTGGGTGACGATCGTCAACGCCGACCCGACCGACGCGAGCGTCTTCGCCGAGGAAGCGGTGGGGCAGGCGGATGTCTTCATCGCGCTGACCGACGACGACGAGCGGAACATCCTGGGGAGCGCCTGGGTCAAGAGCCTGGGCGTGCGGCAGACGATCGCGGTGGTGCAGCGCCCGCAGTACGGGCACCTGCTCGAGCATGTCGGCATCGACCGGGCGTTCAGCCCCCGGATCACGGCGGTGAGCGAGATCCTCAATGTCCTCGAGCGCAAGGGCCTTCGGCGCCTCACCTCGCTGGCCGAGGGGGTGCTCGATGTCTTCCGCGCCCGGGTCGAGCCCGGGTCGGCGATCGTGGGCCGCCCGCTGCGCGAGGTCAAGGAGCTCGGCGCCTGGGTCGTCGTCGCCGTCGAGCACGGGGACGACATCACGGTCCCGACCGCGGACACCGTCGTCGAGGCGGAGGACACGATCCTCGCGGTCGGGCCGCACGGGACGGACAAGGCCCTCGCCGAACTCCTGGATACCACCGTGGTCAAGGCGCCCACGGCGTACGCGGCGTACGCCTCGTGAGGGCCGGGCCGCGTCGCCCGGCACGCGGTAGACTCTCCGTCACAGTTTCCCGAGGCCGGAGCCGACCGTGAACTTCCCGTTCATCCTCAAGCAGCTCGCGCTCCTGGTGGTAGTGCTCGCGGGGATCATGCTGATCGTGGCGGCGTGGGGGCTCTACGAGGTCGCGACGGGGGTGCAAGGGGAATGGATCGCGTCCCAGGCCCTTCTCGCCACGGCGGGGGGCTCGGGGGTGCTCGGCGGGCTGCTCTGGCTGGCGACGCGGCGCTTCACGGGGTTCCTCGATCGGCGTCAGGCCCTGCTGCTGGTCGTGTTCTCATGGGTCTTCGCCGCGGTCATCGGGGGCGCGCCGTTCCATCTCTGGACCCGCTTCGAGGGGCTGGGCGATCACCCCTTCGCCTCCCCCGTCGCGTGCGTGTTCGAGGCGATGAGCGGGCTGACGACGACCGGCGCGACCGTGCTCACCAACATCGAAGAGGTGCCGCGGGTCCTGTTGCTCTGGCGAGCGACGACGCACTGGTTCGGCGGGCTCGGGATCATCGTGCTGTTCGTCGCGGTGCTGCCCTCGCTGGGGGTCGGGGGGCGGCGGCTCTTCGGGGTCGAGTCCGCGGGGCCGCAGCCGGGCGGCGTGCACCCGCAGATCCGCGAGACGGCGCGGGTGCTCTGGTACATCTACTCGGGGTTGACGCTGGCGCAGGTCCTGGCGCTGAAGATCGCGGGCATGTCGTTCTACGACGCGGTCTGCCACGCCTTCGCGACGCTGGCGACGGGCGGGTTCTCGACAAGGAACGCGAGCGTCGGGGCCTATTCGCACGCGGTGCAGTACATCATCATCGTTTTCATGATCCTCGCGGGCGCGAATTTCGGCCTCTTCCACGCCCTGCTCCGGCGGAAGTACCGCGAGGTCTGGCGCGACCCCGAGCTCCGGGTCTACCTGCTGATCCTCGGCGCATCGACCGCGATGATCGCGTTCTGGATCCACGGGACCGTTGTCACCACGACGCAGGGCGAACGCGTCTTCGCCGACACCGCGACCGCGGTCCGCGAGGCGGCGTTCAATGTCGCCGCGATCCAGACGACCACGGGGTTCGGCACCTCAGATTTCAACATCTGGCCCCCGGCCGCGAAGCTGCTTCTGGTCATCCTCATGTTCGTCGGGGGGTGCGCCGGGTCGACGGCGGGGGGGGTCAAGGTCATCCGCCTCTGGATCGCGTTCAAGGTCATGATCAACGAGGTCGAGCGCGTCTTCCGCCCGCACATCGTCCGCCCCGTGCGGGTCGGCGGCCGCGCCGTGGACGCGTCCATCCGCAGCGCCGCGGTGGTCTACATCGTCGGGACGGTCTTCCTCTTCGTGGCCGGGGCGTTCGCCGTCCTGGTGCTCGAGCCCGAGCGGGCGGACATCACCACGGCGGCGACGGCGTCCGTCGCCTGCCTGTGCACCATCGGCCCGGGCCTCGGCGCGATCGGGCCCGTCCAGAACTACGGGTGGATGAGCGATTCGACGCTCGCGACGCTCACCATCCTGATGCTCATGGGCCGGCTCGAGGTGCTGCCCGTGCTGGTGCTGCTGGTGCCATCGTACTGGCGCGGCGTGTGAGCCCCGACGCACGCTCCTACGCTCGGGCATGGCCGAACCGATCATCGGGATCGATCTGGGCACGACCAACAGCCTCGTCGCCGTCGCCGACGAGCGTGGGCCCCGGGTGCTTGCCCCTGCGGGGTCGGGCCCGCTCGTGCCCAGCGTTGTGCGCTACGAGCCGCAGCGCGGCGGGTGGCGCACCGTCGTGGGCGAGCCCGCCCGCGAGCGGGCCGTCGAGTTTCCTGAGTCGACCATCTCCAGCGTCAAGCGGCTCATGGGGCGGAGCGTGGCCGATGCCGCGGGCGATCTGCCCTATCTCTCCTATCGCGTCGCGGCGGGCGAGCACGACACGGCCCGGGTCGCGCTCCCGGTCGATGGGGGCGAGCCCAGGCTCGTGAGCCCGCAGGAGGTCTCCGCGGTCATCCTCCGGGAGCTCAAGGCGAGGGCGGAGGCCTGCCTGGGGCGTGGGGTGTCCAAGGCCGTGGTGACGGTGCCGGCCTACTTCGACGATGCCCAGCGTCAGGCGACGCGTGACGCCGGGCGCCTCGCCGGGCTCGAGGTCGTGCGGATCGTCAACGAGCCGACGGCGGCGGCCCTTGCCTACGGGCTCGGGACCGACCGCGAATCGACGCGGAACCTCGCGACGCGGCATGTCGTCGTGTACGACCTCGGGGGCGGCACCTTCGATGTCTCGGTGCTCCGCCTCACGCCGGGCGACGAGACCTCGTTCTTCCAGGTGCTCTCGACCTCGGGCGACACGCACCTGGGCGGGGACGACATCGACCACGCGTTGGTCGGCGTGTTCACCGGCGAGATCAACGAGAGGTTCGGGCTCGGGCTGACGGACGGGCGGGGCCTTCCCGCGGCGACGCGGCGGGCGCTCGTGCAGTTCGCCCAGGCGGTCAAGCACTGCCTGAGCGGCGATCCGGAGGCCGCGGTCAGGATCGATCTCGGGGCCGGGCGCGTGTACGAGCGCACGGTCTCGCGGGCGGAACTCGAGGCGATCATGTCGCCCTGGGTCGAGCGAACGATCGCCTCCTGCGAGCGGGCGCTGCGCGACGCGAGGCGCGACCTCGGCTCGGCGCCGATCGACGCGGTCGTCCTCGTCGGGGGCTCGACGCGGATCCCGCTGGTCCGCCGGCGCGTGGCCGAGGTGTTCGGCGTCGAGCCCTACACGGCGCTCGACCCCGACCAGGTCGTCGCGCTCGGCGCGGCGGTGCAGGGCTCGATCCTCGCCGGTGCGCAGGCCGGGGCGCTGCTGCTCGATGTCATCCCGCTGAGCCTGGGCATCGAGACACGGGGCGGGGCGGTCGCGAAACTCGTCATGCGGAACAGCCCCGTGCCCGCCCGGGCCACGGAGATGTTCTCCACCAGCGTCGACGGGCAGACCTCGATCAAGCTCAATGTCGTCCAGGGCGAGCGCGAGATGGCCGAGAACTGCCGCAGCCTGGGCCAGTTCAACCTCTCGGGCCTGCCCCCGATGCCCGCGGGAATCCCGCAGCTCGAGGTCGAGTTCCTCGTGGACGCCAACGGCGTGCTGAATGTCAGCGCCCATGAACGCCGCAGCGGCAAACGGGCGGGACTCCAGATCATCCCCAACCACGGGCTCACGCGCGACGAGGTCGACCGGATCGAGGCGGAGAGCTTCGCCCACGCCCGCGAGGACATGACCCGCCACCGCGTCGTCGACCTCGTGGTCAACAGCCGGCTCGACCTCAAGTGGATCGGCGAGCGGCTCGAGCGGTTCGCCGACCGGCTCGACCCCGCGTACCGCGACGAACTCCGGCGTCTGATCGACGCCCTCGCCGAGCGCGTCAGGCTCGCCGACGCCGACTGGAAGGCGGTTGACGCGGACGAGTTCTACCGCCTCAAGCAGTCGCTCGACACCGCGAGCGTGAGGCTGCAGGAGGTCGGGATCGCCGAGAGCCTCCGGGCAGACGCGGGCGGGGGCTGAGCCGCCTTCCGGCGCGTCACTCGAAGTTCATCAGGACCTTGATCCCCTCGCCCGAGATCATGGTCGCGAACGCCTTCTCGAACTGCTCGGCCGGGAACTCGTGGGTGATGATCTCGTCGAGCTCGAGCCGCCCGGAGAGCAGCAGTTCCTCCATCTGGTACCAGGTCTGCCACATCCGCCGCCCGTTGATCCCGAGCACGGTGCAGCCCTTGAAGATGATGTTCGCGTTGAAGTCGAAAGTGACGCTGCGCGCGGGCAGCCCGAGCAGCGCGGCCGTGCCCCCGTTGCGCAGGGCCCGGAAGCCCTCGTCCATCGCGGTCGGGGCGCCGCTCATCTCGAGCAGCACATCCACGCCCTCGCCCCGCGTCTCGCGGCGGACGGCTTTGATCCACTCCGAGCCGCCGCTCGCGTCGAAGGCCTCGTGGGCCCCGAGTTTCTTCGCCAGCCCCAGCCTCGCGGGGTTGACATCGGTGCAGTAGATCCGGGCCGCCCCCGCCGCCTTGGCGACCGTCACGCCCATCAGCCCGATGATGCCGACGCCCGAGATGAGCACGGTCTTGGCCGAGACATCCGCGGCCATCACCGTGTGCACCGCGTTCCCGAGCGGGTCGAACGCCGCCGCGATGCGGTCGGGGATCCGCGGGTGGATGGGCCAGACATTCGATTCAGGGACGCAGACATACTCGGCGAAGATCCCGTCCCGGTCGACGCCCAGGATCTGCGTGTCGCGGGCGATGTGCGCGTTGCCGGTGCGGCTGTTGTAGTCGACGCCCGCGGTGATGTGCCCCTCGGCGCTGACGCGCCGCCCGACCTCGACCGTCGTCACCGCTTCCCCGACCGCCACGACCACGCCCGCGAACTCGTGCCCCGTCACGATCCCGACGGGGATGCGGGACGCCGCCCACTCGTCCCACTGCCAGATGTGGCGGTCCGTCCCGCAGATCCCCGCCTTCTTGACCCGGATGAGCACATCGCGCGGCCCGACCGTCGGTCGGGGGCGCTCGGCGTCGAACGCGAGCCCCTCGCCCGCGTGGTGCTTGTACAGCGCCCGCATGGTCCGGGGAAGGTCGAGGTTGTCGGTCGGCAGAGCCGGGGAGGGGGCGGTCAGCGTCATGCGGGAGTGTATCCGCGGCTGTGGCAATCCAGCCGGCGGCGTCCCGCAGCCCGCCCCGTCCGCGGCGGTAGGATGGGGGCGTTGAGCCGGGCCGCCGCCTCCAGGTCGTTCGTCTTCCTCGCCGCCAAGCATGGCGGGGGTCGCGCCATGGGGGTCAAGTCGGCGCGGAGCGAGCGGGCCCTGGCCGAGGTGCTCCGCCGCGACCGGCTCGTGCTCCTCCGAACCTGGCGGCTCCCGGGCTGGATCTCCACCGAATCGCCCATGAACCTCAAGGACCAGCTCGCCCTCAACGAGCAGCTGGCCCAGTTGCTCTCCCGGGGCGTCCCCCTCGTCGAGGCGCTCGAGGTCGCCGGGTCCGTCGTCCGCCCCCAGCAGCGGGGGCGGGTCGACCGGATGCGCGAGGCGGTTTCCGCGGGCTCGAGTTTCTCCGATGCTTGCCGGCTCGTCGGGGGGTTCGACATCGTGACCACCGCCGTCTACCGGGCGGCGGAGCGGACGGGCGACCTCGCCGGCGCTTCGGCGCAGCTCGCCGAGACCGCGCGTCGGCAGATGAAGATCTCGGGCAAGGCCCTGACGCTGCTTCTCTACCCCCTGATCGTGCTCTTCATCGGGCTCGTGGCGGGCACGGTGCTGCTCACCACGATCGTCCCGACGATCGGCGAGTCCCTCGCCGAGGCCGGCGCCGACATCCCCGTCTACACCAGGATCGTCATGGGGCTGGGGATCTTCCTGCGCGAGAACTGGCTGGTGCTGCTCTTCGCCGTCGCCGGGCTCGCCATCCTCGCGGCCCTCGGGCGGGCGGCCGTCGCCCGCGTGATCGGGCAGATCGCCCGCGTCACGCCGCTGATCAAAGAGGTGCTGCTCACGCAGGAGTCCGCCCGCTTCTTCGCCGTCATGGCGGCCCTGAGCCGCTCGGGCGTGCCGCTCGCCGACTCGCTCGGCGTGGCGACCAACGCGATCAACCACCCGAAACTCCGCAGGCAGCTCGACCGCCTCCGCGTCAAGCTCGTCGAGGGCGGGGTTCTCCCCAGGCTTATCGACGGGGTCGAGGCCCTGCCCGTCGCGACCCGCCGCCTCCTCATCGCCGCCGACCGGGCCGGCGACCTCGAAACCGCCTTCGACGGCCTCGCCCGCGACATGGGCGACCGGCTCGAGTCGCAGACCCAGCGCCTGCTCGCCGCCCTCGAGCCGCTCCTGATCGTCCTGCTCTTCCTGATGATCGGGTCGCTGGTGCTGTCGATCATGGTGCCCATGATCACCATGTCCACCCAGGTCGTCGGGTAAGCGCTCGGTTCGGTCTCCCCGCCCAGGAGACCCCCTAGAATCCAGCGGAATCGCAACACGCGGGGCGGGCATCGGTACGACTCTGCATCGCCGCTTGCTCCGCTCCGCTCGGCTTGTCGTGGTGCGTCACCCGAGCCGATGAACTGACAGACCCACGCGACGCCCCCGTCGCCTCCAGGAGCACGACCATGCCACGCCCCGCCACGACCCGAGCCCTCCGCGCCGCCCGCCCGGCATTCTCGCTCCTCGAACTGATGCTCGTCCTGGTCATCCTGGGCCTGCTGAGCACCGTCGCCGCCGTCGCCCTGCTGCCCCAGGCGGAGAAGGCCAAGGTCCGGACCACCAAGGCCAGCCTCGAGGTCATCAAGACCGCCATCACCGGATACCAGATCGAGAAGTCCCGCCTGCCCGAGTCGATCCTCCAGCTCGTCCCCGGGTATCTCGAGGAGGGCAAGACCAAGGACGGGTGGAAGCGAGAGTTCTACTACAAGCCCACCCCGGGCGGCGCCCGCGAGTTCGAACTCATCTCCTTCGGCAAGGACGGCGAGCCTGGCACCGAGGACGACATCGATGTCTGGACCATGCACCTCGAAGACGAACAGGGCTGACCCGATCGGCCCCAGCCATCCATGAGCACCCGGCGCCCCCGATCGACCTTCCGCCCCGGCGTGACCTTCGTCGAGGTCGTGCTCGGCGTCACGCTCATGGGCCTCGTCGCCGCCACGCTCGCCGCCGCCGTGGGCGGGATCGGCAAGTCCTTCCAGCGGCAACGAGACCGCCTCGCCGCCGCCGAGCTCGCCAGCCGACTCCTGCTCATCCGCGTCGACGACGAAGAGGGCATGCCCGAGGCGAGCAAGCCCGTCGCCTACGGCGAGCGCGAGTTCCGCTGGACGATCGAGGAGGGCCCCACGCTCGTCACGCTCTCCGCGCCCGCCCAGCAGAGCCGGGACTCGTCCTCCGTCGCGGGCGGGGTCGACCTCTCCCGCCGCATCATCTCCGTCACAGTCACCACCTGGCTCGCGGAGACCTCGGGCGGCTCGACCCTCTTCGACCCCGAGGTTCCCCACGCCAGGATGACCCGCCTGGTCGACCCCATCGCGTTCTCCACGCAGGACTCCGCCGAGCGCCGCCTCGACACCCAGCAGGACATCGAGCGGTTCCTGCAGGACTTCGTCAACACCACCACCGGGTCCGCGCCCCGTGCGCCCTCGGGGCAGGCCCCCAACCAGGCCCCCACGCGGCCCCCGGCCGGGGGGGGAGGATGACCCGCCCGTGCCGCCCCACGCCCCGGGCCTTCACCCTGCTCGAGACCCTCCTCGCGACCGTCATCGGGGGGATGGTGCTCGCCGGGTCGCTCTCGCTCTTCCTCGCCATGAGCCGGGCCGAGCAGACCATGGCCCGCGCCAGCCGCGCGATGGAAGAACTCGCCATCACGCAGCAGGTGCTCCGGAGGGCCTGCATGTCGATGGTGCTCGCCGGGCGGGATTCTGTCGCCGAACTCGTCGAGCAGGCCGAGGAGGACGGCGAGGTCACCCCGGAAGAATGGGCGGCCTTCCCCAGGCCCAGGCTCGTGCTCGAGTTCGACCGCGCCCAGTCCATCAACGCGATGCGGCAGACCGCGATGCTCGACGGGGCGACGCTCTACGACCCCGCCGGGTACGGCATGGGGCCCCAGCGCCTCGAACTCGTCCTGCCCGACAAGCCCGTCCCCGAGAGCATGCGCCTCTTCCCCGCCGCCTGGAGCACACGCCCGACCGACGATGTCATCGAGGTCTTTGATCCCTCCGGGGTCGAACGCCCCGAGCAGGAGAACGGCGTGCGCGGGTGCTTCGAACTCCGGCCCGACGGCGCCCGCGAACGCGTGATGGAGGGGTACGGGTTCGTCCCCGCCACGGGCCTGCGCCCCCCGCCCCAGACCCCCGCCGCCCGCGTCCCCGCCCAGGGCTGGACGCTCTGGTGGCGCCCCGTCTACGGCGAGGAGTACCAGGCCCGGCAGAACCAGGAACCCTTCGACATCGACCTCCGCCCCCAGCTCCTCGCCGAGGCCGTCCCGCTCGTCCGCGGCATCCGCCGCCTGCGCTGCACCGCCTTCGCCGCGGAGGAGAACACCGAGGACCCCACCGCGCCCGCGATCGTCGAGCGCTGGCCCGAGTACGAGAGCACGACCGTGGAGGACCTGCCGGGCTACATCGAGATGGAGATCGAGACCGTCAGCGGGACCTATTCCAACTGGATGTTCGAGATGGGCTGGTCGCTCGCCGACGAGTCCACCGGCGCCGACGAGACGGCCCCGGCCGGGGAGGAGTCCGAGGAGACCGACGAGGACGGCCAGCCGCCCGACCCGTCGCAGGCCCTCGACCAACTCGGGGGGCAGACATGAGCGCGCGCCCGACGGGCAACCCGACGCCGCAATCCGGGGGACGCGGGTTCGTTCTGCCCGTCGTGATCCTCCTCGTCGTTACGCTCGGCGCGACCTGCGCGATCATGCTCGAACGCCATGTCGCGCGCACCAAAATCGTCCAGCGCCAAGTCGAGGCCTACCAGGAACACCACGGCGTCCGCAGCCTCCAGACCGTCATCGAGGCCTGGCGCAAGAGCCCGACGGCCCAGCCCCGCAACATCGCGGACATGCTCGAGGACGACGGCCTTGCCTTCAGCATCGAGCCCGGGGACGGCACGCGGATCTCGGTGTACCTCTTCCCCGGGCAGGAGACCATGCTGCGGCGCGTCGCGGGTGTCCGGGGCGAGGAACGCAACGCCGCCGAGCGGGCCCTGGCGATCCTCCAGGAGACCGTGCGCGACCCACGGGACCGGGAGTTGCTCCTCCGCAACGCCGGGCCGCTCGCCGTCGACGCCAACCGAGCCGACCCCGCCGTGCTCACCGCGATCGTCCGGGGCGCGCTGGGCGACGAGCCCTCGTCCCGGACCTACGAGCGGGCTCTGCTGGCGGCCCGCTCGCGGGGCGAGACCATCGGGCTGCAGAGCCTGGCCAACTTCGCCACCGAGGCGGGCATCTCCACCGAGCAGCGGGCCACGCTCAGCCGGATGCTGAGCGTCTCCCCCGAGGTGTGGCGGTTCCGCGTTGACCTGCGGGGCATCGGCGTCGCCGCCGGGGCGGGCGTGGTCGCCCGCTATTCGGGGCTGATGACCCTCGGCAGCGTCGACCCGACCTCCACCAACACCTTCGAGGAGCCCACCCCGTTCCTCACCTGGACCAAGGAAGACCTCGATCGCCCCCGTGCGGTAGAGTAGAGTCGTCCCCAAACACGACGGAGCGTGCGCATGTCCGACGAGATGATCAGCAGGAGCAAGGCGAGCAGCATCAGGCTGGCCAGCCAGGCCACCGCGGTCGTCCTCATGGCCGGCGCCGTGCTGGTGGCGGCGGTCGGGCTCCCCTTCTCGGGTGGGTCGGCCCCGGAACCCGTCTCCTACGAAACGCTGGTCGAGAGCGCCGGCGAGCAGGCCGCGGCGATCCGCGCCGCGCGAGAGGAGGGCAAGGGCACGACGACCTCCCTCGCCGCCGATGTCGAGGCGATCGAGTATTCGTTGCAGATGGTCTCCAACGCCCCGAAGCGCCCCGAGCCCGACGCGCCGGAGACCCCCTCCGAAGAGCCGAACGAGCCGGAAGCCCCCGCCGAGGTCGCCGGGAGGACACGGTTCTTGGGCACCGTGGGCATCGGCGAGCGGCTGATGGCCCTGCTCTCCGCGGGGGGCGGTCAGCGCATCCTCGGGCCCGGGCAGACCGCCACGCTCGCCCTGACTCCCGGCGACCAGGGCACCCCCCCCTCGGTCGAGGTGATCCGCGTAACCGCCGACGAGGTCTGGCTGAAAGAGAACGGCGCGGAGCGCCGCGTTGAGAAGGCTCAGCGTGTCGGGTTCGCGATCAGCCAGAGCGCCGCGCCCGCCTCGCCGTCGCTCCCATCCGACAAGGTCAACGCCGCCGTCGACGCCGCCGCGGGCCAGGAGGGCATCCTCGAGGCCGACAAGCCCATCAACCCGGACGACTTCCGCCGCGACGACGGCACGATCGACTACGAGGCGCTCCGCGAGGCCGCCCGGGCCCGCGCCAGGGCGAGGCAGGAAGCCCGCCGCCAGCGCGACGAGGAAAACGGACGGAACTGACAGGCGAAGGACCACTTGAGCGCACGCGTCTGCTACATCGAACGCGAAGACCGGGGCGCCGTCCTGCGGCGCCTTCGCGTCGTCGGCGCGCGCGCCGACGAGGCCTGGGAGGCCCCCGCCGGACCCGTCGACGGGGAAGCGGTCCGCCGCGCCGCGGCCTTGGGCGCCGCCTGGGCCGCCGAACGGATCACCGGGCGGCTCGGCTCCCGCGTCCTCGACCGGCTCTGCCTCGATGTCGACGGGGCCGTCTGCACCTGGGTCACCGCCAACACCGCCGAACCCCGCCTGCTCCGCGCCGTTATCGAGCAGGAGGCCACCCCGGACGCCGACGACCCGTTCGCCGAGGCGGGTCACTCGAGCGCGGGGCGCTTCCCCGACCTGCCGGGCGAGGTCGGCTACCAGGCCCTCGACCCCCGCCGCGGCAAGGGCGAGCGAGGCCGGGTGCCCGTCTTCGCGGTGCCCGAGGTCGCGGCGCGGGCGTTGATCGACGCCCTCGACACCGCCGGGGTGCAGGTGGGCGCGTGCATGACGCTCTGGCAGGCGATGCTGCGGGCCTGGGGCGCGGGCCCCAGGGCGTCGTCGGACCGCGTTGTCGCCGATTCGGAGCGGGTGGTCGCGATCGCGATCTGCCAGCCCGGCGAGCGGGTCGTCTGGGCATGGGGGCGGGGCGACGCCGTGGTCGCGGCCGGGGCTTTCCGCACCCGCGCGGGCCGGCACGCCAACGCCCCGGCGGGCCTCGTCCTCCCGGACGGGAGCGAGGGCGGCTACGAGACCCCCCCGCCCGCGGCGCCCGTCGATTTCGGGGGGCGACTCGCGACCGACTGGCTCGCCTGGAGCGCCCAGATCGGCGTGGTGCCCTCCCGGGTCGTCTGGGTCGGGCCCGTCGAGGGCCAGGCCGGCACCGGGCTCAGCGGGGGCGAGATCGCCTCCTCGCTGCGCCGCGCGGCTCCCGGGGCGACGATAGATGTCATCGACGAGCCCGACCCGATCGGCCTGACGCTGCGGCGCCTCGCCGAGTACCTCGACGACGCCGCCGACCCGCGCCCGACGCCGACGGACCATCTCGCCCTGCTCACCAACCGTCCGGGGCGCATCCACCGGGCGATGTACCGCTGGCTGGCGGTCGTCTTCATCGCCGCGTCGGTCGCGATGGGGGCGCTGGCGTGGTCGTTCTGGCAGCGTCGTGAGGAGTCCATCGAGCAGCTCGCCCAGATCCGCGCCAATCAGCGCGAACTCCTGGAGAAGGCCGCCCCCGACCTGGTCGACGACAGGATGGCCCTGCTGAATCTCCGCGGCCGGGTCGACCAGGCCCGGGCCCGCCGGCTCGACACCGGCGCGATCCCGCCGCCCAAGCCCGTGCTGCGGGAACTCGAGACGCTCGCGTTCGTGCTCGGCAACCCCGACTACGAGCTCGTCGAGATCGACATCGGCCCGCTCTCGGTCTCCTTCCGCGTGCGCGTGCAGGACACGCTGGCGTTCGAGGGCCTCCAGAGCAGCCTGTTCGGCATCGCCGGGTCGAGCGTCGCCTGGACGCCCCTGAACCCCAGGCAGGTCAACAACAAGATCGAGGTCTCGGCGACCGGGACCTGGATGCGCGAGGACCGTGCGGGCGGGGGGGATTCATGAGCGAGCGCGCCCCCGAGCACGCCCGGCTCCCCGCCGACGAGCGATACGAGATCGCGCTCGCAACCGACGCCGCCGCCCGGCGCAACCGCCCGAGCCACCTCGTCGCGGTCGCCGGCCTGGTCTTCATCGCCTCCTGCGCGGCGCTGGGGTTCACCTCCTGCCGGGCGACCCAGGCGTCGCAGGACCTCCGCCGGCGTGCCGACCAGCGGGACTCGATCGCCGAGCTGCTCGTCGATCTCGAGGCGTTGTCGCAGAGCGAGGACCGGGCCGACGCCGCCTCCACCGAGCCCTACATCGGCCTGCGGTCGAAGATGGAGGAGATCGCCCGGCAGGTGGGCATCGAGGGCTCGCTGGCCCTGCCCCGGGAGCGCCGCAGCCCCGACGCGGCGGGCGCCGCCCGCGTGACCTATGACTACAGCCTCAAGGGCCCGACGCTGGGCCCGCTGCTCGCCTTTGTCAGGGAGGCCAAGGCGCAGGTCCCGGGGATGCGCGTCGCCGGCGTGACGCTCCGCCCCAGGAACGAGCAGTGGGAGATGGAAGCGAAGTTCGAACGCTGGGAGAGGACCGCCTCGCCATGACCCGCCCAAACACCCTGTTCCTCGCCGTGCCGATCCTCGCCGCCGGGCTCCTCGCGATCGGCGCGTGCAGCACCGCCCAGAAGGCCGACACCGCCGGCGCCATCGAGGACGCCGACCAGCGGGCCCGCCGGGCCGTCGAGCTCGCCGCCCAGGCCGACAAGGCCCGCCTCGCCGGCGACACCGAGCGGGCGATGAACCTCTACCGCGAGTCGATCGAGCAATCCCCCGAGTTCGCCGATGTCTGGAACAACCTCGGCCTGCTCCACCTCGAGGAGAACGAACTCGACAAGGCCCTCTCCGCCTTCAGCATGGCCGCGGAACTCGACCCGGCCGATCCCAGGCCGCACACCAACATCGGCATCACCAACCTCCGCGCCGGGTGGGCCGAGTACGCCCTGCAGGATTTCCACAAGGCGCTCACCATCAGCCCGTCGTACCTCCCGGCGCTCCGGGGCGCCGTGCGGGCGGCCGACCTGCTGGGCCAGGCGGAGTTCGAGGATCTCGACCGTGTCCGCCGGGCGCTGCTCGCGGAGCGCGACGAGCAGTGGCGGGCCTACCTCGAGCGGCAGCGCTACCTCATCGAGTCCCGCCTGCGCAGCCCGAGGACGACCCCGCCGGCCGGCGCCTCCGCGACGCCCTGATCCGGTCCGCGCGGGCCCGGCTCTCGTGCAGCTCGACCAGTCTCCCACGCGTCGTGGTCGCACGCCGCCCCACGGGCCCTCGGCGCCCGCGCGTGACACGGCTCGTGACCGACCGCGGCGCGTGCACCGCCGGTGCCACCACCCGCCGCGCCAGCGGCGCGTGCTGCGGATCCGAAACCGATCCCTGTTCAGACTCATGCTCGACGAGCCGCGGGCGCGGGCCCGCGGAGCTCCGTGTTCCGATCACTTCAGGGGCTCGCGCCCATGGCTCGCCCGCGTTGGAGCGATTCCAGTACAACGAAAGCCGCCCCCCGCGCGTCGACCGATCCGGATCGGTCCTACAGCCTCGCCGCCGCCAGGCTCGCCAGCTCGCTGCGCTCGCTCCTGGCGAGCGTGACATGCCCCACGACCCCCAAGCCCTTCATCTTCTCGATCGTGTACGAGAGCCCGTTCGACGAGCTGTCCAGGTAGGGGTTGTCGATCTGCCCGATGTCGCCGGTCAGCACGATCTTCGTCCCCTCGCCCACCCGGCTCACGATCGTCCTCACCTCGTGCGGCGTCAGGTTCTGCGCCTCGTCCACGATCATGAACTGGTGCGGGATCGAACGCCCGCGGATGTAGGTCAGCGGCTCGAGCACCAGCTTCCCGTCCGCCATCAGCTTGTTGATGTGGTGCTCCGGGCTCCGGCTCTCGGGCGCCTGGTGCGGGCTCCCACGCGTGCTCAGCAAGTAGGTCAGGTTGTCGAAGATCGGCTGCATCCACGCCCCGAGCTTCTCGTCCTTGTCGCCCGGCAGGTACCCGATGTCACGCCCCATCGGCATGATCGGCCTTGCCACCAGCAGCTTGTCGTACCGCTGCTCCCCGAAGACCTTGGCCATCCCCGCGGCGATCGCCAGCAGCGTCTTGCCCGTCCCCGCGGCCCCCAGCAGCGTCACCAGCCGGATCTCGTCGTCCAGCAGCAGGTCCAGCCCCATCGTCTGCTGCACATTCCGCGCCATGATCCCGAAGGTCGGCTTCTTCTGACCCGTCACCGGGATGATGTGGTCCGTGTCCGCAAGCCGACGCCCGAGCCCCGTGTGCCCCGCGTCCTCCGTGTCACGAAGGATCACGAACTCGTTGGGGATCGGCTCGTCCGGCTCGCGCCCCGCCGGCAGCAGCTTGCGAACCGCCTCGAGCAGCGCGTCGATCGCAAGCATTCGGTCCGCGTACAACTCGTCGATCACCTCTCGCGGCACCTCCGCGTCGAAGTACCCGGTGTAGAGCCGGCTCGCGTCCACCTTCTGGTTCTCGAAGTCCTCCGTCTTGATCCCGAGCGTGTCGCTCTTGATCCGCGCCGAGAGGTCCTTCGAGACGAACACCGCCGGCAGACCAGACTGCATCAGGTGGTACGCCACCGCGATGATCTTGTTGTCAGGCCCCTCCGCCGAGATCACCGGGGGCCGTTCGTAGTCCGTCACATCGATCCGCACGCTCCCCGTGACGCCCCCGGGGCCCGTCGCGAAGCCCTTCCCCGCGACGATCCCCGCCTCGCCCCAGTTCACGCCCTCGGTGAGGATGCCGGTCTGCCGCAAGTTGTCCAGGTGTCGGATCGCCGCCCGGGCGTTGCGCCCGATGTCGTCGTCCCGACGCTTCATCTTGTCGAGTTCCTCGATCACCTGGTAGGGGATGATGACCTGGTTGTCCTCGAACACGAACAGCGCGTTCGGGTTGTGCAGCAGCACATTGGTATCCAGCACAAAGTGCTTGACCGTCGCGGACTTCTCCTTCGTCGCTCGCTTGCCCGCCGGGGTCTTCATCCGTGTCATGCGTCTCTCTCCGAGGCGCATCCGGGCGCCTCTCGCCAGACTATCGCGGGGGCGGCCACGCCGCCCGCGAGGTCAATTCCAGAACGCCCCGACGATCAGCACGCCCGCCGCCGCCGCGGCAAACGCGGTCTTAATGACCGTTGACATCGCGCGCCCCACGGCCGCGCCCTTCCCGCTCTTCCACGACTCATCCCACCCCCGGCCCGCCACCCCGCGCTCCGCGACCACCGCGCCGACACCCGCACCGGCGATCCCGCCCAGGATCGTCCCGATGATCGGCAGGAACGGCAGGAACACCGTCCCGAGCACCAGCCCCACCAGCGAACCCACCAGCGAACCGACCACGCCCGCCCGGCTGCCCCCCGCCTTCGCCGAGCCCGCCGCCGCGCTGAGCCCCTCGGCGACCTCGGCGAGCACCGCCAGCAGCAGCGCCGCGCCGAGCGTCCAGGGCGAATACAGCGCCGGCTGCCAGACCGTGCAGACCAGCGCCACCAGGCACATGATCCAGATGCCCGGCAGCGTCACCGCCGTGAGCAGCACACCCAGGAGCGCTGCGATCGTCGTGATGATCCCCGCGGCGATGAGCATGATCGCTAGGGCCTTGGGCGACCCGAGGGACCGGTTTCACCGAACCCCGCGCCCCGCCATGCCCGCGCGGTTACGCGGGCTCGCCCGCGGCCTGCGGGCCGGTCGACGACTTCGCTTCCTCCGCCGCTCGCTTCGCCGCTTCCTCCGCGGCGACGCGCTCGGGGAACGCGGCCTTTTCCATCTCCAGGATCCAGCCCTCGATCTTGCCGGTCCGATAGGTGTCGAAACGCACCTCGGACCCGCCGAGCTTCGGGTGCTCGTCCTTGATCTTCAGGTAGACGATGAACTTGTCCCACTTGCGCTTGTCGACATCCGAGAGATCGCCCGGAACCAGACTCTCGCCGCCCGGCAGCGTCAGCCGCTTCGCCTTCGCGTCCCAGGTGTAGGTCTTCGTCGCCACCATCACGAACAGCGAGATCAGGTACACCGCGAACGCCGCGCAAAGCACCGTCGCCAGCTTGTTCACCGGGATGTCGTACCCCTGCAGGGGGCCCGGCGGGGACTCGACCGTCCAACGCTGGTTCAACGCCGCGAAGCGGTCCTTCGGCGCCATCGGCGCGAGAGAGGCGAGCAGCGACTCCGCCTCGGCCTTCTGCTCCGGGGCGAGCGTCCCGCCCGCGTTCAACTCAACGAGCCGGTCCTTCGCCGCCGGGTCGGGGTTCGAATAGAAGTTCGTGTACGCCGGGTGCAGGTGCCCGATCCGCGACAGCGCCGTCAGCCAACGCTCCCGCGCCAGCTCCATCTCCGCCCGCTTCTGCCGGGGACCACCGCCCGCGTCCGAGAGATTCCGGTTCATCGTCTCAGCGTCGTCCAGACGCTCGAGTTCGCCCGCGGGGTCCGCGATCGCGGCCTCGCGGCGCAGCACGCCGGGCGACTCCACACGGTCCGCCTCGATCGCCTTTTCCAGGTACGCCCACTCGCAGTGGCTCGCGTAGTCCGCCCCACGCTTGGGATAACTCACGAACGCGTCGTACGCGCTCCAGATCCCGTACCCGACCAGCACCGACACGATGATCACGATCCGGACCAGCCAAGGGCGGGCGATCACGGAGCGCTCGACGCCGCCTCCCCCCGGATCGGCCTGCCCCGTGCTGTTTGGTCCCTCTTCGGTCATCCATGGCTCCGCGTCATCCCGGAGCGATCGCTCTACCGCGCGCTCCGGGAGGTCTGAATCGGCCGATCCCGCCCCGGGGATCAGCCTCGCCACGAGAGTCTAGGAACCCAGAGCCCCGCACGCCGACCCCGGGACGGACGCACCCGGCGTGATCCCCGTACGCTGCCGCCGTGCCCGGGTTCACCATCGAGGCCCGCGTCGAGCAACTCCTCGGCGTCCCCGTCGCCCGCGTCCAGCCCCTCCACGGCGGCTGCATCGCCCGCGTGCAGCGGTTCGACCTTCTCGACGGATCGTGCGTTGCCGTCAAGTCCGACCCCGGCCCAGCCCCCAGGCTCGACCTCGAAGCCAAAATGCTCGCCCGGCTCGACGAGGCAACGGTCCTCCCCGTTCCCGGGGTCCTCGCCGCCCAGCCCGACCTCCTGATTCTCCGCTTCATCCCCAACGCCGGAGGGCCGAGCCCCGCCGGAGAGGCCGAACTGGCCGAACGCCTCGCGGCCCTCCACAGCCGGTCCTCCGACGCCTTCGGTTACGACTTCGACACCCTGATCGGCCCGCTCGACCAGCCAAACCCCCGGGCCCCCTCCTGGCCCGAGTTCTTCGCTCTCCACCGGTTGCTCCCCATGGCGCACGCCGCCGATCGGACGGGGTCCCTCCCCCGCGGTTTGATCCCCCGGATCCGGGCCCTCGCCGACCAACTCGACGATCTGCTCCGGCCCCTTCCGCCCGCACCGTCCCTCATCCACGGCGATCTCTGGTCGGGGAACATGCTCTGGCAGGGGGGCCGGCTCGCCGCGGTCATCGACCCGGCGATCTACCACGCCGACCCGGAGATCGAACTCGCGTTCATCGACCTCTTCGGGGGTCTGGGGCCCGCGTTCTGGGAGCGATACCAAGCCCTCCGCGGCATCCGCCCGGGCTTCTGGGAAGGCCGCAGGGATATCTACAATCTCTACCCGCTGCTCGTCCACGCCCGGCTTTTCGGGGGCGGATACGGCGTGCAGGTCGCACGGATCCTCGACTCGCTCGGGTTCTGACGCCCGAGCCGAGCCGCGAAACCGGCCCACCAAAGGTCCCAAATGCCCGCGCCGAAGGGAGACCGACGGGATTCGAACCCGCGACCCCCTGGACCACAACCAGGTGCTCTAACCGACTGAGCTACGGCCTCCGTTGCGACCCACACGGTAGCGGGCTCACCCATCCCGGGCAACGCGCCCCGAGCCCGCCATCTGGGGCGCACAGCCCCATCCCCCGCCCCCCGCGGGCCTAATCTTCCCTTCCAAGTCTGCGATTGGAAGGAGACGGCATGACCGCGATCGGCGCCCGGGAAATCGAACTCACCGCGGAGCACACCCACCGCAATCTCTCCACCGCCGAACTCGTCGAGAGGGCCCTGGCCTCCGGCGAGGGCCGCCTGGCCTCCAACGGGGCCCTGGTCTGCATGACCGGGGACCGGACCGGCCGGAGCCCCAAGGACAAGTACCTCGAAGACTCCCCGGGCATCCATGACAAGATCTGGTGGGGCAAGGTCAACCTGCCGCTCGAGCCCGCCAAGTTCGACGACGCCCTCGCCATCGCCACCGAGCACCTCAACGCCGTCCCCGAGCGATTCGTCTTCGAGGGCTGGGCCGGCGCCGACGCGGCCCACCGCCTCGGCGTCCGGGTGATCGCCGAGATGGCCTGGCACACCCTCTTCGCCAAGACCCTGTTCATCGAGCCCGGGAGCGGCAGCGACCCTTCCGGCAAGCCCTGGCGGCACGACTGGACCATCCTCAACGCCGGCAGGCGCCGCCTCACCGCCGACGAGCAGAAGAGGCTGGGCGTCAGCGGCCCCGTCCTCATCGCCCAGAGCCTCGAGCGCAAGACGGTCGTCATCCTCGGCACCGAGTACGCCGGCGAGATCAAGAAGAGCATCTTCTACGCCATGAACTACGACATGCCCGAGCAGGGCGTCTTCCCCATGCACTGCTCGGCCAACATCGACAAGGAAGACCCCACCAATGTCGCCCTGTTCTTCGGCCTCTCGGGCACCGGCAAGACCACCCTCTCGGCCGACCCCGACCGCTCCCTCATCGGCGACGACGAGCACGGGTGGGGGCCCCAGGGCGTCTTCAACTTCGAGGGCGGCTGCTACGCCAAGTGCATCCGCCTGAGCGAGGAGGGCGAGCCGCAGATCTGGAACGCCATCCGCTTCGGCTCGGTGCTCGAGAATGTCGTCATCGACGACACGACGCGCGTCCCCGATTTCGACGACGGGTCCATCACCGAGAACACCCGCGTCACCTACCCCGTCTCCTTCATCCCCGGCGCCACCATCCCCTCCGTCGCGGGCCATCCGAAGAATGTCATCTTCCTCACCGCCGACGCCTACGGCGTCATCCCCCCCGTCAGCAAGCTCACGCCCGAGCAGGCGATGTACTACTTCATCAACGGGTACACCTCCAAACTCGCCGGCACCGAGGCGGGCGTCACCGAGCCGGTGCCCAACTTCAGCCCCTGCTTCGGCGGGCCCTTCCTCCCACGCCGCCCGACCGAGTACGCCAAGATGCTCGCCGACCGCATCAAGAAGTACAAGGCCAATGTCTGGCTCCTCAACACCGGCTGGACCGGCGGCGCCTACGGCGAGGGGCACCGCATGAGCCTCGCCCACACCCGCGCGATGGTCACCGCCATCCTCGACGGCACACTCGCCCGCGAGACCTGCGACCCCGACCCCATCTTCGGGCTGGCCATCCCCCGCGCCGTCGTCGGCGTCCCCGCCGGCGTCCTCCACCCCGAGGACGCGTGGGAGAGCGCCGACCGCTACCGCGAACAGGCCCGCAAACTCGCCGCCAAGTTCCGCGAGAACGACACCCAGTTCGTCATGTCCGACGAGGTCCGCGCCGCCGGGCCCAAGGGCTGAGCCGGCTTTCGCACCTCGTGTCAGGCCTCGAAAAAAACCCCGGCCAACGCCGGGGTTTCTACTTCTCCCACGCGGCGGTCCCGTGTCAGGGGCACCCGCCCACGAACGCCGTCACGAACGCGGACAGGTCGCCCAGGTCGAACAGCCCGTCGCCCGTCAGGTCCGCGATCGGGTCCTGCGTCACGAACCCGCCCACGAACGCGCTGATGTCCGCCAGGTCCAGCACGCCGAACGGCGCCGCCAGATCCGCCGGGCACGGCGCGTCCCCGATCAGCGCCAGGTCGTCCGCGTCGAAGTCCCCGTCCCCGTCCGCGTCGAGCATCTCGAGGCCCGGCTCGATCGGCTCGGCCCCGTTCTGCTGGAACCGGGCGTGCGCCGCCGAGCGGTCCGCGTCGTCGACATCGCCGTCAAGGTCGTAATCCCCGATGCGGTTCGGCGGGTAGAGCGTCCAGCGGCGATCCGCCGCGTAATTGTGCAGCGTCCGCGTCACGCCCGTGTTGGGCCAGGTGACGACGATCGTCTCCATCACCGACGCGTCGCCCAGGCCCATGTGCACCGTGGTCGGCTCCTGGGCCTTGTAGTTGTGCCCGGCGCGGACCTCGCGGATCAGCGGGCCGTCCGCCGCGGTCCACACGCGCACCTGGGCCCCGATGCCGAACCGGTTCATCGAACCCTCGCCCACGACATCGAACTTCGCCCAGTGGCGCGTCGAGCCCTCGTTGTTGATGAACAGGCGGATCCGCTGGAACTGGTGCGAGATCATCAGGTCGAGGTCGCCGTCGTTGTCCACATCCGCCGTCGCCGAGCAGTACGAGGTCCCGGTCGTCGCGACCCCCATCGATGCGCCGATCTCGCTGAACGGGAACGACCCGGGGTTGCGGTACAGGCTGTTCGCCGCGTTGGCGTTGCAGATGTAAATATCGTCCCAGGTGTCGTTGTCGAAATCGAACGCCACCGTCGACCACCCGAAGATGTACGACGCCGTGCCCGCGTCCACCGCGCGATCGGTGAAGGTCCCGTCGCCGTTGGCCATGTACATGACATTGCCCAGCGGCAGGTTGGTCAGGTACATGTCCAGCCAGCCGTTGCGGTCAAAGTCGCTCAGCGCGATGCCCATGCAGTCGATGTTCGCCTCGGTCCCCGTCAGCCCCGTCACATTCAAAAAGGCGCTGCCGAGGTTCTCGAAGAAGTGGTTCGTGAACGGCTCGGCCGAGCCCTTGTCTGTCCCGAGATACAGATCCGGGTCGCTGTCCGCGTCGTAGTCGAAGAACGCCGCCACCAGCGTCGGGTCCCCCGCCCGCTGGATGCCGACGAACGCGGCCTTCTCCGAGAAGGTCCCGTCCCCGTTGTTCTCGTAGAACGCGTTCTCCGCCCAGTTGTTGTCCGTCCCCGTCCGGTTGCAGACATACAGGTCCAGCCGCCCGTCCGCGTTGCAGTCCGCCCACGCGGTCGAGACCGCCGACCCGGCGTCCGCCACACCGGCCGCCGCCGCGATGTCCGTGAAGACCCAGTTCCCCTCGTTGCGGTAGAAACGGTTCGGGCCCGTGTACCGGCTCAGGTAGATGTCGAGGTCCCCGTCCCCGTCGAAGTCAGCCGCCGAGACCCCCGAGTAATCGGTGTGCAGCGCCATCCGCGGCACCCCGTTGTCGTAGGTCCGCATCGTGAAGTTGCCCGACCCGTCGTTCTCATAAAGCCCCACCCGACCGTCCGACTGCCCCAGCACCAGCGCATCCGGGTCCCCGTCCGCGTCGATGTCGAACAGACCAAGCCCAGAGCCGAAGTGGATCGACCCCACCTGCACCGGGTAGTTGATCCCACGCGTGATCGCCTGCTCGGTGAACGGCGCGGGCGCCCCGGCCCACGCCACACCCGCCATCGCGAGCAGCAATCCGATCGAAGCATTCCGTTTCATCGCACGACCCCATTCCGCGCGGCCCGGCCGCCCCGGGTCGCACGCAGCCAAATGCGTCAGCCGATGGAGCGAACCCCGCTCCCCACTCGCCGAGCGAACGCCCGGACCTTCACACGCTAACACATCACCCCGCCGAGAAAAAGCGCAATCCACGCCCCTGAGCCCCCAACCCCGCCGCGGTTCCGAAAATCTCGCGCGAAACACGGGCCAGTCCTCCTATAAATCCCCGTTCGACACCCGAATTCACCGTCCGCCCCGCGGACACCGGAGATCCCCCATGGCCCGCAACGCCACCCGCACCCCTGTCGTCGGCGGCAACTGGAAAATGAACACCGACCGGGCCTCCGCCGCCGAACTCGCCGCCGCGGTCGCCGCCGAACGGCAGGCGTCGGTCGAGGTCATCGTCTTCCCCCCCTTCCCCTACCTGCTCCAGGTGCGCAAGGTCCTCGACGACGCCGGCGGCGCCGTCGCCCTCGGCGCCCAGGACCTCTGGCACGAGCCCAACGGAGCTTTCACGGGAGAGATCTCCACCGACATGCTCCAGGACTGCGGCGTCCAGGCCTTCCTCGCCGGGCACAGCGAACGCCGGCATGTCATCGGCGAGAGCGATGAACTCGTCAACCGCAAACTCCTCGCGGGCCTCGCCGCGGGGCTCACCGCCGTCCTCTGCGTCGGCGAGACCCTCGAACAACGCGGGGCCGGGCAGACCGACGAGGTGAACTCCCGGCAGATCCGCGCCGGGCTCGCGGGCGTCGCCCCCCAGCAGATGGCCTCGGTGGTCATCGCCTACGAGCCCGTCTGGGCGATCGGCACCGGCAAGACCGCCACCCCCGCCGACGCCCAGGACGCCCACGCCAAGATCCGCGCCCTCCTCGCCGACCTCTACGGGACGGACATCGCCGAAGCCACCCGGATCCAGTACGGCGGCTCCGTCAAGCCCGCCAACGCCGCCGAACTCTTCGGCCAGCCCGATATCGACGGGGGCCTCATCGGCGGCGCCTCCCTCAAGGCCGGCGACTTCCTCGGCATCGTCCGCGCCGCCGCCGAATAGCCCCTCCGGAACCCCTCCGGGCCCGCCTAGACTCCGGGCCCGGCGTGATCGCCTCGCGCCAGATCGACTGGAGTACGGATGGTCCTCACGCTTGCCCAGATCCCCCCTTGGATGATCTCCCTCCTCGCGGTGGTCTTCCTCCTCGTCTGCATCGTCCTCATCCTGATCGTGCTCATCCAACGCCCGCAGGGCGGAGGGCTGAGCGGCGCCTTCGGCGCGGGCGGCGGGGCCGGGCAGACCGCATTCGGCACCAAAACGGGCGATGTGCTCACCCTTGTGACCATCACCCTCTTCGTCCTCTTCGTCCTCGCCGCGGTCGGGCTCAATTTCGCCTTCAGGCCCCCGGCCGCCCCGTCGTCAACGCCCACGGTGCTGACCCCCGAGGCCCAACAGACCCAGCAGGCCACCGAACGCGAGATGCAGGACATGGGCGTTGAGGCCCCCGTTGAAACGCCCGATCCCGCCCAGGTCCCCACACAGGACCCGCCCCCGCCCGGCGGGGACGACACCCCCTGACCATCCCCCCGGGGCCCGGCGACGGGCCCAGCAGGAGCCTTGCGTGATCCGGAGCATGACGGGGTTCGGCGACGCCTCGGTCCGTGAGAACGGCATCGAGCATTGCGTCGAGGTCAAATCGGTCAACAACAAGTACTTCAAGACCATCATGCGACTCCCCGAGTCGCTCCAGCCCCTCGAACCCGAGTTCGAGGTCGCGCTGCGCCGCCGCCTCGACCGCGGCACGGTCACCCTCTCCGTCTCGGTCAGCGACATCTCCGAGCAGGCCGCGTTTGTCATCAACCACCTCGCGCTCGACCACTATGTCGAGCAGGTCAGACGCTCCCGCTCCGTCCAGGCGGGCAACCTCTCGCTCGACCTCGCCGCCCTGCTCACGCTCCCGGGCGTGCTCCAGCCCCCGGGTGACGAAGAGGGCCGCCTCCAGCGGGCCCGCGCGACCCTGATGCCCCTGATCGAGAAGGCCTGCGACGAACTCATCGGGATGCGCACACGCGAGGGCGCCGACCTCCAGCGGGACCTCATCGAGCAGCACGACCTCATCGCCGCCTACCTCGAGCGCGTCGCGGCGCACGCCCCGGGCGTCGTCGCCGAATACGAGAAACGCCTGCGCGCGCGCATCGACGCCCTCCTCGCCGACGCCGAGCTCCGGGTCAACGAGGCCGACCTCGTCCGCGAGATCGCCGTCTACGCCGAGAAGACCGACATCGCCGAGGAGATCACCCGTCTGCGGGGTCACCTCCGCCAGTTCTCCGACCGCATCACCGGCAACGACGGCGCCCCGATCGGGCGCACGCTCGAGTTCCTGACCCAGGAGATGCTCCGCGAGGCCAACACCATGGCCAGCAAGTCCCCCAGCGCCGAGGTCAGCCGCCTCATCGTCGAGATCAAGGGCGCGATCGATCGAATCAAGGAGCAGGTTCAGAACGCCGCGTGAACCTGCCGGGAGTTGCGGCCCATGCCCGGCTCACCGCCCCCTCCGGACAACGACCCCGGCGCCATGACCCGGGCCCAGGTCCTCACGGTCCTCGCCGCCTACGGGCTCGACGGGGCCCGCCGCGTGCGCACACTCCGGGGCGGCAACCCCGCCGCGCCCAAGGCCGTCGCCGACACCCCCTCCGGCCGCTACCTCATCAAACGCCGCGACCCCCTTTTCTCCGACTTCGCCCGCATCCAGGCCGAGCACGCCGCCCAGTCGGCCCTGCAGTCCGCGGGCCTGCCCGTCCCGGCCCCGGTCGCCGCGACCGACGGCACGACCATCCTCGTCATCGGCGGCGCGCTCTACGAGGTGCTCCCGATGGTCGATGCCGGGACCTGGCCCGGCACGCCCGCCGCCGCGCGCGAGGCGGGACGGATCCTCGCCCGCATGCACCTCGTTCTCGCCACGCTCCCCCTCCCTCCGGGCGAGCCCCCCCCGGGGGCCGGGCAGGCCCTCCGGGCCCTCGACCACCTCGGGCGGGCTCTCCCCTCCTCGAGGCCGGCCGTCGACCGTCTGCGCCACGATCTCGAGACCGCGTCGGAGGTCGCCGCCCGGCCGCGCCCGATCCAGCCCATCCACGGCGATTTCCACCCCGGCAACACGCTCTGGCGGGGCGACACGCTCGCCGCCGTCCTCGACTTCGAGCACATGCGGTCCGGCCCTGCGCTCGCCGACGCCGCGATCGCCTCGCTGCACTTTTCACTCGACCGCGCCGGGTCGGACCCCGGGGCGTGGCCCGACGCCCCGAACCTCGATCGGCTCACCCAATTCTGGGCGGGCTACCGCCTCCTTCGCCCGCTCGCCCGGGCCGAAGCCGCCGAGATCCCCCACCTGATGGTCGCGGGCCTGATCGCCGAAGCGGCTCCGCGGGCCTGCCACCCGGGGGGCTTCGGGAGCTTCGGCCCGCAGGCCGTCCTGCCCGCGCTCGCCCGCAACACGGCCTGGCTGATCGACCACGCGGGGGGTCTCGCCGCGGCCGTGTTCCCGGACGACCGTTGACCCGCCCCCCTCCGCGGGGGACACTGTTGCCGATGCCGCACCGCCTCCGCCCCAGCCTCGCCGCTCTTGCTGCCGCCTGCCTTGCCGGGCTCGCGGCGGCCCAGCCGGAGATCGAGTCGCTCCTCGCGTCGCTGGATTCCCCCTCGTTCGAGCAGCGCGAGGCCGCCGAGGCCCGCCTGCTCGCCGACGATGGCCCCTCGCTCGCGCAGATCGAATCGCTGCTGGCCGGGGGCGACCTTTCAGCCGAGCAGCGCCTCAGGCTCGAGTCGGTCGGTCGGGACCTCTTTGCGCGCATGCCGCGCGCCGGCTTGGGCGTCCGCTTCGCCAACCAGCGGGCCGAGCGGGGCGTCCGGCTCGACGGCGTCGTCGACGGCTTCCCCGCCGCCGGGTTTCTCAGGCCGGGCGACATCGTCCTCGCCGTCGACGGGACGCCCGTTTCGAACTCGGGGCACATGGGCGAGGTCATCCTCTCCCACACCCCGGGCGAGACCATCCGTCTGGACATCGCCCGCCCGGTCGGGCCCCCGTTCAACGAGATGGCCGATCCGCCCCTCGAGCAATTGACCGTCGAGGTTCCGCTCGGGCGGTACGACGACCTGCAGACCGGCATCGTGCTCACGCCGAGCCGGCTGGACGGCGCGCTCAAGCAGCGTCTGTCCCGCGCGGGCGTGACGCACGAGCCCGGCACGGTGGGGGCCTCGCTCTCCCCGCTCGCGTGGCTCCACGCCGAGGGCTACGACACCGAGGACGCCTCCGCGCCGTTCAGCGTGTTCCAGCCCGTGCCGGCCTGGCGCGTCGTCTCCTTCGGCGGGCAGCCCGCCTCATGGGTCTCGAGCCTCGAGATGCGCCGCGGCGATCAGGGCACGATGATCCGGCGGGGCAACATCGCCCTGCAGGCCGACGGGATCTACGACGAGATCGAAGAGGCCCTGGCCGGCTACCGCGCCCTCGCGCGGCGTCTGGCCGAGCTCAGGGACGAGATCACCCGCCTCGCCGAGGCGACGCCCGAGAACCCCGCGCAGGCCGTCGCGCGTCTCGAACGGCTTCGGTCTGAGCGTGACGAGATCGAGCGCGGGCTCGTCGAGATCGTGGGCGTGCTCGAACCGGTCAGCCCGATCCCGGGATCGCGCCCCTGACCGAGGCGATCATCTGTTCGACCAGGGCGATGCCGCGGGCCAGCTCGGCCCGCCCGCTCCCGTCGCGCCGGGCGATCGCGACCGCGCGCTGCGCCCGGCTGAGTAATCGTTCACGCGGCGCGGCGGGGGCGTCGGTCGCCAGGTCGGCCATGTTGTCGAGCACATCCGCGAGCTTGACGAGTTTGGGGCGCCACCCCGCGCGCTCGAGACCCTCGTCGTAGACCCGCTCCCGCTCCGGCTCGGGCAACGCCGGGTTCTTGGAGAGGGAGGCGACGCCGTCCGCGACCGAACCGCCGAACGCGTCGGCCAGGTCCTCGTAGTCCGTCGTGGAGTCCTCGATCGTGTCGTGCAGCCAGGCGATGGCGAGCGCCTCGGCGTCGTCGCACCCGAAGAGCACACCGACGGTGGCGGCGACCCGGGCCGGGTGGGCCGCGTAGGGCGTCAGGCCGTCCTTGCGGAACTGGCCCTGGTGCGCCCTCGCGGCGAACGAGGCCGCGCGTCGCCAGAGTTGGGCCGGGTCGGGCTGGGATGAGGCCATGCCGCGGCTCCGGTCACCCGTTGAGACGGGCGACGATGGGCCTCGCGCCCTGGTCGAAGGCGAGTTTCACCTTCGAGGGGTTGCCCCCGTGCTCATCGAAGAGAACCAGTTCGTTGCGTCCCGGGCGCAGCCAGGGCCCCGGGATCCACATCCCGCCCTCGGCCTGCACCTCGGCCCCCTCGCCGGTCGCGCGGAAGTAGCGTCCGAGGTTGTGCCCGTTGACATAGACCTGGCCCTTGGTCATCCCCCCCAGGTCGACACGGAGCGGTCGGGTCGGCGCTTCCGAGAGATCGAAGTCGCACCACCACCAGACCGGGCCCTTCTGCTCGCTCAGGCGGGACTTGGCGACCGCCTCGAACTGGGACTCGTGGGGCATCTCCCACTTCGCGAAGCCCCACTCCGCTTTCGCCGTCAGGTCCGCGGCGCACTCCAGGATCTCGAGCGTTCCGCCCAGCGCCGACGCGAGCTTGGCCATCGTCGATTCGGGCTCGGGCTCCTCGAACGGGGCGAACTCGATCGTGTTGTTCCCGCGGGTGAGCCGCGACTCGTCGAGCAGCAGGGCGAGGCGACCGCCCGGCTCGACCAGGCCCGCGTAGGTCCCGTTGATCAGCACGACCCCGCGGACCGGCGCGGGCCCGAGGCGCACATGCAGCGATGACTTCTTGCGGTGCACGACCTTCCACGACACCCGCTGCGGCAGCGTCGCCTCGTTCTCGCGCATGTGCATCAGGGGCGACTCGTGCTGCAGCGGGATCACGGGCGGCGCGTCCACCACCTCGGGCTTGGGCGCCTTGACCGGGCTCACCTCGTAGACGGGCCCGAACACACCCTTGCGTTCGCCGAGCGAAGCGCCCTCCCAGCAGCGGCCCATGTTGTCCGCCAGCAGCACCAGCGTGACATTGCCCTTCTTCAGCGGGACGCCCAGGTCGCCCGAGGCCCCGGGGCCCTCGCCGAGCACCCCCGCGGGCGCCCCGTCCACCAGCACATGCACCCGGTCCGCCGATTCCGGGATCGCGACGCGGGTCTTCTTCGTCGCGCCCGATTTCAGCGAGACCCGGTACCACCCGTACCCGCGTGCGGTCCCCAGACGCGCGAGGTCCGCCGGGCCGGTGATCGACGCGTAGCGGGGGCTCTCGCCCGTGGCGTGGTCGGTCGTCTCCGCGGCGAGCCACGAGCCCATCGAGACCTTCGCCGACCCGTCGGCCTTCGCCCCGGGAACGGACTTGGTCTGCCCGTCCGCCGTCACGCGGATGCACGACTTGCCCGACGCGATCGGGGTCCCGTCGAGCGTGACCGATTCGGCGCCGACGAACACCGCGCCGTCGGCGAGGAAAGTCTCGTCGATCACATCTTCGGACACGACCACGACCGTGACGCCCTCGAGCCGCTCGACCGCGGGCTTGCGCGACTTGGGCACCTCGATCTCCATCGGCGTGCCGTTGATCGAGAGCGCGCCGACCGTGCCCGCGGGGCCGAAGCAGACGAGCAACTCGCCGGCCGCGTCGAGCACATTCAGCCCGCTGTAGTCCAGCGTCGCGTGCCCGCCGAGGTGGACATCGAACAGGCACCAGGAGACCCGCTGACGGCCCAGGTGCACCCGCAGCGGGGAGCCGTTGGGACGCAGCAGGTCGACCGCCTGGCCCCGGCTCGACCCGGTCTCCGGCGAGTAGATGAACGCGACCGATCCCTGCGAGCCCTCCAGGTGCGTCACCACCGGCCCGCCGCGGGCGAGGGCGGGGGCCTGCACCACGGGGCGGTACTCGGGATCGAACGCGCCAAAGACGCGGGCGAACCGCGTCGCGAAACTCGCCAGCCGACGCACCGGGCCGAAAGTCGGCGACGGCGCCCCGGTCTCGAGCAGCGGCGACTGGATCGTCGACGCGTCCCCCGAGAAGCGGTTCACCCCCGCCTGAGCCATCCCGCCCCAGAACCCGAAGAGGCTCGGCGCGCCGAACGGGGCGATGCAGAACTGGCCCCCGGACGCCAGGGCCTCGGCCAGCCGGCGCTGGAGGTCATAGGGGTCGGCCGGCGCGGCGGGGGGCTCCCCGAGCCGGGGCCATTGCCCGTTCCCGAATTCCATGATCAGCCTGGGCCGACCGGGGCGCACGAACCCGAGCTGCCGCATGGTCGCGAACATCCCGCGGTCCCCGCTCCAGGCATCGATCTGCCCCTCGGCCCCCTGCCAGAGGTTGTTGGAGTTGACGACCGGGACGGTGATTCCCGACTCGCGGAGGTACCGGCTCAGATCGCCCAGGTACGAGCCCGCCTCGTCGTCTCCGCAGGTCCACTCGTGCTCGGCCTGGACCGCGAGCAGCGCCCCGCCCGCCCCGGGCGAGGTGACCTGCAGGTCCTTGATCTGGTCGGACAGGGCGCTGAAGAACCGGCTCACGGCGTCGAGGAAGGGCGCGTTCGCGGCGCGCACGCGCATGCCCTCCTGCTCCATCAGCCAGACCGGGAGGCCTCCCATGTCCCAGGCTCCCCCGGTATAGGGGCCGACACGGAGGATCACATGCAGCCCGAAATCGCGGGCCTGCTTGAGGAAGGCCCGGATGTCGTTCATCCCGGTGAAGTCGTAATGACCCGGACGCGGCTCGATCGCGTTCCAGAGCACCGAGGTCTGTACAGTGTTCAGACCGGCGAGACGGGCCGCGTGCAGGCGGTCGGCCCACAGCTCGGTCGGGACCCGGGCGTGCTGGATCGAGCCTCCGACGATCCAGACCCGCCGGCCGTCGATCTGAAAGCTCCGGCCGTCGAAGGTGACGGTTGCCATGCGCGGGGGCGCTCCTCAGGACCGCGATCGATCTTCTCACCGGCGGACACGCGGTCTGGCTCGGGCGCCGGCGAGGGGGAAGGAGCCAACAATAGAACCCGATCTTCAAAACCGCAAACTTCGCCGCCGAAGCGGGTACCCTCTCCGCGTGAAAACCCACCGATTTCCTGAGATCAGGCCCCGAAGCAGCGCAAAAACGGCCGGTTCTTTTGTTCTGCTCGTTCTCGCGCTTTCTGCCGGGTGCACCGATCCGCTCGCCGGGATCGACCGGAAGACCGAACGCCTGTTGAACGAACGGTCGGCCGTGCTCGGCTCGACGCTCGTGGACCAGCCGGTGTCGCGGGGTTATCCGGACCTTTCGGACCCCGCCCTTCGGGCTCCCCGGCCCGACACCCTCAACCCCGCCGCGGGCGAGCTCGAGGTCCCGCCGCAGCGCGAGGCGCTGTCGGATGCGCAGATCTCCTCCCGCCTGCAGGCGTACGCCGAGCACGCCCTCGGAACAGCGGTCGACCCGGACGGGGAGGCCCCGGTCGCGGCGGCGACATTCTCGATCGACGATGTGTTCCGCGCGGCGCAGCGGACCGGGCGTGAGTTCCTGAGCAACCAGGAGGACTACATCCTGTCGGCGATCCGGCTGCTTCAGGAGCGGCACCTGTGGGGCCCGCGGTTCTTCAACACGACCTCGGGCGAGTTGAGCGGGGAGGGCGACGAGGGCCGGTTCGAGCACGCGAGCCGGATCATCAACACGCTGCGTGCGACGCAGCGGCTGCCGTACGGGGGCGATGTCGAGGCGCAGTGGATCGTGCAGGCGACGGACCAGTTGCGTGACCGGGCGACGGGGTCGTACACGCAGTCGTCGCGCCTGGTGCTCAGCGCGGACATCCCGTTGCTTCGTGGCGCGGGCAGCGTGGCGCGGGAGGACCTGATCCAGGCCGAGCGGGACCTGGTGTATCAATCGCGGACCTTCGAGCGTTCGAGGCGGGAGTTGCTCGTCTCCGTCGCCCAGGACTATTTCTCGCTGCTCGAGCAGGCGAGCGTGATCCGCAACCAGATCGAGCAGATCCGGGGCCTGGAGCGACTTCGGGCGTCCACCGCCGCGAAGGTGGAGGCGGGGCGGCTCCGCCCGTTCCAGAAGGACCTTGCGGAGAACCAGTTGCTGCGTGCCCAGGCCTCGCTGGCGAATCTCCGCGAGCGGTACATCCTGGCGCTCGAGCGGCTCAAGATCCGGTTGGGGCTGGAGATCGGGACGCCGATCGATCTGGCGGAGTTCAACCTGGACATCCCCATCCCCGCCACGAGCCAGGCCGACGCGGCGAACCGGGCGTTGCAGTACCGCCTGGACCTGCAGAACCGGCGCGACCGCCTGGACGACAGCCGCCGGCGCATCCGCAACGCGCGGAACGAGCTGCTCCCCGACCTGGATGTCAACGGGTCGGTCGGGATCCCGACACCCGACGAGGACGCGACGGGCGGGCTCGACATCGACGGCGAAGAACTCGACTACCTCGTCGGGATCTCGCTGAGCCTGCCGCTGGACCGCGAGATCGAACGCCTGGCGCTGCGCAGCCGGATCATCGAGTACGAGCAGTCGATCAGGGATTACGAGCAGTTCCGGGACAATCTCGTCGTCGAGGCCCGGTCGACGGTGCGGAACATCGACCTGGCCCGTTTCCAGTTGCGGCTGGCCGAGGAGCAGGTGCGGATCAACGAGCGCCGCCTTGAGGATCTCAATATCCGCGACGACACGGACCCGCAGTCGATCGTCGACGCCGAGCAGGAGCTCAACGAGGCCCGCAACGCGCGCGATCAGGCGCGCACGGACCTCCGCAACGCGATCCTGAACTACCTGCTCTCGACGGGGCAGCTCCGCGTCGATGAATCGGGCGGGTTCCTTCCCCTGCCGGGGTGGGCGGACGCCGCGGGGCAGGCCGCGCCCCCGGTCAACTGACCATGTCGGGGGTGACGAGGTAGAACTCGTGCTGGACCCAGCGGGGCCCGACCTTGAGGTAGGACCGCCGCCCGGGTTTGAGCGCAAAGCCGCACTTTTCCGCGACCCGTCGGCTCGCCTCGTTGCCGGGCTCGATGCCGCAGTGGACGCTGTGGAGCCCGAGGCCGACCGGCAGGGGCTCGAAGGCGAACGCGACCATCGCGCGCACGCCCTCGGTCGCCAACCCTTGGCCGGCGTGCTCGGCGCCGACCCACCAGGCGGCGTCCGCCTCCCAGGCGAGCCCGCGGGTCACGCTGTTGAGGTGGAAGCACCCGACGATGGTCCCGTCGTGCAGCGTCGCGACGCGGCGCCACGCGTTGCCGGCCTTGTCGCCTTCCCGGCAGAGCCGGAGTTGGCGGTCAAAGAAGGCGTCGTCGGTCTCACCCGGCTCGTGCAGGGGGATCCACGCCGAGAGATTCTCGGCGTTCTGAGCGACCAGCGCGAGATACGGGGCCCGGTCCCCGGGTTCGAGCGGGCGGAGGTCGAGCCGGTCGGTGCGGATCGCGGGCGGCGTCGGGGGTGAGGATGGACCCGGGAGCGATCGCGTCGGGGCGGGGTGCATGCCCCCCGCGATCGGCTGCGGCGGCCCGATCTCCTCAGTTTTGGAGACCCCGGGGGGGGCTACTCGACGGTGACCGACTTGGCCAGGTTCCTGGGCTTGTCGACATCGTGCCCGCGGAGCAGGGCGGCGTGGTAGGCGATCAGCTGGAGGGGCACGACCGCGACCATGGGGCTCAGCGGCTCGGGGCAGGGCGGGATGAAGACCACATCCTCGGCGAGCCGCTTGATGTTCTCGTCGCCCTCGGTCGCGACGGCGATGATGTGCCCGCCCCGGCTGCGGACCTCCTCGATGTTCGACATCACCTTGTCGTACTGCCCGCCCTGGGTCGCGATGAAGACCGCGGGCATCCCGTGGTCGATCAGGGCGATCGGGCCGTGCTTCATCTCCGCCGCGGGCATGCCCTCGGCGTGGATGTAGGAGATTTCCTTGAGCTTGAGGGCGCCCTCCATGGCGGTGGGGTAGTTGTACCCGCGGCCCAGGAAGAGCCAGTTCTCGCGGGCGACATACTTCTCCGTCAGCTTCTTGATGGCGGCGTCCTGTTCGAGCACGCGATCGATGTGGTCGGGCACGCGTTCGAGCTCGCGCATGTACCATGCGGCCTGCTCGGCGGACATGAGGCGGCGGCGGCCCAGGAAGAGCGACATCATCGTGAGGACGGCGACCTGGCCCGTGAAGGCCTTGGTCGACGCGACGCCGATCTCGGGCCCGACGCGGAGGTAGACGCCGGCGTCGGTGTCGCGCGAGATCGAAGAGCCGACGACATTGATCACGCCCAGCGCGAGCGCCCCACGGTCCTTCACCTCGCGGAGGGCGGCGAGGGTGTCGGCGGTCTCGCCCGACTGGCTCACGGCGATGACGACCGTGCCCTCCTCGATGATCGGGTTGCGGTAGCGGAGCTCGCTCGCGTACTCGACCTCCGTCGGGATCTTGGCGAGATCCTCGAAGAGGTACTCGCCGATCATGCCGGCGTTCAGCGCGGTGCCCTGCCCGCAGATGATGACGCGGCGTGAGCGGACGAGCTCCTTGGCGTGGGTCAGCAGGCCCCCGAGGACGATGCCGCCCTCGTTGTGATTGAGGCGGCCGCTCATGGTGCGCCGGAGGGCCTGGGGCTGCTCGAAGATCTCCTTGCGCATGTAGTGCTCGTAGCCGCCCAGCTCGATCTCGCTGAGCTCGATCTCGAGCTGGATGACCTGGGGCGAGAGCTCGATGTTGTCGATCGTGCTGGTGCGCAGCCCGTCGCGCGTGAGTCGGGCGACGGAGTAGTCGTCCAGAGTCATCGCCTGGGTCGTGTGCGAGACGATCGCCGAGCCGTCCGAGGCGACGATGTACTCCCCGTTGCCGACGCCGACGATGAGGGGGCTGCCCTTTCGCGCCACGACCAGTGTGTCCGGGTCGTGCGAGCACATCACGGCGATGGCGTAGGCGCCGGTCACCTCGCGGAGCGCGGCCTGCACCGAGGCCTCGAGGTCCATCCCGTTCTCGGGGGCGAACAGCTCGCTGATGAGCGTGGCGAGCACCTCGGTATCGGTCTCGGTGCAGAAGCGGCGGCCCTTCTCCTCGAGCAGTTTCTTGAGCGAGGCGTAGTTCTCGATGATGCCGTTGTGGACCAGGCAGATCGTGCCAGAGTCGTCCGTGTGCGGGTGGGTGTTCGGGTTGGTCACCGCCCCGTGGGTCGCCCAGCGGGTGTGGGCCATGCCGATCGTCCCGTTGAGGCTTGGCTCGTCGCGGTCGAGTTTCTTCTCGAGGTCTGCGACCCGGCCGATTGTCTTGCAGACATGGGTGCGGCGGTCACCGGTTGATGGGGTCAGCGCCAGCCCGGCGGAGTCGTAGCCCCGGTATTCCAGACGCTTGAGCCCCTCGATCAGGATGTCCCGGCATGGCCTGGACCCGATGTACGCGATGATTCCGCACATGAACGCCCCTCCTGGATTGCCCCTCCGCCACAGATCTTCGGATCGGTGAGCCTACGGCTCAACTTGGCGTCGGGATCGTGGCGTGTGTCCCAAAAGGAGTGGCAATCCCTCAGATCGGGTGTATAAATCGCATGCAGGGGTCGTCAAAAACTTGAGACTGAGTCTCAGTTCACCTAGACTCAAGAGACAGATTCCTGTTTGGCAGGAGAGGTGTGTCGAATCCAAACAGAAACCGTTTCCGGAGGGATAGCCATGAATCTCGTTTCCGTCACCATCCCGCTGCTCATCGCGGGGGCCGTGGTCGCCGCCCCTACCAACCCGTTCACCGAGACCTTTGACGCCGGCGCCAGCAACTGGCTCGGGGGCGATTTCCTGCCGCCGACCGAGTTCGCCAGCGGCGGGATCGGCGACTCGGGGTACATCCAGTCGTCGACGGGGTTCGAGTTCAACGACCCCGAGTCGCTGAATGTCGTCTTCCGCGGCAACAAGAGCTTCTTCCCGGGCGCGGACGCCTCGGGCGGGGCGTTCATTGGGGACTGGATCTCGGCGGGGATCACGAATTTCTCGTTCTCGGTCCGCCACAACATCTCGGTGCCCACGACCTTCTTCGTGCGGTTCGCGGCGGACACCTTCGGGGCACCGTTCCCGGGTGGCGTGGCGGTCGCGTTCCAGCCCGTGTTCGCGGGGCAGTGGACGACGATCTCGATCGACATCAACCCGGCGAACCCCGCGTTCGTGAGCTTCGAGGGCTCGACCTACGAGAGCGTGTTCTCGAACATCGGGTTCATCCAGATCGGCGTGCTCGCCCCGGACGCGCTGCTGGGCGACCCGCGGATCTTCCAGGTGGACCTGGACCATGTGGCGATCGTGCCGGCCCCCGCGGGCCTGCTGGCCCTGGCGCCGGTGCTTGTCGCGGGTTCGCGTCGCCGCCGCTGAATTGGCGGCAATGAGCGGGCCGCCGCGGCGTTGAGCCGAGCGACCCCCGGATGGGCCGGGGGCACGCAAGGAGCCACGCCATGGCATGCCGCCGAATCACACTTCTCGCGCTCGTCGCCGGGTTCTCGGCCTCGAGCGCGTTTTCTTTTGTCGAGCCCGACGCCGACCTGCTCCGGGGGCCCTCGGCCCGGCAGGGCGACCGGCCCGCGAGCCTGGTCGAGCGGAATCTGGACGGGTCGATGCGGCCCGTGGACCTGCCGCCCCCCGAGGCGGCGCTGGAGCTGTTGACGCTGGATGAGCCGACGCGGGCGTCGGTCGATCGCCTGCTCGCGGAGCGGGCGGCCGCGTTCGACGCGATCGTCAAGGCGAACATGGAGACGCTCAACACGCTGGGCAACGACGCGCAGGCGGGCGGGCCCGAGACCCGTCGCGAGCACACGCGGACGCTGATGGAGATGTTCAAGCCGGTGCTCGAGAAGGGCCCGCTGGAGGAGCAGATCGCGGCCGTGCTGCCCGAGGCGACGCGGGACCAATACCGGGCCCTGCTGGCCGAGCACCGCGAGGCCCGGCTCGCGGAGATGCGGGCCCGTGGCCCGCGGGGTGATCGTCGGGGCCCCGGTGGCCCGCCGGACGAGGACCCGATGCTGTTCGAGGGCGAGATGACGCCGCCGCCTGCGGGGCAGGCGGGGCCGCGGGGCGACCGTCCGCAGAGGGCGGGGGCGCGGCTCGGCCAGGTGGAGGAGCTGCGGATCGAGATCCGCCGGTCGGTGGAGCGTGTGACGGGGCAGCGTTCGGACAGGCTCGAGAAGATCGTTGCCGAACTCGGTCTGGACGCCGAGCAGGAAGCCAAGGTCCGTGCAATCTTCCGGGAGAGCGCCCAGAACGCCGGCAACACCGATGATCCTCGGGCGGCCCGGCAGGCGATGATGCAGAAGCTCGCCGAGGTGCTCACCCCGGAGCAGCGGGCGAAGCTGCGCGAGGTCATGGGCGGGCCTGCTCGGCGTGGAGACGCGGGTCCCGCGCGTCGTCGCCAGGCCGCGCCCAAGACCGATGACTGATCGAGGTTCTGCCGGACCATCCCTCAAGGGCGAGCCTGTTCCCGGGCTCGCCTTTGCTTTGCGCGCCTGTTGCGTCGGGAAAGAGCGGACCCGAGAATCCGAAGGAACGGCGGTGTCCAGGGTTCTCGACCGCACGGGCGGAGGAGGCGTCGATGCCGAACATCGCGGTTGTGCTCGTGATTGCCGCGCTGTCTGGGGCGGGGGCGGCCGTCCCGGACGCCGCGGCGCAGGCCGACCCGCTTCGCGGGCCCGAGGTTGGATCCGCCGCCCGGCCCGGCTCGCTGGTGTCTCGCGGGATGAGCGGCGAGCTGCTGGCGCTCGACGCGCCGCCGGCGATCGCGGCGGTTGAGTTGCTCGACCTTGATGACCAGACGCTCGAGCGGGTGCAGGGCGTGCTGGCGGAGCGGGCGGCGCTGGTCGAGGAGTTTGTCTTCGCCAATCTGCGCTTGCTGTCCGAGTTCGAGGGCATCATGACGGCGGGGAGCGTCCCGGACCGGCTCGGCGCGGTTGCCCGGGGGCTGGCGGCGCTTGAGCCGGTGCGGTCGTGGGGCGAGTTGGACGAGCGGATCGAGGCGGTGCTGACCCCCGCGCAGCGGGGGAGGTACCGCGCGCTGATCACCGAGTACGAGTCGGCGTCGCTGCGCCTGGCCCGGGCCGCGGGTGAGGTGCGGCACGCCTGGCAGCACCGGATGGCCCGGCACTGGGCCGACCTGGCGTGGGAGATCGAGCGGGCGGCGGCCCGGGTGCTTCGGGACGATGAGGTCGATTTCGTGGCCCGGCTGGTCGAGCCGCTCGGGCTGAGTTCGGAGCAGGAAGGCCGGATCCGAGCGCGAATCGAGGGCTATCTGTTCGCGTTGGGGCGCCGCCCGACGCAGGCGGACCAGTTCCGGGTGATCGACCTGGTCAAGCGGGAGCTCACGGTCGAGCAGCGGTGGCGGCTGGTGGCGATGGTCCTGCGCGGGGAGCTTGACCCCGAGTCGGGCGGGTGAGGCGGGGCCCGGGCCGGGGCTGTACACCCCAGCGGGCGGCGGGGCGGGGAGATTTGGTCGGTCGTCGAGGGGGACAGTCGCACGCGGTGCTGATATCCTGTGGTGGTTTGCGCGCCCGCGCCGCCCCCTTACCACGGAGCACCCCCCCGCCGTGCCGAAACGCGACGACATCCACACGATCCTGATCATCGGGTCCGGCCCGATCGTCATCGGGCAGGGCTGCGAGTTCGATTACTCCGGGACGCAGGCGTGCAAGGCGCTGCGGGACGAGGGGTACCGGGTTGTGCTGGTCAACTCGAACCCGGCGACGATCATGACCGACCCGGCGTTCGCGGACCGGACCTACATCGAGCCGGTGACGCCCGAGTCGGTGCGGAAGATCATCGAGCGAGAGGCGGCTCTGGGCACGCCCATCGACGCGGTGCTCCCGACGCTGGGGGGGCAGACGGGCCTGAACTGCGCCTGCGCGCTGCACGACTCGGGCGTGCTCGCCGAGTTCGGGATCGAGATGATCGGGGCGAACCGCGAGGTGATCAGCCGGGCGGAAGACCGCGAGGCCTTCGCGCGGGTGTGCGCCTCGGTGAACCTGGCGACGCCCGAGGCCAAGACGGTCACGACGCTCGAACAGGGCAGGGCGTTCCTCGAGCAGGTCGGGCTGCCGGCGATCATCC
>JRYH01001349.1_pt1 | contig 51239 bp, 45 predicted proteins | sample 235351 | NCBI WGS metagenome assembly JRYH01 (sample SAMN03074221, study PRJNA261480) | activated sludge metagenome | biome: Wastewater Treatment Plant; feature: Wastewater; material: Activated sludge; isolation source: activated biomass of a wastewater treatment plant treating wastewater... ...
AGCGCCCGGTGCGACCGGATCGCGCCCCGGCGCCGGCGGCTCCCCCCACGCCCGCGTCCCACCCGGGCGCAGAGGCCGCGGAGCAGGCGACGGGCGACGAGACGGGCACGCGGCGGAAGCGCAAGCGTCGGCGCCGGCGCTCGGCGGGCGAGCCGGGCGCGGAAGCCGCCCAGGCGGTCGACGCCTCATCTGGGCTGTCCTCGGGCGGCGAGGCGACCGGGCCGCAGGAGTCCTCGGCGCCCGGGGCGTCGGACGCGGGTGAGGCTGAAGGCGGGGGCGAGCCAAGAAAGAAGCGTCGGCGTCGCCGTCGGCGTCGGGGCGGGGGCGGCGCGGGCGAGGGCCCGGCCGGGGGGGACCCGGAGGGCGGTGGATCGGCGGATTGAGCGGAGCCGCGATCGGCTCGGCGGGTGACGCGGCCCGCGGCCGCGGGGGGCTTGTCGCGAGGGGCATGAGATGTCGAGGCAGCAATCGCCCCTTGGGCGGGCCGCGGGCGGGTTCAACATCAAGGAAACGCTGATTGCGGTCGTGATCTCGTTCACGATGGCGTTCGTGTTCCGCGGGTTCGTGATCGAGGGGTTCCAGATCCCGACGGGGTCGATGGCGCCGACGCTCCTGGGCAAGCACATGCTGGTGCGCGACCCGGAGAGCGGCTTCGAGTGGACGGTCGGGCCCTGGGATTACGCGGGGCGGGGCCCGGGTGAGGGCGTCCCGCTCCCGGTCCAGGGCGGGGCGCGCGGGCCGATCCGCCTGAACGACCCGATGACGCGCGGGCCGGTGGAGCGGGCGAGCGAGCGGCTCCGCGCGGGCGACCGCCTCTTCGTGCTCAAGTATCTCGAGGGCGTCTACGACCCGCAGCGTTGGGAGGTCGTGGTCTTCAAGGCGCCGCATGTCGAGCCCCAGAACTACATCAAGCGGCTCGTCGGGCTGCCGGGCGAGCAGGTCTCGCTCGTCGACGGCGATGTCTTCTTCGCGCCCGAGGGAGCGCACACCTCGGCGTCGGGCGCCGCGGCGTGGCAGGACCCGGCCTGGCGCATCGCCCGCAAGCCCGAGCGCGTGCAGCGCGCGGTGTGGCAGCCCGTGTTCGACAGCCTGTACACCCCGCCGCCCGGGACGCAGGAGCGCCTCGCGCCCAGCGAGCGGTTCCGCTCGCCCTGGCAGCCGAGCGGGGCGGGCTGGGAGGGCCTGCGCGAGAGCCGGGAGTACCGGTACACCGGCGCGGGCGCGACAATGCTCGCGTGGGACAGCGAGAGTTGGCCGATCGACGACTACACGGCGTACAACCAGCTGCGGGACGGCCCGCAGCCGTTCGACCGTCGGCAGGGGGACGGCACGAGGCCGATCTTCCCGGTCTCGGATGTGCGGATGCACTTCGCGATCGAGCCCGACGCGGGCCCGGTCGCGTTGACGGGGACGCTGGTGGCGCGGGGCCTCGAGTTTCGCGGGGTGATCGACGCGGGCGGGGCACGCGTGGAGATGCGCGACGCGCCGACGCAGGCGGGCGACGACCCGGCGTGGCGCACGCTCGATTCGTCCGACCGCGCGGGGCTGATCGCCAAGGGGCGCGTCAGCGAGGTCGAGTTCTGGCATGTCGACCAGGCGGTGTGGCTCTTCGTGGACGGCGACCTCGTGTGCGGCGGGCCCGAGACGGGCGCGTACGACCTGACCCCGGCCGCCCGCGTGCTCGCGGCGACGGGGCGCCCGCTTGAGGAACTGCTGGCCCTGAACCCCGGGGTGCACGCGAGCGCACTGGCGGACACGCGCCTGTTCCGCAAGGCGAGCCTGAACTGGCGTTTTGAAGGCGGTCCGTTCACGCTGCACCGCGTCGGCGTGGACCGTGACCTGCACTACCAGGTGGCCCGACGGGCCACCCTCGGCGGGCACCCGGACTACTTCCCGACGCTCGGCCCCGACCACTTCATGCTCTGCGGGGACAACAGCGCCTCGAGCCTCGACGCGAGGTTCTGGGACGAGGAGTACCCCTGGATCACCGAGTCGATCCACGACGGCACGCCCCACCCCGGGCTGGTGCACCGCGACCTGGTGATCGGGCGCGCGTTCGTGGTCTACCTGCCCAGCCCGCTGGCGGGGGGGCTGCTGCCGATGTTCGACTTCGGCCGGATGCGGTGGATCTGGTGAGGCGGGTTAGCGACCGCGCCGGGTGACCACGCCGAGCCCGCCCATCCCGACGAGCGCGACCGAGCCCGGGGTCGGCACCAGGTCCAGCGCGGCGTTGTCGAGCGCCGGCGCGGGGGCGAGCGGGCCGCGGAGCGCGGGTGAGGGGAGTCTGCGGAAGTAGTCCGCGTCAAGGTCCCAGAAGTCATGGCCCGGGCGTGCGACAGGGGCGAGGCGGAAGATCTCCGCACGGCTGACCGCGAACAACGCGCCATCGTCGGGGCGAGCGTCGAGCGCAGCGCCCGCGGCGGCGTTCATCACGAGGCCCGCGTCCATGGGGCGGACGGCCATCTGCGGGCTCGCCTCGAGCCCACGCTCTGCCTGTTCGGGGGAACGCACCGGGCCGGCGGTGGCGAAGGACGCCGCCGCGGCGAGCAGCACCAGGCCCGCGGCCTGGGTATGACGGACCATGTTTGGATCTCCCTCTCGAGTTCGGGGCAATCATGGCACGCGCCGGGAGGATGACAAGGCGCCGTCAGTGATTTCGCGCGATGACAACAGGACGGCCGTGCGTGCTGTGGTGCACAGACCTTGATGTGGGGTGGGCCGGGCGCACGCGATCCGGTCGGCCTTTCGAGCGTTCGGCGGTACATTGAGGCGATGAGGCCCCTCCGGCTCGCCATGCTGTGTGCGGCGGTCGTGCTCGCGGGTTGTCGCGGGCCGGGCGGGTTCGCGCACGAACGGGTCACGGTGATCGGGCCCGGCGCCGCGGCGGCGGCGAGCGGCGAGCGCGTGCTCTGCGTCGCGGCGATCCACCCTTCGGCGCCGCTGAGCGAGCTGGTGGCGTCGTTCAACGCCGAGGTCCCCCGCGGGGGTGTCGTGCTCGAGGCGCGGGCGCCCGCGGGGGAGGGCCCCTGGCTGGTGCTGGCGGAGTGGGGCGAGGTCGGGGCGGCCCGCGCGCGCGCAACCGAGGGCCCGGGGGCGCGTGTCGCGGTGGATGAACTGCTCGTCGATCCGCCGGCGCCATCGGCCGAGGTGCGGGTCGTGGCGGTGGAAGCGCCCGGGGCGTGGGTATCGCGGCTCGATGTCACCGCGACGCGTCGGAACGCGGGCGCGGACCTGCGGCCCGCCCGGGGGCGGCGCGTCGAGATCCCGGTGCGGTTCGTGTCGCAGGCGACCGACGACCCGGCGCTCAAGTCGCGGCTGTGCAGCCCGAGCTCGCTCGCGATGCTCGTCGGGCACCGCCTGCCCGGGATCGACCGGGCCCGGCTGGTCGAGTTGTGCCACGACCCGCGGCACGATCTCTTCGGGGTGTGGCCCCGCAACATCCAGGCGGCGGCGGCCGTGGGCGTGCCGGGGGCGCTGGTGCGCTTCGACGGGTGGGGCGAGGTGCGCGCGCACCTCGAACGAGTCGGGCCGATCGCGATCAGCCTCACGGCCTACGAGGGGGAGGTGGGGAACATGCCGTACGACCCGGGCGGGGGGCACCTGGTCGTGCTCTGCGGGCTGACGGCCGAGGGCGACGCGATCGTGCTCGACCCCGCGTTCTCGACCGAGGCCGAGGCGAGGCGGGTCTATCCGGCGCGCGACCTCTCTCGGGTCTGGCTCCAGCGCAAGCGGGGGACGGCCTACGCGCTGTTCCCGGTGGGCCTGTCCGCGCGGTCTGCGACCGACGCGGCGGCGTTCGATCGCCTCGGCTCGCCGTAGCGGACCCACTCCAGGCGGAGCCCCTGCGGGGGGAGGGTGGGACCGGCCTGGCGGCGGTCCTTGGAGGCGATGATCTCGGGGACGCGGTCGGGGTCGATGCGGCCCCGCCCGACCTCCATGAGGGTGCCGGCGATGATGCGGACCATGTTGTAAAGAAAGCCGGATCCGGAGACTCGGATCTGGAATCGGGACTCGTCGCGGGCGGGGGGGCCGCGGTGGTCCGGGGCGGACCAGGGCTCGACGCCGCAGGCGTAGACCGTGCGCACGGTGGTCTTGCGGCCGTGGTTGATCTGGGCGAATGCGGCGAAGTCGTGCTCGCCTTCGAGCCGGCGTGCGGCGGCCTGCATGGGGGCGAATTCGAGGGGGTGCCAGGTGTGGAAGACGAAGCGGCGGTCCCAGAGGGGGCGGGTCGGGCCGCAGACGATGCGGTAGGTGTACTCCTTGGCGACGGCGTCGCCGATGGGGTCGAAGTCGGGGTGGGCGATCTCGGCGTTGAGGCAGAGGACATCGCGCGGGAGTTCGCTGTTGAGCGCGCGGACGAGGGCGTCGGTCCCGCGTTCGGGGGGCCAGCCCTGGCCCTTGGCGGGGTCGGCGAAAGAGGTGAAGGCGGCGACCTGGCCCCCGTGCGTGCCGTCGGGGAACCGGCCCCCGGCGTGAACGCCCGAATCGGTGCGGCTGGCGCCCATGAGGACGACGCGTTCGCGGCAGACGGCCTGGACGGCCCGCTCGACGACATGCTGGACGGTGCGCATGGCGACGCGCCCCTCGGCGATGTCGGGGGGGGTCGAAGCGACCAGTTCGGGGTGCTCCGAGGCGGGGGGCTCCTGCTTCTGCCATCCGTGGAAGTCGGTGCCGTCGTAGGCGAGGGTGAGTTTGTAGCGGGTGGGGGGCACCGGGGGGTCTCGGGTGGGAGTCAGAGGCCCCGCTCGAGTTCGCGGACGCGGGCGCGGACCCTGGTGCGGCTGGGGAGGGTCATGCGGTCGAGGATGAGGACGCCGTCGAGGTGGTCGAGTTCGTGCTGCCAACAGCGGGCGAGGAGCCCGGCGGCGCGGCGGGTGTGGCGGGCGCCGTCGGGGTCGGTGTAGGACATGGTGACGGCGGTGGGGCGGATGACATCGCCCAGGATGCGTGGGAGGCTGAGGCAGCCCTCCTCGGCGGCCTCGGGGCGTCCTTCGAACTTTTCGATGACGGGGTTGATGTAAATCTGGGGCCCCTGGGTGGCGGTGGGGGGGTCGTCGTCGGGTGAGCGGTGGTGCTCGGGGTCGTCGTCGGGGGGGACATCGACGACGAAGAGTCGCCACGAGAGGCCGACCTGGGGGGCGGCGAGCCCGATGCCGGGGGCGTCGTGCATGATCTGGATCATGCGTTGGGCGACGGCGAGGATCTCGGGGGTGGGGTCGATCTCGTCGGCCCGCTGGCGGAGCACCTCGGCGGGGTAGTTGTGGATGTGGAGCGTCGACGGATCCACCGGCATGCCCCATGATACCCCGCGCGGGGTCCGTCCCGGCGCTAAACTGCCGGTCGGGGTCGGTGGGGTCGGCGTGAAGTAGGGAGTGCTGGGCATTGGCGTTATTCGGCAAGAAGAAGGGTGACGACGGGGACTCTGGCGATCAGTCTGGAGAGAACGCGTTCTCTCCGCAGAAGGCGCAGGTCTTCTTTGATCGCGCGGGCACGGCGCACGACACGCTGAACTATCAGTACGCGGTTCAGTTGTGGCTGAACGGCCTGGCGCAGGACCCGACGAGCGTGCCGGGGTTCAACGGGTTCCTGAACTCGGTGTCGGCGTTCGTGGAGGAGGAGGGGAAGAAGGCGAGCCCCAAGGAGATCCTCAAGGGTCTCCAGGGGCAGGGGAAGATCCTGAAGTTCCAGCAGGCGCTGCTGGCGTGGGGGATGACGCCCTCGAACGGATCGGCGACGCTGCGGGCGGCGGAGGCGTCGGCGTCGCTGGGGCTCAAGGAGATCACGGAGATCCTGGGGCGTCGGGCGCTGGGGTTCGCCAAGCAGGACGAGAAGGCGAAGAAGGATGTGTATGTCAAGCTGCTCGATGTGTTCGAGCGGGCGGGTGCGTTCGAGCTCGCGGTCGAGGCGGGGCAGATCGCGGTGAACCTCGATCCGTCGGACGGTCAGTTGGCGGCTCGGCTGAAGGAGATGTTCGCGTCGGCGACGATCCAGCGGGGGCGGTTCGAGGAGACGGCGGGGCAGTCGGGGGGGTTCCGGCACAACATCCGTAATGTCGAGAAGCAGGCGCAGCTGGAGGCCGAGGATTCGATCGTCAAGACCGAGGACACCAAGGAGCGGATCCTCGCGGCGAAGAAGTCGGATTACGAGCAGCGTCCGACGGACACGGCGGCGATCGAGGCGTACGGGCGGGCGTTGCTGGACCGGGGCAAGCCCCAGGACGAGTTGAAGGCGCTGCTGCTGTACCAGAAGGCGTTCGAGGACACGCGGCAGTTCCGGTTCCGGCAGCGGCAGGGCGAGGTGCAGCTGCGGGTTGAGCGGCGGAAGCTGCGGACGCTGCGGGCGAAGCTGGACGCGAGCAAGGACGACGAGTCCCTGCGGGCGCAGGTGTCGGCGGCCGAGGCGGCGCTGCTCGACAAGGAGATCGAGGAGCTCCGGCTCCAGGTCGACAACTACCCGACGAACCACGGGCTGAAGTTCGAGTTGGGCAAGCGGCTGCACCAGAAGGGCGAGCACAACGAGGCGATCGGGCTGTTCCAGAAGGCCGAGGAGGACCCGCAGCACCGTCGCGCGGTGCTGCGGTACAAGGCCGAGGCGTTCCTGGCGATCGACTGGGCGGACGAGGCGGTGACGACCTATCGCGCGGCGCTGCAGGGGATCGTGGACGAGGGGAGCGAGCTGGCGATGGAACTGCGGTACGGGTTGATGTGCGCGCTGCAGGAGAAGGCGGAGAAGGACCGCGACCTGGACGCGGCGGAGGAGTCGGACCGGCTCGCGTCTGAGATCGCGATGAAGCGGTTCGACTACCGGGACATCGTGGACCGTCGCAGGCAGATCAAGGACCAGATCAAGGCGCTGCGGGGGTGATCGGTTTTCGGCGGCCGGCGTGGCGAACGGGCAGCGGGGAGCAACGGGCCCCGGAGCCCGACCGGTCGATCTTCGGTTGCTTCGATTGAGGACGGGTAGGGCTCAGATCCGGCCCGGCGCTGACGCTTCGGGCTCTTTCGTGCGAGCACTCGGGCTTGGGACGCGGAATGACGAAGGCGACGGCGATCATCCCGGCGAGGTTGGGCTCGACGCGGTTCCCGCGGAAGGCGCTGGCGGACGAGACGGGCAGGCCGATGGTCGTGCATGTCTGCGAGCGGGCGGCGGTGGCGGAGCGCGTGGGGCGCGTGGTCGTGGCGACGGACGCGGAGGAGATCGCCGTCGCGGTGCGCTCGCACGGGTTCGAGGCGGTGCTGACTGGAGAGCACGAGAACGGGACGAGCCGGGTGGCGGAGGCGGCGGCGCGGCTGGGGCTCTCGGGTCGGGACGAGATCGTGAATGTGCAGGGGGACGAGCCGGAGATCGAGCCCGGGCTGATCGACGCGGCTCTGCTCTCGCTCGGGGTGCGGTTGGGCTCGCCTTGGGAGGTCGAGGGGGCGCCGCGTCCGGTCGACGGGACCCATGCCGCGGTGGGGACGGTGGCGGCCCCGTTCCGGGAGGGCGAGGATCCGTCGAACCCGAACATCGTCAAGGCTGTGGTCGGGTTGGTGGACCCGGGGAGCGGCGTGGGGCCCGGGCTTTATTTCACTCGGGCGGCGGTTCCGTTCGTGCGGGATGGCTCGGCGCGGGTGGGGCCGCTGAAGCACATCGGTCTGTATGCGTACAGCGTTGCGAGCCTGCGTGGCTACCTTGGGTTGGCGCCGACGCCGCTGGAGCGGTGCGAGTGCCTGGAGCAGTTGCGTTGGCTGGAGCACGGGCTGCCGATCGCGGTGGCGGTGCGTGAGGCGGCGCACCACGGGGTGGACACGCCGGAGCAGTACGCGCAATTTGTGAAAAGGTGGCGTGAGGTCTAGGAATCCGGCTGCACCGGGGCGCGGGTCTTTGGTACGATCGGATATGCCCCACTCGGTTCTGCCCCCCCCCTCCCGCAATCCGTACGCCGTCGGCGGGCGTCGCCCCGTTGATCCCCGGCAGCACCCGGTCGCGCCCGACGACCCGGGGGACGAGGGCGGCGTGGGCGGCTCGGGCCTTCTGGCGAGGGCGCGGCACAGCCGGTCGACGATGACGGAGTTCTATTCCCCGATCCCGGACGGGTACCGCCCGGGGTACCACAAGTATGTCTTCGTTGTCGGGACGGTGATGAGCGGGCTGGGGAAGGGGATCTTCGCGTCGAGCCTGGCGAAGATGCTCAAGGACAAGGGGCTGACGGTCGCGCCGATCAAGATGGAGGGGTATCTCAATTTCGACGCGGGGACGCTCAACCCGTACCGGCACGGCGAGGTGTTCGTGCTGGAGGACGGGACCGAGTGCGACATGGACCTTGGGACCTACGAGCGGATGCTCGACCAGAACCTGACGCGTCGGAACTTCGTGACGAGCGGGCAGATCTACTCGGAGATCCTCGACCGGGAGCGTCAGGGGGTGTACCTGGGTCGGGATGTGCAGATGATCCCGCATGTGACGGGCGAGGTGAAGCGCAAGCTGCGCGAGCTGGCGCTGCGGGGGGACGGGAACAACCCGGCGGATGTGGTGTTCGTGGAGGTCGGCGGGACGGTGGGGGACTACGAGAACGGGTTCTACATCGAGGCGCTGCGCGAGCTGGCGTTCGAGGAGGGGCCCGAGTCGTGCTGTTTCGTGGCGCTGACCTATGTGATCGAGCCGAGCACGCTGGGGGAGCAGAAGAGCAAGGCGGCGCAGCTGGGTATCAAGCGGCTGATGGAGGCGGGGGTGCAGCCGCAGGTGATCGCGTGCCGCGCGGGCAGGCCGGTCGAGAACACGGTGCTCGAGAAGATCGCGATGTTCAGCAATGTGCCGATGCGTCGGGTGTTCAGCATGCACGACCGGGAGAGCATCTACACGATCCCGGACGAGATGCGGGTGCAGGGGCTGGACCGGGAGATCCTGAGCATCCTGGGGCTGCACGACCGGGTGGATGTGGTGCACGAGGACCAGGCGCGGATCAGGTGGCGTGGGTTCGTGGACCGGCTGACGGCGCCGAAGTCGCGTGAGATCACGGTCGGGATTACCGGCAAGTACGCGGAGCTGCGGGACGCGTACGCGTCGATCGACAAGTCGCTCGAGCACTGCTCGGCGCACCTCGAGGTGAAGATCCACCAGCGGTGGATCGACACGACGGACCTGACCGGCGCGAATGTGGGCGAGCGCCTCGGGGGGCTCGACGGGGTGATCGTGCCGGGGGGGTTCGGGTCGCGCGGGGTGGAGGGGAAGATCGCCTGCGTGCGGCACTGCCGGGAGCAGAAGGTCCCCTACCTGGGGATCTGCCTGGGGTTCCAGGTGGCGGTGATCGAGTTCGCGCGGCATGTGCTGGGGATCGCGGACGCGACGAGCACGGAGTTCGACCCCGAGTCGAGCTCGGCGGTGATCAGCGAACTCCCCGAGCAGAAGAAGATCGAGGGGCTCGGGGGGACGATGCGGCTGGGGGCCCAGGAGGTTCGGATCGAGCCGGGGACGCTGGCGTCGTTCCTGTTCGGCGAGCAGAAGATGATCCGGCAGCGGTTCCGGCACCGGTACGAGGTGGAGCCCGCGTGGATCGAGCGGCTCGAGGCCGGCGGCATGATCTTCTCCGGGCGGCATCCGGATGTCCCGATCATGCAGGTGCTCGAGTTGCCGCAGGAGGCGGACCCGGACCGGCCCGCGGTGAGCCACCCGTATTTCATCGGGGCGCAGTTCCACCCTGAATTGACGAGCCGGCCGCTGAACCCGCAGCCGCTGTTCATGGGCCTTGTGGCGGCGGCGCTGCGCGTGCGGCTCGGGGCGGAGGGGCAGGAGTGGGAGCGGGTCTCGCGGAGCCGGCCGCTGTCGAGGTGGCTCCGGGACCAGAAATCGGGGCAGGCGGTGTGACCGGCGGGGCGGCGTGGGCGTGGGGCGGATTCGTTGACGCTGGACCCGGCGAGGCCTAAAGTCCCGCTCGATTGCGGGGTAGAGCAGTCTGGTAGCTCGTCGGGCTCATAACCCGGAGGTCACAGGTTCGAATCCTGTCCCCGCTATTCCCGAGCCGGTTGCAAACGCGACTGGCTCACCGGTTCACGACTGACGCCGCCGAGAGACCTCGGCGGCGTTGTCGTTTTCAGGGCCAGTCTCCGCAAGGGTTTAAAGCAGCGGTCAATCCGGGGCCGGGTCTCCGCTCGGCGGCAGGTCATAACCGTGCTCGGGGCGTGGCCGACCGATCGGGGCGTTCTTGCCGCCAAAGTCTCTGTGTCTCTGGTTCGGGCGGGTGCCGGGGTGAAGGGCTCTTCGTCTCTGCTAGGCGGTCCGCAAGGGCCTGTTTCGGGCCGGGGGTAGAGGGTGAGCCTTATCGTCCCACCGACAAAGCCTGAGCTCCCACCGCCTAGATGGCCAATGGCTGGGCCGTCAATACACGGAGCGACCCGCGTGAAGCACATTGAAGATTTCGGAGACCAGCGCAACAAAGGGTGGTGTGTGTACTGCGGCGGTGTCGGCGAAACGCGAGACCATGTTCCGTCCAAGGTCCTGCTCGACGAGCCGGTACCGGAGCAGCTCCCCCTCCTGCCCGCGTGCACCCGCTGCAACCGAGACTCCTCGCTCGATGAAGCCTATTTCGCGTGCCTTGTCGAATGTGCCCTGACCGGTTCGGTGGACGCCGCCAAGGGACGAGCCAAGGTCGGCAAAGTCTTGGATCGATCGGCTGCCCTCGCAGCCCGTCTTGCTGCTGCACAGTACGATCGCGATGGCGAATCCGGCTTCAATCCAGAGCCTGACAGGGTCCGCGCGATCATCTTGAAGCTTGCACGAGGTCACGCCGCTTTCGAGAACAACGAACCTCGTCTGGATGAACCGGAGTCCGTTCACTTCCTCCCATTCACAGCGATGAGCGAACAGGATCGCGAAAGATTCGAGACCGGCACACATCACGATGGATTGGTGGTGTGGCCGGAAGTCGGCAGTCGGGCGATGACAAGAGTGCTTACCGGGGACGATGTCGGGCCGGGCGGATGGATCATCGTGCAACCCGGTATGTACCGTTACAGGGTGGAGTGGATCGACGGATTCCGCGTCCAGATTGTCATTCGTGAGTACCTAGCAGCCGAGGTCACTTGGGAGTAAGCGGCGCGACGAATCCATGGGGAACGATCTGAGCGGTCTTATAGCGGCACTTTCGGGCAGAGTGCAGAGCGTGAACCTGATCGTTCGATGTACCAGCGGTGAAGTGTCTGCGCACCCCATGGGCGCGCGGCATAGGTGACATCAGGGCGGCGTCTCGAGCACGCGGCCCGTGAGGTCACGCGATGCCCAAGCACTATGCCGACACGACGCGCAATCCGGACGCGATGACGACCGACGAGTCTCGCGGCGAGGTCGCGGGCCGTCCGGCCCCCGGGGCGCGTGCCGCCGCGGCGGGCGAGCAAGCGAACGGTGCAGGTGGGATTCGAACCCACGAAACCCTGACGGGTTTACCGGTTTTCAAGACCGGCGCCTTCAACCGCTCGGCCACCGCACCTCTGCGGGGCCTTGGGCCCCGTCCGCCGGAACCATAGGCCGGGGCGGTACACTCGCCTGTACACAGGCCGACCCCGATGCAGACGCTCTCGGACATGATGGCATCTCTGGCCGATCCGGCGACGCGGCACGCGGTGATCGTTCATTTCCCCGTGGCGGTCGCCTTTCTTGCGCCAGTTCCGCTGGTCGCGTCGATGGTCCTGGGGCGGAAGAACCTCGCCCCACGATACGCCGCGATCGCCGCGTACGCGTTCCTCGCCGCCGTTGCCTTCGCCGCCTCGTGGAGCGGCGGGGCCGCCGCCGACGGGGTGGGCGACGCCCCCGCCGAGGCCGGCGCGGTGCTGCTGCGGCACGAGCGGATGGGCGAGCGCCTCTGGATCTTCGCGGCCGCGACGAGCGCCCTCGCCGCGGGCGGGCTCATTCGAAAGCGCCCGCTCGCCCTGACCGCGTCGTCCCTGGCCCTCGCGGGGGCGGTGTGCACCGCGGGGTGGGTGGCGGTCACCGCGCACCACGGGGGCACGCTGGTCTATCGTTTCGGCCTTGGCACCCCTCATCCGGTGTCCGCCGCCGCGGGGTCGCCGGGCGAGGCGCCGGTTCCGGCCGACCCGCGTGTCTCGCATTTTCTTGACCGGGTCAAGCCGGTCCTGACCGATCGCTGCATGCGTTGTCATCGCGCGGGGCGTGAGGAGGGCGGGCTCGTGCTCACCTCGATGGAGGGGATCCTCCGCGGCGCCGAGCACGGGCCGGTGCTCACGCCGGGCAACCCGCTCACCAGCACGATCTACACCACGATCTCGGGTCTGCACCCTCGGCTGCGCATGCCCAAATCGGGCAAGGAACTCACCCCCGATCAGATCGAGGCGATCCGGGTCTGGATCGAGCAGGGCGCGGTGTGGGCGGAGTGACCCGGGCCGATCGGGCGCTGCCCCATCGATTCGGTGAAGCCCGAACACGCGATCCGCGGGGGCGCGCGTCCAAACGGATCCGGCTCGTCCCTTGTCGGTCGACCGATTCCCCGGACTTCAGGATTGCTCGCGGCCGCCCCCATCGGTAGATTGCTCGCAACTCGTCGCGGCCGATTCCGGTCGTGGGTCTCACCCCGAGGTCTCTGCTCGCGGGTGTTCGAATGTCTCGGCGTCCGCGTTCGCGGGCGTCGGCGTGAGGAGTCTTCCCCATGAGGCGTGTTGCTCGTTTCGGAGCGTGCGTGGCGGCGTTGCTGTTCGGTCAGGCCGGGGCTGCTCCCCAGGCCCTGATGACCCCCGAGGAGGCCTCCGCGGCGCTCGCCCGCGGCAAGGCCGCGCTGGAGCAGGACCCGGCCCTCGCGGCGATCCCGGGTCACCTGCTCGTCCGGTTCACCATCGACGAGGCGCCGCTCCGCGCCGTCGCGCGGGACCTGGTCGGGGCGAGGCTCATCCGGCAGTTGAAGGGTGTCGAGGGCCTCGAGCATCTCGAGGTCGGGATGCCTCTGGACCGGGCCGCGGCCTTGCTGAGCGCCCTTCCGTTCGTTGACTACGCCGAGCCCGACTATGTCGTTCGCCCAGTCGCTCAGCCCAACGACACCTACATCGGGCTGCAGTGGGGCATCCACAACACCGGGCAGAGCATCCGGAATGTGACCGGCATCCCCGACGCCGACATCGACGGATTCGAGGCGTGGGATACCCGCACGAGCGCCGCCGGCGTGGTCGTCGCCATCATCGACAGCGGGACGCAGTGGTCCCACCCCGATCTGGACGGCAACATCTGGGACAACGCCGATGAGATCGCCGGCAACGGCATCGACGACGACGGCAACGGGTATGTCGACGACATCCGCGGCTGGGACTTCTACAACAACGACAACAACCCCGACGACGGCGACGGGCACGGCACCCACACCGCGGGCACCGTCGGCGCCGAGGGCAACAACGGCGCGGGCGTGGCGGGCGTCGCGTGGGATGTGCAACTCATGCCGCTCCGCTTCATCGGGCCGTTCGGGGGCTCGACCTCGGACGCGATCGAGGCGGTCAACTACGCCGTCGCGAACGGCGCCCGCATCTCCAACAACTCGTGGGGCGGCGGGGGCTTCTCGACCGCGATGCGGGACGCGATCGCCAGCGCCCGCGCCAACAACCACCTCTTCGTCGCCGCCGCCGGCAACGACGGGGTCAACACCGATTCAAGCCCGCACTACCCGTCGTCCTACACCGAGGACAACATCATCTCCGTCGCCGCGACCGACAACCGTGACAACATCGCCGGTTTCTCCAACTACGGCGCGAACTCCGTCGACCTCGGCGCGCCCGGCGTGGACATCGCCAGCACCTACACCGGCTCGTCCTATGTCTGGAACAGCGGGACCTCGATGGCGGCCCCCCATGTCGCCGGCGCCGCCGCGATCCTGCTCGCGCACAACCCCTCCTGGTCGTACGCCCAGATCCGCGATCGCCTCTACCAGACCGTCCGCCCGACCAGCGCCATGAGCACGCGGACCTCCACCGGCGGCGTGCTCAACCTCGCCGCCGCCCTCGCCGGCGGTGGCGGCGGGCCCTCCAACACCCCCCCGACCGCGGCCATCGGCTCGCCCGCGAGCGGCTCGACCTTCACCCAGGGCACGGCCGTGTCCTTCAGCGGCAGCGCCTCCGACGCCGAGGACGGCAACATCTCCGCCTCGCTCGTCTGGACCTCCAGCCGCGACGGGCAGATCGGGACTGGGGCCTCCTTCTCGACCTCGGGCCTGACCGTCGGCACCCACACCATCACCGCCAGCGTCTCCGATTCGGGCGGGCTGGCCGACGCCGACACCATCACGCTCACGATCGAGTCGAACCAGCCCCCGGCCTCGCCCCCCGCGACCCCGGGGCGGCCCACTGTTACCGCCCTTGGCGGGGGTTCGGTGCTCGTGTCCTGGGCGGACAACTCCAACAACGAGACCTCGTTCGAGGTCCAGCGGCAGGAACGCGTCGGGCGCACCTACACCAACACCACCACGGTCGCGACCGTCGGCGCCAATGTCACTTCCACGAATGACAACCCGGGCAGCGGCCGGTTCCGTTACCGCGTCCGGGCGCTCAACAGCGCCGGCGCGTCCTCGTGGAGCTCCTGGCGCACCGTCACGGTGAACTGATCAGCTCCCGACAACCCGGACAGCGCAAGGGAGCCCCTCGGGGGCTCCCTTGTTCGTCGGGCCCGGTCAGACCGATCTCTAGTCCAATTTGTGCTCGGTGCCCGCCGTCATCTCGCAGAGTGACAGCGGATCGGGACGGCCCATGCCGTCCTCTCGTGGTTCACTCTTCGAGATGAGCCACGGCACCGACGCCAGAGGACGACCGGGAACCCGTAATCACTTGATCTCGATCCGCCTGGGTCTGGCGCTCGCCGCCTTCGGCAGCTTCAGCGTCAGCACGCCGTCGAGCAACTCCGCGTCGGCCTGGTCCTGGTCGACCGCCGCCGGCAGCGCGATCCGACGGCTCACCGAGCCGAACCGCCGCTCCCGCCGGTAGAACCGCTCCCCGGTCTCCTCGCGGGTTTCCTCCTGCTTGGCGCTGATCGTCAGCACCCCGTCGTTGACCTCGATCGAGACATCCTCGCGCTTGTAGCCCGGCAGCGAGGCCTTCACGACGATGTACTCCCCGTCATCGGCCACATCGAGCGCGAGCGTCCCCTCGTCCACGCCGCTCGACTCGCTGAAGAACGGGTCGCGCAGCATCGAACTGAACAGCCGCTCAACGGGGGTGAACACCGGATCACGACGCATCAACTGGCTCATGGCTTCTCCTTTCCGCCCGGCACAAGGGGGTCTGCACGCCCCGGCCCGGATCGCCAAGAATTGGGGCAACGGGCGTGCCAGTCGCCGCCCCCCTCGCCACCGAGGGGGCGGCCCGCCCGGTGCCACGCCGGCGCCCCCGTGCCGCCCCGGGTGTCGGATTGGCAGCCCCCGGATCACCGGCCCGATAGCATGGCCCCATGGCCGAACGCATCCGCATCACCGAGGTCGCGCCGCGCGACGGGCTCCAGAACGAGCCCGGCGTGATCTCCACTCCGGACAAGGCCGAGCTGGTCCGTCTGCTCGCCGCCTCGGGCGTGGACGAGGTCGAGGTGACCAGCCTGGTCAGCCCGAAGTGGGTGCCCCAGTTGGGGGATGCCGAGGCCTTGCTCGACGCGGTGGCCGCCGGCAAGCCGCGGGGCGTCTGCTATTCGGTGCTCGTCCCGAACGAGAAGGGCCTCGAGCGCGCGCTCGCCGTGGACGAGCGGCACGGCGGTCGCCTGATCGACAAGGTCAGCGTGTTCACCGCGGCGAGCGAGTCGTTCTCCCGGAAGAACACGAACGCGACGATCCGCGAGACGATCGAGCGTTTCGCGCCGGTCATCGAGCGGGCCGGCGCCGTCGGGAAGCGCACCCGGGGGTATGTCTCTTGTGTGGTGCGGTGCCCGTATGAGGGGGAGATCGACCCGAAGCGCGTGGGGGAGGTCTGCGCCATGCTGCTCGAGATCGGGGTCGATGAGCTTGATCTGGGCGACACCATCGGCGCCGGGACGCCCGAGACCATCGCCCCGCCGCTGCTCGCCGCGATCGAGGCGCTCGACGGGAGGGCCGTCAACGGGTTCGGCGAGCCAACCCTGACGCTGCACCTGCACGACACCTTCGGACACGCGGCGGCGTGCGCGCGGGAGGGCGCGATGCTCGGCGTGCGCTCCTTCGACGCCTCCGCGGCGGGGCTGGGCGGGTGCCCGTTCGCTTCGACCGGGGGGCGGCGCGCGCCGGGCAACATCGCCACCGGCCTGCTCGTGCGCACGCTCGAGGGCGAGGGGTTCGAGACGGGGGTGAACGGCGCACGGCTCGCGCACGCCGCGGCGTTCGCCGAGCGGGTTGTCGCCGCGGCGCGGCGCGGGGGTGGTGCGTGATCCGCGTCGAGGAGGGCGCCGGCGTGCGCACGATCTCGTTCGACCGGCCCGAGCGGCGGAATGCGCTCACGCCCGGGATGCTCGACGGGCTCCGGGCGGCTCTGGCGGACGCGGCGGGCAAGTCGGGCCCGAGGGCCGTGCTGCTGCGGGGGGAGGGCAAGGTCTTCTGCGCCGGGTTCGACCTCGACCTGTGCCGGGACGACGGGGCGGAGCAGGGGGTGATGCGGTCGTTTTTGGAGGGGCTGAGCGGGGCGGTCCTGGCGATGCGGGCCGCGGCGTGCCCGGTCATCGTCGCGGCGCACGGGGCGGCGATCGCCGGCGGGTGCGCGCTGCTGGGCGGGGCGGATGTGGTCGTCGCCGATCGGGCGGCGCGGCTGGGCTACCCGGTGGTACGGCTTGGGATCTCGCCCGCGGTGTCGGCGCCGTTCCTGTTGGAGGGGATCGGGGCGGGCGGCGCTCGGCGGAGGCTGCTGGATCATGACCTGTTTGACGGGGTCGCGGGCGCGCGGGCCGGGCTGGTGCATGAGCTTGTGAGCGGGCCCGAAGAGGTCGACGCCCGGGCGAGGGAGATTGCCCGCGTCCTTGCTGAGAAGCCTCCGCTGGCGATGCGTGCGACGAAGCGGTGGGCGATGGAGGTCGCGGACGGTTCGAAGATGGAGGGGCGCGCGGCGCGGGCGTTGGACGCCTCGGTGTCGCTGGTGAGAGGCGAGGAGGCGAGGGAGAGGCTGCGGGAGGTGTGGGGAAAGAGATGAGCCGTGGCGCCCTCGGGTCGTGGAAGTAGAGGGAGAGACGGGCTGAAAGCCCATCCCTCTCGGGTCGGTAGGAGACACGGATGAATGAGCTTGCGGAGCTGAGGATCGACGGGCGTGTGGCGACGCTGACGCTGAACCGTCCGGATTCGCGGAATGCGCTCTCGATCGAGTTGCTCGAGGCGCTGCACGCGCGGGTGGACGAACTCGCGGAGACCGAGGGTGTGGTCGTCACGGTGCTGACCGGCGCCGGGCGGGCGTTCTGCGCAGGGATGGACCTCAAGCAGGTGATCCTCGACGCGGACAAGGGGGGCAGCGGCAACCCGGAGTTGCCCAGGCGGCTGCTGGCGAGCCTCGGGCGGCTCACGGTCAAGATCCGCACGCTGCACGGCGTGGTGATCGCCAAGGTGAACGGGGCGGCGATCGGGGGTGGGTGCGGCCTTGCGTGCGTGTGCGACGCGGTGGTGACGCACGCGGACGCCGCGCTCGGGTTTCCGGAGGTGGACCTTGGGCTCTGCCCGGCGGTGGTGGCGCCGTGGCTGGTGCGCAAGATCGGGGCGGGCCCGGCCCGGGCGGTGCTGCTGCGCGGGGGTGTGATGACGGGGACGAGGGCGGGGGAGATCGGGATCGCGGACATCGTGTGCGCGACGCGAGACGACCTCGACACGGCGACCGCGGAACTGGTCGCCCGGTACGCCGGGGCGGGGCCGCTCGCGCTGGCGGCGACGAAGTCGCTGCTGAACGATCTGGACGGGTCGCGGAATGAGTCGATCGTGCTTCGGGGCGCGGAGTTGAGCGCGGGGGTGCTTGCGACGGCGGAGGCGCAGGCGGCGCTGGTGGCGAGAGTGAAGTAGAGGTAGAAGGCACTGGGCACTAGGCACTGGGCATAGGGCATGGGGCACTAGGATCAGAGTGGACGGCAGCACGCACGGGCCTCGAGCCGGATGCCTTTGGACACAATTTGGAGCGCACCATGACGATCCAGCCGCTTCCTATCCATTACGGCCAGGGCGACCACGCCGGGGTGCACATCATCATGCTCGAGCAGCCCGGTCGGCCTGTGGTGGTGCTCGACCTGGAGTTGATCCAGCGGCTCGAGGCGGCGCTGGACGCGTTGCCGGAGGATGCCCGCGGGCTGGTGCTGGCGTCGGCGAGCGAGCGGTCGTTCGTGGCCGGGGCGGACCTGAGGTCGATCTCCCAGTTGGATGACGCCCAGTTGCACAAGTACCTGGAATACGGGGCGTCCGTGTTCGGGATGATCGCGCGGCTGCCGTACCCGACCGCGGCGGCGATCGGCGGGGCGGCGCTGGGCGGGGGGCTCGAGTTGGCGATGCACTGCGACGGGCTGATCGGGGCCCCGTCGCCCTCGGGCAAGCCGTACCCGGTGGGGCTTCCGGAGGCGGGGCTTTCGATCTGCCCGGGGTGGGGGGGGACCAACCTGCTGCCGGCCCGGATGGACCCGGCCCGGGCGATCCGCATGACGGCGACCGGCGTGACGATGAAGTTCGACGAGGCCTGCGGCGCGGGGCTGTTCGATGTGGTCTGCGACGAGCCCAAGGAGTTGCTCCGGGTCGCGGCGTCGTGGGTGGCCGATCGGGCGACGGGCAAGGGCCTGCGGCGGGATGAGGCTCCGAGCGTCTGGATCGGGCGGGGCGAGCGGGCGGCGTCGGTCTTCGAGGCGCTCGAGGCGGAGCGGGAGGGGCTGGCGGGGACCGGCGCGGCCGAGGCGGTGGTGGACTGCGTGGACGCCGGCCTGGCGCGTGGCTGGTCCGCGGCGTTGAAGGCGGAGCGGGAGAACCTGGTCCGGCTGCGGCACACGCCGGAGGCGGTTTCGGCGATCGAGTCGTTCTTCGCCAAGTCGAAATAACACGACTAGAATGCGAACCCCCGGAGAACTTGGCCCGGGTCTGTAGTAGTACAGTTGCCCGGGCTGCATCGGGGTGGGAAGATGGGGAGAACCCGTCCGCGGCCGGGAGGGCCCGCCGTTCGGCTTGGCCGATCGGGGCGTGGCCCGTGACGACGAGCCTCGAGGAGAATGACAATGGCCGACCTGAAGTCGATGAAGGGTCTGAGCGAGCAGGACAAGAAGATGATCGAGCAGGCGGAGGCGCTGCTCGGGGCGGACGCGGAGGAGATGGGGGTTGTCCGCAACTACTTCGCGGGGAACATCCGCTCGGACCTGATGGTGCCGTACCCGGATGTCGCGGCGGAGCGTCCGGAGGAGGTCGCGGAGTGCGACCGTCTGCTGGCCGAGCTCGAGGACTACCTGAAGAACGAGCATCCTTCGATCGAGATCGATCAGGAGCAGCACATCCCGGAGTGGGCGATCGAGCGTCTGTTCAAGATGGGCGTGTTCGGGATGACGATCCCGAAGGAGTACGGCGGGCTGGGGATGGGGATCACCAGCTACAACCGCGTGCTGGAGATGATCGGGAAGTACTGCGGGTCGACGGCGGTGGTGGTGAGCGCGCACCAGTCGATCGGGTGCAAGGCGGTGATGCTGTTCGGGACGGAGGAGCAGAAGAAGCGGTGGCTGCCGCATCTGGCGAACGACTGGCTGAGCGCGTTCTGCCTGAGTGAGCCCAATGTCGGTTGCGACGCGGGCGGGCAGGAGACGACGATCGAGCTGAGCCCGGACGGGAAGCACTTCATCATCAACGGCGAGAAGAAGTGGGCGACGAGCGGCGCGATCAGCGGGCTGTTCACGGTGATGGGCAAGCAGACGATGCCCGACGGGAAGAAGCGTGTGACGGCGGTGGTGTGCACCTGCGACATGGAGGGCGTGGACATCTACAGCCCGAACCGCGCCAAGTGCGGCATCCGCGGGACCTGGCAGGCACGGATCCGGTTCAACAATGTCAAGGTCCCGCGGGAGAACCTGCTGCACCAGGAGGGCAAGGGCCTGAATGTGGCTTTGACCTGCCTGAACTACGGGCGTTGCACGCTCTCGGCCGGGATGCTGGGCGGCGCGAAGCGGGCGATGGAGCAGGGGATCGCGTGGAGCCGGACGCGGTACCAGTTCGGGCAGCCGCTCTCTTCGTTCGAGCAGGTGCGTGAGCGGGTGGCGAGGATGAGCGCGTACACCTACGCGATGGACGCGGTGCTGTACATGACGACGGGGTTCCTCGACCGTCACGACGAGGACATCCGGGTCGAGACGGCGATCTGCAAGGTGTTCTGCTCGGAGATGGGGTGGCGGACGGTCAACGACGCGATGCAGATCATGGGCGGCGAGTCGTACATGACCGAGAACGAGGTCGAGCGGATCTTCCGCGACTCGCGGATCAACACGATCGTCGAGGGCGCCAACGAGGTGATGCAGCAGTTCATCTTCGGGTGGGGCGGCAAGACCCTGGCCGAGCAGATGCTGGGGTTGAAGGCGGCGGCGGAGAACTTCAAGATCAGCCCGGCGTTGATCCGTGCGGGCGTGCCGATCGGGATGGAGGTCTTCCTGGGTGTGCGGAGGCGTCCGCCGGCGATCGAGGGGCTGCACCAGAGCCTGGTGGACCAGGGCAAGCGGCTGTCTCGCTGGGTGAGCGAGTTCACCTACCGGTTCAAGAAGACGGGGCAGAAGTACGACGCGAAGATGGTCAGCGCCCAGTGCGCCCAGGCGCGGCTCGCGGACGCGGCGATCTTCATCCACGGCTGGATGTGCACGCTGAGCAAGCTGGATAAGGAAGTCCGCGCGGGGCACGGCGGGCTGGACTTCGAGAAGAGCAAGACCGCGGCGCTGCACTTCTTCGACCTGGCGGAGATCGAGATCAAGCGGGCGTTTGACGCGCTCGAGATCAACGCGGACGGGACGCTGCACGCCGCGGCCGAGGCGGCGCTGGCGGTGAACGAGGCGATGCCCTCGACCGACTTCGTGATCCCGGAGCGGACGCCGACGGAGCTTCGGGGCAAGGGCCGCTCGCCCGATCAGACGCACATCAAGCAGTTCGCGGCGATCACGGGCCAGTATGTGGCGGGGGGCACGGGCCGCGAGCACATGAGCAAGATCGACGAGGGCTGAGGGCCCTCGCGTGGGGGGGCGGGGCCGCCCGGGGGCGGCTCGACGCTACGATGCCGGGGCGTTTCTGGCCCGGGGCCGTCGCTCCGCGCGGGCGTCGACGGGGCGCGAAGGAGAGCCGATGCCGAGGCAGGTGATCTACGAGGCGAAGATCGAGTACTTGCAGATCCTCGACGAGTCGGGCAAGCTCGACAAGAAGCTGGCCGAGGACACGCTGACGGACGAGCAGGTGCTTGAGCTGTACGAGCAGATGTGGATCTGCCGGCAGCTGGATGAGATCGCGTTCAAGCTCCAGCGTTCGGGGCGGATGGGGACCTATCCGCAGAACAAGGGGCAGGAGGCGAACGCGGCGGGCTCGGCGGCGGCGATGGTGCGCGGGACGGACTGGATCGTGCCGTGCTACCGCGAGAACCTGGCGATGCACCTGCACGGGATGCCGTACCACCACATCCTCATGCACTGGATGGGGGACGAGCGGGGGAACATGATCCCCGAGGGCGTGAAGATGACGCCTCTTTCCGTGCCGATCGGGACCCACATGCTGCACGCGGCGGGGATCGCGTGGGCGATGAAGCTGCGTGGCGAAGAGGGCGCGGTCATCACCTATTTCGGCGACGGGGCGACGAGCGAGGGCGACTTCCACGGCGCGATGAATTTCGCCAGCGTGCTGCAGGCGCCGGTGATCTTCTACTGCCAGAACAACCACTGGGCGATCAGCGTGCCGTTCGAGCAGCAGATGAACTCGCGGACGGTGGCGCAGAAGGCGCTGGCGTACGACATGCCGACGATCCGCGTGGACGGGAACGACATCTTCGCGGTCTACAAGGCCGTGAAGGAGGCCCGCGAGCGGGCGACCGCGGGCGGGGGGCCCTCGTTCATCGAGGGGCTGACCTACCGGCTCGGGGACCATACGACGGCGGACGACGCCCGGCGGTACCGCGACGCGGACGAGGTGGCGGCGTGGGCGGAGAAGGACCCGCTGATCCGGACCCGCAAGTACCTGGTCTCGAAGAAACTGTGGGACGACGCCAAGCAGACGATGCTCGGCGAGCGGGCGGAGAAGATCGTTTCGGAGATCGTCCGCGCGGCCGAGGGCGTGCCCGAGCCGGAGTCCGCGGAGTTTTTCAACCACATGTTCGCGGAGATCCCGAGGGACCTCGCCGAGCAGCGGGACGCGATGCGGACCTCGAGCATCGGGCTCCGTCCCGACCAGATCGGGCTCAAGGCGCAGGCGGAGCGGGTGTGAGAACGACCCGGCCCCGGGGCCGGGCATTCGGACAGGAGGGCACGATGCGTTGGGCGGTGATGCGGTTGGGAGCGTCGGCGTTGGCGGCGGGGCTGGTGCTCGGCGGGTGCACGCCGACCCCGCAGTTCAGCGGCATGATGCGTTACGGCAACCTGATGGCCAAGCCCCGGGCGCAGGGGGCGACGGCGGGTGCCCGGGAGCAGATCCTGGCGCGGGCGGCGGCGTACGGGCTCGACCCGGTGCATCAGTCCCGGGACCGGCTCACCTTCCGCATGCAGGCGCCGCGGTACCTCGTGACGCTCGAGGACGGCACGGCCCAGGAGCGGGTCGACCCGCGCGTGGTGCGGATCGAGGCGCGGTTCGACGCCCGCACCGGGCAGGATGTCTACCGCTACGAGTGCATCATTGAGGGGGCCGAGCCCCCGGTGTTCAGCGATGAGGACCGGGCCCGTTTCGGGCTGGCGTTGCTGGCGCTGCGGGAGATTTTCGAGACGCCGATCGAGACGGATATCCTCGGCGGGTAACGGGGGCGGGCGTGCTGGTGAAGGTGATCGACCACAAGGGCAAGGCGTGCTGGGTGAACCCGGCCTATGTCCGGGCGGTCCGGGAGAAAGGCGGGGGCAAGGCCGCGATTGATGTGAGCGGGTGGCCGACCCCGTTGGTCGTGAATGAGTCGATGGACGAGGTGGCCGGGCTGCTCGCGATCGCGATGGAGCGGACGGCGCGGGACTCGGCGGAGGTCGCCGAACGATCGGTTCAGGCGGCGGCGGCCCACCAGACGCAGGCGGATTTGGTCACCTCGATGATCATCATCGGGGGGTGAGACGGAGACGGACATGGCGCAACTGACGCTTGTGCAGGCGATCAACCAGGCCCTCGACCAGGAGATGGCGCGCGACGACCGCGTGATCCTGCTGGGCGAGGATGTCGGGGCGAACGGGGGCGTGTTCCGGGTGACGGAGGGGCTCGCCGAGAAGCACGGGCACCACCGCGTGCAGAACACGCCGCTGGACGAGTCGGGCATCCTCGGGGCGGCGATCGGGCTGGCGATGGCGGGCATGCGCCCGGTGCCCGAGATCCAGTTCGAGGGGTTCCTCGGGCCGGCGTACGACCAGATCGTCAACCACGCGGCCCGCTTCCGCAACCGGACGCGGGGGACGATCACGATCCCGATGACGGTGCGGGTGCCGGTGGGCGGGGGCATCCACGCGCCCGAGCTGCACAGCGACTCGCCCGAGGCGATCTACACCCATTCGCCGGGGTTGAAGGTGGTGATGCCCTGCACGCCGTACGACGCGAAGGGGCTCCTGCTCAGCGCGATCCGCGACCCCGACCCGGTGATCTTCTTCGAGCCCAAGCGGGTGTACCGCTCGTTCCGCGAGGAGGTGCCGGAGGAGGACTACACGATCCCGATCGGAGAGGCGAAGGTCGTGGCCGACGGGGACGACCTGACGGTGGTCTCGTGGGGCGCGTCGGTCTTCCAGTGCCTCGAGGCGATCGACAACCTGCCGGACGATGTCTCGGTGGAGTTGATCGACCTGCGGACGATCGACCCGATCGACATTGACTGCATCGCGGCGAGCGTGCAGAAGACGGGGCGGTGCGTGATCGTGCACGAGGCGCCGAAGACGGCGGGGCTCGGGGCGGAGATCAGCGCCCTGATCCAGGAGCACTGCTTCCTGCATCTCGAGGCCCCGGTGCAGCGGGTGACGGGCTTCGACACGATCATGCCGTACTACAAGCTGGAACTGGACTACCTGCCCGACGCCGAGCGGATCGGGAAGGGGATCAGGGAGTGTCTGGCGTATTGAGCACCGGGAATCAGGCATCAGGTACCGGGCGCCGGGGACCGGGAACGGGCAATCAGGAAGAACCATGGCACACACCAAACACTCCGATCCCAATGTCTTCATCCTCCCCGACCTCGGCGAGGGCGTGCACGAGGCCGAATTGATCGCCTGGAAGGTCAAGGTCGGGCAGACGGTCAAGGAGCACGAGATCCTGGCCGAGATGGAGACCGACAAGGCACTGGTCGAGGTGCCCAGCCCGCGTGCGGGGACCATCAGGACCCTGCACGGCTCCGAGGGCGAGATCCTGCATGTGGGCAACCCGCTGGTGACCTACGAGGGCGGCGCGGGCACGGAGGCGCCGAGCCACCAGGGAACGAAGGGATCGGCCCGGGGCGCGAGCGACGGCGCGAAGTCGAACGGCGCGGCGGACCGCGAGGACGCGGGCACCGTCGTCGGCAAGGTGGGCGACGCGACCCCCGGCATCGGGTCGGGCGATGGCAAGGCCCTCGCGGCCCCGGCCGTGCGCCGCCTGGCGCGGGACCTGGGCATCGACATCAACACCGTGGCGGGGACCGGCATCGCGGGTCGCGTGACGGCCAAGGATGTGCGGTTCGCTGCCGAAGGGCGGACGGCCCACGTCAAGCCGGGTCATGCCCAGGCGGGCCACGGGGCGCAGCCGGCGCCGGCGGAGTCGCCGCGCCCTTCCGCGCCCCCGGCCCGGGTCGCGGCGCCCGCGGAGGTTCGTCGCCCGCTGCCGCCCGCTTTCGCCGCGCCGCAGCCGCCCGCGTACGCCCCGGGCTATCCGCCGGCGTACCCCGGGGCGTATCCCCCGCCGGCCTACCCGCCCTACGGCTACGCGTACCCCCCGCCGCCGTACTACCCCGCGCCGTACCCGCCGCCCTACGCGGTGCCGTACGGGGCGCCGGCGTATCCGCCCGCGGGTGGGGTGCCCCCGGCGCCGGGGTATGTGCCCTCGGCGGGGTTCCGTGCCGTGCCCGACCCGGCGCAGCGCTCGGCCGTGCCGCCCGGGCAGGCGGAGGGTCGGACGCCCTTCCGCGGGGTGCGGCGGACGATCGCCGAGCGTCTCCGCGAGAGCGTGAACACGGCGGTGCACTTCACGGTGGTGGACGAGGCGGATGTGACGGCGTTGGACGATCTGCGCCGGCGCTACGCCGAGCAGACGGGGCAGAAGATCAGTTTCCTGCCCTTCGTGTGCGCCGCGGTCTGCCGGGCGATCAGCCCGCTCCTGGGCGGGCGTTTCGGCGCGATGAACGCGCGGGTGGACGACGACGCGGGCGAGGTGGTGCAGTACGCCGCGACGCACCTGGGCATCGCCGCGGACACGGACTCGGGGCTGATGGTGCCGGTGGTGCGCGACGCGCAGGCGATGGATGTGGGGCGGCTGTCGGCGGAGATCGGGGCGATCGCCAAGGCGGCGCGGGAGCGGACCATCCCGCGGGACCGGCTGATGGGCTCGACCTTCACGATCAGCAATGTCGGCAGCCACGCGGGGCGGTTCGCGACGCCCGTGATCAACTACCCCGAGGTGGCGATCCTGGCGGTGGGCAAGGTGTACGACGGGGTGGTGGTGCGCGACGGGCAGGCGGTGGTGGGCAAGGTCATGCCGCTGAGCCTGGCCTGCGACCACCGCGTGGTGGACGGCGCGACGGCGGCGCTGGCGCTGGCGGAGATCGTGGGGCTGCTGAGCGTGGGGTGTGAGGGGTTGGTGTAGTTCGGCTCGGAGGGCCAACCACGGGGGCGGCGTCCTGTGATCCACATACGCCTTCGACCTTCGGACCGAGGGCCAGCACTGGACGCTCAGTCGTCCGCTGGTTTGGGATGCTGGTGGCCGTACACGGGCTCCCATCCCGCGAGCCGCTGCTCGAAGACGACAACCGGGCTTCTTCCGTCTGCGAGGCGGATGATCTTGTTGGTCCGGATCGACAGGGCATAGATGCCGCGCGGTCGGCTGCCGTTCTCGTGGTTCAACTCGAAGACGAGCACTTCGCACGGCAGCACGCTCACGCACAGCGGCGTCATGGAGCGCAGCAGCAGGTTGCTCTCGTTGGCGAGCCGACGCGGCCGACCTTCGCCGCGAACGAGGATGCCGTGGGTGCCGTCCCAACTCACGGACACCTCCGTTGCCCGATCATCCTCGGGGCGGAGTTCAGCGATGGTCCGCCAAGGTAACGGGGCAGCGTACATGTACCAGCCCCATATCGACGCCATTCCGCCGACATCGGGCACCGCGATCTGCCGCTCGCCCATGTATGACCACCACGCCGCGTCTGCCTCGAACGGGCCGGCCTGCGTCCAGAGGCGGGGCGGCGCCTCTCCATCTCCGTAGTCAGGGTGCAGGTAGAGGAGGTCAATGGTTCCGTCTGCTCGTTCTCCTCCATCGATGCGACCGTCCAGCCGTCGATCCGACTCGAGGACACGCTCCCCGCTGGTCCCGTCGAGGCGGACTCGCCAGATGGAGCGGTCGTCCGGCCCGATGAAATAGACCCACCCGCCCGGCGGCAGGCATCCATCGCTGATGTCCGTGGGCGGGGCGACGCGGGTAAACGATGTGGCGAGCGAGTCACGCCAGGTCATCTGGTAGTACAGAACGAGGAGCGCATTGGTGACCGCGGAGGCAACGATGATCGCGAGCAGAGATCGGCGGAACCGTCCAGGCCCCGGCGCAGAACCCAGCCAGCAGAACGGCCACTCGATGACCGCTCCGACGCACGCGAGCGCGGCCATGGTCAGCCACGCGGCGGGCACCATGACCGCGAGCGGATCGGGCGACGCGCTCAGGAACGACTCCATGAGCGTTCGACCTGCCGGGACGCCGAGCCAGGCCGTGAGGTAGTTCGCGGCGATCATGAGCACCAGCGCCCGTGGTCGGCCGCCCATGCGGATGACGATCACCGCCTCGATAAGCCCGATGATGCCGGCGCCGACATACAGGTGAAGCATGGTCGCCATCTCGGCGGCGCCCATGTTGGCCCAGGCGGGGCTCGCGGCCAGACACAGTGCAAGAAGGACGAGAACGACCCGCTGCTCTGGCGTGCACGAGGACTGCATGCCGGACTCTACCAGAGGGGCGGACCTTCGGTTCCTGATGGCCAGCGTCGGCCTGTCCAGATCCGCTTTCGCTTCGGGGCGAAGGCGGGGGCCGGGCGGCGGGGCTGCGTCGTACCATCGGGCCTTGCACTCGAGGAGATGGCACCAATGCGATCCGCCGCCGTTCTTGTCGCACTTGCCTCGATCACCGCACCCGCCCGCGCCGACACCTTCGTCTACGCCGCCGAGGACGGGGGGAACTCCGATTCCTCGCTCTCGGCGTTCGACGCGAATGTCACCTGGGGCAACGCGTTCGAGGTTGTCCCGGGCTTCAATCGGGTCGTCGCGCTGCGGGTGGCGCTGGCGCGCGAGTTCCCGGGGGCTGGCCGGCCCCTTGAGTTGCTCGTCTACCAGGACCCGGACCTCGACGGCGACCCCGCGACCTTCGAGCCGGGCGACGCGGTGCTCATCAGCCGGACGACGGCCACCACGATCGGCACGCCCGACGGGGAGCCCGCCGAGTACGCGATCGAGCCGGTGGAGGTGTCGGGCACCTTCTTCGTCGCGGTGAACATGGACGCGTTGCAGGGTGAGCCTGTGTTCCGGCAGGACTTCTTCGAGCCGGGCGATTCGAGCTGGACTTTCTACAACCCCGTCGGCACGCCGCAGCTCGACCTGGGCGCGAGCCTGTTCATCGGGAACAACATCGCCTTCGGCGTGGGGACCTGGGTCGTGCGCGCGGTCGCGGACGGGGGCCCGGCGGGCTGCAACGCGGCCGATCTGGTTGAGCCGTTCGGCGTGCTGGACCTCGGCGATGTGCAGGCCTTCGTGGGCGCGTTCGTCGCGGGCGATCTGCTCGCGGATCTGACGGGCGAGGGCGTGCTGGACCTGGCGGACCTCGCGGCGTTCGTGAACGCGTTCGTGGGCGGGTGCGGCTGACCGCGGAACCCTGATCGCGGATCTCAGAAGCACCCGTCGACGAAGAAGGCGACGAAATCCTGCACATCCGCGAGGTCGAGCACCGCGAACGGCGCGGCGATGTCGGCCCGGCAGCGGCCCGCGTTGAAGTCGGCGATGAAGGCCTGGATGTCCGCGAGGTCGTGCACGCCGAAGGGCTGGGCGAGGTCGGCGGGCGAGCAGGGCGGGTCGTCTCCCGGCGAGCCGACGGCGAAGATCTTCGGCGAGTGGAAGACGCCGGGCCCGAAGCGGGTGATCGGGGCGAGGAACTGCGTTCCGTCGGCGACGGCGCCGAACGCGAGCCCGTCGGGGTCGTTGGGGCGGGCCTGGTACACAAGCCGCTCGGGCCCGCCCTGGAACTGGACCTCGAACGAGCAGACCTCGACGGGGTTGGTGAAATCGACGAGGCCGGGCAGGAAGATCTGCGCGGCGAACCCCCCGAGGATCTGGCTCCCCGCGAGCACGGGCGCCTCGGTCAGGAGAAGCCACTCGGCGAACTCGAACGAGGTGACCAGCGTGCTGTCGCCCCCGCACGGGGCCCAGGGAACCAGGTCGGCCGTGAACTCGGCGAAGGCGGGCGCGGGCCCGCCGTCCATCTCCGCGAGCAGGACGAACCGCACGGAGTCGTTGACCGCGGCGCCGTAGACGCGGTCGGGCTCGAGCAGCACGCCCGAGCCGGCATCGATGTAGAGGTTCATCTGCAGATCCACGCCCGCGCCGGCCTGCGAGGCGAAAACCAACGCGGCGTGGGCGAGGATCGCGACGGCACAGGCTTGGGCGGTGTGGCGCATGGCGGCTCCTTCGTGGCACTCTTCCCCACGCGAGAATCCCAGCGTAACGCCGCGGGCCGATCGCTCCAAGCCCTGAATCAGAACTTCAAGGAGGCGACCCGCCGCAACAGCAGCGTCCATGACCGGTCGCTCAGGCGTCGCCGGCGACGGCGTCGGCGACCTCCTCGGGGATCTCGTACCCGAGCCGGGTCATCTCGTCACGCAGGATCGGGACGACCCGCTTGAAGACCCCGGCGTCGAGCCGCTTCCACTTGGTCCGCCGCCCGGGATCGACCTTGCCCGCGACCTGGTCGGCCAGGCCCGGGGTCATCTCGAGCCCCTGGTGCTCCAGCACGCGGCGGAACTGCTCGACGGGGTCGGTCACGAAGTCCTCGTAGCGCAGCCGCAGCACCGACCCGGGCTCGGCCGACTCGATCTTCGCGAGGTCCGCGTCGGCCTGCTTGACGCACGCAACCCACTGCCTGGCGATGACTTCCTCGTTGGAGAGGCGCCCGAAATCCGCCTGGATGCCGGGGTAGCGGACACCCCAGATGCCCGAGACCTTCTTCCCGAGCACGCGCCGGTTGAACTGCTGCGACAGGAAATGCCCCGCGTAGACCGGGACCTGGGTCTTGGGGCATTCCATGACCCGCTCCCACGCCCGCTTGAACGAGAGCGGGGCGCGGCGCCATTTCTCCTCGGCCGACGCAAGGTTGGCCAACGGGTCGCGGACGATGTAGATCAGGCGCGACTCGGGGAAGATCTTGTGGACATAGGGGATGCGCAGCGTGTTGGTCGGCGTCTTGTCCATGACGCGCCGCCCGCCGTGCTCATGTTGCCGCTGCAGGAACCGCTTGCGGATGTAGCGGACCACCTTCGGCGAGGCGTCGGCCTCGTCGAAGCGGTCGTGGGGCCGACCCGGGGCGGCGTACTGCCAGACCGTTCTGGGTTCGAACCACGACCTCACCTCCGGGTGGAGGTCGAACAGGTCGTGCAGCATCGTCGTCCCCGACCGGTAGTTCCCGATCAGCAGGATGGGCGGTTTCAGTGCGTCCATGGCAAGCCCCCGCGGGGCGGGCTCACTTCGCGCCCTGCGCCCACTTGATCAGGATGTCGGCGACCTCGGGGCGGCTGAACTCCATAGGCGGACGCTCGCCCGCGGCGAGCATGTCCCGCACCTTCGTGCCGCTGAGGAAGGTCTTGTGCTCCGGGCCGTGCGGGCAGGTCTTCCCGCTGGTCATGCCCTCGCAGGTCTTGCACCAGGCGGAGTGCTCGAACTTGAGGGGCTCGATGGCCAGGTTCTGGCGGTCGATCCGGTCGAAGATGGTCTGGGCGTCGTAGGTGCCGTAGTAGTTGCCCACGCCCGCGTGGTCGCGGCCCACGATGAAGTGGGTGACGCCGTAGTTCTTGCGGACGACGGCGTGCAGGATCGCCTCGCGCGGGCCGGCGTAGCGCATCGCGGCGGGCATCACGCTGAGCATGGTCGTCCCGGGGACGAAATAGTCCTTGATGAGGGCCTGGTAGCAGGCCATGCGCACATCGGCGGGGATGTCCCCCGGCTTGGTCTCGCCGACGAGCGGGTGGATCAGGATGCCGTCGGTGATCTCCTGGGCGCACTTGCACAGGTACTCGTGGGCCCGGTGGATCGGGTTGCGGGTCTGGAAGGCGCTGACGGTCTTCCAGCCCTTGGCCTCGAAGGCGGCGCGGGTCTGGGCCGGCGTGAGCCGGAAGTCGAGGAACGCCTCGGGCCCGTTCGGGTCGACGCAGACGGTGATCACCTCGATTGGGCCGGCGAGGCAGACGGGTCCCTCCTTCTTCACCGCCTCGGCGCCGGGGTGCTTGCCGTCGTCATCCTCAGGCTTGTTGAAGAAGATCGTGGCTTCCTTGGCCCGGTCGTGGGCGTAGACCTCCTCGACGGTCATCACGGCCTGGAGCACGCCGTTGGGGGCGTACAGCGCGACGCGGTCGCCGACCTTGGCCTTGCCCTCGGCGGTCGAGAGCGTGATCGGGATGGGCCAGATGTCGCCCGAGGCGAGGGTCATCTTCTCGATGACGCTGTGGAAGTCCTTGGAGCCCATGAAGCCCTTGAGCGGGCTGAAGGCCCCGATGCCGATCATCTCGACATCGCAGGACTGCTTGGCGGACAGGTCGATCCGAGGCAGCCCGGCGGCCTCCTTCTTGAGCCTCTCGGCCGCGTCGGGCGGGGCGACGCGGTTCACGAGGCTGCCGCCGTGGGGCTTGATCAGACCGGACATGTTCGGGTTCCTTTCAGATCTTTCGGTGCGGGGGGCTCGACTTCGGGGAGCCGGGAGGCGAGCATAGGGTGGGTGATTCGGCCCCCGCCGGGATGGGGTGGCAAAATCCCGCGCGTCCCGCTCCGGCGGGGGCGGCAAATGCCCGAGAAAGTGTTGAAGTTCTCCCCCCGGGACGCGACACTCTGAGACCTCAGACCACCATGTGGGGATAGGGAGATTCCAGACATGATCCGTACCACCTGTGCCGCCGCCATTGCCTTGTCCGCGTCGCTCGCCCTGGGCGGGGCGGCGCCGCTCTCGACCGAACTGGTTGCCAGCGGGCTCGCCCGCCCGGTCGGCGTCTTCCACGCCCCCGGGGACTTCGGGCGCATCTTCATCCTCGAGCAGCGTTCCGGCAGCACCGGGCGCGTCCGCGTGTTCGACCTGAACACCAACTCGCTGCTGCCGACGCCGTTCCTGTCGGTGACGGTGTCGACCTCGAGCGAGCAGGGCCTGCTCGGGCTGGCGTTCCACCCCGACTACGACAACAACGGCTTCTTCTACATCAACTACACCGACACCGCGGGCGACACCCGCGTGGTGCGCTACCAGGTCAGCGCCGATCCGAATGTCGCCAACGCCGCCTCGGCCCAGCAGGTGATCTTCGTCGACCAGCCCTTCACCAACCACAACGGCGGGTGGATCGAGTTCGGGCCCGACGGATACCTCTACATCGGCATGGGCGACGGCGGTTCGGCCAACGACCCGGGCAACCGCGCCCAGACGCTCACGAACCAGCTCCTCGGCAAGATGCTGCGCCTCGATGTCGACGGGGACGACTTCCCCGCCGACTCGACCCGCAACTACGCCATCCCCGCCGACAACCCCTTCGTCGGCATCACCGGCGACGACGAGATCTGGGCCTACGGCGTGCGCAACCCGTGGCGGAACGCGTTCGACCGCCAGACCGGCGACCTCTGGATCGCCGATGTCGGTCAGAACGCCGTCGAGGAGGTCGACTTCCAGCCCGCCTCGAGCGCGGGCGGGGAGAACTACGGGTGGCGCTGCTACGAGGGCAACAACGCCTTCAACACCACCGGGTGCCCCCCGCAGTCCACCATGGTCTTCCCCATCCACACCTACACCCACGCGGGCGGCAACTGCTCGATCACCGGCGGACGCGTCTACCGCGGCTGCGCCATCCCCGAGCTGAGCGGCACCTACTTCTTCGCCGATGTCTGCTCCAACCAGGTCTGGAGTCTCAAGTACGACGGCTCCACCGTCAGCGAGTTCCAGAACCGCACCGCCGAACTCGGCGCGGGCTCGAGCATCGTCTCCTTCGGCGAGGACGCCTACGGCGAGATGTACATCTGCAACCTCGGCGGCACCGTCCGCAAGATCATCCGCACCGACGGGCCGATCACCGACTGCGACGGCAACGGCGTTGAGGACGCCTGCCAGATCCTCGCCGGCAACCCGCCCGCCTGCGGCTGCAACGACGCCGATGTCGCCACCCCCTACGGCGTGCTCGACCTCGCCGACATCCAGGCCTTCATCGGCGCCTTCCTGAGCCAGGACGGCCTGGCCGACCTCGCGCCGCCCCCGGGCGTGTTCGACCTGGCCGACATCCAGGCCTTCATCACCGCCTTCAACGCGGGCTGCCCGTAAGCCCGAGCCGGGCTCAGGCCCGCACCGATCGCTCGCCCTCCCCCCGCCAGCGCGGCGGGAGGGCTTTTCCGAACCCGGCGCCGTGGGCCGTGCGTTCGTCCCGCGGAATCCACCCATGCAATCGCCCGGACCCGTTCTTCGCTCGACCTTGCTGGCCGCCTCGGCCCTTGTGTGCCCGGCGGCGGCCCAGTCCGTCGGGGTGAATGTGCTCCCGCTCCGCGCGGTGCTGCACGACGATGTCCGCCTGCTCTGGCTCGGGGACTCCTACAGCATTCCGTACGAGGAACGCGTGCCGGGCGGGTCGCTGCTCTCCTGGCGCATCGACGCGCTCACCGCCATCGAGTTCGGCGATGGGCCCAACTTCTTCTTCGTCAAATACGATGTCCTCAACCCCGCGATCACCTCGATCGACGGCACCACCGGCTACCGCCTCTTCGAGACCGGGCCCGACGCGATGGTCCGGTTCGGCCTGCCCACCTGGAAACTCCGCGAGTTCTCGACCGACGCCGCCTCGGCAACGCCCATCGATCTGCTCCGCTACCGCGTCACCCGGACCGACCTGCTGCCGGGCTTCCACGGCCCGTTCGTCTCGGCGGGCCAGACCGCGAGCGTGCGCACGCTCTTCCTCGATCCGCCCGGGGCCCCGCCCTCGCTCCCGGGCTTTACGCTCGCCCCGGTCACCGGGAGCCCGATCGCCTTCGACCCGCGCACCGAGACGCGCCCGAAGCGGCTCGCGGGGCAGGACCCCGAAGCGGACGCCCCCGCTCCCGCCGCCGATGGGCATATCTCCGCGTCGCCCGCCGACCTCCCGCTCGTGGCCGACGCGTCGGGCAACCTGGTCTTCACGCTCTCGGCGACCGCCCCGGCCGGAGGGACCTGGTCGTACGCCTTCCCGGCGGGGCTGGTGTCCTACCGGACCGAGAAGGGGGAACGCCTCCCCGGGCTGTATTTCAGCGCGCTGGCGGATTCGTCCTGGTCGTACGAGGGCTTCGGGATCGACACGCCCAGCGGCACCCCCGGCGCGATCACCAAGACCTACAGCCGCGAGCAGCTCGCCCACTGGCTCGATGTCACGACGATCGACCCGGCCCAGCCCGTGTTCGCGTTCTACCTCGTGAATGTCGAGGACATCGAGCCCGCGCTCGCCGCCCAGCAGATGGAGGCGATGGTCGACCAGACCGCCGCCGCCGCCGCGGACGCGGGCCTGGGCCCCGTGCACCACTGCATCGTGATCCCCTGGATGCACCGCATCGAGGGGCAGGACATCCTCGGTCGGCACGAGGAGCAGCGCGACGCCGCCTTCGCCCTCGCCCTCTCGCGGCCGGATGTCTCCGCCGTCTCGATCTACGACTTCACCGAGGGACACTGGTTCACCGGGACCCCGGAATCGAGGCAGTGGCTCGCGGACAACGGGTACGACGCGTTCACCTACGGCAGCGTCACCGTCGACCTCTCCGTCGACGGCGGGGGGGCGAGCGGGGGCCTGCTCGACATCTTCCGCTCCCACCCGCAGGGCCAGGACGCCGGCGCGTTCTTCGCGCATGTCATCGAACGCATCATCGTCGACGCCTGCCCGGCCGACTTCGCGGCCCCGCGGGGCGTGCTCGATCTCGCCGATATCTCCGGGTTCCTCACGCGGTTCCTCGAGCAGCGTCCCTCGGCCGATCTCGCCGCGCCCATCGGCGTGCTCGACCTCGCGGATGTCTCCGCGTTCATCGGGTCGTTCCTGTCGGGCTGCACGCCCAACCCCTGACCCGACCCCGCGGCGATCAGTCCGTGAACACCGCGCCGCGGGCCCGCGCCCGGGCCCGGGCCTGGTGCGTCGCCGAATCCGCGAGGAAGACCGCGACCCCCGCCCAGATCACCGCGAACGCCGCCGCCCGTGCGGGGTCGAAACGCTCCCCGAACGCGAGCACCGCGATGAGGAACTGGAGCGTCGGAGCCGTGTACTGCATGAACCCGATGGTGCTCAGGCGAAGCCGGCGGGCCGCCGCCGCGAACCAGAGCAGCGGGAGGGTCGTCACCACCCCCGCGGCGACGAGCAGCAGATCGAGCCCGAGCGACCCGACCTCTCCCCGGTGGGCGAACGCCACGGGCCGCAGCCCCGTCGCCTCCATCGCGAGCAGGTACCCGACCGCCAGCGGGGCGAGCAGCCCGGTCTCGAACGCCAACCCGAGAATGGGCCCGGCCCGGCTCTGCTTGCGGACCAGCCCGTAGAGCCCGAAGCTGACCGCCAGCACCAGCGAGATCCACGGGAGCGACCCGACCCGCAGCGTGTAGACGCCGACGCCCGCGACCGCAAGGGCGACCGCGGCCCACTGCCAGCGGCGCAGCCGCTCGCCGAGAAAGACCATCCCAAGGACGATGCTGACCAGCGGGTTGATGAAATAGCCCAGGCTCGCCTCGACCAGGCGGCCCGAGGCAACGGCATGAATGAACACCAGCCAGTTGACCGCGATCAGCAGCGTCGAAAAGGCGAGGGCCCGCCAGGTCCCCGGGTCGCGCAGGAGTTCTCGGGCCTCGCCCCATTGCCGGCGGAAGTGCACCATCACCGCGAGCAGCCCCACCGACCAGATGACCCGGTGGGCGAGCACCTCGAACGGATCGACCGACGCCACGGCCTTGAAGTAGAACGCCACCACCCCCCACGACCCGTACGCCGCGGCGGCGTACGCCAGCCCCACGGCCAGGGTGCCGGACGGGGCGGGCGGGATTCCCGAGGCGGGCAGGGGGTCGCGCACAGGCAGGGAGCGTAGACTTGCCCTCCACGAAAGCACTTGCAACCGAGAGGTGAGGACCGATGACCGAGATGAAGGCGACGAACATCCACTGGCACGAGGGCGACATCACCCGCGACGAGCGCTGGAAGGCGCTGGGCTCGAAGGGCATGACCCTCTGGTTCACGGGGCTCAGCGGCTCGGGCAAGAGCACGATCGCCGTCGCCCTCGAGCAGGCGCTCGTCAACGCGGGCATCCCGTCCTACCGCCTCGACGGGGACAACATCCGCCACGGGCTGAACAAGAACCTGGGCTTCTCCGCCGCCGACCGCGAGGAGAACATCCGCCGGATCAGCGAGGTGAGCAAGCTCTTCGCCGACGCCGGCGTGGTGACGCTGACCAGCTTCATCAGCCCCTACCGCAAGGACCGCGACTTCTGCCGCGAGATCCACAAGGCGGCCGGCATCGACTTCTGCGAGATCTTCGTCGATACCCCCATCGAGGTGTGCGAAGAGCGCGACCCCAAGGGTCTGTACAAGAAGGCCCGCGCCGGCGAGATCAAGGGCTTCACCGGCATCGACGACCCCTACGAGGCCCCGTCGAAGCCCGAGCTCGTGCTCGACACCAGCAAGCTCAGCGTCAAGGACTCGGTGATGAAGTGCCTCGAATGGATCACCGGCAAGGGCGTTGAGCTCAAGGGCTGAAAGGCGGAGCGAGCACCTCCGCGCAACCCGGAAGGAGTGGAACTCTGATGAGCCTCGCCGAAGACGAGAAGCGGACCCGAGCGTCTCTTGATGCGCTCCGCGCGTCCTGGAGCGAGGCGCCACCCGTTGTCGAGTTCCGATTCGAGATCGGGGAAGATTCAACGGGTGACCCCGCCGTCTTTGTTATCGCGGTGCTTCCGGAGGAAACGCGGGACGAGGACTGGACTTCCGCGTACCTGCTGCCCCTTGCTCACGCGGTGAAGAACGCGATCCGAAACGCCCGAGTGGACCGAATCGTCTACACGAGATTCGCGAGGCCGAGTGATCTGACCCAACCGGTCGAGGGCGAGGAGGAGTAGCGATGCCCCTTACCGACGATCTGCTGGAGCAAGCGCAGACGCTTGTTGATGCCGACGAGCGCAGGCCAAAGCAGGCGAATATCCGGAGGGCGGTCTCGTCAGCGTATTATGCGCTCTTTCACGAGGTACTCGATGCGACCGCGCGAGAATTCGTCGGTGGTGCCGCCGCGAAGTCCGAGATCGGGCACCGCCTTCGCCGAGCAACCAGTCACGCAAACATCAAGAAAGCCTGCGCTTGGTTTTCGCGAGCGTGGGCCAATGTCCCAAAGCCGGTCAAGGAGATGCTCGGCGACGCGACAGATGTAAGCGCGGACCTTCGTCAATTCTGCGAATTCTTTATCGAACTCCAGGGGGAGCGGCACCGGGCGGACTACGACTTGGCGCTCCCGATGACAAGGCACGAGGCCAAGCGCCTGGTTGCCGCCGCAAGATCGGCGATCAAAAACCTCCGTGCGATCGAGCCCTCCAAAGAGCGGACGACATTCTTGCTTGGCTGCCTGCTCGGCGAGAGCCTGGTCAAGAACGCGTAGGACTCGGCTCGCGGGCCTCAGAACTCACACTGCTTCGGCGCCCGCGGGAACGGGATCACATCGCGGATGTTGGCCATCCCCGTGCAGAACTGGATCAGCCGCTCGAAGCCCAGCCCGAAGCCCGCGTGGGGCACCGTGCCGTACTTCCGCAGGTCGCGGTACCACCAGTAGTCGTCCTTGTGCAGGCCCATCTCGTCGAGCCTCGCGTCGAGCACGCCCAGCCGCTCCTCGCGCTGCGAGCCCCCGATGATCTCGCCGATGCCCGGGGCGAGGATGTCCATCGCCGCCACGGTCTCCTCGGGGGCCCCGTCCGTGCCCGGGTCGTTCAGGCGCATGTAGAACGCCTTGATCTTCTTCGGGTAGTTGATCAGCACGACCGGCTGCTTGAAGTGCTCCTCGGTCAGGTACCGCTCGTGCTCACTCTGCAGGTCCAGCCCCCACTCCACCGGGTACTCGAACTTCTTCTTCGCCCCCTTGAGGATCCCGATCGCCTCCGTGTACGGCAGCGTGCGGAAGGGCGAGTCGATCACATGCCGCAGCCGCGCGATCAGCCCGGGTTCGATCCGCTCGTCGAAGAACGCCATGTCGTCCGCCCGCCGGGTCAGGATGTCGTCGAAGAGATACTTGAGCATCTCCTCCGCCAGCGCCGCGTCGTCGGCCAGGTTGGCGAAGGCGATCTCGGGTTCGATCATCCAGAACTCCGCCAGGTGCCGGCTCGTGTTGCTGTTCTCCGCCCGGAAGGTCGGCCCGAAGGTGTACACCCGGCTCAGCGCGCAGCAATAGGTCTCGACATTCAACTGCCCCGACACGGTCAGGTTCGACTCGCGCCCGAAGAAGTCTTGCCCGTAGTCGGCCCCCCCCTCGGGCGTCCGCGGCGGGTTCAGCGCGTCCAGCGTAGACACGCGGAACATCTCCCCCGCGCCCTCGCAGTCGCTCCCCGTGATGATCGGCGTGTGGACATAGTAAAAGTCGCGCTCGTCGAAGAACCGGTGGATCGCGCACGCCAGCGAGTGGCGCACCCGCGCGACCGCCCCGAAGGTGTTCGTGCGCACACGCAGGTGCGCCACCTCGCGCAGGTACTCCATCGTGTGCCGCTTCATCGGCACCGGGTAGGTGTCCGGGTCCTCGACCCAGCCGATGACGCGCACCGCGCTCGCCTGCACCTCGACCGACTGCCCCTTGCCCTGGCTCGCGACCAGCACGCCGTCGGCTTCGACCGCGCACCCCGTCGTCAGCCTCGCGACCTCCTCGGCGTAGTTCGCCAGGTCCCCCCGCGCCACCACCTGGATCGCGTCCTGGCAGGTCCCGTCGTGCAGCTGGATGAAGCTCAGCCCCCCCTCGGCCTTGCTGTCCCGCCGCGTCCGGACCCACCCCTTCACCGTCACCCGGGCCCCCGGCTCGCCCCGAAGCGCGTCTTTCACCTTCACCCACGCCATCGTGTGGTATCCTCCTCGGGCCGAGCCCGCGGGGCCCGCCGTGGGCCGATCCTAGGGCCCGCCCCCCGCGGCCTCCCGCACGACACCAATGCCCGACGCCCCCCTCCACCCCGAGCCAGCCCTGACCGCGGAGAAACTCCGCCGGCACATCCCGGCGCTCGACGGCATCCGGGGCCTCGCCATCGTCCTCGTGCTCTTCCACCACTGCACCGACATGTCCAACAACGGCATCGTTGATGATGCCGCCACCCTCCTTCTCCACTGGGGCGGGTTCGGCGTGGACCTCTTCTTCGTCCTCTCGGGATTCCTGATCACCGGGATCCTCGCCGACACCCGGGGGCACAGGGGCTACTTCCGGTCCTTCTACGCCCGCCGCGTGCTCCGGATCTTCCCGCTCTATTACGCCGTGGTGATCTTCTCCTTCATCATCCTGCCGAATCTCGGCCCGGCCCTCGCCTCCATCCCCGGATTCCCCGCCTCCACCGCCGGCACCATCGAGTCGAAACTCGACCGCTTCGGCACCGTCGGCGGCGACGAGTGGTACTACTGGACCTACCTCAGCAATTTCGTCGCCGCAAAGGTCAACGCCTGGCGGCACGGCATCCTCGATGTCTCCTGGTCCCTCGCCATCGAGGAGCAGTTCTACCTCCTCTGGCCCCTCTTGGTCTGGCTCGTCGGGCCCCGACGCATGAAGGCCGTGTGCGTCGCGCTGCTCGTGCTCTCCCCGGCCTTCCGGGCCTGGCTGCTCCTCCGCGGCACCGACCCGTTCTTCGGCGGCGAGACCACCATCATCGATGTTTATGTCCTTACCCCCGGCAGGCTCGAGGGCCTCTCCCTCGGGGCGCTCATCGCCCTCCACCTGCGGGGCGGCTCGGACAACCTCGCCCCCGCCCGGAGGCTCGCCGCCCTCGTCGGGCCCGCGAAGATCATCGCCCCGGTCTGCCTGGGCCTGTCCGTCTTGGGCGAGGCAACCCGGCACCTCTCCGACCACGCGGTCCATTCCCACACCCGATTCACCGCGTTCGCCGGGTACTCCCTCGTCGCCGTCGGGTTCGCCGCGGTGCTCGTGCTGGCCCTCGCCGCCCCCGCGGGGTCCTTCTGGCACCGCGTCTGGACCTGCCGCTTCCTCCGCTCCTTCGGCAAGTATTCCTACGCCATCTATCTCGTGCATATGCCGGTCCGGGCCGTCATCCGCGACCTCGCCTTCGGCCCGAACTTCAATGGCTCCCGCTTCGGCGACGCCCTCATCCAGTTCCCGCGCATCGGCGGGTCCGAGCTGCCCGGGCAGATCCTGTTCTACATCCCCGCCTTCGCCGCCTGCTGGGTTGTTGGCTGGCTCTCCTGGAACCTCTACGAGAAGCACTTCCTCAAGCTCAAGCGGCTCTTCCCCTACGAACGCAAGCCAAAGGTCGCACCGCCCACGCCGCCGGCGGCGTGAACGCCCATCCCGCCCGCCGCTCCGCCCGGCTACATTCCCGCCATGAGCGATCAGACCGCCTCACCCCGGCACTTCATCCACCAGATCATCGACGACCACATCGCCACCGGTCGCTGGGGCGCCCCGGGCGACCGATCGGTCGTCCGCACGCGCTTCCCCCCCGAGCCCAACGGCTACCTCCACATCGGGCACGCCAAGGCGATCACACTGAACCACGGGCTCGCCGTCGAATATGGCGGGAAGTTCCTCCTCCGCTTCGACGACACCAACCCCGAGAAGGAGGAGCAGGAGTTCGTCGACTCGATCATCCGCGACGCCGAGTGGATGGGCGCCCGGTGGGAGGGCGAGGTCCGCTTCGCCTCCGACTACTTCCACCAGATGTACGACTGGGCGGTCGAACTCATCGAAAAGGGCCTCGCCTATGTCGACGAGCAGCCCGCCGAGACGATCAAGGCCCAACGCGGCACGCCGACCGAGCCGGGCCTCCCCTCCCCCTTCCGCGACCGCCCGATCGACGAGAGCCTCCGCCTGTTCGCCGGCATGAAGGCGGGCGAGTTCGACGACGGGGCGATGGTGCTCCGGGCCCGCATCGACATGGCCAGCCCCAACTTCAACCTCCGCGACCCGGTGATGTACCGCATCGTCAACGCGACGCACCACCGCACGGGCGACGAGTGGCACATCTACCCGATGTACGACTGGGCCCACGGCCTCGAGGACTCCATCGAGGGCATCACCAACTCCATCTGCACGCTCGAGTTCGAGAACCACCGGCCCCTCTACGACTGGTTCATCAACGCGATCAACCAGGGCCGGGGCCCGCAGAGCCGATGGGGCGAGAAGATCCACCACCCCCAGCAGACCGAGTTCGCCCGCCTCAACCCGACCTTCGTCATCACCTCGAAGCGCAAGCTCAAGCAACTCGTCGACGAGAAGCATGTCGAGGGCTGGGACGACCCCCGCATGCCCACCATCAGCGCCCTCCGCCGCCGCGGGTACACCCCCGAGGCGCTCCGCGCCTTCTGCACCGAGATCGGCACGACCAAGTTCAACGCCAGCCACGACTACGGGCTGCTCGAGAACGCCGTGCGCGACGACCTCAACCGACGCGCCCCCCGCCGAATGGCCGTGCTCAGGCCGCTCAAGGTCACCATCACCAACTGGGCCGAGGGGGGCGACGAGGGCCGTACCGAGTGGATGGACGCGGTCAACAACCCCGAGTCCGAAGCCGCCGGCACCCGCAAGGTCCCGTTCACGCGGACCCTCTACATCGAACGAGACGACTTCATGGAGAACCCACCTCCCAAGTTCTTCCGCCTCAAGCCGGGCGGCGAGGTCCGACTCCGCTACGGCTACTGGATCACCTGCCGCGAAGTCATCAAGCAGGGCGGCGAGGTCGTCGAACTCCGCTGCACCTACGACCCCCAGACCCGGGGGGGGGATTCCCCGCCCCCGGATGCCGACGGGAAGGTCCGCAAGGTCAAGGGCACCATCCACTGGGTCTCCGCCGAGCACGCCGTTCGGGTCGAGGCCCGGCTCTACGACCGCCTCTTCCGGGCCGAGCGCCCGGGCAAGGCGACCGGCAACCCGATCGACGACCTGAACCCCGACTCGCTCGAGGTCATCCCCGAGGCGTGGCTCGAACCGAACTGGCCCACCACCGACGCCGAGCGCGCCGCGGGCACCGGGGCCTTCCGCGACGGGATCGAACGCTTCCAGTTCGAACGGCTCGGATATTTCTGCCTCGACCAGGCACACCCAGGCCGGCTCCCGGTCTTTAATCGGACCTTAACGCTCAAGGACTCCTGGGCGAAAGAGGCCACGCCATGAGATCTGCTCTTCCCGTCGTCTGCGCTCTCCTGACCACGGGAATGGCCTTTGCACTCGAACCAACGCCCGACGACGGCCTCTCGTTCGAGCAGCCCACCTCCAGGCTCGAGATCAGCTTCGGGATGATGTACCGCTACACCGCCTCGGTCGCCCCCGATGCACCCGACCCGGCCGACGATCTCACCCACGGCTTCGCCTTCCGCCGCCTCCGCCCGATCTTCGAGGGCGATCTCGCCGAGGGCAAGATCACCTACTTCGCCATGCTCGCCGGCGAGAAGGACTCGCCCGATGTCATCGACGCCTTCCTGACCTTCGAACCCGCCGAGGACTGGCGTCTCCGCGTCGGCCAATTCCGCCTCAACTTCAGCCGCGAGATGTCGATGTCCTCCTCCCGGCAGCTCGCCGCCGACCGGGGCTCGATCGCCAACAACATCAACCCGGGCCAGTCCGCCCGAGTCCAGGGCGTCGAGGCCCGCTGGGCCAGCGGACGCGACCGCGTCCACGCCACCCTCAGCGAGGGCGTCGGGCACGCCAACACCGATTTCAACGACCAGAGCGGCGATTGGGGCGCCACCCTCCGCTACGAGCGGCTTCTCATCGGCGAGAAGTTCAAGCAGTTCGACCAGTTCTCCGCGCCCCTCGAGACCCCCCGGGGCCTCATGCTCGGCCTCGGCGGGCACGCCCAGCACGAGGATGGCGCCGGCGACCGCGTCGCATGGGCCGCCGATCTCTCCTATCAGGACAGCGGGTTCAACGCCGCCTTCATCCATGTCGGCCATGTCGCCGAGGACAGAAACCAGGGCGCCTTCCCCGAGCCCGAGTCGCTCTTCGGCGCCGTGGCCCTCGCCGGGCTCTTCATCACCGACACCGTCGAGCCCTTCGTTCGCTACGAATGGGGCACCACCTCCGACGAAAACCACCCCGACCTCAACCTCATCACCGTCGGCGTCAACTGGTACATCGCCGGGCAGGCCCTCAAGTTCACCACCGATTTCAACATCGCCTTCGACGGCGTCGGCCGCGCGTTCGACCGCCCAGGCGATGGCCTCATCCGCACCCCCGACGGCGACACCCGCTATTACCTCCGCTCCCAGATCCTGGTCCTCTTCTAACCCCACATCAAGAAGGCAGCGGCCATGGGCGCGACCGCCCGAAATGTCCTCGGCTCTCCGCTCCAGCCGTGCTCCATGCACCCTCGCACCGGGTTCTACCGGGACGGCTGCTGCAACACCGGGCCCGATGACCGGGGTCTCCACCTCGTCTGCGCCGTCATGACCGCCGAGTTCCTCGCCTTCAGCAAGGCCCGGGGCAACGACCTCTCGACCCCCTTCCCCGCCTCCGGCTTCCCCGGCCTCAAGCCCGGCGACCGCTGGTGCCTCTGCGTCTCCCGGTGGAAGGAAGCGCTCGACGCGGGACAGGCCCCCCGCGTCGTTCTCGACGCGACCCACATCTCGACGCTCGAATTCGTCGATCTCGACGACCTCAAACGCCACGCCCTCCGACCCGAGCGCTGAACTTCCGAGAAGTTCCCGCAACCCTCTTGGCCCCCCGCATCCGTTCGGGTACGCTCTCAAAGTACGATCATCACCTGAACAAGGGGGCCCTCATGGCAGGCACGCACACACTCGCCGTCCTCGTCTGGCACGGCATGGGCACGCCCGACTCCCGGGTCACCCAGGCCGGGGAGTGGATCCCGACCTTCCATGAGAAGATGGTCGAGGAGATCGCCCGCCGCGTCGCCCGGGCCGGCAAGCCCGCCGCGAACATCGCGTGGGAGCCCGTCTTCTGGCACAAGGTCCTCGGCCCGCGTCAGGACGAGGTCGCCAAGGCCTACCGCGACGCCGGCGCCGAGTGGCGCTGGCCCCGCGAGAAGTTCCTCACCGCCCTCGGCGACGCCGGCGCCTACCTCGGCAACGCCGACCGCGCCGCCAGCATGTACCGCAAGATCCACGACGAGATCCACCAGACCCTCCAGCGCGCCAAGGCCCGCCTCGACAAGCCCACCCGACCGGTCGTCTTCATCGCCAACTCCCTCGGCTGCATGATGATGAGCGACTACATCTGGGACCGCCGGGCCCACGAGAAGCGGCTCGCGAACGCCCCCGCGGGCGCCCCCGACCCGCACGCCGCCGACGACTTCGACCGCCTGCACACCCTCGCCCACATCATGACGATCGGGTGCAACATCCCGCTCTTCATCCACGGCTTCGCCCACGACGACATCGCCGCGATCGAGTTCCCCCACCCCAAACTCCCCGCCGCCCTCAAGAAGAAGGCCAAGTGGGACAACTACTACGACCGCGACGACATCCTGGGCTTCCCCCTCGCCCCGGTCGGCATGGGCTACAAGAAACTCCGGGATGCCGGCCGCCTCCGCGACATCCAGATCAACTCCGGCCCGATCCTCCTGAGCGGCACGCCCCTCTCGCACTCGTACTACTGGACCGACAACGACTTCACCGTCCCCGCCTCGGAGGTGCTCGCGGGGCTCGTGGTGTAGGGGGGCCAAAGAAACTCGCGGTCATTCTGGATCAATGCTCGCCACAAATCCGAATAAAACACTATCATCCAGAGGAGTGGCGCCGTGGCCCAGAATTCAGCCATCGAGTGGACCGAATCGACTTGGAACCCCGTGGCGGGCTGCACGCCTGTTTCGCCCGGTTGCCTGAACTGCTATGCCGCCCGGATGGCTCTCCGACTCGCATCGATGCCGAACGGGACGGGGCACAAGTACGCCGGGACCGCGAAGCGGGCCCGAAACGGCCGTCCAGTCTTCTCAGGCCGGGTCAACCTCGATGAGGAGGCGCTTGAGGTCCCACTCCGTTGGCGACTCCCCCGCATCATCTTTGTCAACTCCATGAGCGATCTGTTCCACGACGCCGTTCCGCTCGATTTCATCCGGCGTGTCTTCGAGGTCATGGTCGACTGCCCGCAGCACACCTTCCAGGTCTTGACCAAGCGGCCCGAGCGCACGCTCGAACTCGCGACCCGCCTTCCCTGGCCACGGAATGTCTGGATGGGGACGAGCGTGGAGTCGAACGATTACTACGACCGCATCCGCCTCCTCCAGCGCGTCCCCGCCGCGATCCGTTTCCTCTCCTGCGAGCCCCTGCTCGGCCCCCTCCGCCGCATGCCACTCAAGGACATCGGCTGGGTCATCGTCGGGGGCGAGTCGGGCCCGGGAGCCCGCCCGATGCGGGCCGAGTGGGTGCACGAGATCAAGGACCAGTGCGAGGCGAAGGGCGTGCCGTTCTTCTTCAAGCAGTGGGGGGGCGTGAACAAGAAGGCGGCGGGTCGGGAGCTTGACGGGCGAAGTTGGGATGAAATCCCAGATCAGGCTGAGCGGAGGCCAAGAAGTGTCGCACAAAGCGGGTGCTGATTTCTTTGATCAAAAACGCTCATGGTCAGAACGAAAGGACCGGATTCTTGGGAACTATCTCGCCGCCTATCTTCCCAAAGTCAGCAAATTAGGGCGACCAATCTTAATTGTCGACGGCTTTGCGGGTCCAGGTCGTTTCAAAGACGGGCGACCTGGATCACCTGTTATTATTGCAGAGACCGTTCAGGCATCGGCGGCCAATGCGGATGTGCTTGCCATTGAACAAAGGCCGGAGCTGTTTGATCAACTACGCATCGAGATGAAACGATTTCCGTTCGCGAGGGTCCGCTGTGGCGAGTTCCGTGACAGCATTCCGGAGATATACGAGCGAGCGCAGCGATCGTCGGTCTTCCTGTATCTGGATCCGTTTGCACTTCGTGGGCTTGAAATGGACAAGCTGCAGTCGATTCTGAATCTAGTGAGTCATGGTCACAGCATTGAGATTCTCGTTAATTGTAATGCTGTGGCATTCGTTAGGTGTGCAAGGCAGCATTTGGCTGTCACGGGCTGGGAGAACGATCCCGACGAGGATCCGATTCCGCACACCTCTCCGGAACTCCTAGATGGTTTCGCAGGGGGTGGGTGGTGGCGTGATTCTCTCGCAGCAGGCGGGGAGTTTGCAGAGAGTGTATACAGATTCATGAGCGGGTACGCAGATCAACTTCAGGGAATATTCTCGGAAGTTTGTGTTCACGAGATCAAGCGGCGGCATGCTCACACTACTCCGAAGTACTTCTTGGCGTTTGGCTCGCGACACGAGCATGCGATGCTCTTGATGAATGATGAAATGTGCAAGAGCCTGGAGACCCTTGCCGCAGTGGAAGCGCCTGCACACGGTTCTTTGTTCGAGATGAGGCCCGAGAGCCTTGTGCCGGATGTTGCGGAGATTGAGCCTCTTATCCTGCGGAATGTTCTCGACAGTCCCACACGCAGAGAACTCATTACCCGTGTAGTGCGGGCAAAATTCGGCATGCACAAACAATCAACGATTAGGAAGGAAGTGGAGCGTTTACTAAAGAACGGCCAATTGGTATCAGAGACGGGCAAGACTCGCATTAACGATGATGTCCGCGTGCGCCGCCACACCTAGAGCTCCACCACCGCCATATCCGCCTGGCGCTTCCGCGCCGCCGGCGGGGTCGACACATCCGTCGCGAACACGCTCAGCGACGCGGCCGCGCCCGCCATCTCCCCGCGGATCGTCCCCGCGTTGAACAGCGTCGCCCGCGGCAGCGCCGCCACATCGCTCGCGCCGGGCACCTGCCCCGGGCCCTCGTCGACGACATAGTCCGCCGCCGTCAGCGGGGGAACCGTCAGCGCCTCGCCCGCCAGCAGCGCGAGCAGGTCCGTCGCGATCTGCCCCTCGCTCTTCGACGCGTGCTGCGGCGGGATCGACCGCTCGAACGCCTGCAGCATGTGCCGCGCGTTCTCGAAGGTCCCCGCCTTCTCCGCCCAGGTCGCCCCGGGAAGCACCACATCCGCCGTCTCCGCGAGCCGGCTCTCCAGCGTGTCGATCAGCAGCACATACGGGGCCTCGAGCGCGTTCATCAGCGCGTCCGTCGCCCAGTCGCTCGGGTAGTTCCCCGTCACGATCACCGCCCCGACCTCGCCCATCCGACCCGCGAGCAGCGCCTCGGCCTCGACCGCAGGCCCCCCGGTCAGCCCCTCGATCACCCGGCGCACGCCGCGCGCGTTCGGGGCCTTCTCCGCGTACACGCGGTACGCCCTCTTGTCGAACTCGGGGTCGTCCGTCCGCAGCGAGCGGGGGTAGTGCCGGTCCTCGCCCTGGAACGGCACGGGCCCGACCGCGAGGATCGCCTCCCCGTCGATCGCCCGCGCGAGCCGCGCGAGCTGGTACGCCTCCTCGCACGGCAGCATCGGGCTGATCACCACCGCCAGCCGCTTGCCCGCCCGAGCCGAGTGCTTCGACAGGCCCGCGAGGGCCTGCTCGTACGCCCGGCTCCACTCCGACTCGACCAGCGTCCCGTACTGACGCCGCAGCGGCGCCTTGATCCGTTTGTCCGAGTGCACGAACTTCCAGCCGTAGCGGATCTCGTCCGTGATCCACCACTTGTTCACCGCCGCGTTGGCGCGGGGCTTGATGCGGTAGACCTTGCCCTGGTTGTGCTCGATCCAGATGTTGTCGCCCGACGCGGTGATCCCGTCGATCGCCGGCGTGCTCTTGAGGAACCAGACACGCTGCGCGAACAGGAAGTCCTTGTCCAGCAGCGCCCCGACCGGGCACAGATCGATCACATTCGACGCCAGCTCGTTCGCCAGCGCCTCACCCGGGAAGACATCGATCTGGCTCTGGTTCCCGCGCCCGTCGATCATCAGCTCGCTCGTCTCGGGCCATTCCCGCGCGAACCGCACGCACCGCGTGCACAGGATGCACCGGTCCGAGTAGATGTACACATTCGGGCCCAGGTCCTTCTTCGCCTGCTTGACCTTCGTCTCCTCGAAACGGCTCACCCCTCGCCCGTACCGGTACGAGAAATCCTGCAGCGTGCACTCGCCCGCCTGGTCGCACACCGGGCAGTCCAGCGGGTGGTTGATCAGCAGGTACTCCATCACCGCCTTCTGGTTCGCGATCGCCCGGGGGCTGTTCGTGTAGACCACGATCCCCTCGGCCGCCGGCGTCGAGCAGGTGGGCTGCAGCTTGCCCCCCATCTGGGGCTCGAGTTTGTTGTTGTTCCGAGGGTTCGGAGACCAGATCTCCGCCAGGCAGATCCGGCACTGCGCCGGGATCGACAGCCCCTCGTGGTAGCAGTACTGCGGGATCTCCACCCCCGCACGGTTCGCCGCCTGGATGATCTTCTCACCCGGGTGGAACTCGATGGTCTGCCCATTGAGGACGAATGTCGGCATGCGCACCCTCGATTCGGATTCTGGTCAGGCCCCGCCGCGCCCGGCGCCGAGCCCGCCGGAGTGTAGACCGCGGCGGCCTCGCGCGACCCCGCCCAGACCCTCCGCGCCCGGGCCCCCGCCCCTCGCTCGCCCCGCCCTCAGCCGGCCCCCAACAGGTACGACCGCAGCACCAGCGCGTGGTTCCGCCCCTCGTCCTTCGCCGCGTACAGCAGCGTCACCGGCCCCATCCCCGCCCGTTCCAGCAGCGGCCTCCAGGCCCCCTCCGCCCCGTCCAACTCCGCGGCGTACCGACGCTCGAACTCCCGCCACCGGGCCGGGTCCCCCATGTCCTCGTGGATCCATTTCCTCAACCCGTTCGACGGCGCCACGCCCTTGTTCCACTCGTCCAGTCGGGCCGCCTCTTTGCGCAACCCCCGAGGCCACAGCCGATCAACGAGCACCCGATACCCGTCACCCGGATCGGGCTCGTCGTACACCCGCCTGACGCGGATCTCCGGGACGCGGCTCATGATCGCTCAATCTAGCCCAACCCAGCGGACCCAGCTCGAACGAGCCACGACCGTCGGTCGCCGGCCCCCCGGCCCGATCGAGTCATCCCCCAACTGGCCCTCCCCCCTCCGCGCGGTCATCATTCCCCCATGACCCTCACCCTCGACCGCGCCCTCCACCGCGACCTGACCGCCTTCCGCCGCCGTCTCCACGCCGAGCCCGAGCTCTCGGGGCACGAGCACCGCACCCACGACGCCGTCCTCGCCTATCTCCACGCGTTCGCGCCGACCTCCGTCGTCCAGCACCTCGGCGGCACGGGTCTCGCCGCCGTCTTCGACTCGGGCGTCCCGGGCCCGACCATCCTCGTCCGCGCCGAACTCGATGCCCTCCCCATCCAGGAAGTCGAGGGCCCCGCCCACCGCTCCACCAACCCTGGCGTCATGCACGCCTGCGGGCACGACGGGCACGCCACCATGGTCGCCGGCCTCGCCCCCCGCCTCGCCGCCGTGCCGCCTTCACGCGGCCGCGTCGTCCTGCTCTTCCAGCCCGCCGAGGAAACCGGCGCCGGCGCCGCCGCCGTGCTCGCCGATCCGCGCTGGCCGGCCCTCGAGCCCGACGCCGCGATCGCTCTGCACAACCTCCCGGGTCACCCCATGGGGCAGGTCATTCTCCGTGAGGGCGTCTTCTCCTGTGCCTCCCGCGGCATGTCGGTCGGGCTCGAGGGCATCACCAGCCACGCCGCCCACCCCGACGACGGCGTCAGCCCCGCCGAGGCCATCGCCGAACTGGTTCAGCGCATGCCCAAACTCCCCGCCGAGTGCCTCCCCGATTCCTTCGGCCTCGTCACCATCACCCACATCCGCGCCGGCAAAGACGCGGTCTTCGGCGTCACCCCCGCCGAAGGACGATTCAACGCCACCCTCCGCACCGACACCGATCAGGACCTCTCGACGCTCTCGAACGCGGCCGAGACCCTCCTCGCCGAGATCGCCGGCGCCAACCGCCTCCCCTTCGAGACCACCTGGCACGACGAGTTCGCCGCCGCCGTCTGCGACCCCGAGACCGTCGCCCTGGTCCGCGCCGCCGCGAACGACCTCGGCCTCGACACCATCGACCGCGACAAGCCCTTCCGCTGGTCCGAGGACTTCGGGCTGTTCACCCGGGGCCGGCGCGGCGTCCTCTTCGGCCTCGGGTCGGGCGAATCCCAGCCCCAGCTCCACAACCCCGACTACGACTTCCCGGACGAGCTCATCGCCGTCGGGGCGCGCATTTTCATGCGCACCGCGCGCGATCTTCTGGGGTAGATACCCCTATTCCGCCGCATCCTCCAGCGCGCCCGCCTCGAATTGCAGGCGGGCAAGCTCGGCATAGAGGCCGCCCCTGGCCACCAGCGAACGGTGGGTGCCTTCCTCCACGATGCGCCCCTCGTCCAGCACCAGGATGCGGTCGGCTTCCAGAACGGTCGCCAGACGGTGGGCGATCACCAGCGTGGTGCGCTCGCGCATCAGGCCGGCAAGCGCCGCCTGCACCAGAGTCTCGCTGGCGGCGTCGAGCGCCGAGGTCGCCTCGTCCAGCAGCAGGACCGGCGCGTCGCGCAGGATGGCGCGGGCAATGGCGATGCGCTGTTTCTGCCCGCCCGACAGCATCACGCCGCGTTCGCCAAGATAGCTGTCATAGCCATCGGGCAGCGCCACGATGAAGTCATGCGCGGCGGCGGCGCGGGCGGCGGCCTCGACCTCGGCATCACCCGCATCGGGGCGGCCGTAACGGATATTCTCGCGCGCCGAGGCGGCGAAGATCACCGGGTCCTGCGGCACAAGCGCGATGGACCGCCGGAAATCGGACCGCGCGAGGTCGGTCAGCGGCAGCCCGTCCAGCAGGATCCGCCCCTCTTGCGGGTCGTAAAAGCGCAGCAGAAGCTGGATCACGGTGGTCTTGCCTGCGCCCGACGGGCCGACAAGGGCCACCGTCTCACCGGGTTTGACATGCAGGCTGACATCGCTCAGCGCCGACTGGTCGGGGCGCGAGGGGTAGCGGAAGGACACATCCTCGAACCGGATATCGCCCTTGACCGGGGTCGGCAGCGCCCTGGGGCTAACCGGGTCATTGACGGTGTCCGTCGCGCCCAGAAGCTCCACCAGACGTTCGGTCGCCCCGGCGGCGCGCTGCAATTCGCCCCAGATTTCCGAAAGTGCCGCGACCGACCCGGCCGCCATCACCGCATAGATGACGAATTGTACCAGTTCGCCCGCGCTCATCGTGCCGCCGCGCACGTCGCGCGCGCCGACCCAGAGAACCCCGACCACCCCGCCGAAGACAAGGAAGATGACGATGATCGTCATCATCGCCCGCGTGCGGATCCGCCGCTTGGCCGACAGGAAGGATTGCTCCGTGACCTTCGCGAAATCGCCGCGCGCCTCGCCCTCATGGGTGAAGGCCTGCACGGTCTGGACCGCGCCCAGCGCCTCGGCCGCGGCGCCCGAGGATTGCGCGATCCAGTCCTGGTTTTCCCGGCTCAGCACCCGCAGGCGGCGGCCCTGGGTGACGATCGGCACGATCACAGCCGGGACGATCAGGAAGACCAGAAGCGTCAGTTTCGGGGCGGTAACGAACAGCATTGTCAGCCCGCCCAGCAGGATCAGCACATTGCGCAGCGCGACCGAGACGGACGAGC
>JRYH01001853.1_pt1 | contig 51104 bp, 47 predicted proteins | sample 235351 | NCBI WGS metagenome assembly JRYH01 (sample SAMN03074221, study PRJNA261480) | activated sludge metagenome | biome: Wastewater Treatment Plant; feature: Wastewater; material: Activated sludge; isolation source: activated biomass of a wastewater treatment plant treating wastewater... ...
TCCTCCTGGTCCGCCGTCGCCAGCACCGTATCGAGATCGGCCTCCATGATGTCCGAGACCGGCACGTCCTTTTTTGTGCGCAAAAGCCGCGAAAGGTCGACGCTGCCCACGACGCGAAACGCGGGATCGACGACAAAGATCTCGGAGAAGGTCTCGGGCAGGTCGTCCGTCTCGCGCGCATGCTCGATGACCTGGCCGACGGTCCAATAGGGCGCCACGGCGACGAAGTCGCTCTGCATGAGGCGGCCGGCGGAATCCTCCGGATATTCGAGCTGACGCTCGAGGGCTGCGCGCTCGCCCTTGGGCAACTGCGCGAGGATCTCCTCGCGGTCCTCTTCCTCGAGGTTCTCGATCAGGTAGGCCGCGTCGTCCGTGTCAAGCTCGGTGACGGCCTTGGCCAGGAGCTCGTTGGGCAAAGCCTCCGAGAGCTGGTCGCGAACCGCCTCGTCGATCTCCGACAGCACATCGTAGTTGAAGGCCGGTCCCAGCGCGTGGATGAGGGCGACGCGATGCTCGGGCGACAGGAGTTCTATGACGTCGGCGAGGTCGCGGGGGTGCAGGCCGATGACGAGATTGGCTGCTGTGGCACTGTCTCCGTCGTGCAACGCGATCGCGACATCGCGCACGAGATCGGCCACGCTGATGGCGTCGGCTTCCGGAGCCGGCGGATGCTCGTCCAAGCCTGTCATCGAAGCTCCAAGAAGCGCAAAATCGGGCCGCGCGCCGGCCCGTCGTCCGCCAAAACGGCCGCCCCGCCTGACGCGAGACCGGGAGCCCTTTTGCGCCACGGCCTAGCACAGCCGTCATATCTGCGACACTGCGTTCCGGCAAAAAAAGCAGGCCCGCAAGCGGGGTTGCATTTTAGTTACAAACTCTTTTACGAACCGTGCTTCAATGACGAGCTTCGATGACAGAGGGCCCGTCCCCGAGGCGCATACCTCGAGGGCGGCAGAGGAGACGACCGAATGAGCGCCAGTCGGTGCACTTGGCTGGCCTTGGGCGCAGCGATGATCCTGAGCGTCGGGGCCGCAGCGGCCACCGATGCGGCGCGCGCGGAAACGGGCACCGGCGTCCATGCGCCCGACCCGTCCTCGGCTCTCGGCCAGGGCTGGCGCTCGCCTACGGTAAGCCCCGCGGCTGGCGCCGAGATCGGGCTCAAGTCCGCGGCCCATTGTGGCGCCGGGGCGGACGTTCTCGGCGTCTCCCGCGTGGTCGAGATCGACACGACGACGGGTCCCGAGTTCGGCGAGCAGTACCACAAGACGGAGCCCAAGTTCCTGGAGCCCGGCGAGGTCGTGCTGACCTTCGACGACGGCCCCATGCGCCGCTATACGCTGCCGATCCTCGACGCCCTCGACGAGCAGTGCGTCAAGGCGACCTTCTTCTCGGTCGGCCGCATGGCGATCTCCGACCCGGCGACCCTCCGGGAAGTGGCGCGGCGCGGCCATACCATCGGCACGCACACCTGGTCGCACAAGAACCTGGCCACCTTGAGCGCCGCTGCCATGAAGCGCGAATTCGAGCTCGGGTTCTCCGCCGTGGCCGCCGCCGCCGGCACGCCGATCGCCCCCTTCTTCCGCTTCCCCTACCTCGCCCACAGCAAGTCCACGCGCGACTACATCCGCAGCCGCGGCGTCGGCACCTTCGGCATCCACGTCGATTCCAAGGATTTCCGCACCAAGAGCCCCGGCGTCGTGCTGCGCAACGTGCTCGCCCAGCTCGAGCACAGCAAAAAGGGCATCCTGCTGTTCCACGACATCCAGCCGTCGACGGCCGGCGCGCTCTCGAGCCTGCTCGAGGAGCTCAAGGCGCGCGGCTTCAAGGTCGTGCACATGGTCGCCAAGGACGCCCCCATCACGCTTCCGGAATACGACGCTATCGCCGAGAAGGCTCTGAAGGCCAAATCGGTCGCAGCCGCCAGCTCGCCTCTCGCCGAGCGCGCCGCCACCTGGCCCGTCTCGGGCGCACCCGACGCACCGCCCGCCGCAGCGCCCGCACCGAAGAAGCCCGTGCGCAACGGCGCGCAACCGGCGAAGCCGTTCGACTGGGCCAATCCCTCGAACGATCCCTGGCAGCTCAAGGCGTTCGGTCACCAGTAGGCCCTGCCGCCGCAACCCGAGTCCCGCGATGAGAAAAATTGGGGCCGCAGCGACGATCGGTGTGCTGGTTGCGTTTGCATCGGGAGCCGCAGCCGGCGAATGCCCGAACCCGGAGAAGGCGCTCGGCGTCTCCCGCGTCATCGAGATCGACACGTCGGGCGGCCCGATCTTCGGCTCCGCGACCCGGCGCGAGAAGGAGCCGCGCTTCCTTGCCGAGAACGAGGTCGTACTGACCTTCGACGACGGCCCCGTGCCGAGGGTCACGGGTCCCATTCTCGACACGCTCGATCGGTTCTGCACCAAGGCGACGTTCTTCTCGGTGGGTGAGATGGCGCTCTCCTATCCGGCCATGACCAAGGAGGTGTTGGCGCGCGGCCACACGGTCGGCACGCACACGTGGTCGCACCCCAACAACCTTGCCCGCATGGACATCGAGAAGGCCAAGGACGAGATCGAGCGCGGCTTCGCCGCCGTCTCGCTCGCCGCCGCGACCGGCATCGCGCCCTTCTTCCGCTACCCGGGCCTCAACGACAGCGACGCCCTCCTGACGTATTTCCAGTCGCGCAGCATCGCGAGCTTCACGGTCGACGTCATCTCGAACGACAGTTTCATCTCGAGCCCCCAGCGCATCGCCGAGCGCACCCTGAAGCTCGCGGTCGCGCAAAAGGGCGGCATCCTCCTGTTCCACGATCTCAAGCGGCCGACCGCGAAGGCCCTGCCGGCGATTCTCGCCGGCCTCAAGGCCAAGGGCTTCAAGGTCGTCCACCTCGTCGCCAAGGCGCCGGTGGTTCCCCTTGCGACGCTCGACGCCGAGCTGCAGCCCGTCCTCGCCAGGGCGGCCTCGCGCGATGTGCCGCCGTTCCACGGGCCGATCCCCGGACCGATGACCGCGGACGGCGAGGCCTCGCCCGTGAGCAGGCTGGCGCCACCGGCGCGGACGCGGCTCGACGAAACACCGCCGGCGACAGCGCGGCAAGACAGCTCAGCCCCCCTGCGGCGAAGGTCCGCCGAGACCACCCGGAAGGCGCGCCCGCGCCGTCGCCCGGGCGCTTCGCCCGGGGCCTGATCTCCGTCCCGGAGAGGGGGATTGCCCGGTAGCTCCTGCCACATTTCGGGCGTAAGCTTGAAAAAGGTCGGTTCTCCGACGCGGCACCGGGATTTTCGACGGGTTTCCAAGGGCAGATGCGTTCCGTTTGGGGAAGAGCGGACGGCCCAAGGAGCAGGCCCGAGAGTTCGACCTGACATCCGGCGGCATGGATGACGCGCCGCCTGCTTGAGCCCGATGAACCTCGCTCGATATCGCCCCGCTGACGGACCGTCCTGGATAGGTGCCCGAGATGCTGAAAGTCTGGATCGCCTGCGCCCTCCTCGCCCTCGCGGGCGGCGGCGCGTTCTATGCGACCGACGGGCGGATCTGGGAGGCCATAAGGAGCGGCGATCTCGCCCTGCTGACGCAAGCCCCGCCCGCCGACGCGCATCCGGTCGCGGCGCGGCGCGCAGAGATCGCCAAGGACCGATCGGCTGAAAGAAACCGCGCGGCGAGCATCGCGGTGGAAGCCGCCACCGCAGTCGCGGCCACGTCGACCGAGGACTTGCGCGCCATCGGCACGCTGCAGTCGGACGAGGGCGTGCAGATCACCTCCGAGATCGCGGGACGCATCACCGCCATTCCGCTCTCCGAGGGAGCCCCCGTCGGCAGGGGAGACGTGATGGTGCAGCTCGACAGCGCCCTCGCCAACGCCGAGGTGGCTGACGCGCAGGCCCGCTACAATCTTGCAATCGGCAACCTCGGCCGCGCCAACTCGCTCGCGCGCTCCGGGAACGTCACCGAGCGCGCCCGCGATGAAGCCTCGACCAATGCCGAGACGACCCGCGCGGCCCTCGAGCTTGCCAGGGTGCGTCTCGACAAGCATACGATCCGCGCGCCCTTCGACGGCATCGCCGGCATCCGCAAGGTCTCGCCCGGCGCTTATGTCGAAGCCGGCGCCGCCATCGTCAATCTCGAGAAGATCGACACCCTGAAGATCGACTTCAAGCTGCCCGAGCTCTACCTGGCGCAGGTCAGAACGGGCCAGACCGTCGAGCTCTCCGTCGATGCGCTGCCGGGCCGGACGTTCATCGGCACTATCTATGCCATCGACCCGCACATCGACGTCAACGGCCGCGCGCTCAACATTCGCGCCCGCCTCGAAAACCCGGACCTCGTGCTCCGCCCGGGCCTTTTCGCGCGCATCCGCGTCAAGGGCCAGGTGAAGCGCAACGTGCTCGTCGTGCCCGAGGCAGCCATCGTGCCGCGCGGCGGCGACAAGATCGTCTACCTCGTGAGGGACGGCCAGGCCGTCGAGGTCAAGGTGACGCTCGGCAGCCGCAGTACGGGCCTGGTCGAGATTCTGGACGGGCTCTCCGAGGAGGCGATGGTCGTCACCGCCGGCCAGCAGAAGCTGAAAGACGGCAGCCCGGTCGAGATCGTAGCCGGCTCCGGCTCCGGCGCGCGGGGGACCTGATGGGCCTCTCCGAGCTCTGCATCCGCCGGCCGGTGTTTGCCACCGTTCTGAGCCTCGTCATCGTGCTGCTCGGCGTCGTGTCCTACATGCGCCTGACCGTCCGCGAATACCCGAACGTCGACGAGCCGGTCGTCTCGGTGCAGACGCGCTATCCCGGCGCCTCCGCCAAGATCATCGAATCGCAGGTCACGCAGATCCTCGAGGGCTCCATCGCCGGCATCCCCGGCATCGACGTGATCGACTCGCAAAGCCGTTCCGAGCAGAGCCGCATCAGCGTCCGCTTCCGCCCCGACGTCAACCAGGACGTGGCCGCCAGCGACGTGCGCGACCGCGTCTCGCGCGTGCGCGGCCGCCTTCCCGACGAGATCGACGAGCCGATCATCGCCAAGGTGGAAGCCGATGCCCAGCCGATCATGCTGCTGGTCTTCAACAGCCCCGTGCTCTCCCCGCTGGAGATCACCGACTATATCGACCGCTTCGTCATCGATCAGTTGAAGAACCTGAACGGCGTCGCCGATGTCACCATCTACGGCGAGCGCCGCTACGCCATGCGCATCTGGATCGACCGGGAGCGCCTCGCCGCCTTCGCCCTCACCGTCCAGGACATCGAAAGCGCGCTCCGGGCCCAGAACGTCGAGCTTCCCTCGGGCCGCATCGAAAGCGCCAACCGCGAGTTCAGCGTGCTGTCGCGCACCGGCCTCGTGACGCCCGAGGAGTTCCGCAACATCGTCATCAAGGTCTCCGGCAACCATCAGGTGAAGCTCGGAGAGGTGGCGCGCGTCGAGCTCGGCGCCTTCGACGAGCGGCGCGAGAGCCGCTTCGAGGGCGGCACCGCCATCGCCGTCGGCGTCATCAAGCAGGCCGTCGCCAACCCCCTCGACGTGTCGAAGGCCGTGCGCGCGCTGCTGCCGCGCATCAACCAGTCCATGCCGAACGGCATGCAGGCGCACGTCGCCAACGACGACTCGATCTTCATCGAGCGCTCGATCGAGGCCGTCTACCGCACCATCGGCGAGGCCATCCTTCTGGTGGTCCTCGTCATCATCTTCTTCCTGCGCTCGCCCCGCGCCTCCCTCATCCCGATCGTCACCATCCCGATCTCGCTCATTGCCACGTTCACGCTGATGCTCGCCTTCGGCTTCAGCGTCAACACGCTGACGCTGCTCGCCATGGTGCTCGCCATCGGCCTCGTCGTCGACGACGCCATCGTCGTCCTGGAGAACATCTACCGCCACATCGAGCACGGCATGAGGCCGATCGACGCCGCCTTGAAGGGCACCCGCGAGATCGGCTTCGCCGTCATCGCGATGACGCTGACGCTCGCGGCCGTCTACGCGCCCATCGCCTTCGCGCCGGGCAAGACGGGGCGGCTCTTCCTCGAGTTCGCACTGACGCTGGCCGGCGCGGTCATCATTTCGGGCTTCGTCGCCCTCACCCTGACGCCAATGATGTGCGCGCGCCTCCTGCGCCACAATCCGGCGCCGGGACGGCTCTTCCTCGCCATCGAAGGGCTGCTGAAGGGTCTCGAGCGGGGCTACCGGCGGCTTCTCCAGCTCTCCCTCCGCCACCGCCCGGCCGTGCTTCTCTTCGCCATCGCGGTCGCAGGATCCAGCGTCTATTTCTTCCAGAACCTCAAGTCCGAGCTCGCCCCCGTCGAGGACCGTGGCGTGATCCGCGTGCGCGGCACCGGCCCTGAAGGCGCGACGCTCGCCTACACCAGCCGCTACAGCGCCGAGGCCGACGCCATTCTCGCCGACGTGCCCGAGATCGCCTCGCGCCTCGTCATCAACGGCAACCCGGAAGTCTCGGGCTTCCTGATCTTCGCGCCGCTGAAGGACTGGAGCGAACGCACGCGCACGCAGCAGGAGATCACGCGCGAAATCAGCCCCAAGGTGCGCCGCATCGCCGGCGTCTTCGCGTTCGCGCCCAATCCGAACGCGTTCGGGCAGCGTGGCTCCTCGAAGCCCGTCGAGTTCGTCGTGCAGTCGTCCGGCACCTACGAGGAGTTGGAGAAGCTCTCGGACACGCTCCTCGCGGCCCTGGAAGGCTATCCCGGGCTCGAAAGCCTGGAGACCGACCTCAAGCTCAACACGCCCGAGTTCCGCATCGAGATGGACCGCGCCAAGGTGTCGGACCTGCGTCTCGATGTGAACGTCGTCGGCCGCACGCTCGAGACGCTCCTCGGCGGCCGCCAGGTGACGCGCTTCGAGATGAACGGCGAGCAGTACGACGTGATGGTGCAGCTCGACATTCCGGACCGCTCGACGCCGGCCGCACTCGACACCATCTTCCTGCGCTCGCCCTCGGGCGAGATGGTCCAGCTCTCCAACATCGTCAAAGTGGTCGAGAGCGTGGCGCCCAAGGAGCTGAAGCGCTTCAACCAGCTTCGCGCCGTCACCGTCTCCGGCACCATCGCGCCGGGCTATGCCCTGGGGGAGGTGCTGGACCACATCGAGCGCACCGTCGACCAGGTGCTGCCGCCGGACATCCAGACCGACGTCAACGGCCAGAGCCGCGACTACCGCGCGTCGAGCCAGAGCCTTGCCCTGGTGTTCGTGCTCGCCCTCGCGTTCATCTATCTCGTGCTCGCGGCGCAGTTCGAGAGCTTCCGCGACCCGCTGATCATCCTGCTGACGGTGCCGCTCTCCATGTGCGGCGCGCTCGGGACACTCTATCTCGTCGGCGGCTCGCTCAACGTCTATTCGCAGATCGGCCTCGTAACGCTGGTCGGCCTCATCACCAAGCACGGCATCCTGATCGTCGAGTTCGCCAACCAGCTCGAGGCCGACGGGAAGACGCGGATGGACGCCGTCGTCGAGGCGGCGAGCCTGCGCCTGCGTCCGATCCTGATGACCACGGGCGCCATGGTTCTCGGCGCCGTGCCGCTCGCCCTCGCCATGGGAGCGGGCGCGGAAAGCCGCCAGCAGATCGGCTGGGTCATCGTCGGCGGCATGAGCCTCGGCACGCTGTTGACGCTCTTCGTCGTGCCGACGGTCCTGAGCCTGATCGGCGCCTCGCGCCACGCCGCGGCCGAGCCCGGTGCTCAGCCGGCCGCCACTCCGGCCGAGTAAGCTCGACGACCGGCTTGTGAGTTAACAGCAGTCTAAGGCGCGAGGTCCTCGCCGGCCTTGATCAGCGTCGTCCGGGACGCCCAGGCGTCGGACGGAGGCGTGCCGTTCGCGACCGGCGCGCCCCTGCGCGAGCATCGCTGCGGCGCCATCGCGAGCCCTGCCCCGTAGATGGGGTCCGGGCCGGGCGGACCGAGATCGCGCGTCGACACGTGCCTGAGGAGATCCTGCTCCGTCTCTGCGGAGCGAACGCCGCCGATGTTCGCCGCCAGGATCGCCGTCACGAACGGCACCGCGAATGACGTGCCGGTCCGGTAGCCCTGCTTCGCGTCGGGCAGCGCCGTCAGGACATCGACGCCCGGTGCCGACACGTCGATGTAGGAGCCGCGGTTGGCGCTCTTGTAGTTCATGCCGTCGCGGTTGACGGCGGTGACCGCGATCACGTGCGGATAGGCAGCCGGATAGCTCGGCGCGGCGGTCGGCCCCATGTTGCCGGCGGCCGCAATGAACACCACGCCCTTCTTGCTCATGCGCTCGATGGCGGCACCCACGGCGCCGTCCTGCGGACCCGAGAAGCTCATGTTGACGATGTGGACATCGAGCTGGTCGAGCCAGTCAAGCGCCGAAAGCAGGCGCACCGTATCGGTCGACGCGTTGCCGTTGACGTCGCTGCGGAACGCGCTTGCGAGCAGGAACGTGGCGTCGGGCACCAGCCCCGGCGTCCCGCTCTGGGGGTTCCCGGCGAGCAGCGAAAGAACGGCCGTGCCATGCCAGTCGTAAGGCGAGGGTCGCTCGCCGCCCAGGAACTCGCCCTGAACGGACTTGAGCGACCGGAACGCCGGATGGCGGACGTCGAACGAGGTGTCGATCACCCCGATCCGGACATCTTTCGTACAGGAGCCCAGAGACGGGTTCCACTTGATGAGAGAGCCGCCGAAGCAGGTCTGCGCCGGGCACGGGTTGGCCGAGGCTGGGCTGATCTTGCGCGGGTCGAGCCCAGGCAGCGCGCTGGCCCCTTCGGTCTCGCCGAGCGTCCCCATGAAGATCGTGTAGGCGTGGTTGGGCGTCGAGGGCAGGAAGGGCAGCACCTTGTGGAGCTCCCGCTCCGCCTCGTCGCGCGTAAAGCCGCCAGGCGCGCGCAGACGGCGGACATTGGTGCCGGCCCCCTTGAGCTCGACCGGATCGCTGACGATGAAGCCGTGCGTCCTCGCCGTCTCGAGATCGACAGGCGAGATGTCCGAGATGATGAGCTCGTCCTTGCGCTCGTCGACGAACATCTTGGCCGGCATCTCGGCGCCGAGATCCCGTCCCGGGAAGGTACGCGGGTCGACCGGCGCCTGCATGGCCGTACGGGTGCCGCCACCATCGCCCCGGCCCTGGCCAGTATCCCTATCGCCGTCCGCACCCCGGCCCGGCTCTCCCTCCGGCTGGTCGGCTCCCCGCTTGAGCGCGTTGCGGCTCATCCCCAGATGGGAGGCCGGGACACGTAAGCCGTCGAGCGGCCTGGGCAGGCGGGTCACGGTATCGGCCGGATTTTCCTGCGCGGCGACGGCCAGTGGAGACCCCGGCGGAGGCTTCGCCGCCGCCCGCGCCTTCGCCGCCCTGGCGAGATCCTGCTCGCGCTTGCGAAGCATCCGCTCCCGAATGCGCTCGGCCCGCACCTGCTCCTTGTGCACCATCTGCTCGTGGTCGCGCTGAACACGCTCGAGCTCGTGCTGGCGTATCTTGGCGATGTCGCGCACGCTCCGCTCGGCGTCGGTCAGCTCCGTATCGGACGCATCGTCGTCCTGATCCGCCGGATCGTCGCCGTTCTTCCGGGAGCGCTTCCCGTCGCGCGTGTTGGATTGCTGCGCGTTGGCCTTGTTCATGGAGCGCACGGCTTGCTGCTGCTGGCGCGCCTGCTCCTTGGCACGGCGTTCCATTTCAGCCTGCTGCTTGCGGATCGCCGCCCAAAAAGCTGAGGAGTTGTAGCGCGAATTGTACTGGTTGCTCGATGAGGCAGCCAAGCCGGCATCGATCGGCGCAACCGCCACGAGAACGGCCGCAAGCCCGAGCGCAGCGGCTCCGCGCACGACAGCCTCGCGCTGTAGGCTCTTCGGGCGCCATATGGTCCGCCGACCGACGGACGCAGAGTGGCCGCCGCTACCGGCCATGGCCATGGCCCGCCGAGCGACCACAGCCGCACGCATTGCAGCAGCCCCCGCCGCGCCCCACTCCGCCGCACACCTCTCCGACGCGGAGTGCGGACGCCTCCACGATCCTTGTGAAGGAAATCGCCATTGAAGTTCCCCACCGTTAATGGCGCCGACGGAAAAACCGATATGCTCCCACCCGGCAAAAAACGGCGCCCCGACTATGGCGAAGAAAAGACCAGTTCGGAGTCCGAAATGAGGCGCGAAAGTCGCGGAAATGCGACTGCAAAGGCATGAAAGCCGAAAAAAGCCATCAGGCGCCCGATCCCGACAAAAAAAAGCGGGACCCAAGCCGGATCCCGCCCAAAATTTCGCTTCTTGGATCGCGGCGCGCCGCGCGTCAGGCCGCGGCGCTGCTGTCCTCGCCCGGGTTGCGCAGCACGTAGCCGCGGCCCCAGACGGTCTCGATGTAGTGCTGCCCGCCGGTCGCCACCTGCAGCTTCTTGCGCAGCTTGCAGATGAACACGTCGATGATCTTGAGTTCCGGCTCGTCCATGCCGCCGTAGAGATGATTGAGGAACATCTCCTTGGTGAGCGTCGTGCCCTTGCGCAGCGAGAGCAGCTCGAGCATCTGGTACTCTTTGCCGGTGAGGTGGACGCGCTGCCCGTTGACCTCAACCGTCTTGGTATCGAGGTTGACCCTGAGGTCGCCCGTCTCGATGACCGACTGTGCGTGCCCTTTCGAGCGACGCACGATGGCGTGAATGCGTGCGACGAGCTCATCCTTGTGAAACGGCTTCGTCATGTAGTCGTCGGCGCCGAACCCGAGGCCGCGCACTTTGTCCTCGATCTGAGCAAGTCCCGACAGGATCAGGATCGGCGTCTGGACCTTCGCCACGCGAAGCATCTTCAAGACCTCGTAGCCGCTCATGTCCGGCAGATTGAGGTCGAGCAGAATGATGTCGTAGTCGTAGAGCTTGCCGAGATCCACGCCCTCTTCGCCGAGATCCGTGGTGTAGCAATTGAAACCCTCGGACTGGAGCATCAGCTCGATGCTTTGCGCCGTTGCGCTATCGTCCTCGATCAGAAGGACCCGCATGCTCATTCCCTTTTCCTTGCCCCGTCACAAGGCGCGTCGTTGAGTTAAAAGAACGCTACCGCCGCTTGGACAACCGAGTCCGAACTCTCATGACAAAAGTAACGATCAGAGGTTAACAAATCCTAATTTCCGTTTTGGAACGTGCCAACGCAGGAACGGCACGTTTTGGTCCACGCGCAGACGACAGAAACACGCCTCGCACCCCGAACAGCAGGAGCGCGCCCCGAGCCTAGACTGGATATGCGGACCTTCCCCCTTCGCGTGGCCGGTCCCGGACGGCAGTCCGGCGCGGACCGACACGAATCAAGAGGTAACAGAATTCGCCCGCTAGCCCTAGACCCGGAAAACAACTACAATTGCGGGGCAACGCAAAAACTTAGCAAGAATAGCCAATGCGTTGCTTTACCGCAACTTAATACGAGTAGGGCAGGGTAAACATTGAAGAGCGCGGGACCTGCCGTGACGCCCGAGCCGCCGTTTGGCCGGGTCGGCAGGCCGGGACACGGGAGCCCGCCTTCCCGAAGCATGGGATGGCACGCTTCTTGAGTGGCCGGAACCGAGTGTTGGTTGAGTAGGGGTACGGACGATGAAGGCAAGGGAAACAGCGCTGAGGCTGAAGCGCTTCGAAGTGGACGAAAAGGCCCGCAAAGTCTCCGATCTCGAGCTTATGATCCGCGAGTTTGAGACCATTGCGTCCGATCTCGATCGTCAGATCCAGGCCGAGGAGGACCGTACCGGGATCAAGGACGTCAGGCACTTCGCCTATTCGACCTTCGCCAAGTCGGCAGCCCTGCGCCGCGACAACCTGCGTGCGTCGATCGCCGGGCTCCGCGCGAAGCTTGAGGCCGCCCAGCAGGAGGTCGACGACGCCAAGCAGCAGCTCGAGCGCGCGGCCTCGGACCAGACCTCGCGCGACGCCGTGCGCTCTTCCCGCCGCCGTCACGATCGCCCGGCCGGGTTCGCCCTTCGCTGAGCCGCCGTCCCCGAAGCCTCTCCGGCCGCCCCCGGCCGAGCGGCGCAACGACTTGCGCTCGCCCCTTTCCCGTGCCAATCGCTCGACAGCGGGGGCGCATCCGCCTCCGGAGCAGCAAGGTCAGGGAGTTCGCCGCGTGCCGAGCCCGACGAGGCTCGCTGGCCCCGCGCCGGACACGGGACACATGAGACGGAAGCACCGCCCGTTCATTCTTGCCGCGCTGGCGGTCGCCGCGGCCGGCGCCGGATGCTCTGGCACGACGTCTCTCCCCACGCTGGATATCCCTGCCCCCGAGACGACAGCTGTTGCCGGCACCGATGCGGGCGTTCCGGGACCCGCGACGGCACTGCAGGGAGGAGGCCTGCTGCCGGAGGAGCTGGTTGCAGGCACACCCACCGAGGTCTATACGCGCGTTGCCCGGGGCGCCCTCACCTGCTGGTTCGGCGCGTCCGGCCCGCTGAAGGCCGCCTACATCTACCATGCCGAAGCGGAGCCTGCCTCGAAGGGCGGCGCATCCGAGATCAAGATCATGACCCGCGACTCGGCCGCGGCCGATCCTCGTGCGCTCAGGGCTTATCGTGTCGTCTTCGCGCCCTCAGAGGGCGGGACGAGGATCGAGATCGAGAACGCCCGCATGCAGGAGCCTCTGGCCACGCGCATGAGGCTCGATGTCAAACGCTGGGCGCGCGATGACGAGCCGGTCTGCGAAGACCCCGTCACCGCCGGCTGGTCCGCGGAGCAAGGGGTCCCCGCCGATCCGGCGAAGACGACGGGGAAAAAGAAAACGCCGTAGCAACCGGACGCCCGCCCGGCTGCAACGGCTTGCCTCACGCGCCGCGCCCGGCCCCGACGCGGGGTCGGTGCCTGTCACGACACGAAGCGACGACCGGGCTCAGCTCCGGTAGTCCTGGATCCGCGTCGCCCTGAGCCCCGGAAGGCCATGCTTGTCGATCGAGCGCTGCCAGGACAGGAATTCGTCCACGGTGAGCTTGTAGCGCTCGCAGGCTTCCTCGATGCTGATAAGCCCCCCGCGCACGGCCGCCACGACCTCCGCCTTGCGGCGGATGACCCAGCGTTTCGTATCCCGGGGCGGGAGATCGGCAACTGTCAGCGGACTCCCATCGGGGCCGATGACGTAGCGCACACGCGCTCTCATCTGATGTTCGGTCATGATACTCGATACTGCTACTGACCAGCCTTAAACCTAACCTATGTCTCTTAAACATAGCCTAAGCCATTGAGTGAACATACTATAAAACACTGTGCAAAATAACCCATCCTCCTGCGGTATGGTTGACGTGCATTACGCACTGGAACGGGGATTGCGCCCCCGGCGGCGGGCTGCCGACTTGCATACGGGAGGATCTGCCCTTTATCATACGCGACCGATGAGGCGGCGCGGTGTGCTGCGCCGCGCAATTTCCTTTGTATGGCCACCCGGCCCAACCGGCCGTCATCTGGCGACGAGATCGACACGTGGCATTGCCATTGCTTGAGACCCCGAACGGAGACGGAAGGACAAAGCGCGTCGTCGTCGCCATGTCCGGCGGGGTCGACTCGTCCGTGGTCGCGGGCCTCCTGGCCCGCGCGGGTCACGACGTCATCGGCATCACGCTGCAGCTCTACGATCACGGCGACGCCGTCGGCCGCAAGGGCGCCTGCTGCGCCGGCCAGGACGTCGAGGATGCCCGCCGCGTGGCGCAGACGCTCGGGATCCCCCACTACGTTCTCGACTACGAGCGGCGCTTCTCGGACGCGGTCATGAAGTCGTTCGCCGAGAGCTATGTCGCGGGCGAGACGCCCATTCCGTGCGTGACCTGCAATCAGACCATCAAGTTCCATGATCTCCTGGGAACCGCGCGCGAGCTCGGCGCGGACCTGCTCGCCACCGGCCACTACGTCCAGCGACGCGACACGGCCGGCAGGCCCGCGCTCTTCCGCGCCCGCGACGGCGACCGCGATCAGAGCTACTTCCTGTTCGCGACCACGCACGCGCAGCTTGCCGACCTCTGGTTTCCTCTCGGCGGCATGCTGAAGGGGGACGTGCGCGCGCTCGCCCAGGAATTCGGCCTCGTCGTCGCGGACAAGGCCGACAGCCAGGACATCTGCTTCGTCCCCCAGGGGCGCTACAGCGACGTCATCGAGCGCCTGAAGCCGGGCGCACTCCAGGCCGGCGACATCGTGCACATCGACGGGCGCCGCCTCGGCCGCCACGAGGGCATCGTCAATTACACGATTGGCCAGCGGCGCGGCTTGAAGATCGCATCCGCCGAGCCCCTCTACGTCCTTTCCCTCGACGCCGGGCGCAACGAGGTGGTGGTGGGACCACGTGACTTCTTGCGCACGCGCACCCTTGTTCTTAGAAACGTGAACTGGCTCGGCGACGGCGCCCTCGAGGACGCCGTTTCCGGCGGAGGAGCAGAGGTTTACGCTCGGATCAGGTCGTCGCAGGCTCCGCAGCCGGCAACGGTCTCCATCGGTACCGACGGGGCCGTGACGGTGGCGCTCCGCGACGGCGAGTTCGGCGCGGCCGCGGGACAGGCGTGCGTGCTTTATGCGGATGGCTCGGGCGAAGCGCGCGTGCTCGGCGGCGGCTGGATTGCACAGGCCACGAAGGCCGATACAATGACCTATTTGGAATCGCCCGCATGACGGCCAGCGATGGGAGCAGGCCCCGGAGGCCGGATCGGCCGTCGTCGATGGGCAGCAAGACACTTCGGTGGGGCAGTAAGCTTTCGGTGGGAGAGAAAAGCGTGCAAAACAGCAAGACCCAGATGAAGCCTCGCTTGCGTGTGGAGGATCTCGAGCGCGCGAACGGCCGCATCGTCGGCATCGGCCACATCGAGGAGGATGTGGTCAAGACCGCCTACCGCCGCTGGGCGCCGATCTACGACCATACGTTCGGTCGCGTCTCGACCGAGGGCCGCAAGCACGCAGCCCAGGTGATCAACGACAGCATCGCGACGGGCCGCGTGCTCGAGGTGGGCGTGGGGACGGGGCTCGCCCTTGCCGACTACGAGCGCCACCTCGAGGTGGTCGGCATCGATCTCTCGCCCGATATGCTGGACAAGGCGCGCGAGCGCGTCGCCAAGGAAGGGCTCGACCATGTGACCGGCCTCCACGAGATGGACGCCGGCGACCTGAAGTTCCCGGACGACTCGTTCGACATCGTGACGGCCATGTTCGTCATGACGGTCGTGCCGGATCCCGAGCGCGTCATGCGCGAACTGGCTCGCGTCACCAAGCCCGACGGCGAGGTCCTGATCGTCAACCACTTCAGCCAGACCGAAGGCGTTCGCGGCTGGGTCGAGCGGCGCATGGCGCCCTTCGCGGAGATCATCGGCTGGCGCTCGGTATTCGACCAGTCGCGGGTGATGGGATGCGACAACCTCATGCTGACCGAGCGCAAGGCGCTACGTCCCTGGGGCATCTTCACCATGATGCGCTTCAAGAAGAACGCAGAGCAGGACCGGAAGCCCATCGCGGCCGAATAGTTTGGGTTCTCCCCGCTCGCTCTCCCGGCGAGCAGAAAACGCAGGACGGCGCGGGCGGCGCTTGACGCGGGGCCTGCCGATTCCTATAGACCAGGGTCTTCGGCGGGATAGCTCAGGTGGTTAGAGCGAAGGTCTCATAATCCTTAGGTCGGCGGTTCGAGTCCGCCTCCCGCTACCAACTCTCTTCTCGAAATCCTCCCGCTCCAGCTCCGAAAAAACCGGAGGAAGAACCCGCCGCGCGAGGCTACGGCGGGCTCGCTCGTCTATTTGGCGTACTTCGCGCTGTTGTGCGTATCGGACCCGGATTCTCCGCTCGAGGCGCCGGACGCGGCGGACGACCAGTGGGCGGGGCCTTGAACGACGGGTTTGCCCTGGAATGTCCCATCTTCGTTGCGGTGCCGGTTCGCGTTCTCGTCGAGGGTTGCGGAATGCGCGGCGGTGTCGTCCCCCATCGCCTTGGCCCGCGTGTCCTTGGCAATCGCGGGTGCAGCACTCAAAAGCACCGCGAGGGCGATCCCTGTAATCAAGGTCTTCATGACAGAACCTCCTTGTCTCCGCGGCTCGGCCGCGGTTGCAGAGAGAACGGGCCCGCGGACAAGGGAGTTCCTCAGCCGGCTATTCGGAAAGACGAGATCTGTTGCGCTCGATCCGCATGGGAAAGCGTCGCCCTGCCGTCGCACGCGGCCAGGAAAAGACCCGCGTCCGGAGACGCGACGCGCTCAGCCCGCAAGTCTCGGATCCTCGCCGTCATGCGCATGCTGGACGGCGCGCAGCAGCTTCTTGCTCACCTGCGCGCGGTCGAGAACGACCTTCTGGTCGTGGACCGATTTGACCGCCCGGAGCGGGACGAGAAACTCGCCGAAGTTTTCGATGTAGACGCTGAAATCGTGCGCGCTGACGTCGTGCACCGCACCGATCCCCTCCTCGCCTTCGGCAAGAAACACCATGTACTCGCGCTGTATGTATTCCCGCATGAGCAGTCTCCTGGCTTCGTGTCGTGGCGTGGCATGGCACGCTTCCCGCGAGTCCGGAAAAACGCCACGGCCGCGGTCAGAGTTCCCAGCGCCTTGCCGCGACCCCGCCTTTATCCTCCGCTTCTTTGCTTCCCCGTAACCACCGGGCGGCTAAGCTGATCACATGCATCCGAGGAACACGCAGCGCGACTTTGCGTTAAGATCCAGTCGGATCGCCAAGAGGGGAAATTCCAGCTCAGTGGGTCAGTGCATGCGTTCCCGATCAATCTCGAAGCTCGCCGCAGCGCTCGTCCTGGCGTCCGTCCTTCTGCCGGCGGCGGTGGTTGCGGGCCGTCCGGCGCAGGCTCAGGCCAACGCCGGCGAACGGCGCGCCGAAGAGACATCCACGCTCCCCGGCCCCGCGGCGCTCGCGGTCGTGTCGCTCCGCGACCAGCGCATTTCGGTCTACGATTCCACGGGCCGCGCGCTCCGCGCCCGCGTTTCGAGCGGCCAGACCGACTATGAGACGCCGGTCGGCGTCTACAGCATCCTGCAGAAGAACCGCGATCACTACTCGAACCTCTACGACGATGCGGAGATGCCGTTCATGCAGCGGCTCACCTGGTCCGGCATCGCGCTGCATGCGGGCGCTCTGCCTGGTTATCCCGCATCCCACGGCTGCGTGCGCCTGCCGTACGATTTCGCGGACAGGATCTTCGGTCTGTCGAAGATCGGAACGCGCGTCGTCGTCGCCGGCGACGACGTGGCGCCGTCCGAGATCGACCATCCCGCCCTGTGGAAGCCGACCGCCGCCGGCGGCGGCCCCGCCACCACGCGGATCGCCTACACGCCCGACGAAGAGGCGGCGGGACGCCCGTTCACGCCCGACCTCACGGACTGGCCCGAGCGCCGGTCGCTGTTCGATCGCTTGGCGTCCGCCGCAGCCGCCAAGGCCATCGAGGCCGATGCCGCCGCCCCCGAGCTGGACGAGCTCACGAAAGCCAGGGACGTGAAGGCAGCCGCACACGCGAAAACCACCAAGGCCGTGAAGCGCGCGGAGAGCGCGAAAGAGAAGGCCGATCGAACGGCCGCGCGCGCGGCCCGACGCGTTGCCGAGGCCAGATCCGACAAGGCGAGAAAAGCGGCCGAGAGCACGGCCGCAAAAGCCGCCGAAGCCGTGAGGAAGGCGGACGAGAAGCTCGCCGCCGCCAAGGCCCTCGACGAGGCGGCCGGAGCCGAGCTCGCGCACGCGACCGCGGCCTTCGATGTCGCCGACGCCGTCAAGAAGAAGGCGCGCGCCGCCGCGGACGAGGCCAAGCGCAAGACGCTCCCCATGTCGGTCTTCGTCAGCCTGAAGGCGCAGCGGCTCTATGTGCGCCAGGGCCATGAGCCCGTGCTCGACATGCCGATCTCGATCGCCGAGCCGGAAAAGCCCATCGGCACGCACGTCTTCACCGCCATGGACTACAAGGGCGACGGCAATGACGTGCGCTGGACCGTCGTCTCCCTGCGCCCGCGTCCTGCGGGCGCGACCGACGACACGCCGCACACGAGCCGCAAGCGGCGCGCGGCGACGGAGACACAACCTCCGCCGACCGATCTGGGTCCGGCCATAGCCGCGCTCGAGCGCGTGACCTTGCCGCCGGAGATCGTGGCGCGCGCCTCCGAGTACGTCTGGCCGGGGACCTCCCTCATCATCTCCGACGAGGAGCTGAGCAAGGAGACCGGAAAGGCGACGGATTTCGTGGTGCTGATCAGCGGCGAGCCGCAGGGTGGCATCAAGAAGCGTCCGCGCCAGCAGCCGAATTATCGCTACGATCCCTATTATTACTACGGCGACTATTACGCGAGCGACCGCTACTATAACGACCGGCGGCGCCGGCCGCGCTACGCGCCGTCGTTCTTCAGCTTCTGGTGACAATCGCAAACGGGAGGACACCCGTTGTCGAGAGCCGGGGGAGCGCCCTTCGTGGGCCTGGTTGCGAGCCTGGGCTTGGCCGCCGCCCTGGTGACGGCCGTCCCGCGCGCGGCACCCGCCGCGCCTCCCGCCGCCTCCGACAGCGCCGCGGCTGAGCGGCTTCAGCGCTCGCGCGCCGCAAAGACGGGCCGCCTCGCGCTGCCGCTTCCCGGCACACCCGACACCACACAGCCTTTGACGCGGCTTGCAGCCGCCGGGCTCGCGCTCGGCGCCCCCGTGCTGATCCGCATCTTCAAGGCCGAGTCCGAGCTCGAGATATGGATCAAGAAGCGCAACACTTATGTCCGCTTCGCGACCTATCCCGTCTGCTACTGGTCCGGCACGCTCGGCCCNNGCTAAAGATGAACGCGCTCTAGGCTCGGACCGGCGGAGGGGCCGCCCGGCGCGATCCGGCTCCAGCCAGCGAGGGGCGCCGTGCGCCGGTCCCTTCGCTGGCACTTTTCCCCACGTTCCACAGGCGTCTGTGGCGTACCGGCGCCGATCCGACGCCGAATTATCGATAACCCTGCGACGGGGTTTCGCTGCCCGCCGTCCCGTGCTTTCAATTGGCCAAGTCATTTTTGGCTCAAGTCATTTCCGGCATGGGGACGCGGCATGTCCGGCAGGACGCCAGGACAGGAGAGGCGGTTTGCGGTCCGGGCGGCAGCCCGTGCCGGCCTCGTGGCTGCGCTTCTCGCCGCCGCGGCCGCTCCGGCAGCGGCCATCACCATCGAGCTCAAGGACGTGGCGCCCGACCGCATCGAGCGGCAGCGGGCCAATGCCGAGGGGCGCCTGCCGCTCGCCAACACGCCGGACGTCGCCCGCCTCGAGCAACGGCTCAAGGCGGCAGGGTTCAAATCCGGCGCGCCGATGCTGATGCGGATCTTCAAGGAGACGAGCGAGCTCGAGATCTGGCTCGAGAAGGGCGATCGCTTCCAGCTCTTCGCCACCTATCCCATCTGCTACTGGTCCGGCACGCTCGGCCCCAAGCTGCGGGAAGGCGACCGCCAGACGCCGGAAGGCTTCTACACCATCACCGGGCGCGAGCTGCACCATGGCGACCGCTGGCGCCGCTCGCTCAACGTCGGCTACCCGAACCTGTTCGACCGCGCCAACGGACGCAGCGGCTCGAACATCCTCGTCCACGGCGGCTGCAGTTCCGTCGGCTGCTTCGCCATGACCGACGCCGTCAACGCCGAGATTTACGACCTCGTCTCAGCAGCCTTGCGCAACGGTGCGGCGAGCGTGCCGCTTCACGTCTTCCCCTTCCGCATGACCGAGGCCAACCTCGCCGCCACCCCCGCCGGCCGATGGACCGGGTTCTGGAGCGATCTCAAGCTCGGCTACGACGCGTTCGAGCGCACGCGCCTGCCGCCGAACATCTCCGTTTGCGGAAAGCGATACCGCGTTCGCGACTATTCGCCGTTTGGGCCCAACGCCGACCGCATCCAGATGTGCGAGGGGGATCGTGACGGAGTCCCCGATCACCTCGATCCCGACGCGGCCACGGAGCAGCAGAACGCCAGCCAGCAAGCGGCGCCTCCTCCCCCGCCACCCTGCGCGATCGAGCGCGCAAGCTGCCGCAAGTGGCTTGCGCTGCATGAGCGCCGGATCGCCAGCCGCACGCTCGCGACACAGACGACAGGCACCGGCAAGCGCCCCCGCATCCGCTGAGCAGCCGTCAGATGCGCGGCCGGCGCGGCAGCTCGACAGGCAGGAACTCCACGCCCGACCGCTGCACGGGCTGCGGATAGAGCTTCATGAGCTCCATGACCTCGATCGGCATGCCGACAGTCACGCGCAGGCCGAGCGACTTGGCCTCGCTCGCGGTCAATGCGTAGTCGTGCGTCCAGTGTCCACCGGCGAGCTTGTCGGCCAGCGCCTCGGCGGTAGCCTGGTCGATGCGCGGCGTCATGATCTCGACGGCCCCGCGCTTTACCTGCGCCAGCGCCTTCTCGCTGACGTCGGCGAGCACCAGCGTCAGGTCCATGACGTCCGCCACGGGCTTGGAATCGCGGGCCTTGACGATGCTCGCGGCCGGCAGTCCGACGATCTGCGGATCGATCGGCCCCAGCACCGAGAATTCTCCGAGCACGATTTCGTCGGCGGCGAGCGCGATCAGCGTGCCGCCCGACATGGCGTAGACCGGCACGGAGACGGTCACTTTCGCCGGATGGGCCTCGACCGCGCGCGCGATCTGCATCGCCGCGAGCACGAGTCCGCCCGGCGTGTGCAGGATGAGGTCGATGGGCACCGTGTCGGGCGTCTCCTTGATCGCCGCGATGATCGTCTGCGCATCCTCGAGATCGATATGGCGGGCGACCGAGAAGCCGAACAGGCTGCGCCGCTCCTGGCGATGGATCATGGTGATGACCCGCGTCCCGCGCGCCTTCTCGATGGCCCGGATGGCCTGCTCGCGGCGCATGGCGAACCACCGCCCCATGAGCACGGGCTGCAGCGCCATGACGATGATGACGATCCAGATCAGGGACGAGAAGTCGAACGACATCGGGACTCCTTATCGCGAGAGAGGCAGCATCACCCGCCGCGTGCCCCCCGACATCGCGACTGTCCCCGCAGTTTAGGTTGTACGCAACCTAGACTCTGGCGCCCTCGGATTGAAGCCCGACGTGCGTCACGCCGGCGTCATCGAGCGCCCCGAGCCGCCGTCTCAGCACGATCACGTAATAGAACATGTAAAGGTACTGGAACGTCTCCACCACCTCGCTCGGCCGGATATAGAAGCTGTCGACGAGCCCGCCTTTGCCCACGTCGTCGACGATCTTGAACGCGATCGCGATGAGCGCAGGCGTCGCAATCGCCAGCGACGGCGTCAGCAGCTGAACAAGAGGCTGCCGGAAGGGACCGGTCCGGAGCTGGATCAGCGGCACCACGAGGCCGCCGATGAACATCGCGATGTCGAACACAAGCTTCGGGCGCTGATTGAACCACGCCGAGGTATTGTGCAAGTTCGTTTCCTGCTGGCGGTTGAGCTCCGACCAGTAGGACGGCGTATTCCAGTTGAAGAAGTGCTGGCCCCAGCTGTGCTCTTCGCCCGCGATGTAGAAGGCCGCGAGCCCGAACAGGAGCACCAGCACCCAGAGCAGCCGGCTGCCCTTGACCACCCCGTATCCGAGAGCGTGGAAGCACAGGATCGCGGCAGCGCCCGCAAGCAAGAACTGGGTCAACTCGAGAAAACCGTATCCCTCGGGCAGCACATGCTCGCGGTAGAAGCCGGGCGCGGCGAAGTGGATCGCCACGACGGCGGCCAGGATCGCGATCGGAAGCCACGTCGTCCACCATGCATCGGAGCGGCCGGGCGCCCAGCGTCCGGCCGGGATGACATCCAGCGGAGGGGGAAGCGCGTGCGCGGAACCTGCCGAAGAGGAAGCGACCATCGTGCGATTTTCCGGGCTGAAAGGGACACGGACGCTCTGACAACGCCTCGCAACACATGACAAATCCATGACCGATGAACAAGCGCGCGGACGGCAGTTAACCCCCGCTGATTTTGCCTCCGCGCGCGCGGCCCGCACCACTGCGGGCGCACGCGGCCGGGTCTCCCCGAGAAACGCGGTTGCGAATATGAACTTTTCTTAAGGTGAGCGTTATCAGTCACTTCCCCTCTTGAATCGGGATGCCATCTCTTTATTTTCGCGCTCGCCGCCGCCAAGGGTCGTGTGCCAGGCCGGAGCCTTCGAATTCGACGGCTGTCCGGGTGGCACGAACCCCACGCCGCGGCGGCGGGATCGGAACGCATCCGCGTTGCAGCGCGGCGACGGCACATCCGAGGCCGGCGCGAAGGAGGCCCATGATGACGCCGCTCATTGAGGCGAAAGACCTGCGCAAGACGTTCGGCGCCATCGCGGCCGTCGACGGCATCTCGCTCGCCGTCGGCAAGGGCGAGGTGCTAGGCTTTCTGGGGCCTAACGGCGCCGGCAAATCCACGACCATGAAGATGATCACCGGCTTCCTCGAGCCGGACTCGGGAACGGCAGCGATCTGCGGCGCCGACGTGCAGAGCCGCCCAAAGGCGGCCAAGGCGAAGCTCGGCTATCTGCCCGAGGGCGCGCCCGCCTATGGCGACATGACGCCCGGCGCGTTCCTGTCGTTCATCGCCGAGATCCGCGGCTACGACGCGCGCCAAGCCGGGGCACGGGTCTCCGCAGCGATTTCACGCGCCGGGCTCGGCGCCGTCGTCGATCAGCGCATCGAAACGCTCTCCAAGGGCTTCAAGCGCCGCGTCGGCCTCGCGCAGGCCATCCTCCACGATCCGCCCGTGCTGATCATGGACGAGCCGACCGACGGTCTCGACCCCAACCAGAAGCATCATGTGCGGGAGTTGATCCGCGAGATGGCGCCCCATAAGGCGATCATCGTCTCGACGCACATCCTCGAGGAGGTCGAAGCCGTCTGCACGCGCGCCGTCATCATCAACCGGGGCCGCATCGTTGCCGACGGCACCGCCGAAGACCTCCTGCGCCGCGCCCGCAACCACGGTGCGGTCTCGATCAAGGTCAAGGAGGCCGATGCCGCGCGCGCGGCCGCCGCGCTCTCGGCCATGGCGGAGATCGCCGGCGTCGAGACCTTGGAAAAGGCGGACGGCCATGTCCGCCTGCGCGCGATGCCGAAGACGCCGGTCTCGTCGGCGGGCCCTGTCGGCGAGCTTCTGCGCCGCGAGAGCCTTCCCGTCGAGGAGATCTACGTCGAGCACGCGAGGCTCGACGAGGTCTTCCGCGAGATCACCATGTCGGCCCAGGCTTGAAGACGAAAGCTCACCCATGCGCGATACGCTCCGAAACGCCTACATCATCGCCAAGCGCGAGTTCGCCGCCTACTTCGCAACGCCCCTGGCGGCCGTGTTCCTCACCATCTTCGTGGCCGCCACCGGCGCCTTCGCCTTCTACATCGGCGGCTTCTTCGAGCGCGGACAGGCCAACCTCGATTCCTTCTTCGCCTATCATCCCTGGCTCTACCTGCTGCTCGTTCCCGCCGTCGCCATGCGGCTCTGGGCCGAGGAGCGCAAAAGCGGCACCATCGAGCTCCTGATGACGCTGCCGGTCTCCCCCACCGAGGCCATCCTCGGCAAGTTCGCCGCCGCCTGGGCCTTCATCGGCCTCGCGCTGGCGCTGACGTTCCCGATCTGGATCACCGTCAACGTGCTCGGCAATCCCGACAACGGCGTCATCCTCGCGAGCTACCTCGGAAGCTTCCTCGTCGCCGGCGCCTTCCTCGCCATCGGCGCCTTCATCTCGGCGCTGACCAGGAACCAGGTCATCGCCTTCATCCTGTCGGCCACCGTCTGCTTCCTACTGGTCACGAGCGGCATGGAGCTCGTCCAGAACACGTTGCGCCTCTGGACGCCCCGCATCGTCGCCGATGCCGTATCGAGCATGAGCTTCCTCACCCATTACGAGGAGATCACGCGCGGCGTCCTTCGTCTCGACTCGATCGTCTTCTTCGTCTCCGTCATCGCCTTCGCGCTGTTCGCCAATGCGATCGCCGTCGGCCAGAGGAAATCCGCTTGAGGTCCGCGCAATGACAGAACGCCCCGCCGCCTTCCGCACTCGCGTCGCCTCCGCCTTCTCCGGCCTCGTTTCGCGCGCTTCGCGCCTTTCCCCCGCGCGCCTCGCCTGGGGCGGCCTCGCGCTGGCGGCCGTCACGCTCCTCTCCATCAATCTTATCGCCTCCGAGACGCTCGGAGGCTGGAAAGCCGACCTCACCCAGGACAAGCTCTATTCGATCTCCCCCGGCTCGGTCGCGGTCCTCCGCGCCATGGACGAGCCGATCAAGGCGCGTCTCTATTTCTCGAGCAAGCTCGGCGAGGTCGCCCCCTCCTACGCGCGCTATTTCGACCGCGTGCGCGCGCTGCTCGAGGAGTTCCAGCGCATTTCCGGCGGCAAGCTCGAGCTCGAGATCCTGGATCCCGCACCGTTCTCCGACGCCGAGGATCAGGCCGTCGCGGCCGGCTTGAGCGGGCAGCGCCTCAACGCCGAGGGCGAGATGGGATACTTCGGTCTCGTCGCCGAGAACGCCACCGACAACCGGGAGGTGATCGGCTTCTTCACTCCGAGCCGCGGCAACTTCGTCGAATACGACATCACGAAGCTCATCCACACGCTCTCCGACCCGAAGAAGCCCACCGTCGGCGTCATGACGTCCCTACCGCTCGACGGCGGCCAGAACCCGATGACGCAGCAGCAGACCCCGCCCTGGATCATGATGAGCCAGATCCGCGAGTTCTTTGACGTTGAGAGCATCGAGCAGAGCGCCAAGGAGATTCCCTCGCACATCGACGTGCTGCTCGTCGCCCAGCCGACCCAACTGACGCCGGAGGCCGCCTACGCCATCGACCAGTACGCGCTGAAGGGCGGAAAGCTGCTCGTGATGATCGACCCGATGGCCGAGGCGGCCCAGTTCGAGCTGATGCAGAAGCAGGGCGAGGGCCGCGCCGAGCTCGCGCGGCTCCTGAAAGCCTGGGGCATCGACTTCGACCCCAAGAAGACGGCGGCCGACATTCGCCACGCACGCCGCGTTCAGTTCGGACGCGGCGAGGACGGCATGGTGACGGAGTACGTGGCCTGGCTCAGCCTCGACCAGTCCAATATCGACCAGCGCGACGTTCTCTCGAGCGGCATCGAGACCCTGAACCTCGCCTCCGCCGGCATCCTCTCGCCGGTGGCCGGCGCGACGACCGCGGTGACGCCCATCCTGAGGACCTCGTCCGAGGCCATGGTGGTCGACACCTCCAAGGTCGGCATGGGCGGCGACCCCGTAGCCCTTCTACGCAACTACGTGCCGGGCGGAACGCCGCTGGTTCTCGCCGCGCGCATCGACGGCGAAGCCGGAACCGCGTTCCCGGACGGTACGCCGAAGAAAGGCGACCCGCAGGCCGGGACGACGGACGGCAAGGCCAACGGCACGTCCGCCGGCTCCGCGAAAGAGGAGGCCAAACCCGCAGAGACGCCGCCCACCGGGCAGAAGCCCGGGCCCGGCCACGTCGCTTCGGGCCGCATCAACGCCATCGTCATCGCGGACACCGATCTCATGGCCGACCGCTTTTGGGTCGAGAGCCGCGAGATGCTCGGCCAGCAGTTCGTGATGCCGTCCGCCAGCAACGGCGCCTTCGTCGTCGGTGCGCTCGAGAACCTCTCCGGCAGCGATGCGCTGATCGCGCTCCGCGGACGCGGCATCAAGGACCGCACCTTCACCCTCGTCGAGGACCTGCGCCGCGATGCCGAGCGCAAGTTCCGCGAGAAGGAGGAAGCGCTGACCGCGAGACTCAAGTCCGTCGAGCAGGAGCTCGAGAAACTGCAGACGACGAGCGCAGCCGCCGGCGGCAACGTCATCGTGTCCGATCGGGAGCGCGCGGCCATCGACGCCTTCAAGAACCAGATGCTCGAGACCCGCGGCGAGCTGCGCCAGGTGAAGCGTGCGCTGAGCCAAAGCATCGACCGGCTCGACGGCTGGCTGAAGTTCGCCAACATCGCCCTCGTTCCCCTGCTGATCGCGGCCGGCGGCATCGGCTGGACGGTCTGGCGGTCCCGCCGCACGCCCGGGAAATCGTGACCGCCGAGATCAAGACCGAGAGAGAAGAGCGATGACGCCCAAGCAGTTTGCAGCCCTCGCCACCGTAGCCGCACTCTCCCTGATCGCAGCCATCGCGGTCTATTCCCTCCGCGCGCCGTGGACCGGAGAGGCCCTCGGCACCGGCAAGCTCTTCCCGGCCCTCGCCTCCGAGGCCGCGAGCATCGACCGCATCGTCGTCACCCAGGGCGGCAAGCCGCTGACCATCGAGCGGGACGGAGAGGTGTGGCGCGTGACCAGCCAGGACGGCTACCCGGCGATGAACGAGAAAGTCCGCGCGCTTCTGCTCGCGTTGACGGACGCCAAGCTTCTCGAGCCCAAGACGCGCGTCGCCGACCGCTATGGCCTGCTCGAGGTCGACGACCCGGCCAGCAAGAGCTCCAATGCCCGTCTCATCACGCTCGAGGACGCGGCCGGGCGCACGTTGGGCGAGATCATTGCCGGCAAGCAGAGGACGGGCGCAGCACCCGCCGCCGGGCAAGGCACGGGCGGCACCTATGTGCGCAGGCCGGGCGACGAGCAGAGCTGGCTCGCGAGCACGGCCATCCCGGGAGGGTCCGCGCTCAAGGACTGGGCCAACCCGCGCGTGTTCGAGACCCAGACCGAAAGGATCAAGGACCTCACCGTCGAGGTCCGTGGCGAGCCGCCCTACACGCTGAAGCGCAACGACGACGGCAGCCACGCTCTCGCGGCCATTCCGTCCGGCAAGAAGGTCAAATACGTCAACATGATCGACAACATCGTCGAGGCGGCCTCGTTCCTCGACTTCGAGCGCGTGCGCAAGCAGCCTGCGACGCCGGAGACCGAGGCCGGAACCGTGCGCTTCGAGACCGACGGCGGCCTCAAGATCGCGCTCCACGTGCGGCGCGGCGAGGACGGCGGCACCTGGATCGCCATCGACCCCTCGGGCGAGGGCGACGCGAAGAAAGCCGCCGCCGACATCCGCGCCCGCACGGACGGCTGGGAGTTCGAGGTCCTGCCGTCGAAGGTGGACACGATGCTGAAGAAGGAAGCCGACCTGCTCGAGGACATCGAGGCATCCGCAGGAGGCGCGCCGCACCCCGGCCCCGGCGCTCCGTTCGCAATCCCCACGCCGTAGCGCCCCGGTCGGCGGCGCCCTACAGGCGCCTCAGCGCGCCTTCTCGACCACCCTGGCCCGCTCGCACTTTTCCCACGACGGCCGCGAGAACCGCTCGACGAGGAAGTCGATGAACACGCGCGACTTGGCGGCGAGGAACCGGTTCGGCGCATAGAGCGCGTGGATGGTAAGCTCCTGCGGCGGATAGTCGGGCAGCACGGTCCTGAGCCGCCCCGACACGATGTCGCCGCCGATGATGAAGCTCGGCAGACGGGCGATGCCGATGCCCTTGACCGCCGCGTCGCGCAGCGTATCGCCATTGTTGGAGCTGAGACAGGCCGTCACCGGCACCGAGACGATCGTATCGTTGTCGGTGAGCTGCCAGCGCGGGACGGTGGTCGAATGCCCGTAGTGGAGGCATTTGTGCTGCGAGAGATCGGAGGGGGCTTTCGGCGCCCCGTGGCGGGAGATGTAGTCAGGGCTTGCAGCCAGCATCATGCGGGCCGTCGCGATGCGCCGCGCGATCAGGCTCGAGTCGGCGAGCGTGCCGATGCGCACCGTGATGTCCACGCCCTCCTCGAGCGGATCGATCATTCGGTCGGTCAGCGTCAGCTCGACCTTGAGGTCGCGATAGCGGTCCATGAAGTCGGCAATGGCCGCCCCGAGATAGAGCGTGCCGAACGACATCGGCGCGTTGACCTTGAGCACGCCCTTAGGCTCATCGTGAAGGCGTGAGATCTGCGCCTCCGTCTCCGCGATCTGGGCGAGAATGCCGAGACACCGTTCGTAGTACGCAAGCCCCACCTCGGTCGGCGTGACGCGCCGTGTCGTCCTGTCGAGAAGGCGCGCACCGAGCTCATGCTCGAGCTGGGTGATGGCCTTGCTGATAGCGGAGCGAGTGACGCCGAGACGTCGGGCAGCCTCGGCGAAACTTCCGGTCGCGACCACCTTGGTCAACACGTTCATCGCATCGAGCTTGTCCATGGCGGTCCCGTCCCAACCTCAGAACAGCGTCTTTGAAGTTCGTGCAGGGCGACAACTAAACCGACTTTCATATATTGCACAATAGTTGCCTCACAAGAAATGTCAGTAATCCGCATTAGCGATGGAACGAAACCGCGCGCTATTTATTTTGAACCGCCATTGTCGGGATTGAGCTTATTAGCCGTCGATGGGCCCATGACCGTCACGTACGTGCCCGTAACCAGAACGGTGCGCCGCTCGGTATACGGAAGGGTGTCTGGACACCGGCCTTCGCCGGAGTGACGTTGAGTTTGGACTGCCGCGCCCCGCACCTATAATGGCGGAGCCCCGCTCCGCATGGGCGGGGCGGCTGGGATCCAGGCGCGCCGATTGCGCGCACGGCCGTGCTTCCGCCGAGCCGGAAAGACCCAAGGATCCAAGGTTAGCAAATTGATTTTATGGGAAGTTCTGGTGCTGCCGGCGAGGATTGAACTTGCGACCTCTCCCTTACCAAGGGAGTGCTCTACCACTGAGCTACGGCAGCTTACCCAAGAAAATCGCTTTGATCTCAGCGCAATAGGTTGATGCACCCGCGCGGGCGAAGCGACCGGCACCCGCGCTGCGTTGATCTACCCGACCCGGACGCGGAGAGCAACCTGGCTACGCCGAAAATTCCTTCACCTTCGAAACTCCCGTCACCGGCAATCGTCCGGCGGCGCGTGACCCTTGAAGCGCTGGCCGATCCAGGCCACCGCCGCCGAGGCGCTGTCGCGGCCCGCCCACATGTGCCCACCGCCCGGCATGGTGTGCAGCTTCACGTGCGCGCCGCCCCGGCAGAGAGACGAAACGTAAGCCCGCGTGACGGCGGGCCGAACGAGGTCGTCCGCCGTGCCCTGGGCGATGAAAACGGGCGTACCGGCCGGCAGCGCCCCCGGTGTGTTCCGATCCATGATCGCCCGCAGCTCCGGGGTGCGGACCGGGTCGACCTTCAGGAACGCGTGCGCCAGCGCCTTCTCGTCCTCGCTCTCCTTCATGAAGTCCGCGATGGTCTCGATGCAGTCTCCCGCGAGCGCCTCGAACCTCGGCATCGCCCGTTTTTCCACGAAGCGGTCGAGCGGAAAACCGAACACGCGCGACCAGGACAGCACCGTCATCGACGTCAGCGACCGCCCGCTCGGGGTTTCGCGGTCCGCTTCGAAAAGATCGACGAGCTCGGTGGCTGGCGCGGCGGCGGCCACGCCGACGAGCGTCAGCTCCGGCGCATAGGCCGACGCGCCGAGCCCCGTGAACAGCGCGCCATGTCCACCTTGAGAATGACCCCAGACGGCGAACCGATGCCCCGCTCCCGCGTCCTTGAGTTGCCGCGCCGCCCGCACGGAATCGATGACCGCCCGCGCCGCGCTCACCCCCACGAGATAGGGATGATGGTCCTTGGTGCCGAGCCCGACGTAATCGGTGGCGACGATCACGTAACCGGCGTCGGTCAGATCGTCGATGCCCATGATCGTGCCGGCGAGGTCCGGAATGAGAGTCGGCGCGCATCTGGAAACGACGCCGGTGGTCGGGTGCGCCCAGGCCACCACGTCCCGCGGTTTTGCAGCGGAAGCGGCGGGAAAGAGGACGGCCCCGGTCACGGCAACAGGCCGCTCGTTGTAGTCCGTCGACCGGTAGAGGACGCGATACCCTTTGTAGCCGGAGTTGACGCCGCCCTCGAGCGGCCAGACCCTGAATACCGTCCCGGGTTTGGACCCGGCGAGAAGGGCCGGCTGAACCTCGGTGTCCGCACGCGCCCCTCCGCCTCCCGAAATCACTGCGAGCACAAAAAAATTGACCAGGATCAAGGTCATCGGCCAATGGCGGCGGCATGCGAGATGGATCAAGACGGGCGACCTCCGGACGCGGCGAACGACGTCACCATACTGGAACAGCCGCAGGATATCCGGAAAGCCAAAGCGTGCCGATATCGACTAGACTGCGAAGCGAACCCCCGTCGCGGCCGCAGCGTGGATCATCGAACCGAAAGAGCGAGGCCTCATGTTCAAGCATATCCTGATCGCAACCGATGGCTCGGAGCTCGCGCAGAAAGCCGTCGCACAAGGGTTGGAAATCGCCAAGGGCCTCAGCGCGAAGGTGACGGCCATCAACGTCACCGAGCCCTGGGTCGCCGTCGCCCCGGGTGAAGTCGCCATGGCGTTTCCCATCAAGGAGTACGACGAAAGCGTCGCGGCCAACGCGGCCCAGATCCTCACCGCCGTCGCGGACACGGCCAAGGCGGCGGCCGTCGACTGCACGACGCTGCACGTCAAGGATCAGTTTCCCGCCGAAGGCATCGTCGAGACGGCGGAGAAGCACGGGTGCGACCTCATCGTCATGGCGTCCCACGGACGGCGCGGTCTGATGCGCTTCCTGCTCGGCAGCCAGGCCATCAAGGTGCTGACCCACAGCACGATCCCGGTCCTCATCTGCCGCTGAGCCCGACGCCCGCGGGAGCAAAAGCGCAGCACGGAAGCTCCGCGCCCAATGCCGTCGTCAGGACACCCGAGCCTGCCTCGGGGCTCATGTCCGACGGAAACGCTGAAGCTGCTCCTCGGCCTCCGCGACCATCCGCTGGATGACATCCCGCGCGGGCACGACGTCCGCGATCAGACCGACGGCCTCACCAACGAACGTATTGCTGCCCTCCGGGTCGTCCGCCGCCCAGGCCGCGCGGTACTTGGCAGCCTCCTCATCCGCAACCGACATCAGCTCCGCCTCGCGCCCGTGCCAGCGGGCGATATACGTGTTCTTGAGCACGCGCGCCGTGTAGCGCGGCGGCCAGTCGAGCTTGCGCGCGAGGTCCATGACCTGCGAGCGGATCGTATCGTCGCCATTCGCGGCCAGCGCCGCCGCGTGCATTCTCGGTCCCACGTTGGCCTCTTGCGTGGCCCACAGCCGCGACCCGACGAGAACACCGTCTGCCCCGAGCATGAGCGCCGCCGCGAGCCCGCGGCCGTCCCCGACGCCGCCCGCAGCACAGAGCAAGGTGTCCGGCGCCCGCTGCCGGATGAGGTCCGCCACCTCGGGCACCAGCGTGAACGTCGCCCGGATCTCCCCGTGCCCGCCGGCCTCCGCGCCCTGGGCGACGATCACGTCCGCCCCGCAATCGAGCGCGTGCGCGGCATCGCGCCGGGTCTGCACCTGGCAGATCAAGGCGGCGCCGGCCTCCTTGATCCGCGGGGCAAACGGCGCCGGATCGCCGAACGAGAGGAAAACCGCTTTAGGCCCCCGCTCGAGCACGAGATCCAGAAGTTCCGGCTGCCGCGCAAGCGACCAGGTGATGAACCCGCAGCCGAACGGCGACGAGCCGACCTGCGCCAGTTGCTCGGTGAGCCACGCCCTGTCGCCGTAGCCGCCGCCGATGAGGCCGAGCCCGCCGCTCTCGGACACAGCCGCCGCCAGACGCCCGCCGGCGGCAAACGCCATGGGCGCTGAGACGATCGGATGCGAGATCCCAAATCGCTCGGTGAGACGGGTCGAAAGAGCCATGATGCTGTCCTTGGGCCCTATCCTTGAAGATCGTGATCCGCGACGCGTCCGAATTCCCTCATGCCGCGTCGATCGCCAGCGCTTCCGCGAGCGCCTTGGGGTTTTGCACCAGGTCGGCGAGCGTCCATTGGTCGAGCGACGCCATGAAGGCGCCCAGCGCCTGATTGAGCGCGATCTTCAGCCGGCAGACGTTGGTGATGCGGCACGTGTCGCCCGTTCCGAAGCATTCCACCAGACGGAAATCCTCCTCGACCGCACGCACCACGGCTCCGAGGCGGATCTTCTCCGCCGGCCCCTTGAGCCGCAAGCCGCCGCCGCGCCCCCGCACGGTCTCGACGAACCCGTGCTGTGCCAGCCGATGCACCACTTTCATGAGATGGTTCTCGGAAATACCGTAGGCTCTGGCAATCTCCTGGATGGTCACCAGACGGCCGGGATTCGTTCCGAGATACATGAGCGCACGCATCGAAAAATCGGAAAGCTGGGTGAGCCGCATGAAACCTCCGCCGAAATGCCACATCGGCATACCTTGACCCTGCGCGCCGCGTAAGATGTATTATGAATATATCTTATTTCGCAAGAAGGCATTGCCGCAATGCAGCACGAGCCCCATCCGAAGGCCCCCGGTCTCGCCGCCGGGATCACGGAGCCGATGATCCGGGAGCTGGTCCACGCTTTCTATGCCGAGGTACGGCGCGATCCGATGCTCGGTCCGATCTTCGAGGCGCGCATCGATAACTGGCCCGAACATCTCGATAAGTTGTCAGCCTTCTGGTCCTCGGTGGTGCTGATGACGGGACGCTATAAGGGCCGCCCCATGCCGGTCCACATGGCGATTGCGGAAATCTCGCGCACGCACTTCGAGCGCTGGCTGGCGCTGTTCCGCACAACCGCCAACGCCGTCTGTCCCGGCCCCCCGGCGGCGCTCTTTATCGACCGCGCCGAACGCATCGCCGAATCCCTGCACCTCGGGATCAGCATCCAGCGCGGCGAATGCCCGCCGGGCGCGGCGGTCAAATTCGCCGAGGCCTAACCGGCACCCCTGCTCCACCGAATTGGTCGGCGCATGTTATTGGTACGAAAGTCGAATGCCGTAAAAAAATGGATGTTATGTCATCCTCTTACGGATCGAAATCCGGGATATGAAATTTCGGAAGTTCCCCAAGGAACAGCCACGCTCGCTCAAAGTTTAGGATAACGGCGAGCGCCTTACCCGATTGTCGCGTTTATTAATTAGACTTGATTGTGGCGAGGTGAAAAACTAAATCTCGGCGGAGACGTTGGAGTAATGCGTTATGGCAACCGTTTGCCAGACAGAAAATTTCGACCCAGGCATTGACGGCGGAAAGCCCTCCCAGGCGTCGAGCGATACCGGTCTCGTGCTCCAGACCGTGGCAACAGGCGAGATTCTCTTCCAGCCCGGCAATACGCGCACGCTCTATCGCATCGAGCGCGGAACCGTGTGTCATTACATGCTTTGGGCGGACGGACGCCACGACGTCATCGAGTTCGCATTCCCCGGCGACATCGTCGGCCTCGGCCATCTTGCGCACCACGTGAGCACGGCGCAGGCGATGGTCGATACGGTCGTAAGCCTCGTTCCGGAGGAGGCGTTCTCGGCGGCGCTCGACAGCGACGACCGCCTCTCGTTCCGGCTGGCATCCGCCGTCGAGCGGGAGTTCGACTACCTGCGCGACAGGGCCCTCGCCGCAGAGCCGGCCCCGGCAGCCGCGCGCGTCGCGAATTTCCTTTTGGCGCTCTCCAGCATGAACGGCCCCGAAGGCCGCGATCCGGATCTCATTTCCGACGACATTACCGCGGGCTTTGTCGCACGCCAGCTCGACATGAGCATCGACAAGCTCAGCGCGGCTCTGTTGTGCCTCAAAAGAGAAGGCGCGGTGCGAGACACCCCGGGCGGCCTCAGGATCGTCGATCCGCTGACCCTGCAGAGGCTCGCCGACGCAGCCTGACGAACGCCCGAGACCGGACACGCGAAAGGCCGCGCGGGAGATCGCGTGGCCTTTTTCCGTTTCGCTCATCCTTCCGGTTGAAAAGAGCCGGATCCCCTACCCCATCCGCGGCGAAAACCGCAGCACCGGGGGTCATTACTCGTTGGCGAGGTCCGCCAAGCGCTCGGTATCGAGGAGCATCACCGTCGTTCCGCCCTGCTCGACCTCGATCACGCCCATCTCGCGCAGCTTCGTGAAGGTCCGGCTGACCGTTTCGATCGTGAGCCCGAGCAGATCCGCGATATCGCTGCGGCGCATGGCAAGCTTGATCGCGCCCTCGGTCCCCCCCGCGCCGCGCCGGTAAAGCGCCAGCAGAAACGCCGCCATCCGCTCGACGGCGCTGCGCTGCCCGACCGTGACCAGCAGGCTGCGCGCGGCCGCCAGATCCTGGCAGACGGACTTATAGAGCTTGAGCGCCAGCGAGGCGTCGGTCTCGGCAAGGCTTTCCAGGGCGGAGGCCGACAGGCAGCGCACTCGTGCGGGGCAGGTGGCCTGGGCGCTCATGATGTGCTCGCCGAGCACGCCGAGGCCGATGAAATCTCCCGGATAGGCAAAGTCGATGATGCGACGCCGGCCGTCGAACAGCGTCTTGTAGATGGCGATCACGCCCTCCTCGACCCGATACACATGGCTGCGCTGATCGCCTTCGCAGAACACGTGCTCCTTGGGCTCGAGCCGCCGCTCGGACGCTTGCGTCAGCCGCTCTTCGAGCGACCGGCTCTCGCGGACGTCCTGTCGGGGGCTTTGCGTGCGCTGCGCATGAGGACGGGCCTCAGGGGAATGGGTCGCCAGCATCGTCTCTCCTCGACCGCATGACTGAGCGGTGCGCCTTTGGTGCGATGCCCGGATTTAAGAGGGGTTACGCACCATGCGTATGTAGGGGTCGTGACGATTTGTGAGAGTTTGTAACACTCGGAGGTCCGGTGGGATGGACATGATCCCAATCAAAGGACCCTGGAGCTGCGGCGTTATGGTCAGTCGGACTTGCGAACGAAGGTCCGGCCATGCCTCCCCCACGTGCGACACCCCCCCGGCAGACGATCGACCTCGGCCAAAGGCTTGCGGCGGATCGTCACCTCCAGGCCGAGATCGACAAGGGGTTGGCGAGCCTCGCGGAACACCCTCCGCCCGCCGTCGCCCAGCGCATCGCGCGCGTGCTGAATGTCGTCCTTGAGCCGAGCTGGTCCGAGCACGCCGACTTCCAGGACGAAGCCCTGTTTCCGATTCTCACCAAGAGCAAGGACGCGACGCTGGACACCCGTGCCCTGCTCAATCGGCTGAGCCGCGAGCATGCCGAGATCGGCGAGCGCCATCGCGGGGTTACGATCATCCTGAGCGGTTTCATCGCCGGCCGGATGACGCCCGCCGACGGTGTCGCGGCCACATTGACGGAGGTGGTCGGCCTGAGGGGCCGCCATCACGCGACGGAATCGGCATTGGACGGGATGCTTCCCAATGTCCTCGAGACAGCCGACCGTCACGCCCTCGACCGCTGGGCCGCAACCCGCGACGCGCCGTCGTTTCCCGTCAACCTCATCCTCGATCTCTGGGATTGAGGATGAGGTTGCGGACTCATGATTGGATGGGACATTGATGAGCCAAGACAAGCCAAGGGCCAGGAAAATCGCGCAGCGCGATGCCTATGCATCGGGCAAGCGGTTTGACGCCGCCATTGGCTTGTCTTGGCTCACCCCGAAGGGGCGCGGTCCTTTCGCGCTCCCGGTTCGTCGCGAAAGCTTGCAAACCAGGGAGGTTTGCTGCGCTTTCGCTCCTGCCGGCAGCACGAAAGTCCTCGCGTCAATGCCCATCCAATCATGAGTACGCAACCTAGCACACCGCCGGCGAGCAGACCTCGAGCGAGAACTTCTGGTGCTTGGCCTTGCGCGTGAAGTTGAACTCGCGCCCGTCGAAGCAGGACACGCGGCCGTCGACGCCGACATCGGTGCCGAGCGGAATCTCCTGGTAGGTCAAAACCTCGTTCAAGTCGCACGCTTTCTCGTTCTTGAGCTGATCTCTGAGAATGATCCGCCAGGGCCCTTCGTTGGGCACCGGCGGCTCGTCCTCCGCAAGCGCGGGAGAAAGAACGAACGCGGCAAGAAGGGATATCAGGGCGGCGTTGCGCATGGCGTCGTCGGTCCGAAGGGCGGGATTGCTCTTGAAAACTATGTCGCCGAGCGCCCGATCCCCGCTTTGACCTGGGTCAAACCGAAGGGGACTGGCGCCGCTAGGCTGTGGCTCAAGAGAGGGATGGCATTAACGCGCGGGCGTTCGCGGGGCTGGCAGGAGCGCAAGGCTGCAAAACCTCCACGGTTTGATGGCGCCATCAAACCGCTTGCGCAATACATGAGGCAAGCGCTACGCGATTTCTCTGGCCCTTGACCCGGCTGTCGCCTCTCGATGCTCCGTCTGCCACGAGGTCACGGCCCCGCGCACCACGAAAACAGGAGGGGAAGGCATGACCGGCTATCTCATCGATCTCCTTTTTTCGTTGAAAGGCCGGGCGAGCCGCAGAGAATGGCTGCTCGGCACGGCCGCGATCTCCGCAGCCGCGCTCGTCGGCATCGGTCTCTTCAACGACGGAAGCTTCGATGAGAGCATGAACGCCGCCCCCGAAATCCCGACCATGGCCGCGGTTCTATGGGCGCTCATCTGTCTCTATGCCTTCACGGCACTGAGCGCGAAGCGGCTGAATGCCACCGGCCGCCGGCGCTGGACCGTCGCAGCCCTCGCCGCCCCGGTTTTCCTCCTCATCTGCGGATGGGGCTCCGGCTACTTCCTGGCGCCGTTCGCTTCCGATCCGGATACGCTCGTTTTCTGGACGCTCGTTGCCGCGGCCATCCCCGCGCTTCTGGCGTGCATCCGCAGCCCCGAGACGGCATGAGCCCATGGACCCCAACGGCCTTCTCCTCACCGCCGGTTTTGGTCTCGGGCTCGCGAGCACCCTTCACTGCGCGGGCATGTGTGCGGGCGTGTCCGTCGGATTGCTCCACTTCGGCGCCCCGCGGAGCGCCGCCGAAGGCGCCCGCATCGCGGCGCTGACGCACGCCGGCCGCATCCTGTCCTACACCCTGGCCGGCGCCCTGGTCGGAGCGCTCGGCGCGCCCGCCATCGCCTGGCTCGACCGCGAGATCGCCTTCCGCCTCGTGCAGTGGGCGGGCGCCGTTGCGCTCATGTGGATCGGCCTCTCGACGGCGGGCCTGCTTCCGCCGCTGTCGCTGCTCGACCGTGCCCTCGCGCCCCTGGCCGACCGCCTCGCCCGCACCGCGGTGCCGCGGCTCGGCCGCTATCCGACCGCGCTGATGGGCGGTCTCGCGTGGGGCATGATGCCGTGCGCGATGGTCTACGGCGCACTCTTCACGGCCATGCTCAGCGGATCCGCCGCCGGCGGTGCCTCGGTCATGACGGCGTTCGGCGCCGGGACGCTGCCCGGTCTCCTGGCGGCAACCGCCGGCTTCGGCGCGCTCACCGTCCTGGGATCGCGCCAGAGCATGCGGCGCATCGCCGGAATCTCGATTGGGATACTCGGCTTTATGACGGTCTGGACTCCCCACAGCATAATTGATGCCCTCTGCGCACCCGGCGAGCGCGCGGCGTTGACCCACGCTGGCGGTGCCCCATGATCGGCGGGGAGAGTGATCCAGTCATCGGAGAACGTTTCATGCGCATGGCACGGATTGTCTTGATGTCGATGGCGCTGTCGGCGCCGGCTGCGGTTCACGCCGGGGAGATCGGCAACGCTACGGAAGGTCTCGCCTACGCACGCGCGCATTGCGCCGAATGCCACCGCGTCGAAACCCCGGCCGAGGACACCCTGCCCACCGAGGATGCGCCGGACTTCGTGACGATAGCCAACACGCCCGGCATGACCGAGCGCGCGTTGATCGTCTGGCTGCAGACGTCCCATCCGACCATGCCCAACCTCATCATTCCGGCCGAGGAGCGCGACGATGTCGTCGCTTACATCATGAGCCTCAGGCAGAAATAGCGGACGCGCGCGATGGTGCTTAAGGCCAGATCCCGAGCTCGGACCTCTGTCGCCCTCCTTTGCCTCGTCGCGGCGACGCCGGCCCCGGCAGAGCCCACGGCGATCGACAAGGGCCGTCACGCCCTCGAGTCCCGGTGCAGCCGGTGCCATGCGATCGGCCCGGACGGCACGAGCCCGCACGCCGAGGCTCCACCCTTCCGCGACGTCGTGAAACGATACCCTCCTGAAAGCCTTGAAGAATCCCTCGCCGAAGGCATCACCTCCGGACATGCCGACATGCCGGAGTTCGTCCTTTCGCCGGACGAGATTGCCGGCGTGGTAGCCTACCTCCACACGCTCGAGCAGAAGAACCCTCCCGCGGGCGACTGAGACGCCGCCCCTCGCGTAGGGGCCCCTCCCGGATCGGATGCGCATCCCGGCACGGCACGGCGCCGTCGGAGGAAAACCGAAGCGACTCATGGCCTGCGCGCCCGTGAGATCCTTGTTCGCTTTTCGACGATGATCTAGGCTGCGACCCCATAATCGGATGGGCATTGACGCGAGGACTTTCGCGCGGCCGAGAGGAGCGGAAGCGCAGTAGACCTCTCTTGCTCTGCAAGCTTTCGCGACGAACCGGCAGCGGGAAAGGACCGCGTCCCTCCAGGGTAGCAGGCTCGGCCAAGGGCGGCGTCAAACCGTGTGCGAGGCATGCGTCGCGTCCGACGATTGTCCGGCCCTTGGCGAGCCTTGGCCCAATCGATGCTCCATCGAATAACGAGGCTGCAACCCAAGGCTCAACAGATGAGAGCCCTGGCACGGTCCTCGTCGACCCAGGTGATCATACGGCATGGCCAAGGACGCACCCTCTTCGCACCCGGCTTCGAGCAATGCGGAGCTGGCCCAGGCTCAGGTTTCGGCCTTTCTCGCCATTGCCGCAGACGCCATCATTTCGCTCGACGACAGGCTCCGCATAACCCTGTTCAACGAGGGCGCGGCGACGATGTTCGGCTACCGCCCCTCCGAGATCATGGGCCAGCCGCTCGACATCCTGATCCCCGAGCGCATGCGATCCAGGCACACCCGCCACGTCGCTGATTTCTCCGCTTCACCGATCGCCGCCCGCAAGATGGCCGAGCGCCAGGAGATCTTCGCGCGCCGCAAGGACGGATCGGAGTTTCCGGCCGAAGCCTCCATCGCAAAGCAGATGATCGACGGCCGCAAGTCCTACATGGTCGTTCTGCGCGATGTGACGGACCGCAAGCTCGCCGAGGTGGCCCTCGCCGCCGCCAACACCGAACTCGAGGCGCGCGTCGCCGACCGCACGCGGGCGCTCGAGGCCGAGATCCGCCGCCGCGAGGAAGCGCACGCGGCCCTGATCCAGGCCCAGCGCATGGAGGCGTTCGGCCAGTTGACCGGCGGCGTGGCGCACGACTTCAACAACCTGCTGACCATCATCACAGGAAATCTGGAGCTGCTCGGCGCCGATCCCGAGCTGGGGCCGAAGGCGGCGTTCCTGAAACGCGCCGCCGACGCGGCGGACATGGGCGCCGCGCTGACCAAGCGGCTTCTCACCTTCGCCCGTCGCCGCCGTCTCACGCCGCAGGTTCTGGACGTCAACGAGATGATCCTCAACCTGACCGAGATCCTGCAGCGCTCGCTTGGCGAGCCCATCGCCCTCACCACCATGCTGGCCGGCAACGTTGGCCGCACGCGCGCCGACGCGAGCGAGCTCGAGAATGCCATCCTCAATCTGGCCATCAACGCGCGCGACGCCATGCCGGAAGGCGGAAACCTCGTCATCGAGAGTCGTAACGCGACGGCCAGGGATGCGGGCATTCCCGGCAACGGCGAGTTCGTGCTGATCTCGGTGAGCGATACCGGCCACGGCATGTCGCCGGCGGTGCTCGAACGCGCTTTCGAGCCGTTTTTCACCACCAAGGAGCCTGGACGCGGAACGGGTCTCGGCCTCAGCACGGTCTACGGCTTCGCCGAGCAGTCGGGGGGACACGCGTCCATCGAAAGCGCCCCGGGCCGCGGCACGACCGTCAACCTCTACCTCCCGCGCACGGAGGAAACCACCGAGACCAAAGCCGGCCCCGCCGAAACCGTCCCGCTCTCGAAGAACAGTGAGGTCGTGCTGGTCGTCGAGGACAATCCCGAGGTCCGCGAGCTCACGTTGCAGCGCGTGGAGGGGTTGGGCTACGTCGCCCTCGAAGCCGAGAACGGAGCCGCCGCCATCCGCATCCTGCAATCGGAAGACGACATACAGGTCGTCCTGAGCGACATCGTCATGGCGGGTGGCGTATCGGGCTATGACGTCGCCCACTGGGTCCGCGAGCACGCGCCGCGCATCAGAGTTCTCCTGACCACGGGCTATGCGGCCGAGGAGACGCAGCCCGGCACGGCCGACGTCGCCATTCTGCGCAAGCCCTATAAGCGTGCGGATCTCGCCCTGGCGCTGCATGAAGCGCTGCAGGAGTGAGCGGCGGACGCATCCGCCCCTGCACGTCGCCCCTGCCCTAAACCCGCTTCACGGTGCCCGCAAACACGTAGCCGACCCCCCGCACGGTCTTGACGAGCTGCGGGCGCTCGTTGCCGGGCTCGATCTTCTTGCGCAACCGCGCGACGAGGCCGTCGATCGAGCGGTCCATCGGTGTCCAGTCATGCCCCTTGAGAAGGTCCATCAGCTCGTCGCGCGACAGCACCCGGCCGGGGCGCTGGACCAGGATCTGGAGCAGGTTGAACTCGGCCGTCGTGAGGTCGCAGGGCGTGCCGTCCGGCATCACCACCTCCCGCCGCCGCGTGTCCATGGTCCAGCCCTCGAAGGCATGGCGCGAGCCGTCGCAAGCGGCCGGCTCGAGAGCCATACCCGGGTCACCGGCCTGATAGCGCCTGAGCACGGCCCGCACGCGCGCGACGACCTCCCGCATCAGGAACGGCTTGGCGATGTAATCGTCCGCCCCAAGCTCAAGTCCCACCACGCGATCGATGGGGTCGCCCTTGCCCGTGATCATGACGATCGGGGTATTGCGTTTCGCGCGCAGGTCGCGCGCGAGCTTGAGCCCGTCCTCGCCCCCGAGCTTGAGGTCGAGCGTCAGCAGGCTGATGGGCTGGGCGGCGAGCTGGCTCTCGGCCTCGGCGCCGTTACCGGCCTCGACCACGGAGAAGCCCTCGGCCTCGAGCCCCGTGCGCAACAGCGTGCGCACCCCGGGCTCGTCATCGACGATGAGAATCGTATCGGGCATGGGTCGGAAAGCCTTGGGGACACCGGCAGTTGCCACTTAGCAGCCGTATACCGCACCGCCGCTGTCACATCATGTCACACAATCTCACAATTGCAGCATACGCGGCATACGCCCGGAGGGCTTACTACGACACCAAAGATTGCAATTTCGGCTTGCACCGAGGCTCTCGGGCGGCCGAATGAGGGGCTGTGCCCGGATGAGATCGACACCGCGCGACGATATCGGCCGGAAAAGCGCCAGATCGCCCTCCGCTGCCGATCTCTCGCCAGAGTTGTATGGGGGTGAACCGACGGACGAATCCGTCCGGGACCGCTTCGTCATCGGAATATTCGACCAGCCGCCGGGGGCTTATGCGGTACTGGGGAAGCTGCAGCCCGATTCCTGCGACGTGCTCGTCATGCAGGACGGCGCACCGGGCGAAACGAGGACCGGGACCGTAACGGACGGGCGGTTGACCATCCATTACCTCGAGAGCCCCGGCGCGCTCGCAGCGAAGCTTGCGACGGCATTGGCGAAGTTCGCGCCGTTTGCAGCCCTGACGCTGAACGGGAGGATCCCGCACGGCGGGGAGGGCATCACGCCCGGCCTCCTGCAGAGGCTGTTCCAGAACCTCGTGCATCATCTGGCCGCCGGCGCCGCGGTCGTCATCATTCACGCCCCCGACCCCGAGCGCCAGCGCCAGGTCTCCCGCGCCCTGCTCGAGGCGAAATGCGACGTTCTGCTGACACACGACGTCTTGCAGGCCACGGGATCGCCGCCCGACACGCTCACCGACGACCGCTACGCCAACGGCGCATTAGAGGCGCGCCCCAGCGCAGGCCCCTCGTCGTAACGGCACGGCACACCCGAAAAAACGACGGCCGGCATGGGCGCGATGGTGCAAGTGCGCTATTCCGAAGCCATGGCCCGATCGCGCGAAGGATCCCCGGATGACCGTTCGAAACCTTGAGTTCATGTTCTCGCCGGCCTCCATCGCTCTCGTTGGGGCGAGCGAGAAGAGAGGCAGCGTCGGACGCATCGTCGCTTCGAACTTGAGGACCGGCGGCTTTACGGGCGACATTCAGCTGATCAATCCGCGTCACGCCACGATCGACGGCGTCCCTTGTCATCCATCTGTGGCGGCCCTTCCGCACGCTCCGGATCTCGCGGTCGTCGCCACGCCGCCCGACACGGTCCCGGGGGTGATTGCGGATCTCGCACGCCACGGCACGCGCGCCGCCGTCGTCATCACTGCCGGCCTCGACGCCGATTTGCGCCAGCGCATGCTGGAGGCGGCGCGTCCGGCCTGCCTGCGCGTTCTCGGCCCCAACTGCATCGGCCTCATTCTGCCCCACCTCGGCGTCAATGCGAGCTTCGCCCACTGCATGCCCTCCAAGGGGGACCTCGCCTTCCTCTCCCAGTCCGGTGCGCTGGTGACGGCCGTCATCGACTGGGCGCAAGGCCGCGGAATCGGCTTCTCGAAGGTCGTGTCGATGGGCGAGATGGCCGACGTCGACTTCGGCGACACGCTGGACTATCTCGCCGGCGATCCGGAAAGCCGCGCCATCCTCCTCTATGTCGAGCAGGTGACGCACGCCCAGAAGTTCATGTCGGCCGCCCGCCGCGCGGCCCGCGCCAAGCCGGTCATCGTGCTGAAGTCCGGACGCCACGAGGCCGGCGCCAAGGCGGCCCACTCCCATACCGGCGCGCTCTCAGGCTCCGACGCCGTCTACGATGCCGCCTTTCGCCGCGCGGGCCTCGTCCGCGTGCAGGATCTCGACAGCCTGTTCAAGGCCGCGGAGATGCTCTCCTTCACGCCGCGCCTCGAGGGAGAGCGCCTCGCCATCCTGACCAATGGCGGCGGTGCCGGGGTGCTCGCGGCCGACCGCCTGGAAGATTACGACGGCAAGCTCGCGGAGCTCTCGCCGGAGACGATCGAAGCCCTCGACGCAGCGCTCCCCGCCACGTGGTCGAAAGGCAATCCCATCGACATCATCGGCGACGCCGGTGCCGACCGCTACGAGGCCGCGATGAACGCGCTCCTCAACGACCCCGCCTCCGACGCCGTGCTGGTGATCAACTGTCCGACCGCGCTCGCGTCGAGCGACGAAGGCGCCGCCGCCGTGCTCAAAGCCATCTCCGCCGCGGCGGCGAGGCCGCGCGCCAAACCGGTGCTGACCAACTGGCTCGGCGAAAGCGCGGCCGCGAAGAGCCGGGCGATGTTCACCGAAGCGCGGATTCCGACATTCGAGACGCCGACCGCTGCCATCGACGGCTTCATGCAGCTCGTGCGCTACCGCCGCTCGCAGGACGAGCTGATGCGAACGCCCCCCGCCTGCCCCGGCGAAGTCGTGTTCGACCGCGAGCGGGCGCACGAGATCATGCTGGCCGCGCTGGCCCGCGGCGAAAGCATGCTGACGGAGTTCGAGGCCAAGGCGGTGCTCCAGGCGTACGGCATTCCCGTGGCCCAGACGATCCGCTGCGCCGATCCCGACAGCGTCGCCGCGACCGCCGCCGAGATCCTGAAATCCCACCGCGCCTGCGTGATCAAGATCCATTCCGACGATATCTCGCACAAGTCGGACGTCGGCGGCGTGCGCCTCGGCATCACCAGCGCCGACGAGGCGCGCGAGACGGCGCGCGCCATGGCCGCCGACATCGCGCGGCTGCGGCCCGACGCGCACCTCGAAGGCTGGGTCGTCCAGCCGATGATCGAGCGGCCCGATGCCCATGAGCTCATCGTCGGCATGAGCGAGGATGAGACCTTCGGCCCGACGCTGCTGTTCGGCGCCGGCGGCACGGCGGTCGAGGTGATGAACGACACGGCCCACGCCTTGCCGCCGCTGGATCGCGGGCTCGCCCGCGACATGATGCGCCAGACCCGCATCAACAAGCTGCTCGAAGGCTACCGGAACCGCCCGGCGGCCGATCTCGACGCCATTGCCGACGTGCTTGTGCGCGTCAGCACGCTCATCTCCGATCATCCGGAGCTGCGCGAGCTCGATATCAACCCGCTGCTCGCCGACAATAACGGATGCATCGCGCTAGACGCACGCATGCGCGTCGCCGACCCGAAGGTCGCGCCGCGTCGCCCGATGGCCATCCGCCCTTACCCGACCGCCTGGGAGAAAAGCGTGGTCGTGCCGAAGATCGGCCCCGTGCACGTGCGCCCCATCCGGCCGGAGGACGAGCCCCTCTACGAGCACTTCTTCGCCAATATGTCGCCCGAAGACATGCGCATGCGCTTTTTCACAGCGAAGCCGCACCGCGCCCACCGCTTCGTGGCGCGGTTCACGCAGATCGATTACGCACGCGAGATGGCCTTCGTCGCTCTTTCGGGCGGCGAGTTGCTCGGCGTCTCGCGGCTTGCGGCCGATCCGGACTACACGCGCGCCGAGTACGCCATCCTCGTCCGCTCCGATCTCAAGGGGAAGGGCCTCGGCTGGATGCTCATGCAGCACCTCATCGCCTACGCGCGCGCGGAGGGCCTCGGCACGCTCTTCGGCGAGGTGCTGGCGACCAACACGACCATGCTCGAGATGTGCAAATCGCTCGGGTTCGTCATCGAGCCCGATGCCTCGGACACGACCGTGCGCCACGCAACCCTGACGCTCAAGTGATCGCTCCTGTCGGTGCGAAGCCTGACGCATCGGTCCCGGCACAAGCTGAAAGCGCGGCTCCGATCGAGGATCTAGCGTTCGGGCGGCAGGGGCTCGTCGCCGTCGTCCTGAATGGCGCGCCACCCTGCGCCGTCGAGATCTTTGAACTGCCCCGAGTTCAGCGCCCACAGGAACGCGATGAGCCCCATCCCGCTGAGCACAAGCGCGCAAGGGATGAGCCAGCCGAGCGCACTCATGACGACCTCCTTGCCGGAACCAGGTTGAGCCGTCGGCTTCTCAAGCGCAGCGCGTTGACCGTGACTGCGATCGAGGACAACGACATGGCGAGCGCCGCGATCAGCGGCGTCACGTGGCCGGCAACCGCAAGCGGAACGAACACTATATTATAGCCGATGGCGATGGCAAAATTCTCAAGCGACATGCGCTGGCTGGCGCCGGCGACGCGCATCGTCTCGAGGATCGGCGCCAGCGCCTTGCCCTGGAACACCGCGTCGGCCGCCGTCTGGCTGACGTCCGCGGCCGTGGAGGGCGAGATCGACGCGTTGGCCGCCGCGAGCGCCGGGGCGTCGTTGAGGCCATCACCAACCATCAGCACGTTCCGCCCGCGCGCCTTCAGATGCTCGACGAAGGCGATCTTCCCGTCCGGCTGCACGCCCGCCCGCCACGCGGCGATACCGACCGCCTCGGCCACCTTTGCCACGGCCGGCTGGCGGTCGCCCGAAACCAGGAACACCTCATAGCCCGCGGCCGCGAGCCTGCGCACCACGTCGGCAGCGTCAGGCCGCACGGTATCCTCGAAATCGAGCGCGATCGCCGGTCCCTCGCCGTCCGAGAACCACAACGACCCGGTCTGTCCCCCGCATGCCGCCGCCTCACCCGGGCCCGATGCCTCCGAAACCCAGGCCTCCGAGCCGAGCCGCAACGCCCCGCCGCCGGGGCGCGCCCCGACGAGACCGGACCCCGGCACCTCGCGGACTCCGGCCGCGGCGACGATCGCAACGCCGCGCTCGCGCGCCGCATGGACGACGGCCTTCGAATAGGGATGGCGGCTGGCGACGGCGAGCGATGCCGCGGCCGCGAGCGCCGTCTCCGCGATGTCGTCCCCGTTGCGCAGCACCGGCTCGCCGCGCGTGAGCGTGCCGGTCTTGTCGAACACGACCGTATCGACGTGCGCGAGCCGCTCGAGCCCATCGCCCGCCTTGACGATGACACCCTTGCCGAACAGGCGGCTGGTCGCCGCGACCTGCACGGCCGGGACCGCAAGCGCGAGCGCGCACGGACAGGTGATGATCAGCACCGCGATCGCGTAGGTCAGTGACGTCTCCCAGCCGGCGCCCGCGAGCATCCAGCCGACGAACGTCGAGGCCCCGAGTACGTGAACGACCGGCGCGTAGAGCCGCGCGGCCCGGTCGGCGAGGCGCACGTACTGCCCGCGTCCCTGCTCCGCCGCCTGCATGAGCCGCGCGATTTCCGCGAGCAGCGTGTTGTCGTCCGTCGCCGTCGCCTCGATCGTGATCGGGGCCGCCATATTCACGGTGCCGGCATGCACGAGGCTCCCCGCAGCTGCCACGCGCGGCAGCGTCTCGCCCGTGATCAGGCTCTCGTCGATGTCCGTCGTCCCCGCGACGACCCGCCCGTCGACGGGGATGCGCTCGCCGGCGGCGACCTGAACCCGCATGCCCGGGGCGAGCGCGCGCGCCGGCATCCGCTCCGCGCGGCCGTCCGCACTCACCACCGTCGCCGTGAGCGCCTTGAGCCCGATGAGGTTCTCCGCCGCGCCGCGCGCCTTGAGGCGCACCTGCTCGTCGAGATAGCGCCCGATCAGCAGAAGGAAGGTCAGCATGATCGCGGCGTCGAAATAGACCTGATGGCTGCCGCGGAAGGTCTGGAACAGGCTCATGGCCGTGGCCAGCGTAATGCCGAGCGAGATCGGCACGTCCATGTTGAGCCGGCGTGCCTTGAGCGCCGCGCCCGCCGAGCGGAAGAACGGCTGTCCCGCATACACGATCGACGGCATGGCGATGAGCGCCGAGAGCCAGTGGAAGAGGGATGCGACCGTCTGGTCCATGTCGCTTACGGCCCCGGCCCAGACCGAAACCGAGAGCAGCATGACGTTCGCGGCCGCAAAGCCTGCGACGCCGAGGCGGCGGAGAAGGTCGTCCGCGCGGCGCCGATCGAGCTCGCTCGTCGTCTCGACCGATTCCGCCGCCGGGTAGCCCTCGCGTGCGAGCGCGTCGATGAGGGGCTGCACGCCGGTCTCGGCCTCGTCGTACGTGACGCTCACGCGCCGCGCCGAGAGATTGACACGCGCATCCTTGACGCCCGCCGTGCGCCGCAAGGTCCGCTCGACGGTCGCGATGCAAGCCCCGCAATGCATGCTGTCGACGACCAGCGAGACCGTCTCGCACGACGGCGCGCGCCCGAGCGGGCGAGAGCGATCCGCTGTCGCGAGCGGAGCCGTCAGGGCGCGACCCATAGGCGCCTCCGCACCTGGTAGAGCGGATCGGACGCAGCCTCATCGGCGGCATAGGCGCGCGCCGTGACGATCCAGGCGCCCGTCCCCGGCGCGGTCTCCAACGGCGCCTCGAACACTCCCGGGCCGACCTCGGCAAGGCGCAGGGCGATGTCCGAGACATTGGTGGCGGGGCGGCCGAGCGTCGCTTCGACCCGGAGGCCCGGAGGCACGGTGCCGCCCGCATCCTTGAGCGAGATCCTGAGCCGCGCCGGGTTGGCCAGAAGCTCGACCGTCTCGCTCCAGCCGAGCTGGGCCTGCTTGGCCTCGCGCGCAATGCGTTCGTTGTAAGCGAGGCCGTCCCGATAGGCGTTGGCGTTGTCGACGCCGCCGAACGTCGAGACGGCTTTGTAGATCAGGGTCGCATCCGCGACGACGATGAGACCGAAGAAGACGAGTATCCCCGCGAGCACTTGCCGGCCGGAGAGCCCCCGGCTCGGCCCGGGCGGCATCCTGGACGCCGTCATGGCCCCGGACTCCGGAAGGCCGCGTCGCGGATCACCTGCGCGCCGCTCTCGAGATCCGTCACGACGAAGCTGAGCGGCGTCGAGCCCCCCGAGAGGCCGGCCTTCGCGCCCAGCGGCACGGTGACGTAGACCTTGAGCGCACGGACGGCGTCGGCATCGACGACGATATCGGACTCGGGCCCGTTGCGCGCCTCATGGCCGACGATCGCGACCTCCGTCCCCGCGATGCCGTCGACGCTCACCGAGAACCTCTGCGCCGCGTGGCGCTTGTTGAGGATCTTGAGCGTGTATCCGTTGCGGATCCCGCCGTCGGACAGCTTGACGAACAGGGGATTGCGATCCGCGATCACGCTGACCTCGACGGCGGAGCGCGTCATCCACGCCCAGCCCATGATCCCGAGCACGATCGCGATCAGGGTCGAGTAGAGCACCGTGCGCGGCCTGACGAAGCGCACAGGGCGCCGCTCGCTCGCATCCGTCGCATCGAGATTGCGGAACGTGTCATACGCGATCAGCCCCCTCGGCCGATCGACTTTCCCCATGATATCGTTGCAGGCATCGATGCAGAGGGCGCACTGGATGCATTCGAGCTGGACGCCGTCGCGGATATCGATGCCCATAGGGCACACCGCCACACACGCCTTGCAGTCGACGCAATCGCCGCGATTGTCCCACGTCTGCCCCTTCTTGTGCGGTCCGCGCGGCTCTCCGCGATAGCCCTTGTAGGAGACGATCAGCGAGTCCGCATCGAACATCGCCGCCTGGATGCGCGGCCACGGGCACATGTAGATGCAGACCTGCTCGCGCGCGATGCCGCCCAGGAGATAGGTCGTGAACGCGAAGAGTCCCATGAACACGTAGGCGACGACGGGCGCCTCGCCGGTCAGGAGCTCGCGGGCGAGTGTCGGCGCATCGCGGAAGTAGAAGACGAGCACGCCGCCGGTAGCGAGACCGATCGCTAGCCAGGTGGCGTGGGTCGCCGTCTTCTTCCAGATCTTCTCGAACGTCCAGGACGAGTGGTCGAGACGCATGCGCGCGTTGCGGTCGCCCTGCCAGAACCGCTCGACGGCGATCATGAGATCGGTCCACACCGTCTGCGGGCAGGTATACCCGCACCACATGCGGCCGGCGAGCGACGTGACGAGGAACAGGCCGAGCGCCGACACGATCAGGATGCCGGTGATGAAATAGAGCTCCTGCGGCCAGATCTCGATCGGCCCGAAGTACAGCCGTTGATTGGCGAAATCGAGCAGGAACGCCTGGTCCGGCAGCCCCGGTCCCCGATGCCAGCGGATCCACGGCAGGAGGTAGTAGATGCCGAGCGTCACCGCCATCACTATCCACTTGACCGAACGGAACGTGCCGTGCGCCCGCTTGGGATAGATGGGCTGGCGCGACGCGTAGTAGGACCGCAGCTCCTTCGACGAGACCGCATCCACATCGATGCGCTGAACGCCGGGCGCTGCCTCGCCGGAATGCGCCTCGTGGATGAACTTCGATACGGGCTCCATCGGTGTCACGGGCCGCCTCCGCCGGCTACTTCCTCGACGGTTACTTGCCGCCGCCCAGCGCGTGCACGTAGATTGCAAGCATCTTGATGGTCACGGGATCGAGCTTTCCGTCCCACGCCGGCATCACGCCGCCGCGCCCGGTGCGGATCGTCTCCTCGATATCGGCTTTCGTGCCGCCGAAGAGCCAGATGCCGTCGGTGAGGTTCGGCGCACCCATTTCGCGCATGCCCTTGCCTTCGGGTCCGTGACAGGCGGCGCACTGTTCGTCGAAGATCGCCTTTCCGCGCTCGACGGCAGCCGCATCGCCCGGCGTACCCGAGAGCGACAACACGAAGGTTGCAGCATCCGAGATCTGGGCGGTCGTCAGCACCTGATCGATCCCGAACCGCGGCATGGCGCTCTCGTGGCTGTCCGAGTGGCCCGACCGGATGCCGTTGCGGATCGTCTGCTCGATCTCCTCGAGCGTTCCGCCCCACAGCCAGTCGTCGTCGTTGAGGTTCGGATAGCCCTTGAAGCCCTGGGCGCCACGGCCGTGGCAGGGCGCGCAGTTGTTGGCGAATTGCGCACCGCCGCCCCGCAACGCAAACTCCATGAGACTGGAATCCTTCTCGATCTCGGCCGGCGTGCGCTCGGCAATGGCAGCGAGGTACGTCGCTTGCGACTCCTTGGCGGCTGCCAAGTCCTTTGCCACCTCATTGCGCTGGCTGTAGCCGATCACCCCTCTCGTATAGCCGTCGAGGAACGGCCACGCGGGAAACGCGATCCAGTAGCCGATAGCCCAGACGATGCACGCGTAAAGGACGTACAGCCACCACCTGGGCAGCGGCTTGTTCAGCTCCTTGAGATCGCCATCCCAGACGTGCCCCGTCGTTTCGGTGCCCGTGACGGCGTCGATCTCCTTATGTCCGGCCATTTGGCTGCCCCTCTTCGTCCTCGTCGCGCAGGATGGAGAGCCCTTTGGCCCGTCCTCCGGGTTCGTCGTCGTCGAGCGCGAGCGGAACCCGCGCCGCCGCGTCGAACCTCGCCCTGTTGCCGGGCCGCAGCGCGTAGACGAGCACGCCCGCCATCACCGCTCCGAAAATCACCATGGCAACGATCTGCGAGCAGCCGGCCACGTCCTGGTAGCTCATCGCGCCCTCATCGCAAGTTGGGACCCGCGGCATCGAAAGTCGTGAAATCGACCAGCGTGCCGAGCATCTGCAGGTAGGCGATCAGCGCATCCATCTCGGTCAGAGCCCCTTCCGGGTTGCCGTCGAACTTGCGCACCTGCGCCTTGGGGTAGCGCTCGAGCACGGCCTTTCCAGCCTTCGTATCGGGATTGACCTGCCCGGCAAGGTCGGCGCTCGCATTGGCGATCATCTCGTCGGTATAGGGCACGCCCGCGATGCGGAGCGCCTTCATGTCCTCGGCGATGGAGGCGCCGTCGAGCTTGCGCTCGGCAAGGAACGGATACCCCGGCATCACCGACGCCGGCACCACCTCGCGCGGCGCCTTCATATGGTCCACATGCCAGGCGTCGGAGTATTTTCCGCCGACGCGGGCGATATCCGGCCCCGTGCGCTTCGAGCCCCACTGGAACGGGTGATCGTACATGCTCTCCGCGGCGAGGCTGTAATGCCCGTAGCGCTCCACCTCGTCACGCAGCGAGCGGATCATCTGGCTGTGACAGTTGTAGCACCCCTCTCGGATGTAGATGTTGCGGCCGGCAAGCTCGAGCGGCGAGTAGGGCCGCATGCCTTGCACCTTCTCGATGGTCGAGCTGAGGAAGAACAGCGGCGTGATCTGCACCAGACCGCCGATGGAGACGACGATCAGGATGCCGATGAGCAGCACCAAGGAGTTCTTCTCGAAGAACGCGTGCGAAAGTCTCATGTGTCCGTTCTCCGTCACTCGGCCGGGGCTGCGAGCGGCGCCCCGCGCAGCTCGGGTGCCGCTGCGACGCGCGGCTGGTCCTTGATGTCCACCGGCTTGTCGCCGCGCACGGTTTTCCAGGTGTTCCAGGCCATCAGCAGCGAGCCGATCACGAACAGGAGCCCGCCGACGGCGCGTATGACGTAAGGCCAGTGCATTGCCTCGACCGTCTCGACGAACGAGTAGGTGAGGAAGCCCTGCGCATCGGTGGCGCGCCACATGAGGCCCTGCGTGATGCCCGACACCCACATCGACGTGATGTAGAGCACGATGCCGATCGTCGCGATCCAGAAATGCCACTCGACGAGGCGCAGCGAATAAAGCCCCTCGCGCTTCCACAGCCACGGAAGCATGCAGTAGATGGCGCCGAACGACACCATGCCGACCCAGCCCAGCGCACCCGAATGCACGTGTCCGATGGTCCAGTCCGTATAGTGGCTGAGCGAGTTCACCG
>JRYH01000149.1_pt1 | contig 50587 bp, 50 predicted proteins | sample 235351 | NCBI WGS metagenome assembly JRYH01 (sample SAMN03074221, study PRJNA261480) | activated sludge metagenome | biome: Wastewater Treatment Plant; feature: Wastewater; material: Activated sludge; isolation source: activated biomass of a wastewater treatment plant treating wastewater... ...
GTGTCACCGAGGCCGACGGTATTCGTGGTTGCGAACATGCGGAATGCCGGATGCGGGCGAATGACGCGGTTCTGGTCGAGCAGCGTGAGCTTGCCTTCGACTTCCAGCACGCGCTGGATCACGAACATCACATCGGGGCGGCCGGCGTCATACTCGTCAAAGACGATGGCAACCGGCGACTGCAGCGCCCAGGGGAGGATGCCTTCGCGGAATTCCGTTACCTGCTTGCCGTCGCGCAGCACGATGGCGTCCTTGCCGACAAGATCGATACGCGAGATGTGGCTGTCGAGGTTGATGCGGACGCAGGGCCAGTTAAGACGCGCCGCGACCTGTTCGATATGCGTTGACTTGCCCGTCCCGTGATAACCCTGCACCATAACGCGCCGGTTGAACGCGAAGCCCGCAAGGATGGCGAGGGTTGTGTTGTGATCGAAGACATAGGTCGGATCCAGATCCGGCACGCGATCGGTGCGGACGCTGAACGCAGGGACCTGCATATCGCTGTCGATCTTGAAGACTTCCCGCACCGATACCGTAATGTCGGGCATATCAATTTTCAATTCCGGGGTATCGCCGGCAAGTTCTAAGGACTTCATAAGTACAATTCCGTATCACAAATTGTGGTATTTCTTTTACGGGCGAACCTTACGAGTTAGCGCAACTTCGCAGGTGTGTATAGGCCTGATTGATGTTTTTTAGAATTTCTTCGGCCTTTTTATCGCCGCCGCGTATATCGGGATGATATTTCTTTGCCAGCTCCTTGTGCCGCCGCTTTATCTGCTCAAGGCTGCTGCCCGGTTCGAGGTTGAGTGTGGCAAGTGCTGCGCGCGCTTTGGGATCGAGCGAGACCCGTGATTTCGTCTCCGCACTCCCGTTCTCCGTCCGAACTCCCGCCATCTCCTCGCGAAGATTGAACGGATCGTGATAGCTGTGATCGGCGCGCAACGTCGCCGTTCGGGATCCGAGTTTCCAGGTCGGCCGGTGCCCGGTGATATCCTGCGTGCGGTAGCGGAGGATCTCCTCATCCGACATCCCGGCAAAGAAGTTCCACGCCTTGTTGAATTCGCGAATATGGACAAGGCAGAACCACTGGTAATCCTCCGGTCCGCCGCGGTCGAGCATCCGGGTTTTGGGCGCGCGGAATTCCCCGGCTTCGCTACAGTCGGCATGCGCGCATTGCTTCTGCGTCTTCCCGGCGAATATATCGTCGAGGGATCTCTTCCGCGTTCTGGACATAATCATATTATGGATATCCGGCAGGACGGTAGCAAGGCTGGAAGCGAAAAACCGCATCTTTTTGACAATTTCGGGTGTCAATGCCGCATCAGAAAGGAAAAGCGTCGCCGCCGGCGCTATATTAATCGCGGTGAAGGGGAGGGAGATCTGGGCAGCCATGAAACTTTATGGCAGGATCGCCCTATCACTGATCAAGCAATCTCAGGAGGGATTTTCCGGAATGTCCGTTGCCAAGACCATCGAGCGCAAGCTGACCGAAGCCTTTTCGCCCCGCGAGCTGGAAATCGTCGACGAATCGCATCTGCATATCGGTCACGCGGGTTCGCATCCGGAGGGGGAAAGTCACTTCCGGGTCAATATCGCCGCCGATGCCTTTGCCGGAATGTCCCGCGTTGCCCGCCAGCGGGCTGTCTACAGTGTTCTTGCCGAGGATCTCGAGAACAGGGTGCATGCGCTTGTTCTGACAGTGCGCGACTAGATAGGTTGTCGTTTTCAAAAAAAATTTAACCATGGGTTGTTGAACTGATTATCTGCGCGCCTATATGCTCTTTTCGATAGTACAATATTGCTAACGGCAACTTATAAGAGCATAGCAGGAGGGCGTCATGCCGCAGGAAAGCCAAACCCTTGTAAACCGGAATATTTCCATCATCGACCCGAGCTCGGGGCAGCCCCATCGCACCAGCATCCGGCTGGAACAGATCGAATGGGCCGCCCTTAAAAATATCTGCGCGCGGGAAAGTATTTCGATCAACGAATTCTGTTGCCGCGCCGACAGGGATGCAAACCGCCGCGAGCACTCGCGCACCTCGCGTATCCGCTCCGCGATCCTCAGCCACTATCTCGATCGCGACCAGCGGCCGGATGCCTGATCTTCACAGCAGGTAGAGCAGCAGGACGGGGAGGGTAGCGAAGGAGAGGAGCGTCGAAATCAGCACCATCCCCGCCACATGGCTGTGCGCCCGGTGATAGCGAAGCGAGAAGAGATAGTTGAAAACCGCGACCGGCATGCAGCATTCGAGAATAAACACCCCGCGGGCAATGCCGTCGAGTGCGAACAGCGTGGCAAGCGCATATCCGACGGCAAAGCCGAGCATCAGGCGAAGCAGCGAAAGACCCGTCGCAAGCGGGATATGACGGAGCGACAGCCCGGCAAGGCTGACACCCAGCGCAAACAGCATCAGGGGGATGGTCAGGCTCCCGATCAGGGACGTGGTATTCATGATCGAAAGGGGAATCGAAATGCCGAGCGCCTTGACACCAAGGCCGATAACAACCGCGTAGATCAGCGGCGTGCGGAGGAGTTGCGCAAGCGATGTCGTCCCCGATGAGAGCCAGATGCCGACCGTGAACTGCAGCGTCGAGAAGACGGTAAAAAAAGCGATGCCAAGCGCAAGCCCAGCTTCGCCAAACGCGAACATGCAAAGCGGCAGGCCCATGTTGCCAACATTCGGAAACATGATGCCGGGCAGGTAGTCGCGGATATCGAGGCGGCAGAGCCAGAGGACAAGCAGGCCCACGGCGCCGAAGAGGACGGCCGCGAGAAACGCGAGAAAGGCAAACTCAAGGAAGCTCCCGAGCGCCATCTCAAGCCCGGCCAGCGTCGAGAAAATCAGCATTGGGGCACCGATATTGGTCACGATGGCGGTGACCGTCTCGGTGTGAAAGACGCGTCCCGTTCTTGCCCAGAAATAGCCGAGCCCCGCCGTCCCGACGACCGGGGCGATGATGTTCAGGAGAATTTCATACATGGCCCCTGCGTCCCCGTCGGGCAGATCCCGTCAGACCCCTAATGTTCAACGGGCGTGATCTTGAGTTCGGTAATCTGGTTATGTTCCTTTTTTGTGATCTCGAAGCGGTGGCCGTAGAAGATGAAGGCCTGCCCGACATCCGGAATGATCTGCGCTTCGTGAATAATCAGCCCGGCGATCGTGGCCGCCTCTTCATCGGGAAGCGACCAGTTGAAGTGACGGTTCAGGTCGCGGATTGTCACCTCGCCGCGGGTAATGATACTTCCGTCCTTGCCGCTGCGCACATCGATTGCCGCGAGGTCATGCTCATCTTCGATGCTGCCGACGATTTCCTCGAGAATATCCTCAAGCGTCACCAGCCCCATCAGCGCGCCATATTCATCAACGACAAGGGCAAAATGGGTCTTGCGGGTGAGAAAGGCATTCAGCTGGTTGCGCAGCGTCGTCGTTTCGGGCACGAACCAGGGTTCAGCGGCAAGTGCCTCGATATCGACCTTCTCATATTCGCCGTTCAGCGGAATGAGGGCGCGCAGCAGATCCTTTGCGTGAATGATGCCGATGATATTTTCGGTGTTTTCCTTCCAGAGCGGCAGCCGCGTATAGGGGCTGCCAAGTACCTGATCGATAATCTCGCGCATCGGTTTCGAGCAATCGACCATTTCCATATTCTTGCGGTGAATCATGATATCGCCGAGCTCAACCTCGTCCATATCCATGATGGTGTCGAGCATCTGCCGCTCATGCCGGATGATGCCGGCGTCTTCCGAATGCAGCTCGATTGCGCCGCGCAGTTCGTCCTGCGCCGCATCGCTAACGCGAGCCGCATCCGCCTCCTCGCGGCCCATGCCGAGAAGTTTCAACGTCGAACCGACGATGAAATTGACGATCGCGACGGCGGGCGCGAACAGGGCAACGATAGGCGGCAGTAGCGGACCGACAAAAAGCGATACCGGCACGGCGCGCCGCAGCGCAATGGTTTTCGGCATCACTTCCGAGAAGACGACGATGAGAGCGGTCATGATCGCCGTTGCGTAGGCAACGCCAATGTCACCGAACAGCGTGATGAAGATGCTGGTCGCGAGCGCAGAGGCGAGAATATTGACGAGGTTGTTGCCAAGAAGGAGGGCGCTGATCAGCCGGGCGCTGTGATCGCGCAGCCGGTTAACGATCGTCGCCCGTTTGTTGCCGGCCTGCGCCATCTGATGCAGGCGGGCGCGCGATGCCGCCGTAAGCGCGGTTTCCGATGCCGAGAAAAAAGCCGATAGCGCCAACAGAACAAAAATCGCGATCGACGAAAGAATGAGAGCAATATTCATTTCCGTAGTTCCTGCGCCTCCATTCGGGACTGCATCGGTTAGCGTATCAACGCCTGTTCCAGCACGGCGAGAATATCCGCATCCGCCACATCATGGGAGCTGAAGGCCGCGCCGATACCTTTCATCAGAATAAGGGTGATCTTGCCGCCGCTGATCTTCTTGTCCTGGCGCATGTGACCGAGAAGCGCTTCGGCTGTCCAGTTGACGCCCGCAATGGCCGGCACGGTGGTTGGGAGGCCGACAGCCTCAAAATGCGCGCGGATGCGCTGACTTTCCTGCGGCTTCATCAGGTTGAGTTTTACCGACAGATCCGCCGCCATGATCATGCCGATCGCAACGGCTTCCCCATGGTTGAGATGCGGCCCGTAGCGGCTTTCGGCTTCCAGCGCATGGCCGAAGGTATGCCCAAGGTTGAGCAGCGCCCGGACGCCGCCTTCCCGTTCATCCTCGGCGACAATGCGGGCCTTGGCCCTGACGCTTTGTTCGACGGCATGGATGCGCGCGGCCGTATCGCCTTCGATGACCTTCCGCCCGTTCACTTCCAGCCATTCGAAAAACGCGTAATCGCCAAGCAGGCCGTATTTCACGACTTCAGCGTATCCGGCGAGCAGCTCGCGCGGCGGCAGGGTGTCGAGGAGCGAAATATCGGCAAGAACCAGGCGCGGCTGGTAGAACGCACCGATCAGGTTTTTGCCCTGCGGCGCGTTGATGCCGGTCTTGCCGCCGACAGAGCTGTCGACCTGCGACAGAAGCGTCGTCGGGATCTGGATAAAATCAACGCCGCGGCGCAGGGTTGCGGCCGCGAAGCCCGTAAGATCCCCGATCACCCCGCCGCCAAGCGCAATCAGCGCTTCATCGCGCTGCAGGCGGGCGTCGAGCAGATCGTCCATCAGTTCGGCGTAGGTCGCGATGTTTTTGCTGCCTTCTCCGGGGGGAAAGACAAAGCTTCGGCTGTCGACGCCGGCGCGGTCGAGGGCATTCTTGAGCGTTTGCAGATGCAGCTCCGCCACCGTTTCATCGGTCACGATTGCAACGCGCGGATTGCGCAGCACCTTTCTGATATGGCCGTCGGCCCGATCAAGCAGGCCGCCGTCGATCACGATATCATAGGAGCGCGCGCCGAGAGAGACAGAAACGCGCGCGGACAGAGGGTCGGGGTCAGGGGAAGAGGGGGTCATCTTTTTCCGGTATTATCTGGGATGTGGCTGTTCGATTCGCACGCCGCAAGCGCTGCGATGATCTTGTCGACAACGATTTCATGCGGGCCATCGCCGCTGTCGATGGTGATGTCGGCCTCCGCATAGACAGGGTAACGTTCGTCCATCAGCCTTTGCAGGGTCTTCTTCGGATCGCCGGTCTTGAGCAGCGGCCTGTTGTTTCGCTTCATGCAGCGCTTGTAAATGACATCGAGATCCGCGCGAAGCCAGATCGAGCGGCCTTTCTCGGCGATCACCCGGCGCGTATCAGGGGCCATGAACGCCCCGCCGCCCGTCGCCAGCACGTGACGCGGCTCATCCAGCAGGCGGGCGATCACTTTGCGTTCGCCCTCGCGAAAGGCGGCCTCGCCGTGGGTCTCAAAGAACTCCGGGATGGACATGTTCGAGGCCGTCTCGATTTCCGTATCGGCATCGCGAAACGGCAGATCGAGCGCGGCGGCAAGACGCCGGCCGATCGAGCTTTTTCCGGCCCCCATCAATCCGACCAGCACGATGGTCCGGTTTTCCGTCTCAACAACCGTCGCGGCATCGCCACCGCCGGTTTCTGCTTTTCTATTCATTCCGCCACTTTTCAACGATCTGACAAATGATCCCGGGTCGGAGCCGGATCACAATAACTTTCCCGGAAGGTTATTGATGTAATTTGCCGAACCGTGGTAATCAATAAAATCTGATTTTTAACATAGTCACAACTGAACGCATTTAATAGCAACAGTTTTACCAACTATCACCAACTTTTGGTGACGCGTATCCGGATACAGTGATCTGCCATGTCGAAGTTTGCTCTTTTTCTGCTTTTTCTGGTTGCCGCGGTGGTCATCGGCGGTGGCGTATTTCTGTCCGCCTGGGACATTCCGGCGCCGTCGGCTCAGGTCGAGAAGGTTATTCCCAATGACCAGTTCCCGAAATAAGGCCGGACTGCTTCTGACGCTGCCGCTGTTCCTCGGTCTTGCGCTGCCGACGCCGTTCGCCGCGGCGCAGGGCAAGCCGCTCAGCCTCGTGCCGCCGCCGCTCGGTCAAACGACCGAAGAGCGCGCCGCAACCGGCAGCGCCGCCCCGAGCGTCCCGGCCGAGAGAGCGCCCGCGAAAAACGTGCTGGAAGGGCCGGGCGTCACGGGCGCGGTCGTGATCCAGTCGCTTCGCAATATCGGCCCGGCGACAGTCGGCACGCTCTCCGAGGCCGATGGCGGTTTCGACAGCCTGATGTGGCGCGGCACAGCGCCAACGCGCATTACGTCGTTGATCCGTCAGCTTCCGATCCCGGTCGCCTCCCCAGAAATGCAGCAGCTTTACCGCCGCCTGCTGCTGAGCGCGGCAATCATGCCCGACGGGTTGCAGGATCCGGCGGCCTTGCTGGCGCTCCGGCTAGACAGGCTGGTGGAAGCGGGTCTCGTCACCGACGCGGCGGAGCTGCTTGCGCGTCTCCCGGCCGCGGACATGACCCCGTCGCTCGAGCGGACCGCCATCGAGCTTGATCTCCTGCGCGGCGCCGATGAGACGGCGTGCCAGCGAATCAGCAGCCGGCAGGTCGAGACCGCGGACAATTTCTGGGCCAAGACCGATATCTTCTGCAGCCTTGCCGCGGGCAATATCGCGCGGGCCGACCTCAATCTCACGCTGCTTGGTGAGGCGGCGCAGGATGATCCGATGTTCGTCGCACTCTTTGACCGTCTCGCAGGTGGGAAGGCGAAACTCCCGGAAAATGACCAGCCGCTCACATTCCTGCACATTGCGATGATGCGAAAGGCAGATCTCGATGTGCCGCTTTCGGCCATCGAAAACGCCGGCTATGCCTTTCTCTGGGCGCTTGCCAATGATGAAGGCGCCCCGCTCGATGAGCGGTTTGTTGCGGCTTACCGCTCGCTCGGCGTCGGCAGTGTCGCGCCGGAGCTGCCGCGCGGCCTGATCCGGGACGGCGCCTTCAAAAGCGGCGGCGATGCGGCGGGTGAGCTTGGCAATATCGCCGCGCTTTACCGCGAGATGACGAGCACGACGCCGGAAGCGGAACGGCGGCGGATCGTCAGCGATATCTGGGCTGCGGGTGATCGCGACAGTAGTTACCTGACGGCGGCGGCCCTTGCGGTGCCGCCGATGCTGATGGTCTCCCCCTCGGACGAGGACGCAGCCTTCGCGCTCAACGCGCTGCGTGTCTCGCTCATCACCGGGGAAGTCCAGAACGCCGTCGCGTGGGAGCGGATGATCCGGCGCGGCGCCCTGAAAGGCGATTTTGCCGCGCGGGAGACATCCCGCAGGCTGATTGCCCGCTCCGCTGCCTATATGCTGATCTCGGGCGTTCCCGGAATTGCCCGGTGGAATGCGGAGACGTTTGATGTGACGGATTTCGGCCAGTCCGAAAGCGCGGTGCAAAATGATAACGCCGGGCTTTATCTCGCCATTCTCGAAGCCCTCGGAGAGACGGTGCCGGCATCGCTCTGGACGGACGCCCTGGCCATCGGCCAGCCGCCGCGGACGGGGAACGCCAATATGGTGATCGAGAAGAACCTTGTCGCCGCCGCGGAAGCAGGGCGCCTTGGGGAGACGGTGGCGCTGTCGCTTGCCGCCCTTGGCGAGGAGGGGCCGGGAATGGCCTCGACGCCAACGCTTTATACCGTGCTGAAGGCGCTCACGTCCGTCGGGCTGGAGGCATCGGCACGAAAGCTCGCGCTTGAGGCAGCGGTCGCCCGGAATCTCTGAGATGTCCGCGCCTTATCTTGAGGCTTTTCTGGAGATGCTCCTGACGGAACGCGGGGCGGCGGCGAATACGCTTGCCGCCTATCGCCGCGATCTTGCGGACTTTGCCGATTTTATCGCGCGCCGCGGCGTGAGCCTCAAGAACGCATCATCCGCGGATATCCAGGCATATCTCAAATTCATGGACGATCTCGGGCTCAAGGCGACGACGCAGGCGCGGCGTCTCAGCGCGCTGCGCCAGCTCTTTTCCTATTTGCTCACTGAGGATATTCGCCGCGACGATCCCTCGCTCAACATCGACAGCCCGCGCGCCGGACGGCGACTGCCGAAATACTTGAGCGAGGCGGAGGTCGATTGCCTGCTTGCCGCCGCAGAAGGCGAAAGCGCGGAGGAGAAGCGCCTCCATGCGCTGCTGCAGCTGCTATACGCGACCGGCCTTCGCGTCTCCGAACTTGTCACGCTGCCCTATCCGGCGCTCCGCGATGAGGACCGGTTTCTGCTGGTGCGCGGCAAGGGAGGCAAAGAGCGGCTGGTCCCGGTCAACCGGACCTCGAAGCAGGCGCTCGACGAGTATCTTGCCCTCCGCAGCAGCTTCTGTCCGGACGGCGCGCATTCGAAATGGCTGTTTCCGTCACGAAGCGAAGAGGGACATCTGACGCGGCAGCGGCTCGGGCAACTCCTGAAAGACCTCGCAATCCGAAGCGGGATCGATCCGGCGAAAGTCTCGCCGCATGTGCTGCGCCATGCCTTCGCGAGCCACCTGCTCGCCAACGGCGCGGATTTGCGCTCGCTTCAGAAAATGCTGGGCCATGCCGATATCTCGACGACGCAAATCTACACCCACGTGCTGCAAAAGCGGCTGATGGAGATCGTCGCAACCCATCATCCGCTCGCATAGTGAAAATTATCAGCGGAATGCTTGACTCTCTCATCCGCCTGCCGCAATTTCCCCTCAACCCGAACATACATATCAAGAAAGAGTGATCGCCATGAGCTTTACTGTTCCGGAACCTTGCGTTTCGCGCCTGAACCGTTGTGAACTCGCCGTGCCCGGCTCGAGCCCCCACATGTTTGAGAAGGCGGCCAAGACCGACGCCGACGTCATCTTCCTCGACCTTGAGGACGCGGTGGCGCCGAACGACAAGCCGAAGGCACGTGAGAACATCATCGCGGCGCTGCATGACGTTGACTGGGGCGATAAGGTCATTTCTGTCCGCATCAATGGTCTGGACACGCACTACATGTACCGCGACGTCGTCGATCTTGTTGAAAAGGGCGGCGAGCGTCTTGATCTGATCATGATCCCGAAGGTCGGGACCGCGGCCGACGTCTACGCGCTCGACATGCTGGTGACGCAGATCGAAACCTCCATCGGCCGCAAGAAGAAGATTGGCTTCGAGCTGATCATCGAAACCGCGCTCGGCATGCAGAACATCCATGAGATCGCCGCCGCAAGCAAGCGCAACGAGAGCCTGCATTTCGGCGTTGCCGACTTTGCCGCCTCGACCAAGGCGCGCACCACCTCCATCGGCGGCCCGAACCCGCTCTATGGCGTTCTGACCGATCCGGCCGAGGATGGCTCGCGTGATTTCCACTGGGGCGACATGTGGCATTATGCGATTGCCCGCATGGTTGTCGCCGCGCGCGCCAATGGCCTTCGCGCCATCGACGGTCCGTTCGGCGATTTCTCCGATCCCGACGGCTATATCGCGCATGGCAACCGCGCGGCCATCCTCGGCTGCGAAGGCAAATGGGCGATCCATCCGAAGCAGATCCCGCTCGCCAATGACATCTTTACGCCGCCGGAGAAGGAAGTCGCCAAGGCGCGCCGTATTCTCGAAGCCATGGAGAAGGCGCAGGCCGAAGGCGCCGGCGCAATTGCGCTCGACGGCGGGCTGATCGATATCGCATCCATCAAGCAGGCCGAAGCGCTGGTCAAACAGGCCGATATCATTGCGGCACGGGCTAAAAAATAACCCGTTCACACGGATGCCATAATATTAAGTAATGACGGAACGGTTCATTGACGGAACCGTTCCGTCAATTTATTAATCAGTCCGTCAGTTTTCTGTGGGGTCTGGACGATTTATGAATAATTTCCTTGATTTTGAGAAGCCGATCGCTGATCTCGAAGGCAAAATCCGCGAGCTCGAAGGGCTTGAGGACGCCAGCGATATCGAGATCAAGGAAGATATCGCGAAGCTGCGCCAGAAGGCGATGCAGCAGCTTGAGCAAACCTATGCGAAGCTGACGCCGTGGCAGAAAACGCAGGTCGCCCGCCATGTCGATCGTCCCAAACTCAGCGATATCACCGCCCGGCTGATCGAGGATTTCATGCCGCTTGCCGGTGATCGCGCTTTTGCCGATGACAAGGCGATTATCGGCGGCCTCGGCCGGTTCCGCGGCCGCAGCGTCGTCGTGATCGGGACGGAAAAAGGCAAGGATACGGAAACCCGCATCCGGCATAATTTCGGTATGGCCCGCCCGGAAGGATACCGCAAGGCGCAGCGGCTGATGCGGCTCGCCGATCATTTCGGAATTCCCATTCTGACCTTTATCGACACCTCCGGCGCCTATCCCGGTATCGGCGCGGAGGAACGCGGCCAGGCCGAGGCCATCGCCCGCTCGATTGAAGTCTGCCTTGATGTCCGCGTTCCGATGATCGCCTCCATTGTCGGCGAAGGCGGATCGGGCGGCGCCGTCGCGCTGGCAAGCGCCAACCGCGTTCTGATGTTCGCCCATGCGGTCTATTCGGTGATTTCGCCGGAGGGCTGCGCGGCCATTCTTTGGAAGACCCGCGACAAGGCGCAGGAGGCGGCGACCGCCATGCGCATCACGGCGCAGGATCTCTTGAAGCTCAACGTTATCGACCGCATTGTGGATGAGCCGGTCGGCGGTGCGCAGCGGGATGTGCCCGCGGCAATCAACGCGCTTGGCGATGCGATCGAAGAGGAACTTGTCAGCCTCTCGAAAAAGGAACCGGGCGAATTGCGGGAAGAGCGGCGGCGCAAATTCCTTGCCATCGGACGACTGGAAGAAGGCTGATCGCGGCCCTCAATCTCCCCTTTTCCACCCTTAAAAAGCGGCCCGTTTAGCTTTTTTTCACTATTACCGCCAAGTATGGATCGCGGTGATGAAATCAGGTTGTTGTTAAATCCGTCACCGGAATAGCTTCCCTGATCGAAAAAAATAATTAAACTGACGCTTGACGAAGGGGGAAGTTCACGTGCTCTATCACGGCATCATTATTCTTGCCTATGCGCTGACGGCTGCGGTTATTGCGATTCAGGCGCCGTCATATGTGCCGGGGCTCGATCCGGTCATTGGCTACTGGGCGGGCGGCACTTTTTTCCTGTTGTGCGCGCTGGTGCATGATTTCGTTATGCGGCATGTCGAACGGGCCCGCTTCCAGCGCGAATTGATGAAGATCCGAAGTGATCTCGACATGGCGGAAACGGGCCTTGACCGGTTTGACAGCATTCTCGGCAAACTTGCCGGGAAGGACGGCAATATCGATAGCTTTGCAGCCGAGATGCATATTCTCCGCCGTCTCCTGCGGCAGCTTTCCAATCAGGAACCGGCCACCAATGCTTCCTCCGCGGCGGCGCCTCCGGCGGAGGATGAGGAAGACGAAATTATTCTCTCGAGCGATGCCGAAATCGACCCTGAGCCTGCTCCGGCGGACGCGCCCTGCAGCGGCAGCTATGATGACGGCGACCGGCTCGAGAATGAGATCCTTGAAATTGTCCGTGCCGGTTTGCAGGAGAACAAGGTCGATCTCTATCTGCAGCCGATTGTCCGCCTGCCGCAGCGGCGGACGCAGTTCTACGAAGCCTTTTCCCGCATCCGCGGCCCGCGCGGCGAGGTGATTACGCCCGGGCAGTATCTGAAGGTGGCGGAAAGGGAGGGGCTGATCGGGACCATCGACAATCTTCTGCTAATCCGCTGTGTGCAGCTTATCCGGCGCGTGCGGCAGCGGAATGTTGATATCGGCTTCTTTGTCAACATCTCGGCGCATACCCTCAACGACACCGCTTTTTTCCAGCAGTTTATTGAATTTCTCGACGCGAACCGGGATCTCGGCAGAAGCCTGATCCTCGAATTTGCGCAAGATGACATCGACAATGCCTCAGAGGCTGTAGAGGCGGGGCTTGACGCGCTCGCGCGGATAGGCTTTACCTTCTCTGTCGATCATGTGAAGCGACTGGATTTCGATTTTGCCGCTCTTGGCAAACGGAATTTCCGCTTCCTCAAGGTGGCCGCCGCGGATTTGCTGCCCGGCCGATCGGACGACACCATGTATATGGAGCCAGAGGATTTGCGCGAAGCACTGCTGCGCGAGAATATCGAGCTGATTGCCAGCATGGTGGAGGATGAAGACACCGTCATCGGCCTTCTGGATGTGGAGGTCGGTTTCGGTCAGGGCTTTCTTTTCGGAGTTCCGCGGCCACCGCAATCCGTCAATTAGCAGGGTTTTCAGATGACTTTTAAAATCATTCCCGGTCTCGCCGGGATCGCGTCGGATTATGACGCCTTCATTCTGGATTTGTGGGGCGTGGTGCATAACGGCCGCGAGCCGTATCCGGGCGCGCTTGACTGCATGGCGAAGCTGCGCCAAGGCGGCCGGCCGATCATTCTCGTCTCCAACGCGCCCCGCACCAACAATTTTGTCATCAGCTTCCTTGAGGGGCTGGGCGTCGCCCGTAACTGCTACGACCATATCCTGACCTCGGGCGACCTGACGCGCGAAGCGCTGACGCATCGCACTCATCCGCTGCTGAAAGAGCGGGGGAACGCCTTTTACCAGATCGGCGCGACCCGCGATAAGGGGCTTGAGGATGGGCTCGACTATCGCCGCGTTGCCACATTGGCGGACGCCGATTTCATTATCTGCACGGGATTCGTTAACGATGAGATCGAGACGCCCGACGACTACCGCCCGCTGCTGGGTGAAGCGCTATCGCGGGATCTGCCGATGTTCTGCGCCAATCCGGATCTGACCGTCATGCGGGGCCATGAGATGATCTATTGCGCCGGATCGATTGCGGCACTCTATGCCGAGATGGGCGGACGTGTCGCGCTGTTTGGCAAGCCTTACCCGGAAGTCTACCGCCAGGCCATGGCCGCGCTTTCCATCACCGACCCCGCGCGCATCCTCGCTCTTGGCGACAGCATGCGGACGGATATCAAGGGCGCGACGACCGCCGGCATTGACAGCGTACTGATCAGCGGCGGCATCCATGCGGAGGATTGGGGCCTGTCGGCAGGCGCGCTGCCGAGCGATGCGCAGGTCGAGGCCGTGGTGCGCGAATATGCGTTCTCGCCCCGTTATGTCACCGGCCATATGGTCTGGTAGGACGGGGGACGCGCTGCTCAGTCAAAAAGCGCGTCGATTTCATCCTGCGCCTTGCTGTGCTCGCTGGAGGGCGCCGGGTTTGACGCAGCGTCAGCAGAGGCGGCTTTCGGCGCTCCGGCATCGAAAAGACTGTCGATTTCCTGCTGGTCCACCCCCTCGCCGTCGAGCGCGGGGCCGTTCAGGAGATCGGCATCACCGCCGGGCGTCGCCGCCGCGTCATTTGCCGCGATGCTGTCGATCTGATGCCCCCACGCTTTGGTAAGGCGCGCCAGATACTCCTCGATATAGTTGAGGGTCGAGACGACCTTGCTGATCCGCTGGCCGGTAATATCCTGGAACGAGCAGGCTTCAAATATCGCCATGCAGGCATCATTGACGACGTCGGGCTCGGTGACGCGTGCCGACATGATGGTCTCGGCCGCGCCCATGATCTGGTTGGTGGCCGCTTCCGTCGCCTCGACAATCGCGTCGAGCTCCTTGCCGGCGCGCGGAAGTTTCTCGCGCTTCAGATCATTCGGTCTGATCTGGGCGATTTCCGAGCGCGCCGCCATGATAAAGCTCGCAAGATCCTGGCAATCCTGATGCAGGGACGCGATCTGCCGCCGCAAACGAAGGATTTCCTCCGCGTCGGACATCAGAACTCTCCCAGAACCGAGGTAATCTTTGCTTTCAGCGTTGCCGCGTTGAAGGGCTTTACGATGTAGTTGTTTACGCCCGCTTTTTTCGCGGCGATCACGTTTTCCGTCTTGGATTCGGCCGTGATCATGATGAAGGGCGTGCTCTTCAGCGTCTCGTCGGCGCGCACTTCCTTGAGAAGCTGGTAGCCGGTCATCGGCTCCATATTCCAGTCGGAGATGACAAGTCCGTAGTTTTTGGTTCGCATCTTCGAAAGCGCGGCAGACCCGTCGGAGGCTTCATCAACCATGTTGAAACCGAGCTGCTTGAGAAGATTACGAATGATCCTCAACATTGTTTTATAGTCGTCGACGATCAGAATTGACATGTTCATATCAACAGCCATGGATTACCCTCTTGCCATATTTATTAAATGCCCGCTGAGGCGGAGCCAGTGATGAAAACGAATTTACAAAGTAGGGGGCGAAGTTGAAAAAATGGTTAATTCGGGCACGCTTCCGGACGCGGGGCGATGAAAGGCCGCGCCGCGGTGCCGGAATTGCAGTCGTCCCTTGCAGTCATGGCGGTTTTGCTTCTATATAAACCGGCGAATCCCCGATAGTGAGAACGGATAATCATGTCTGTATATGAAGAATTGCACGGCTATTTTCTCGACGACCTGAAGATCGGCATGACGGCGGTCTACGGCAAGACCATTACGGAAGCGGATATTCTCCTCTATGCGGGGGTCTCAGGTGATACCAATCCGTTGCATCTCAATGCAGAATTTGCCGAAAAGACGATGTTCAAGGAACGCATCGCCCATGGCATGCTGTCAGCGGGTCTGATCTCCACCGTTTTTGGTACGAAGCTTCCGGGGCCCGGCGCGGTCTATGTCAACCAGAGCCTCAATTTCAAGGCGCCGGTCTGCATCGGCGATACCGTCGTCGCCCGCGTGACGGTGAAGGAAATCAACGGCAGACGCGTGAAATTTGACTGTGCCTGCACGATTGGCGAGACGGTTGTCCTCGACGGCGAGGCGACGCTGATGGTTGTCCGTCGCCCGTGAGCGCGGCTGCAGGAACGGATTTTACCGGATGAAGATTTTACGTGATTATCAGAATGTGCCGACGGAGTGCCGCGGGCTGGTGCTGGCGATCGGCAATTTTGACGGCGTCCACCGGGGCCATCAGGCGGTGATCCGCGAAGCGCAGAGAATTGCCGCTGAGCGCGGGGTTCCGGCGGGCGTGATGACATTTGAGCCGCATTCGCGCGAGTTTTTTGCGCCCGGCGCGCCGCCCTTTCGTCTCTCGACGATGGAAACCAAGGCTGCGCATCTGAAATGGCTCGGTGTCGATGTGATGGTGACGCTGACCTTCGATCTCGCCTTCTCGCAGAAAACCGCAGAGGAATTCGTGCGCGATGTGCTGGTCACGGGATTTGAGGTCGCGCATGTCGTCGTCGGCTATGATTTTATCTTCGGCCACAAGCGACAGGGCACGACGGCGATCTTGAATGAACTCGGAAAGAAATACGGCTTCGGTGTGACCGAAATCGCCCCTGTCGGAGAGGAGACGGTCATTTTCTCCTCAACCGCGATCCGCGAGCGCCTGAAGGAGGGCGATCCCAAGCAGGCGGCAGCCCTGCTTGGCCACTGGTGGGAGGTCGAGGGACCGGTCGCCGGCGGCGATCAGCGCGGGCGCACCATCGGCTTTCCGACGGCAAACATACCGCTCGTCGGCTATCACCATCCGAAACGCGGCGTTTACGCGGTCCGGGTCGGCTTGCATCGTGGCTCGCATATCGACTGGATCGACGGTGTCGCCAATTTCGGGATGCGCCCGACGTTCGACAAGAAAGATGTGCTGCTGGAGGTGCATCTGCTGGACTGGACGGGCGATCTCTACGGGCAGAGCCTGCGTGTCGCGTTCGTCGACTTCATTCGCCCCGAGATGAAATTCAGCGGGATCGAGGAACTCACGCAACAGATCGCGAAAGATGCGGAAAGGGCGCGGGAGATTCTTTCCGATCCCGACAACGCACAAACGCGCTATGCGGACAAGAAAGGTCTGGGATAGGCAGTTTTTTGCGAATTTTCGCGGATGATTTCTCGACAGAGGTTTGGGGAGTTGGTAAAACACCAGCCATGAATAAATACTGGATTTGCAAAACCGGGTTCCCGGGGTGCTTCACCGTTGGCGGTCGAATTAGCGGCCCGGCCTTGTCTCGTTAAGGCCGGGTGTGAGAGGTCAGTACCTGATGTTCAGGGAAAAGCTCTGCAAGAATGGCGTTATCCCGCCGGTTATTCATCTCAAATAAAGTTACTGTTAGGATCAGTTCGCTGCGATGAGCACTGACTATAAATCGACGATTTTTCTGCCCCGTACCGATTATCCCATGAAAGCGGGTCTGCCAGCGAAAGAGCCGGGGCTGCTGGAACGCTGGGAGAAGATGGATTTGTTCCGCCTGCAGCGTGAGCAGTCGGTGGATCGTGAGAAATTCATTCTCCACGACGGCCCTCCTTACGCCAATGGCAACCTGCATATAGGCCATGCCATCAACAAGATCCTGAAGGACGTCATCAGCCGCTCGCAGCAGATGATGGGCAAGAACGCGCATTATGTCCCCGGCTGGGACTGTCACGGGCTGCCGATCGAATGGAAGATCGAGGAGAAGTACCGCGACGCCGGCAAGAACAAGGACGATGTGCCAATCGCCGAATTCCGCCGTGAATGCCGCGAGTTTGCCGCTCATTGGGTCGAGGTGCAGAAGGAAGAGTTCAAGCGCCTTGGCGTGATCGGCGACTGGGAGCGCCCCTATTCGACGATGAGCTTCGATGCGGAAGCGCAGATTGCCCGTGAGCTGATGAAGTTCCTGATGAACGGTGGGCTCTATCGCGGCTCGAAGCCGGTCATGTGGTCTCCGGTCGAGAAGACCGCGCTCGCGGAGGCGGAGCTTGAATATCACGATCACACCTCGACCACCATCCACGTCCGCTTCCCCGTGAAATCGGGTCCGGCCGAGTTTATGGGCGCTTCCATCGTCATCTGGACAACCACCCCCTGGACGATGCCGGGCAACCGCGCCATCGCCTATGGCCGGGATATCGACTATGTCGGTTTCAAGGTGAAAGCGGTGACGGAGAAATCTCTCGCCGTTGTCGGCGAGACACTGTTCGTTGCAGTGGAGCTTCTGGATGAGGTGAAAAAGGAAGCCGGCATCATCGATGCCGAAATTGTCTGGCGCGGCAAGGGCGATGATGTAAAAGGCGTTGTCTGCCTGCATCCGTTCCATGGCAAGGGCTATGATTTCGACGTGCCGCTCATTGACGGCGCGCATGTCACGGTCGATGCGGGAACCGGCTTCGTCCACACGGCCCCCGGTCACGGTCAGGAGGACTACGAGGCGAGCCTTGCTCATAAACTTGAAATCCCCCAGACGGTCGATGAGGACGGCACCTTCTATGCGCATGTGCCGATGTTCGCCGGGCAGCATGTCTATAAATGCAATGAAGGCGTCGCCGATGAGCTGGAAAAGGTCGGCGCGCTCCTTAAACGCGGCAAGCTGGTGCATTCCTATCCGCATTCCTGGCGCTCGAAAGCGCCGCTGATCTTCCGCAATACCAGCCAGTGGTTCATCTCGATGGAAGTGAACGATTTGCGCAAGAAGGCGCTTAAAGCCATCGACGAGACCAAATGGTATCCGGCATCGGGTCGCAACCGCATCCATGCGATGATCTCGAACCGCCCCGACTGGGTGCTGTCGCGCCAGCGGGCGTGGGGCGTGCCGATCACCGTTTTCACCCATAAGGAGACGGGCGAGCTCCTCCGCGATGAGGAAGTGAATACGCGCATTGCCGATATTTTTGAGGTTGAAGGCTCTGACGCCTGGTTTCAGTCACCGGCCTCTCGTTTCCTTGGCGACAAATACAATCCCGATGATTACGACATGGCGATGGACATTCTCGACGTCTGGTTCGATTCCGGCAGCACGCACGCCTTCACGCTGGAAAAACGCCCCGAACTGAAATGGCCGGCATCGCTCTATCTTGAGGGCACTGATCAGCATCGCGGCTGGTTCCACTCCTCGCTTCTCGAATCCTGCGGCACGCGCGGCCGCGCGCCCTATGAAGCGGTGCTGACGCACGGCTTCGTCATGGACGGGCAGGGCCGCAAGATGTCGAAATCCCTCGGCAACGTCGTTGCGCCGCAGCAGGTCATCAAGGATCATGGCGCCGATATCCTCCGTCTCTGGGTCGTCTCGTCGGACTATTCCGACGACATGCGCATTGGTGATGAGATCGTGAAGGGGCAGGTGGACAGCTACCGCCGCCTTCGCAACACGCTGCGTTTCATCCTCGGCAATCTTGACGGCTGGGAGGAGGCGGAGCGGATCGCGGTTGACGAGATGCCGGAGCTGGAGCGCTGGGTGTTGCATCGCCTTGCCGAACTCGACGTCCTGATCCGCGAGAACTGCAATCGCTTCGAATTCAGCCGCGTCTTCACGGCGCTGCATAACTTCTGCACGCTGGAGCTTTCGGCCTTCTATTTCGATATCCGAAAAGACGTGCTTTATTGCGACGGGGCGATGGACACGCGCCGGCGCTCGGCCCGCACCGTGCTCGATCATCTGTTCCACTGCCTGACGGCGTGGCTCGCTCCGATGCTCGCCTTCACCGCGGAGGAGACCTGGCTGACCCGCTTCCCGGGCGAGGAGAGCAGCGTGCATCTGCGTCTTTTCCCGGAAATCCCCGCGAACTGGCGCAACCCGGATTTGCACGCGCGCTGGTCGAAGATCCGCAGCTTCCGCCGCGTCGTCACCGGCGCGCTCGAAATCGAACGGCGCGAAAAGCGCATCGGCTCCAGCCTGCAGGCCGCGCCGGTCGTCTATATCACCGACGATTACAAACCGGTTCTGGACGGGCTCGATCTTGCCGATATCTGCATCACATCGGGCGTCCGCCTCTCGACGGAGACCGCACCCGATGATGCCTTCCGGCTTGAGGATGTCAAAGGCGTCGCGGTGGTGCCCGCCCTTGCCGAGGGCGAGAAATGCCAGCGCTGCTGGAAGGTTCTGGACGAGGTGGGGAGCCACGAGACCTATAACGATCTTTGTCACCGCTGCGCCGATGTGGTGGGCGACATGACGGTTGAGGCCGGGGCCTGATATGCTGCTTCGCCTCGGCCTCGCCATCGCGGCCCTCATCCTCGCGGTCGATCAGTTGAGCAAGCTTTACCTTATCGACCTGATGGAGCGCTATCCCGGCGGGATCGAGGTGACGTCCTTCTTCAATATCGTGATGGTCTGGAACCGGGGCGTCAGTTTCGGAATGTTCGCGGGCGACGGTATGCGCTGGATACTGGTCGGCGTTACGGCATTGATTTCCATCTTTATTTTTCTCTGGCTTAGAAAAGCCACAAACCGGCTGTTGGCTATCAGTCTCGGTCTTGTGCTCGGCGGCGCGATCGGCAATATCATCGATCGCATCCGGCTTGGCGCGGTTGCCGATTTCTTTGATTTTGACCTGATTTTCATGCGCTGGCCGGCCTTTAATGTCGCCGATATGGCGATCGTTGTCGGGGTTGCGCTGTTGTTGCTGGAAAACTTGTTTCATGGACGAAAGTCCGATAAAATATCGTCATGAGGGAAGGCTTGAGGAAAATGCGTTACGGTCGCCTGCTTACCGGCTTCATACTGCTATCAGCTTTCGCACTGACAGGATGCGAAGGAACGAAGCAGGCGCTTGGCATCGGCAACAAGAGCGGGCCCGACGAATTCACCGTTATCACCAAGGCCCCGCTGATCATCCCGCCCGATTTCTCGCTCCGCCCGCCGGCGCCCGGCCAGAAGGGGCTGCAGGATATCATGGCGGAAAACAGCGCGAAGACGGCGCTTCTCGGGCGGGGACGCGATACCCGTCCTGTCACCCATTCCGAGGCGGTCGCCGCGGGTCTCTCGACGGGCGAGCTGGCGCTGCTGCGGCAGGCCGGGGCGGAGAATATTGATCCCAACATCCGCGAGATCGTCGATACGGAAACCGCCACCCTCGCTGCGAATGACGAGACGTTCCTTGAGAAAATCATGTTCTGGCAGGATCAGCCGCCCTATGGCACGGTCGTCAATCCGATAGAGGAAAAGAAGCGGCTGCAGGAAAATGCGGCGCTTGGGGAGAATGCGGCGGCCGGCGGCGACACCCCCGTCATCAAGCGGAAGAAACGTGCTCTTCTGGAAGGGCTGTTTAACTGACATTGCGGCAGGTTGCGATGGGCCATGTCCGGCAGGTCGTAACTTTGTCTTCCGGCGGTCTTGTCATGCGCCGCGATCCGCCCTTGATTAACTGCATTCGTTGAGTAGGACCGGAGGTTGCCGATGGGCCCGTTGCGATCATCATTTTTCCTGGCGCTGGTCGTTTGCCTTGCCGTCGTCGGGCGCGCCGCCGCGCTGCCGGCCGCCGAAGATATCCCGACACTGTTTGATCCGAAAACCGCGACGCTCGATAACGGCCTGCAGGTCGTCGTGCTCGAAGATCATCGCGCGCCGATCGTCACGCATATGGTCTGGTACCGCGTCGGATCGGCGGATGAAGCGCCGCTCAAATCCGGCATCGCGCATTTTCTCGAACATTTGATGTTCAAGGGCACGACAACACTGGCGCCCGGAGAATTCTCGGCCATCGTCGCCAGGAACGGCGGGCAGGAGAATGCCTTCACCTCCTATGATTACACCGCCTACTATCAGAATGTCAGCGTGGACAAGCTGCCGCTTTTCATGAAGATGGAAGCGGACCGGATGCAAAATCTGCAGCTCACCGACGAGATTGTCGCGCCCGAGCTAAAGGTCGTACTCGAAGAGCGCTCGCAGCGAACCGACAACCGGCCCGGCGGGCTGTTCTCCGAACAGTTTCGCGCGGCGCAATATCTCGCGCACCCTTATGGCACGCCCGTGATCGGCTGGCGGCATGAACTTGAGACGCTCACCACTCAGGACGCCATCAACTGGTACAACAGATATTATGCGCCGAACAACGCCATCCTTATCGTCGCCGGCGATGTGAAGGCGGCGGACGTTTTTGCCCTCGCCGAGGAATATTACGGTCCCATTCCGGCCAAGGAAATCCCGGTGCGACAGCGTGTGGCGGAGCCACCGCAGCTTGCCAAACGCACCGTTGAAATGTCCGACAGGCGGGTGCGCGAGCCAAGCTGGCAGCAGAGCTATCTTGGCCCGATCAGCCGGGAGGCCCCGCCGAAGCAGCTTCGCGCCCTCGAGGTGCTCGGGCGCATCCTTGGAGGCGGCGTGACCAGCCGGCTCTATGACCAGCTTGTGGTGGATCGGATGATTGCGACCAACGCCGGCGCGTATTTTGATTCCGGCGCCTATGACTACACGGGCTTCACCCTCTACGCGAGCCCGACAGCAGATCACAGTCTTGACGATATCGAGGCTGCCGTGCAGGCGATCATTCGCGACGTGATTGAAAATGGCGTGACGGAGGCGGAGCTTCGCCGTGCGCAAAGGCAAATGCTCGCCGATGCCATCTATGCGCGCGACAATATGCAGGGCGCGGCCAATATATTTGGCGCGGCGCTGGCGGCGGGACAGAGTATCGAGGATATTGTCACCTGGCCGCGGCAGATCTCCGAGGTCACCGCCGCCGAGGTGCAAGAGGCCTCAAAAATGATATTTGACGAGCGGCGCTCTGTCGTTGGCCGGCTGACGCCGGAGCCCGCGGCGACGCCGGCCGCACCGAACGAGTAAGGAAGCAGATCATGCAGAATGTCACCCGTTCCGTTCTCGCCCTTTGCGTCTCGCTGCTCGTCCTGCTTGCCGCGCTGCCGGTGCGCGCACTCGAAATCAAGGAGGTGACGAGCCCCGGCGGCATCACCGCCTGGCTGGTAGAGGAGCCATCAATCCCCATCGTGAGTATGAATGTCGTCTGGCGCGGCGGCGCGAGCCTCGACCCCGCGGGCAAGGAAGGCCTCGCCTATCTTGCCTCCGCCACCATGGATGAAGGCGCGGGCGATCTTGAAGGCAAGGCATTTCAGGCCCGGCTCTCCGATTCAGCGATCCAGCTCGGCTTCGATGCGAATCGCGACAGCTTCTCGGGCGATCTCAAAACGCTGAGTGAGAATACCGAGGAGGCGTTTCGCCTGTTTTCCCTCGCCATCACCGCGCCGCGGTTTGATCCAGAGCCGGTCGAGCGCATCCGCGGTCAGATCCTCGCGTCCCTCAACCGGAAACTATCCGATCCCGGCAGCCTTGCGAGCCGCGCCTGGTTCCGCCTCGCCTTCGGCGATCATCCCTACAGCCGCCCGGTGGAGGGAACGATCGAGACGATGTCCGGGATTTCCCGCGATGATCTGCAGGGCTTTGCCGGGACGCGTCTTGGCCGCGACAACATGCTGATCGGCGTCGTTGGCGACATTACGGCGGAGCAGCTTGCGCCGCTGCTTGACAGGACGTTCGGCAAGCTGCCGTTGCAGGCTGACGCGCGCGCGGTGCCGCCGACCTCGCCGCGCGATGAAGCCGCGCTTGAAGTGATCGACTGGGATATTCCGCAAAGCGTCGTTGTGTTCGGCGGCGAGGGCGTGACGCGCGATGATCCCGATTACTATGCGGCCTATGTCTTCAATTATATCCTCGGCGGCGGAACATTTTCCTCCCGCCTGACAGAGGAGATCCGCGAAAAGCGCGGCCTCGTCTACAGCGTCTACAGCTATCTCTATCCGCTCCAGTCTGCAGGGCTCATGATGGGCGGGCTCGCCACTGGCAATGCCTCTGTCGCCGAGGCGCTTGGTCTGGTCACCGAGGTGATCGAGGAGCTGCGCCGCGACGGCGTGACCGAGGAAGAGCTTGAAGCGGCCAAGACCTATATCAACGGCTCCTTCCCGCTCGGCCTCGCGACAAACGACCGTATTGCAGGGATCCTGGTCTCCATGCAGTACAGCAACCTGCCGATCAGCTATCTCGACGAGCGGGCGGCGCTTATCAACGCCGTGACAGGGGAGGATATCAGGCGCGTCGCGGCGCGACTGCTCGATCCCGAGAAGCTCATCGTCGTCGTTGCGGGAAGACCGGAGAATCTCGAGCCTGCGTCGACGGCCCCGGAAAAGAATTGACGGCGCGACTAGGCCCGGGCGGGTCTTTTTGCTAAGCTTCGCCGCGAACCAAGTCATCGGATCCTCATGCATTTACGTCGCCTGCCAGAAAATATCGTCAACCAGATTGCCGCGGGAGAGGTCGTCGAGCGGCCCGCCTCCGCCGTCAAGGAACTGGTGGAAAACGCCATCGACGCCGGGGCGAGCCGGATCGATGTGGTGATGCGCGAAGGCGGCCGCTCGCTGATCACGGTGACGGATAACGGGGTCGGGATGAGCCGGGCCGAGCTCGAGCTATGCTTCGAGCGGCACGCCACCTCGAAACTTCCCGATGATGATCTCGTTTTCATTCGCAATCTCGGCTTTCGCGGCGAGGCGATCCCGTCCATCGCGTCGGTCAGCCGGATGCGCATCACGACCCGGCGCGCTGAAGATGACAGCGCCTGGTCTCTTGCCGTTGAAGGCGGCAGGAAAGGGGAGGTGGAGCCGGACAGCGGGGCGCGGGGAACGCGGGTTGAGGTTCGCGACATTTTCTTCGCAACACCCGCCCGTCTCAAATTCCTGAAAACCGAACGCTCTGAATTTGGGGCGGCGCTCGACGTGATGCGGCGGCTCGCGATGGCATTCCCGGCGATCTCTTTCACCCTCGCCGATGAGAGCCGCGTGGCGCTTCGGGTAAACGGGGCGGAGGGCGATCTCTTCGACAGTTGGCTGAGCCGCCTCGCCGCGATCATGGGGCGGGAGTTCGCGGAGAATGCGATGCGGATAGAGGCCGAACGCGACGGCGTGAAGCTTGCCGGCTTTGCAGGCGTTCCAACATTCAACCGCGGCAATGCGGAAATGCAGTTCATGTTTGTGAACGGCCGTCCCGTGCGTGACAAGCTGTTCACCGGGGCCGTGCGCGGCGCCTATATGGATCTGCTTGCGCGAAATCGCCATCCGCTGCTTGCGCTGTTTCTTGAAGTGCCGCCCGATCAGGTGGATGTAAATGTCCATCCGGCGAAGGCTGAAGTGCGCTTTCGCGACAGCGGTGGCGTTCGCGGGCTGATTGTCGGCGCGCTGCGGAGCGCTCTCGCCGAACATGGTCACCGCGCCGCCTCGACCATCTCCGGGCAGGCGCTTGGCGCCTTTCGCGCCGAGACGACCGCGCTGCCCCTGCAATGGGAGAGCCGTCGCTCTGGCGGATGGAACCGCTGGCCGGAGGGGGGAACCCGCCCGCCGGCACCCGGCCTTGCGGAGGCGGCCGCCGGCTTTCAGGCGCCGCTCACCGCCTCGCATGAGCCCATGGCGCGAAGCTTTGAGGTGCCGGGTGAACAGCCGAGGACCGATGCGCCGCCGGCGCCTGAACAATATCCGCTTGGCGCGGCGCGCAGCCAGCTGCATGAGACCTATATCGTCGCGCAGACGGAGCGGGGCATGGTCCTCGTCGATCAGCATGCCGCGCATGAGCGGCTGGTGATGGAACGGATGAAGAAGCAGCTTGCCGAAAGCGGCGTTGCGCGTCAGATGCTGCTCCTTCCCGAAGTGGTCGAGATGGACGAGATCGCCGCAAGCCGCCTTGCCGAGCGGGCCGACGAGCTCGCTGAAATGGGACTGGTGCTGGAAGCCTTCGGGGCCGGCGCCATCGTCGTGCGCGAGACGCCGGCCGTTCTTGGCACCTGCAATGTGAAGAGCTTGCTGCAGGATCTCGCCGATGATCTGGCGGAGCTTGATACCGCCCTGTCGCTGAAAGACCGGCTCGATCATGTCTGCGCCACCATGGCATGCCATGGCTCCGTCCGCGCCGGCCGCCGGCTCAGCATCGAAGAGATGAACGCCCTCCTTCGCGAGATGGAGGCGACCCCGCACAGCGGTCAGTGCAACCATGGCCGCCCGACCTATGTCGAACTGCAGCTTAGCGATATTGAAAAGCTGTTTGGACGCCGCTAAACATTGCCGCAACAATTTTCCAGCCAGAGGACGCAATGAAACCGCGGGACGCGCAACAGTTTGACGTGGTGATTATCGGCGGCGGTGCAGCGGGCCTGATGTGCGCGATCGAAGCGGGCCGGCGCGGACGTCGCGTGCTCGTCCTTGAAAAAGCGGAGAAATGCGGAAAGAAAATCCTTATCTCCGGCGGCGGGCGCTGCAATTTCACCAATCATTTCGCCGCACCGGATCGCTTTATTTCCGACAATCCGCATTACTGCAAATCGGCGCTCCGGCAATATACGCAAAGTGACTTCCTTGCCCTCGTTGAGAGGCACGGCATCGCCTGGCATGAAAAAAAGCTCGGGCAGCTGTTTTGCGACCGAAGCGCGGAGGAAATCGTCGCGATGTTGGAACACGAATGCGCGGCAGCCAATGTCACGATCTGGCGCGGCGCCGGGGCGGAGAACATCCGCCGGGAGGACGGGCGCTTTACCGTCAAGGCGGGCGGACGGCAGATCGGCGCTGAAAGCGTGGTGATTGCGACCGGCGGCCTCTCGATCCCGAAGCTTGGCGCCACTGATTTCGCATACAGGGCCGCGAAGGATTTCGGCCTTCCGATGGCGACGCCGCGTCCGGGCCTTGTGCCGCTGACATTCGGCACAGGAGACAAGGCGCGCTTTGCCAATCTTTCCGGGGTTTCCGCCGATGTCGAGATACGCTTCGCCAAGGCGCGGTTCCGGGAGAATTTACTCTTTACCCATCGCGGCCTTAGCGGCCCTGCAATCCTGCAGATATCGTCCTTCTGGGAAGCGGGAAAGCCCGTTGAAATTGACTTCCTTCCCGATCTTGATCTCGCATCGCGGCTCAAGGAACAGCGGAAGGTTGCGCCGAAAATGAAAATTGCAACGCTTCTGCGTGAGCATCTTGCCAACCGCCTTGTTGATGCGCTGCTGCAGCCGTTCGGCGAATTGCCGGAGCTTGGCAACTGCTCGGACAGGTTGATCGCCGATATTGTGAATGGCATCAAACTGGTCAAGGTTTTTCCGACCGGAACGGAAGGCTATGCCAAGGCCGAAGTCACCGTTGGCGGCGTGAGCACGGCGGCGCTTGATTCCAAGACGATGGCATGCCGCGACGTGCCGGGTCTGTTCGTGATTGGCGAGGCGGTGGATGTGACCGGCTTCCTCGGTGGCTATAACTTCCAATGGGCGTGGTCGTCAGGCTATGTGGCGGGACAATATGCCTGAGCGGCGGAGCCTGGAGGATTGGCAGCGGCTCGTGCCCGAGCTTGGCATCGAGCAGAAGACGCCGGGGCGTGAGATCGACTTCGATAGCGGTGCGCTCTCAAGTCTTTCTGCCGCGTTCTGGAAGGAGGGATATATCGCGCTCCCGCCGCTCTTCCGCCCGGCCGACTATCTTCCCGTTCGGGCGGGGATGGAGCGGCTTAAAAGAGCTGCGCTCCCGCCCGTCTATATTTACCTCTTCGATGAGCCGTGGCTCATGGCCGCAAAGCTCGGCGCGCTTGTCCGCCATTTTCTCGGCGACTATGGAATTTTGCCCAATCTCTGGGCATGGCACCTTGCGGAGGAGGGGGAGACGGGCTGGCCGCTGCACCGCGATTGTGACGCGGTGACGGTGTTCGGCGAGCGAGACGAACGGGTCCTGATGAGCCTTTCGCTCTGGCTGCCGCTGACCGATGCGGATGAGCGAAACGGCTGCATGTATGTTGTGCCGTTGGCGTCCGGCGAGGGGGCGGGCGAAGAGATGCAGGAGACGCCATTGCCCGCCAAGGCGGGGAGCGTGCTCGGCTGGCGGCAGGATCTGCTGCACCGGGGCGGCGCCTTCACGGCGCGCGCACAGAACCCGCGCCTCAGCCTGTCGTTTGAGTTTCAAAACAGGGCGTTTGATCCGCTGGCGAAACCTCTCATCGATCCGCGGGCACTTCCCTCCTTCGATCTCCGGCAACGCCTTATTCAGGCGCAGTTTGCGAAGTACCGTCACATTGATCCGGCGCGTGCCGCAGGAAAATAAGTCGCGCCGCGCCGTAGTGGCGGTCTTTCAGGATCTCAAAGCCTTCGGGCGCAGGGAATGTGGCATTCTTCGGAAGTTCGACAACAACGATGGCGCGCGGCTTCAGCCAGCCATTATCCCGAAGCGCAAACAGCGCCGCGCCGGCGATATCTTCCCCGTAAGGCGGATCCATCAGGACAAGATCATAGGCCTCCGCCGTCTTCCCGGGCCGCTGCGCATCGCGATTGAGCGTATCGCTTTCGCGCAGGAAGTTCATTGCCTGGATATTGGCGCGAATGATTTTTAGGCTGCCGGGGTGGTTGTCCATAAAGGTCGCATGGCCTGCGCCGCGCGAGAGCGCTTCAAGCCCAAGCGCGCCGGTGCCCGCGAAGACATCCAGCACGCGCGCATCGCGCGGCAACTGGCCATGCTCGCTTTGCATGTCGCGGTCATGGGCGAGGATGTTAAAGAGCGCCTCCCGCGTCCGATCCGCGGTCGGGCGTATCCGTTTATCCTCGGGCAGCAGAAGCTTCCGGCCCCGATAGCGGCCGCCAACGATGCGCATCAGCTTTTGCGGCTCCGTACCGCGGCCGGCTTCGCGCGCAAGGTTGGCCGTTTGGCGGCCGTACCCCCGCCGCCTTTCGCGGGCGCCTTTGACGCCGTGACTGGTCCTCTTTTATCTCCTGTCGTGCGCGGCGCGGCGCCCTTTCTCTGCGGGCGCTGGCCTTTGCCGCGTGGCTCGGCCGGTTCTTCTTCCTCGAATTTGGCGACACCCATCTGATCTCGGAGGATCTTGGCTTTCACCTCCTCGACCGCGCCGACGGGAAGATCGCTGAGTTGCAGGGGGCCATAGGAGATGCGGATCAGGCGGCTTACCGGGTAGCCGAGATGTTCGAGCACCTTTCGCACTTCGCGATTTTTGCCCTCTCGGAGGGATAGGGTGAGCCAGCTGTTTGCGCCCTTGGTGCTGTCAATTGTCCCTTCGATCGAGCCATATTTCACGCCGTCGATCGTCAGTCCCTTTGCAAGCTTCTGCATGTCTGCGTCGTTCGGGTGGCCATGGACGCGCACGCGGTATTTCCGTTTCCATCCGGTCGCCGGCAGCTCCAGCCGGCGCGCAAGCTCACCGTCATTGGTGAGCAGCAGCAGCCCTTCGGAGTTCAGATCGAGCCGGCCAACGGAAATGACCCGCGGCAGATCCTCAGGCAGCTTTTCGAAGACCGTCTCGCGGCCTTTCTCGTCGCGGTGGGTGGTCACAAGGCCGGCGGGCTTGTGATAGCGCCAGAGCCGTGGCCTTTCGATCGTCGGGATCTCCTTGCCGTCCACCGTGATTTTATCGCCCGGCCCGACATTGACAGCGGCGCTTTGCAGCGTTGCCCCGTTCACGCTGACGCGCCCAGCTTCGATCCAGCGTTCCGCCTCACGGCGGGAGCAGAGGCCGGCCCGGGCGAGCCGCTTGGCGATCCGTTCTGCGGGTTCCTTGTCACCCGTCATTTCGGGCCTTCCTTCGCGGCGCGGATAAAGGCATCGAGGATCAGCCGATCCCCGTCGGAAATCATGTATTCCGGATGCCACTGCACGCCAAGGCAGAAGCGGTAACGGCTGTCCTCGATCCCCTCAATCACGCCATCCTCCGCGATGGCATTGACGGTAATCGTGTCGCTGATGTCCTTTGCCGCCTGGTGGTGCGCGCTGTTGACGGGGAGCCGGTCGGTGCCAACGATCCGGTGCAGCAGCGTCCCCGGAATAATCTTCACGTCATGGCCGGGCTCGGTGCGCGGGTTGGACTGTTCATGGGCGAGCGGATTTTCCACCTCGTCGGGGATATGCTGGATTAGCGTGCCGCCGAGGATGACATGGAGAAGCTGTTGCCCGCCGCAGATACCGAGGACCGGCTTGTCGGCTGCCAGCATCGCTTCGGTCATCGTCTTCTCAAAGAGGGTGCGGCGGTCTTTGGTGATGACGGTGTCGTGACGCGTCGTCGCGCCAAACATGCCGGGGTCCACGTCAAAGGCACCGCCGGTTACCATCAGCCCGTCGAGCATCGTCGCATATTGGGCGACGAGATCCGGTTCGTGCGGCAGGGCAAGGGGCAGGCCCCCGCTCGCGGTGACCACCTCGGCGTAATTTTGCCGCAGCGCATACCACGGCAATTTCGAGTAACCGCCCGCCTCTTCCGAATCAAGCGTTATGCCAATAACAGGAGTTTTCATAGCTTCTTTTAGTCTGCTCCGGAGCGGAACTCAACCGGCCGTTTCGTGGCATAAGCAGATTTCCGATATTTCTCACTCTTGACGGAACGAAGGACGCTTGCGACTGTGCGCTATGGACAATGAAATTGTAGATTATATGGAAATGGCGCTGGCCAGCGCCGAGATTGCGGCGCATCGCGGCGAGGTGCCGGTCGGAGCCGTCATCGTCGATACGCGCACGGGCCGCGTCGTGGCCAACTGCAGCAATCAGACAATCAGCCGCAATGATCCAACGGCGCATGCGGAAATGCTGGCAATCCGCGCTGCAGGCAGTATGCTGGGCAGTCAGCGGCTCGTCGATTGCGATCTGTATGTAACACTTGAGCCCTGTCCGATGTGTGCCGCAGCAATTTCTCTGGCGCGCATCCGCCGCCTCTACTTCGGGGCGTATGACCCCAAAGGAGGAGGGGTCGAGTTTGGGGCGCGTATCTTCGATCAGTCGAGCTGCCATCATCGCCCGGAGATTTACGGCGGCCTGCATGAAAGCAAATCAGGGGAGCTGCTGAAGAATTTCTTTGAAAAGCGTCGGTAAATAATGAATGATGCCGGCGCAATCCAAAAATAATAAGTGATAAAAGGAACTGTGGATGATTTTCGAATATTCTGACAAGGTGAAGGAGCTGCAAGCGAGGCTGCAGGCCTTCATGGACGAACATGTCTATCCGAATGAGCATGTTTACCATGAACAGCTCGACTCCGGCGACCGCTGGCAGCCGACGCCGATCATGGAGGAGCTCAAGGCGAAAGCGAAGGCCGCCGGCCTTTGGAACCTGTTCCTGCCGGAAAGCGATCTCGGGGCCGGCCTGACCAACCTCGAATACGCACCGCTTTGCGAAATCATGGGCCGGGTCAGCTTTGCACCCGAAGTGTTCAACTGCTCCGCTCCCGACACCGGCAACATGGAAGTGTTCGAGCGCTATGCGAGCCCGGAGCTGAAAGAGCGCTGGCTGAAGCCGCTTCTGGAAGGCGAAATCCGCTCCGCTTTCGCGATGACGGAGCCGGCTGTTGCCTCTTCCGACGCGACAAATATCGAATCGGAGATCGTTCGCGACGGTGACGAATATGTCATCAACGGGACCAAGTGGTGGACCTCGGGCGCCAATGACCCGCGGTGTAAAGTCCTGATCTTCATGGGTAAAACCGACAAGACCGCACCGCTCTACAACCAGCAGTCGATGATCGTCGTGCCGATGGATACGCCCGGCATCAATGTGAAGCGCTCCCTCAGCGTCTTCGGCTATGACGATGCGCCGCATGGCCATGCCGAAGTCGAGTTCAAGGACGTACGCGTTCCGGCGGATCATATCCTGCTCGGCGAAGGCCGCGGCTTCGAGATCGCGCAAGGACGGCTTGGCCCCGGTCGTATCCACCATTGCATGCGTCAGATCGGCGTGGCGGAACGGGCGCTGGAAGCAATGTGCCGGCGCGTCAAGAACCGCGTCGCCTTTGGCAAGACCATCGGCTCGCAGACCGTCACGCTCGAGCGTATCGCGGAAGCCCGCGGCATGATCGAACAGGCCCGTCTGCTGACGCTGAAGGCGGCCTATATGATGGATACGGTCGGCAACAAGGCAGCGCGCGCTGAAATTGCGATGATCAAGGTGATTGCACCGACGATGACCGGCAAGATCATCGACTGGGCGATCCAGGCGCATGGCGCAGGCGGTGTCAGCCAGGACTTCTTCCTCGCCTACGCCTATGCCCGCTCGCGCACCTTGCGCCTTGCGGATGGTCCGGATGAGGTGCATCGCAACCAGATCGGTCGTCTTGAGCTTAAAAAATACGACTGACGAAATTCGCTGAATAAAATGGAAAAGCCCTTCGAAAGAGGGGCTTTTCTTTTTCCGGCGCCGATTTTTTATTAGCATGGCGCCCTGGATTGCCTATATACAGGCGCGTGTTTCCGTATTCACGGCTAGACGGATTGGGGAAATGATCAAATTTCTGGGCTGGACAATGCTGGGTGTGATTGTCATCGTCGCGGGTTTTTTATACCGATACGAAAGCCTCGATCCGTGTGAGTGGCTGACGCAGGATCTGGCCGTCAGTGCCGGATTGCAACCCGTCCGGGGGCTTGGCGATGCTGCCGGCTTCGTGATGGAGCCGATGGAATGCGTCGAGCGCTGGGCTAAGCTCCGCATCGAGAGCGCGGAGCGGTGAGGGCACGCGGGACGGCCTGATCAACTCACCGCCCCGGCCCAAATCCACCTTTTGGAATGCTTTAGCGCTGCTTCTCGGCGTAGCTCCAGCCAAGATCAGCGACCATCTTGGCGTATTTCACATATTCTTCGCCGACAACCGAACTTGCGTTGCCGTCAAGGCCACGCTTGTATACGCCCTGAACGATGGCGGTGACGCGGAACAGGGAGAAGGCGATATAAAATCCCCAGTTGTCGATCCCGTCACGCCCGGTGCGCTTGCAGTAAGCGTCGATATAGGTCTGCTCTGACGGGATGCCGAGCTCTTCAAGATTGCGGCCGACCAGCCCGCCGTTGACCGGGTGCATGTAATGATAGGCCATGCAGTTGTAGGCAAGATCCGAGAGCGGGTGGCCGATGGTCGCAAGCTCCCAGTCGAGAATGGCGAGAACCCGCGGCTCGGTCGGGTGCAGGATCAGATTGCCGAGGCGGAAGTCGCCATGCACGATGGTGCTCTCATCATTGCCCGGCAGGTTGTCAGGCAGCCACTTGATCAGATTCTCCATCCCCTCCAGCTCATGCGTCTGGGAGGCGCGATACTGCTTCGTCCAGCGGCTCACCTGGCGGGCGAGATAGCCGCCCTTGCGGCCGAAATCTTCAAGACCCACCGCATCAACATCGACGTTGTGCATCTTGGCGAGCGCGTCATTCATGGAATCATAGATGGCGCTCCGGTCCGCTGGCGTGAGGCCCGCTAGCGCAGGATCGGTGAGAACGCGCCCGTCGATCTTCTCCATCACATAGAATGCCGTGCCGATGACATCCGGATCCTCGCAGAGGCAGTAAGTCTTCGGCACCGGCACGTTGGTGTCGCGCAGCGCGGAGATCACGCGATATTCCCGGTCCACGGCATGCGCGGACGGCAGCAGCGTTCCCGGGGGCTTTTTGCGCATGACATAGTCGCGCGCCGGGGTCTCAAGAAGAAAGGTCGGATTAGACTGCCCGCCCTGAAACTGCTTGACCGTAAGCGGGCCCTTGAAGTCCTCCACATGCGCTTTCAGATAGTCGTGCAAGGCGCCTTCGTCGAACTGGTGCATCTCCCGGACCGGGATGATGACGGTCGTGTCTGACATGAATATATTCCCTTCTTCTCTTTTTTTGCTTTTATCGGGAGGTATCGGGATCAGATCCCTTTAATCACTTTCTCCGCCTGTTCCCAGCCCCGCATTGCAAGAGGCCGGACGCGCGCTTCCACATCCGCCGCATTCTTGTTCGATGCGGTTCCCGCCTTTACGCGGCCGACGATCCCCTGAAGGATTGCCGCAAGGCGGAACATATTGTAGGCGAAATAGAAATCCCAGTTCTCGATGCCGTCGCGCCCGGTTCGTTCGCAATACATCCTGACATACTGCTCTTCCGTCGGAATGCCGAGCGCCGGCAGGTCGAGGTCCTTGAGGCCGCGGAAAAGCTGCGGCTCCAGCCGCCACGTCATGCAATGATAGGAGAAATCCGCAAGCGGATGGCCAAGCGTTGCGAGCTCCCAGTCGAGAACCGCCATGACGCGGTGCGTCTCCTTGTTCAGCACCGTGTTATAGAGGCGGTAGTCGCCATGCACGATCGACGTTTCGTCCGACGCGGGGATGTTGTCCGGCAGCCACTTGATGAGGTCTTCCATCGCCTCGATCGTCTCCGTCTCGGAGGCCCGGTACTGCTTCGTCCAGCGGTTCACCTGCCGCGCGATATAGTCGGTCGGCTTGCCGAAATCCTCAAGGCCCACGGCCTTGTAATCGACCATATGCAACGCGGCGAGCGACGCGTTCATGCTGTCGAAAACAGCGACGCGGTTGGCCTTTGAATAGCCGGGCAGGGACGGATCCCATTCGATCACCCCGTCCATAAACTCCATGACATAAAACGCCGTGCCGATGATGTCGTCATCTTCGCAGAGGCAGTAGGTCTTGGGGACCGGGACCGGGGTGTTCGCGAGGGCTGTCATGACGCGATATTCGCGGTCCACCGCATGCGCGGAGGGAAGCAGCTTTCCGGGCGGTTTGCGGCGAAGGACATATTGCCTGCCGGGTGTCGTCAGCAGGTAGCTCGGGTTCGACTGCCCGCCCTTGAACTGCGAAACTTCCAGCGGTCCGTTGAAATCAGCAACGTGCTGTTTGAGATATTTTTCTAGTGCGGCCACATCGAAACGGTGACGCTCGCGAACCTCCATCGTTCCCGAAAACTGTTCTGATTCGTCGGACATGGATGCCCCTTTTTTTTGTTATCTATTTACATCTACTGTTTATTTTTCATTTTCGCGACGTACGGCGCGCCAGCCAATATCGGAGCGGCAGAATCCGTCCGGCCAGTCGATCGCGTGGACGCCACTATACGCTTTTTCCTGTGCTTGTTTAACAGTTTTTCCGATACCGGTAATGCCGAGCACTCGCCCGCCGGTCGCAAGCAGTTTGCCATCCTTTTGCTGCGTTCCGGCGTGAAAGACGATCACATCGTCAATTTTTTCGGCGGCGTCAAGGCTGCCGATGACCGTGTTCTTTTCATAATCGCCCGGATATCCCTTCGCGGCCATCACGACGACAAGCGCACTTTCCTCCCGCCAGTCAAGGGTAATGCCGGCGAGGGTGCCCTCGGCCGTGGCGATCAGGGCGGGGAGCAGGTCGCTCGCCATCCGGGCGCAGAGAACCTGGCATTCCGGGTCACCAAAGCGGGCGTTATATTCAATCAGCTTCGGCCCCTCGTCGGTGATCATCAAGCCGGCATAGAGAACGCCGGTGAACGGCGTGCCGCGTTCCTTCATCGCCTTGACAGTTGGCCTGATGATCCGCTCGAGCGTTGCGTCGATCATCTCGTCCGTCATGACCGGCGCCGGGGAATAGGCGCCCATACCGCCCGTGTTCGGCCCGCGGTCGCCTTCGCCGACGGCCTTGTGATCCTGTGCGGTCGCAAGCGGCAGAATATTCTCGCCGTCCGTCAGCACGAAGAAGCTCGCTTCCTCGCCGGTCAGGAACTCCTCGATCACGATTTCCGCGCCGGCGCCGCCGAACATGCCATCGAAAATATCGTCGATGACCTCATTTGCCTCCTCGCGCGTCTGTACGATGATCACGCCCTTGCCGGCGGCAAGGCCGTCCGCCTTCACGACGATCGGCAGCTCTTGAGTCGCCGCGTAGGCTTTCGCCTCGGCGGCATTGGCGAACCGGCGATAGGCGGCGGTCGGGATGCCGTGCTCGCGGCAAAGATCCTTCATAAAGCCCTTTGACCCTTCAAGCGCGGCGGCGGCGGCGCGCGGTCCGAAGCTTTTGATCCCGGCTGCTTCAAGGTCGTCGACCAGGCCGATCACCAGCGGAACCTCGGGGCCGACGACGACAAAGTCGATGGCTTCCTTTTTGCAGAAATCGATAATCGCCTCGATATCCGTCGCGTTGATCGGGACGCAATCCGCGATTTCGGAGATGCCGCCGTTGCCCGGTGCGCAGAACAGCCGTGTCAAAAGGGGAGATTTCTTCAGCATCCAGCAGAGCGCGTGTTCCCGGCCGCCGGAGCCAATTACAAGTATATTCATAGCCTAATTTTATTTCCCTTGAAGGACAGTGCAGGTCTTGTAGCATACTGTGGCGACAGGCCAAACATGTGAAGGAAAAACGTGTCAGAAAGTTACAATTCCGGTTCTTCGAATATTCACGAATATACCGTCTCGGAGCTGAGCGGCGCTCTGAAACGGACGGTTGAGGATATCTTCGGCCACGTCCGGGTGCGTGCCGAGATTTCCGGCCTCAAGCGCGCAGCGTCGGGGCATGTCTATCTGACGCTGAAGGATGACCGCGCGGTGATCGATGGGGTCATGTGGCGCGGGACGGCCGATCGCCTGAGCTTCCGGCCGGAGGATGGGCTGGAGGTCGTCTGCACGGGCAAACTCACGACCTACCCCGGCCGCTCGAAATACCAGATCGTGATCGAGGCGATGGAGCCGGCGGGCGTCGGCGCGCTGATGGCGCTGCTGGAGGAGCGCAAAAAGAAGCTTGCCGCGGAAGGCCTTTTTGATCCCGCGCGCAAAAGACCGCTGCCTTACCTGCCGCAGGTAATCGGCGTCGTTACCTCGCCGACGGGCGCTGTCATCCGCGATATCCTGCATCGCCTTCGCGATCGCTTCCCGACCCATGTTCTGCTCTGGCCGGTGCTGGTACAGGGCGATACCGCCGCCGCGCAGATCGCCGAGGCCATTCGCGGTTTCAATGCGCTGGAGGGGGGCGGCGCCATTCCGCGTCCTGATCTGCTGATTGTTGCGCGCGGCGGGGGCAGCCTTGAAGATCTCTGGGCCTTTAACGAGGAGGACGTGGTCCGCGCCGCAGCGGAAAGCCGGATCCCGCTTATCTCCGCCGTCGGCCATGAAACCGATACGACGCTGATCGACTATGCCTCGGACCGGCGCGCGCCGACCCCGACTGCCGCCGCGGAAATCGCCGTGCCGGTCAGAAGCGAGCTGCTCGCCTATGTCGAAGATCAGGACCGGCGTATCCGGCGCAGCCTTAGCCGCGCCATCAGCGACCGGCGCGACCGGCTCGCCGGGCTTGCCCGCGGCCTTCGCGATCCGGCTTCCCTGATCGCCGAGAAAACCCAGCATCTCGACCATCTCGACAGCCGGCTGCGGCAGTCGGTTGTCGGTAATCTCAACGTCAAGCGTCATCAATATATGGGCGCGGCGGCAAACCTCCGGCCGCAGTTGCTGCACCGAACTCTTGGCCAGTATGGCGATGCCTTACGCCAGGCGGAGAGGCAGATGACGCGGAGCATCCTTATCCGGCGCGAGCGGGCGGCGGATCGCCTCACGGCATCCGCGCGGCTGCTCGAGAGCCTGTCGTTCCGGCGGGTGTTGAAACGGGGATACAGCATTGTCTGGGACGAGGCGGGCAGGCCGATATCCTCGGTGGGCGGCGCGGCCGCCGGACGGCGGGTCGAGATCGAGTTTTCCGATGGGCGCGCAGCGGCGACGTTCGATGGCGCGGCGCCGAAGCGCGCCGCCGCGGCCCCGCCGTCCGGCAAGCAGGGCGAGACGACGGCGACGCAGAAACCCAAACCAAAACCAAAGCAGGAGAGCCTTTTTTAGTGCGATTTCTTGTTCTTTTATTCGTTTTTTCTCTCGCAACGCCGGCAATGGCGGAGCGGACCACTCTCGCAGGCAACATGACGCAGGGCGGGCTCGTTACCGGGATGACGGAGCCTGGAGCCACGCTCACCCTCGATGAGCGGCCGCTCGACGTCGCGCCGTCCGGTCGCTTTCTCTTCGGTTTTGGCCGCGATGCGTCGCCGACAGCGGTCTTGAAAATTAGCTATCCGGACGGCGGAGTGGAAGAACGGCTGCTTGAGGTGTCGCAACGCGCCTATGAGACCCAGCGGATCGACGGCCTTCCGCCCGCGAAGGTGACGCCGGATCCTGCGCTGCATGAGCGCATTGCCGCTGAGAATGCGCAAATCGCCCGCATCAGGACAATAAAGACGGCAGAGGAATGGTATCTTTCCGGCTGGCGGTGGCCGGCCGAGGGACGCGTAAGTGGCGTCTACGGCAGTCAGCGCATCTTGAATGGCATTCCGAAGCGGCCACATTTCGGCGTCGATATCGCAGCGCCCGAGGGCGACCCGGTGCGCGCCTCAACCGACGGCGTGATCCGACTTGCCGAACCCGACCTCTACTACACCGGCGGCACGGTCATGATTGATCATGGCTATGGGCTGATATCTGTCTATTCGCATTTGAGTGCGGTGACCGCCAAAGTCGGCGAACTCGTGCGCCAGGGGGACAAGATAGGCGAGGTGGGATCGACGGGCCGGTCAACCGGTGCGCATCTCGACTGGCGGCTCAACTGGTTCGAGGTGCGGCTTGACCCGCAGCTCCTTGTCGAAAACCTGCCGGAAGGCTAGCGGCGTTTGCGCCATCTGAACAGGATGAGCGCCATGCAGGCGAGGGCGAGCAGGGTAAAGAACATGGGTAGCTCTAGGGGTACCGGGATAAACGGCCGTGCGTGACCCGAGCGCGCATATAAGTTCGGATCGTCGCCAATGTCCCATGTTCGAAGCCCGAACAGATAGCCGACCCAGTCATAAAAAAACTGGATCGGAGCGGCCTCACGATTGGTGATCAGCTCCGCAAACAGGTCGCGATTTGGATCGCCGAAGTGAAGCGAGATGGTCTGGGCTTGTGGTATGGTCCTGAACTCTTCGCGCGCAAGCGGCGCAACGGAGAAATCGCCCGGGCCCTCGTACAATTCGTCGACCCACCCGCCATTGACAAAGTCCTGTGTGAGGCGCGCGGTTTCATGCACCGGCGCCGCCTGCACATTCAGGCAGAAGAGTGTCAATGTCAGGCCGCAAATTGCGTACCAGGATTTCATGAAGCCTCCGCTTGGGGAAACTGTGTGTTCCAGAATGCCTAAAATACGTTCTGAAACGACTGCGTCTTGGCCGGTTACGTCTCTGTAATTTTACGGGAGCCGGGGGCGGGCCGTCAACTCGCCGCGCCTGCGCCGGTGCACATCATCGCGCCCTGCCCATTCCAGAAAATTATTGGAAATATTTATATAACTCATGGTCTTGCGGGCACCACGGGGTGCCGAGAAAGCTGCCGTCTGCACGGAAAATATCTGCACAATGAGGACAGGCATCAGGGGAACAGGGCGGGGGAATAGGTTAATTCTCGTGGCGCAATGGTTAATTTTTTAGTCGGCTTCGTTAAAGAAGCTTCGTCGCGGCGAATCATGGTCGTGCCTGCGATCATGAAGAAAACGCAGAACGCCGGAAAGACGGCGCTTCCCGGCGTTCTGATCGGGGGGATCGTATTGGCAGGCGCGAGCGATGAAGGTCGCCGCGCGCTCCGCTTAGTCGGATTTCATTTTTTCACCGGCCTTAACGACGGTGTCGCCGGCCTTGTCCAGATTACGACTGGTATCCTGCTTCACGCCCTGCCAGGTGTTGCCGCATCCGGCAGCCAGCAACGCAAAGGACAGCAAAGTTGCCGTGACGATCGCTTTGGAAAATGACTTCATTCTGGCGCCCTCCGCTTCGTTAATTACGGCAGAAAATTTAGGCAATAGACGCGCCATTTACAACCGTTATTTTGTAAGGAAATGAAGGGATTGGACAGCCCCTCACGCAGGCCGGCCGAAACTCTGCAGCATTTCCATCAGCTGCGGATAGAGCGCCGCGGTCGTGGAGATGACGTTCTTCTGATTGACGGATTTTCTGTTATATATAAGAAGGTCGCCGCTCGTGGTTGTCGTAATGCCGCCGGCTTCCGCAAGGATAAGATCGGCCGCCGCCACATCCCAGTCACTTTTTTCAGTCAGCGAGAGAGACGCATCCGCCTGGCATGAAGCGACCTTGACAATGCGATAGGCGATGGAATTGACATGGCTGAAATTGGCGCCTTCCACTTCCTCCAGCCAGCCGTGCCAGCCGAAGGCCTTGCGGCTCGCGATCAGGCGAGTGTTTTTCAGATCGCTTTTCAACCCGCAGGTTATCGGCTCGCCATTAAGCTCTGCGCCCTCGCCTTTGATAGCCGTGTAATATTCTTCCAAGATCGGGTTGTAGACAATGCCGATCACCGGCCGGCCGTGCTCAACAAGCGCGGCGGCGATGGTAAATTCCGGCTTTCCGGCGATGAAGGAGCGCGTGCCGTCAATCGGATCCACAACCCAGACCCGCGATTTCTCGAGCCGTGAGAGATCATCGGCCGTCTCCTCCGAGAGCCAGCCATAGTCCGGCCGGGCGGCGGTCAGCTTCTCGCGAAAATGCGTATCGAGCGCGAGATCCGCTTCGCTCACCGGGTCACCGGGCTTCTTCTCCCAGTTTTTCACATTCCTGCGGAAATAACGCCTGGCAATGTCGCCGGCCTCCCGCATGGCGTGATCGAGCAGGGCAAAATCGCTTGCAAACGGAGTTGTCATGTCCCGGCGACCGTCATCCCGTCGATGCGCAGGCTGGGCGCATTGGTGGCGCGGCGAAATTCCAGATCATCGGCCGGCGTCAGTTCGAGGAACATATCGCGCAGGTTCCCGGCGACCGTCAGCTCCGACACGGGGTAGGCGATTTCGCCATTCTCGATCCAGAAGCCGGAGGCGCCGCGGCTGTAGTCGCCGGTGATCTGGTTGACGCCGAAGCCGATCAGGCTGGTGACATAAAACCCGGATTTGATATCGCTGATCAAATCCCGAAAGGAGAGTAATCCGGCTTCCATATAAAGATTGGTCGTGCCGACGCCGGGCGGAGAGGCGGTGCCGCGCGTTGCCCGGCCGTTTGTTATAAGTCCGAGTTGTTTTGCGGTCGCGCTGTTCAGGATCCAGCTTCGCAGGATCCCGTCCTCCACGAGATCAAGGCGCGGATTGGCGACCCCTTCGCCGTCGAACGGTTTGGAGCCGGCCCCGCGCAGGCGGTGGGGATCGTCAACGACCCGAATGCCGTCTTTAAAAATCCGCGTTTCCATGGCGTCCTGCAGGAAGCTGGCGCCGCGGGCGATGGCGGATCCGGAAACGGCGCCGGCGAGATGGCCGAGAATACTCGCCGATACCCGCGTGCTGAAGACGATCGGATATTTGCCGCTTTGCATCTTGCGGGGGTTGAGCCGTGCGACCGCGCGCTCGCCCGCCGTGCGGCCGATTTCCTCGGGCGTCATCATATCGACGTGGAAATGGCGGCTGTCAAACTCGTAATCGCGTTCCATGCCGAGATTCTCCCCGGCAATGACGGAGGCGCTGAGCGAAAAGTTACTCGTCCTGTAGGCATGGCTGAAGCCGTCCGAGGTCGCAAGTGCGATGGACATGCGCCCCGAAGAAGCGCTCGCGCCTTCCGAATTGGTGACGCCCCTGACGGCGAGCGCCGCGTTCTCCGTCGCTTTGGCGGCCTGCACAAGCTCATCGGCCGCCAGCGTCGTCTGATCGAAAAGATCAAGATCGGGGATCTCCCGCGCGAGCAGGTCCGGATCGGCGAGACCGCAGAATTTGTCATCCGGCATATTGCGGGCCATCGCGATGGCGCGGTCGGCAAGTTCTTCGAGAAGCTCCGGGCGTGTGTCGTTGGAGGAGACAAACGCCTGCTTCTTGCCGATCAGCACGCGAAGGCCGAGATCATGCGCTTCGGAGCGTTCAATCTCTTCGGTTTCGCCCTGGCGGATCGAGACCTGGAGAGAGGAGCCCTGCAGGCGCACGGCATCGGCCGCCTCGGCGCCCTTGCGGCGGGCGATCGCAATCAGATCGGTCAGGATGTCGAGCGACTTGTCGAGCTCTGCGGTTTGTTCAGACATGGCAATCCGGATCGTTAACACAACTCTTCATACATAGGCAGTGTGGAGCGAAAAGTGAATCAGAAAAGCAGGCCGAGGCCGTTAATCCCGTCCCACAGCAGTTTCGCGCCTGTCAGCAGCACGAGCATATAGGCGATGCGGTAGAAAATCGCCTCCGGGATCAGTTTATGCGCCCTGACGCCGAGCCAGATGCCGACGGGCGCGAGCGGCAGCAGGATCAGTGAGGTGCCGAGGTTCTCGCTCGAGAACTGGCCGAGGAGGGCGTAGGGAACAAGTTTTACATAGTTGACGGCGAAAAAGAACCACACGGATGTGCCGACATAGAGCGTCTTGTCGAGCTTCTGCGGCAGCATGTAGAACTGCAGCGGCGGCCCGCCCGCATGGGCGACAAAACTGGTGAAGCCGGCAATCGAGCCCCAGAAACTGCCTTTTTGAAGGCTCGCCTTCGTCACCCTACCCTCTGGTACTTTGCGGATATAGTGATTGAGGGTGAAGGCAACGCAGAGGAGGCCGAGGATAAGCTTGATGATATCGGCGCTCAAATAGTTGAAGAGGAAATAGCCGGCGGTGATGCCGACAATCGCGCCCGGCAGCAGATAGGTGAGATTGCGCCAGTCGCAGGTCCTCCGATAGGCGATCAGCCCCAAAATATCCATAACGCAGAGAATGGGCAGGATGATCGCCGCGGCCTGTATCGGGGACAGGATCAGCGTGAGGAGCGGCACGGCAACGATCCCGAGCGCGCCGGAAAACCCGCCTTTGGAGATGCCGATCATCAGGACCACCGGAACGGCGAGCAAGTAGAACTGTGGGTCCGTGATGATCGTCATAAGGCCTTCCCGCGGCATTCGGTGTCAGGATCGGAACCGCTCCGGATATCTGATATGCCTATTTCCAGATCGGTTTCCCGCTGCCCGGCAGGCCGAGCGTCTCCCAAAGGCCGTCGATCTTTTCGACGACCGCCTGATCCATGCGGATCTGCTGGCCCCATTCACGGTGGGTTTCGGGCGGCATTTTGTTGGTGGCATCAAGGCAGAGCTTGCCGCCGAGCCCCGATTCCGGAGAGGCGAAGTCGAGATAGTCGATCGGCGTATTCTCGATCGTCGTGATGTCGCGCACCGGATCCATCCGCGTCGAGACTGCCCACATCACATCCTTCCAATCGCGCACATTGATGTCATCATCCACAATGATGAGGAATTTCGTGTACATGAACTGGCGAAGATAGGACCAGGCGCCCATCATCACCCGCTTGGCATGACCGGGATAGGCCTTCTTCATGGAGATGACGGCGATGCGATAGCTGCACCCTTCCGGCGGCAGCCAGAAATCGGTGATCTCTGGAAACTGCTGCTGGATCAGCGGGATAAAAAGCTCGTTGAGTGCCTCGCCCAGCACGCTAGGCTCATCCGGCGGGCGGCCGGTAAAGGTCGAGAGATAGATCGGCTTCTCGCGCATCGTGATGGCGGAAATCGTGAAAACGGGGAAGCTTTCCACCGAGTTATAATAGCCGGTATGATCGCCATAGGGCCCTTCATCGCCATAGTCATCAAGCGAGACGTGCCCTTCCAGAATGATCTCCGCGCTCGCCGGCACTTTCAAGGGAACCGTCGTGCAATCCACCAGCTCCAGCTTCTGCCCGCGGAGAAGGCCGGCGAACTGATATTCCGAAAGCGTGTCGGGGATCGGCGTGACGGCGGCAAGGATGGTGCCGGGATCGGCTCCGATCACGACGGCGACCGGCAGCGGTTCACGCTTCTCCTTGCCCCAGCGCGCGTGATGCTGGGCGCCGCCGCGATGCTTCAGCCAGCGCATCAGCGTCTTGTTCTTCCCGAGCTTCTGCATCCGGTAGATGCCGAGATTGAAATCGTCGGTCTTGTCCGTGCCGGGACCTTTTGTCACGACGAGCGGCCAGGTGATGAGCGGTGCCGGCTCCCCCGGCCAGCAGGTCTGGATGGGGAGGCGATCGAGGTCAATGGCATCGCCCGTCAGCACCACTTCCTGACAAGGGGCGGATTTCACTGTCTTCGGCCGCATGTTCATGACGGTTTTGAGAACCGGCAGCATTCCCATGGCTTCGCGAATGCCTTCTGGTGGCTCGGGCTGACGGAGAAATGCGAGCGTCTCGCCCACCTCGCGAAGCTCTTCGGGCTTGCGGTTCATGCCCATGGCAACGCGATCGACAGTGCCAAAGAGATTGACGAGAACAGGCATCTCGCTTCTCTCGCCCCTCTCATTCACCGGATTCTCAAAAAGAACAGCTGGTCCGCCCTCGGCGAGAAGCCGCGTCTGGATTTCGGTCATTTCAAGATCGGTCGAGACGGGCTCCTTGACACGCACGAGCTTGCCTTCCTTCTCGAGCCGGGCCATGAAATCCCGCAATGATCCGTACGCCATATTCTTATCCTCAACTCGTCTTTCTTCGTGACTATGCCCGAGAGAGCCGCCGCCCGTAAAGCGAAAGCGGCTAGAGGGACGGCACGGGAAACTTGCCGGCCATGATGGCGACAAGCACGATCAGCCCGAACACCTTGTTGGATTTGAAGAGCAGCAGGCAGAGATCCGGATCGTCGATATCGAGCGTCTTGATCTGCCAAAGAAGGTGCGCGCCGGCGCCGGCCATCACGATATAAAAGGGCAGGGTAAGGCCCGCGAGAGAGCCCGAGACGAGCAGGCAGGCGAAAATCACGACGTAGAAGCCCGCAAGCCACGGCCGCGTTTTCGCGCCGAATTTCAGCGCCGTCGATTTGACGCCGATCAGGATATCGTCTTCCTTGTCCTGATGCGCATAGATGGTGTCATAGCCGAGCGTCCAGGCGATGCCCCCGAGATACATGACGACGGGGGCGAGCGAGAGTTCCCCCGTCACCGCCGCCCAGCCAAGCAGCGCGCCATAGTTAAATGCAAGGCCGAGGAAGAATTGCGGCCAGTAGGTGAAGCGCTTCGCGAAGGGGTAGATGGCGACCAGAATGAGGCTGGCTGCGCCAAGCGCGATGGCAAAAAAGTTAAACTGGAGGAGAACCAGAAGCCCGATAAGGCACTGGATGATCAGCCAGATAAATGCCTGAAGGAGCGTGACCTGCCCGCTCGGGATGGGACGCTTGCGGGTCCGTTCCACCTTGCCGTCGAAATTACGATCCGCGATATCATTCAGCGTGCAGCCGGCGCCCCGCATGACAAGCGCGCCAATTGCGAACAGAATAAAAAGCCAGAGATCCGGCAATTCCCGCGCCGGCGCGGCGAGCGCGATCGACCAGAGGCAGGGCAGCAGCAGCAGCCAGGTGCCAATGGGCCGGTCGAGACGCGACAGCTTCATATAGGGCTGCACGCCCTCCGGGGCGTAAAGATCCACCCAGTTCTGCTTGCTTGCGTCGGCAATGATCCGGTCGGGTCGGCGCATTTCCATTCTTTCCCGTTCTTTCAACAGATGACGTCGGAGACATTCATTGCTATGTATCGCAGAATTAACCGTCAATCCAGCCGGCAGGTTAGAAGGCCCCATGTTTCCAAAACCATATTCGCTTCGCCTGTTTGTTCCAAGTGATCTGGGCAAGGATCTCGGCGTTGTGCTCGACAAGCCGCAGTCGCATTATGTCGCCAATGTCATGCGCAAGGCGGCGGGGGAGAAGATCGCGCTTTTCAACGGCCGCGACGGCGAATGGCTCGGCGTCCTTCAGGAGGCGCACAAGAACCATTGCCTCGTGCATGTCACCGAGCAGCTCCGCCCGCAGCTTGCCGAGCCTGACATCACGCTCCTCTTCGCGCCGGTGAAGAAAGTGCAGACCGCGCTCATCGTGCAGAAAGCGACGGAGCTTGGGGTTGCCGCGTTACAGCCGGTGCAGACGGCGCGCACCAATGCGGATCGCTTGCGCGAAGACAAAATGACCCTGCAGGCATTTGAGGCGGCAGAACAATGCGAGCGGCTCAACATTCCGGTCGTCGGTGAACTGCTGCCGCTTCGTGCGGCGCTTGCGGCGCTGGAGCCGGAGCGGGTGCTGCTCTTTTGCAACGAGCGCCTGAGCGGCAACAGCGCAGGCGAAGTCATCCCGTCGCTCCCGCGTGCCGGGAAATGGGCCATCGTTACCGGGCCGGAAGGTGGCTTCACGGATGAGGAGATCGCCTTTATAAGCGCGCGAGAAAACACCTATGCCATTTCCCTCGGCCCGCGGATCCTGCGGGCGGAGACGGCGGTTATCGCGGCCCTTTCATTGCTTCAGGCGTTCCATGGTGACTGGATATCTTGACAATAGATCGGCCTATAAGTGCTATGTTTCTACAAAATATGCAGTTTTGACTTGCTGCGATCTGCGCAATTCATTATTCGAGGGACAAGGCCGGACGACGGGGCGCAGTGCCCGGCCACGAGAATAACAAAGAGGATCACATGTCCGGACCTTCCAAAGGTGAGGCGGTTGAAATAGCCGATAAGGCGCAACTCGTCGAATTTGCGGCAAGCGGGTGCAAACCGCGCGATAAATGGCGCATCGGCACCGAGCATGAGAAATTCGGTTTCACTCTCGATACGCTGGAGCCCCTGACCTATGAGGGGCCGAAAGGCATCCGCGCCATGCTGGAGGGGTTGCAGCGCTTCGACTGGACACCCGACTATGAGGGGGAGAATGTCATCGCTCTCTCCAAGGAAGGCTGCTCGGTCAGCCTCGAGCCGGGCGGGCAGCTTGAACTCTCGGGCGCGGCCGTCGAAACGCTGCATGAAACCTGCGCCGAAGTGCATACGCATCTCGCCCAGGTCCGCGAGGTTGGCGACGAGATGGGCGTTGGCTTCCTTGGCCTTGGCTTTAGCCCCAAATGGACGCTGGACGAGACGCCGGTGATGCCGAAGGGGCGCTATAACATCATGCGCAAATACATGCCGACGCGCGGCAAGCACGGGCTCGATATGATGTTCCGCTCCTGCACGGTGCAGGTCAATCTCGACTATGGCTCGGAAGCGGACATGGTGAAGAAGTTCCGCACCAGCCTCGCCCTGCAGCCGCTTGCAACCGCGCTCTTCGCCAACTCGCCCTTTACCGAGGGCAAGCCCAACGGGCATCTCAGCCACCGCAGCTTTATCTGGACCGATACCGATCCCGATCGCACCGGCATGATCCCGTTTGTCTTTGAAGAGGGTTTCTCGTTCGAGCGCTATGTCGACTACGCCCTCGATGTGCCGATGTATTTCGTCTATCGCGACGGCACCTACATCGATGTCTCGGGTCAGTCGTTCCGCGATTTTATTGCCGGAAAGCTGCCGGGGCTGCCGGGCGAAAAGCCGACCCTTGTGGACTGGGACAATCACCTGACGACGCTCTTCCCGGAAGTTCGGATGAAGCGCTTCCTTGAAATGCGCGGCGCGGACGGCGGACCGTGGCGGCGGCTCTGCGCCCTGCCGGCCTTCTGGGTCGGGCTGCTTTATGATGACGATGCGCTGGACGCCGCCTGGGACCTTGTCAAGAACTGGACCGCGGAAGATCGCCAGCGGATGCGTGATGAAGTATATACGAAGGCTCTGAAGACCGAGGTGCCGGATGGCCGCACCATGCTGGAATTTTCTTCCGATATCCTCGATATCGCGACGGCGGGCCTTAAAGCGCGCAAGCGGCTCGACAGCTTCGGCGAGGATGAAAGCCACTTCCTGAACGCACTTCGCACCATCATACGCCAGGGCCGCACGCCGGCGGAGGAACTGCTCGAGCGATTCCACGGAGAATGGAAGGGAAGTGTCGATCCGGTCTTTAGGGAATATGCCTACTGACCGCCGCTTAGTGACTGATGGATAAGAGAGGCCGCCGCGAAGTTCCCCGCGGCGGCTTTTTCATAAAGGGCGGCAAGCCTTGCAAGATCGCGCTCAATATCCGAAGGCGCGATATCGCCGGCCGCCGCGTGGCGGCCGTAGTCGCTGAGGATGAGATCATATCGGCGGTCAATGGCGTGAAAGTCTTCCGCCGCAATCGGGGCGGCAAGAAGCGGGAGATATGAAATGCCGTCAAGCGGCGGGGAGTTTTCTACGCCGCCCGCCGCTTCCGGCCCGGCCAGCGAATTTATATAGGCGAGAAGCGCTTCTATGTCCGCGTCGTCCGGCGGAGGGCCGGCGAACTCGGTAACGATCACATGCCGGGTGAAAGCGGCGAGATCCGGCAACTGGAGGGTTGTCCCGTAAGGTCCCCCATCCCGGACGCCGCGGAGCGAGGGGATATCGATCGGGTTGTCGAGCCCGTCATCGGATCCCGCCTTCCAGAAGCGGTGGGTGACATCGATCCGGCCCGGCCGGTCGGACAATCCTTCTATGAAGAAGCTGCTGTTGCGATGACCGTTCGTGTGGCAGCCGTTACAGGAAAGGCCGATCCGGACCGCGCGCTCGCCAAGCAGCGCGGGGCTGTGAAACAGCAGCCGGCCATAGAGCCATCTTTCGTCGCGTATGGTCCCGGCGCGGATCAGCTCGGCCGGCGGCGCGCCCGTCACGCCGATGGCGCTGCCGGGCGGCAGCCAGTTCTGTTCCGCCGTCCCGGCGGGCGCGGGGACGGTGACAAGAAGCAGTGCGAGAAGGAACGGCGGCAGTGCGGATCGCCGCCGTAACATCTGCGCGAAGCTTTCCCTATGCGGTCCCGCCAACGGTCAGGCCCTCGATCAGCATGGTCGGCTGCCCGACGCCGACGGGGACGCTCTGACCGGCCTTGCCGCAGGTGCCGATACCGGAATCGAGCGCCATGTCATTGCCGATCGCGCGCACCTTTTTAAGCGCCTCGCTACCCGTGCCGATCAGCGTTGCGCCCTTGACCGGCGCCGTCAGCTTGCCATCCTCGATGAGATAGGCCTCCGTGCAGCTGAAGACGAACTTGCCCGACGTGATATCGACCTGTCCGCCGCCGAAATTGATGGTGTAAAGACCCTTCTTCACGGATTTGACAATTTCCTCCGGATCGCGGTCGCCGCCCAGCATATAGGTGTTCGTCATGCGCGGCATGGGCAGATGCGCATAGCTTTCGCGCCGGCCATTGCCGGTGGGTTCCACGCCCATCAGGCGGGCGTTCTGGCGATCCTGCATATAGCCGACAAGGATGCCGTCCTCGATCAGCGTCGTGCAGCTTGTCGCGGTCCCCTCATCATCAATGCTGAGCGAGCCGCGCCGATCCGGGATCGTCCCGTCATCGACGATCGTGACACCGGGGGCGGCCACCCGCTCGCCCATCAGGTTCGAGAAGACGGAGGTTTTCTTGCGGTTGAAATCGCCTTCGAGGCCGTGCCCGACCGCTTCATGCAGGATGATGCCCGGCCAGCCGGGGCCGAGAACGACATCCATCTCGCCGGCCGGTGCATCGACGGAGTCGAGATTGACAATCGCCTGGCGTGTCGCCTCGTCAACGGCCGCCTTCCAGGTCGCTTCCTCAAGATAGAAGGTGTAGCCCGTGCGCCCGCCGGTGCCGTAGGAGCCCGACTCGCGCCGTCCGTTCTGCTCAACGACAACCGAGACGTTAAGGCGGACGAGGGGGCGGATATCGCCGGTCCGCTCGCCGCCCGCGCGGATAATCTCGATAGCCTGCCACGAGCCGGCGAGGGAGGCAGAGACCTGAACGACGCGGCTGTCGCGCGCGCGGGCATAGGCATCTATCTCGGCAAGCGTTTTGACTTTGACATCAAACGGAATTTCGCTCAGCGGGTTTTCATCGCCATAAAGTGGCCGGTTGGCGCGGGCGGCCGGCAGCGACATGACGCCGCTCTTGCCGCTCTGCACCGCCTTGACGGTTTCGGCGGCGTTGCGGATCGCCCGTTCGCTAAGCTCGGACGCATGGGCAAAGCCCGTCGCCTCGCCGACGACGGCGCGAAGGCCGAAGCCCTGCATCGTATCGAAACTCGCGCTCTTCAGCCGCCCGTCATCGAAGGAGAAGCCTTCCGACTGACGATATTCGAGATAGAGCTCGCCATCATCCGCGTTCGCGAGGGCGCTCCGCACCTCCTTTTCCACCTTTCCCCGGTCCATTCCCGTCGGCGTGAAAAAGAGATTGTTGGCGGTCGTTACATCAGTCATCAAATGGCTCCGGTCTTGTCGTCTGTCATGCTGTCCAGAATGAATATGTGTCTTTCGCGCGCCATTGTCGAGGCACCCATGGAAAGTGATTTGAAAGATTCTAAATCGAGCCGGCGGATTTTGTTCAAGATGGTGTGACAAAATGTCACAATTCCTTTGAAATCCGACGGGTGTAGGCTTGGCGATGGAGATCTGGCGGGCACACGCCAACACATTGAAAAATAACAGATTATTGCATTTTCTCCAGTGAGTCTCTGAAAAAATTTCAGACCGATTATGGATTAAATGCAACCTCAGGCTTGTTATGGGGCATAACGGTGGTGTAGTTTCCGGCGCAATCGGGTGGACTGTTTTTTGATTTGTCGCTAAGACGCGAGTGAAATCATAAAACTATCCAAAAAAGGCCGGGCCGGCGTATACTGGTTGTACAAATCGGCCATAAGAAATTGTCACGTTACACAGACGGGAAACAAAGATGAGTATGGTTAGAAATCTTGTCGCATTCATGACCGCAGCATCAGTCACTGGATTGGCAGCAGGAAATGCGATGGCGGACGTCGGGGTGCCGCGCCCCTGGCAGATGCTGCTTCAGGATGCGCTTTCTCCGGTCGCGGAGCAGCAGCATATGCTTCACAACCTTCTGCTGTGGATCATCGGTGCGATCTGCCTGCTGGTCCTTGCGCTGCTCATTTTTGTCATTATCCGCTTTAACAAGCGGGCCAACCCGGTACCCTCGAAGACGTCGCACAATACGCTGATCGAGGTTACCTGGACGGTGATCCCGATCATGCTGCTGATCGTTATCATGATCCCCTCGCTGAAACTGCTGTATTTCGCCGACCGGGTCGAAGAGCCGGACATGACGCTCAAGGCAATCGGCTACCAGTGGTTCTGGGGCTATGAATATATGGATGAGGACGGGCTTGCCTTTGAGGCCGTGATGGTCCCGGACGATGCTCTGGAGCCCGGCCAGCTGCGCCTGCTGACGACCGATAATGCGGTTGTCCTCCCGGTTCAGACCAACATTCGCCTCCTCGTCACCGCGGAAGACGTCATTCACTCCTGGGCGATGCCGTCTGTCGGGGTGAAGATGGACGCTGTCCCGGGCCGTCTCAACGAGACCTGGATGCGGTTTGAGAAAGAAGGCATGTATTACGGCCAGTGCTCGGAGCTCTGCGGCGCCCTGCATGGTTTCATGCCGATCATGGTCAAGGCTGTCAGCAAGGAAGAATATGCAGACTGGCTCGTCCAGGCGAAAGAACAGTTTGCAAGTAACAGCGCACCGGCGATGAAATTCGCTGAGGTCTCCGCGACACGCGCACAATAACAGGTTAGAAAGAGGCAGACAAAATGGCTAATGCAACAGCAGCCGCTCACGACGATCATACCCCGAAGGGCTGGAAGCGGTGGGTCTACTCGACCAATCACAAAGACATCGGCACGATGTACCTTATCTTCGCGATCTGCGCGGGTATCGTCGGCGGCGCTCTATCGGTCGCAATCCGGGCTGAGCTGCACTTGCCCGGTGATCAGTTCCTGAACGGGAATTACCATCTGTTCAACACGCTGGTTACCGGCCACGGTCTTATCATGATCTTCTTCATGGTGATGCCGGCCATGATCGGCGGTTTCGGCAACTGGATCATTCCGCTGATGATCGGCGCGCCGGACATGG